>JABLTO010039093.1_pt1 | contig 66992 bp, 62 predicted proteins | sample 7160091 | NCBI WGS metagenome assembly JABLTO01 (sample SAMN14651225, study PRJNA627086) | human gut metagenome | isolation source: feces | host: Homo sapiens
AGATATTGCGACATTGCCGATGCGGCTTGGAAAGCATATATAGGGTCTCCCAAAAATCTTACTTGATTTTTGGGAAAAGGAGCAGCGCCGAAGCCTAGGCGATGGTTTGACGGTTTTTGTCAAATCGAGCCACTGCGCAGGCAGATGTGACGCGGGCTTGGGGCAATTGATTCAAAGCAATATCTTGCTGAAAACTGACTTTGGGGGCAGTCTCGAAGCATCAAGCGTCAATATCGTCGGTTTACAGATTGCCGTCCTTTGCTTCTTTTAAGGCATTTGCCAGCTGATCCGGGCAGGAAGTTCCCTTCCCGTTACAATTGATGCCATGCAAAAGTGCGATCACCTTATCCACCGGCATACCCTCAACCAGCGCGGAAATCCCCTGGGTGTTTCCGTTACAGCCGGAGGAAAACCGTACATGATGCACGGTATCACCGTCAATCTCAAACGAAATCTCACGCGCGCATACGCCGCGCGTCCGATACGTATAACTTGCCATACTTATCCCTCCTAGGATCTCTTTCTTGCCGCACGGCTTGTCCCGGCGTACTTTCCGCATTTATCGCCCCAGACCGCCAGGGTTTCGCCCTCCGACACTACCTTAATGACCTCACACATATTGGGGCAATCGTTACACTCAAAGCTGGTCGGCCGAAACTCTAGGGACAGCCGGTCAAAGCCCTTAAACGCCGGTGCGGCGCCGGTCTGCTCCATCTGTTCTTTAGCAAGGATTGCACAGCCGATCGCACCCATCACGTTATAATACTTGGGAATCACAACCTCGTGGCCGACCTCCTGCTCAAATGCCGCGCGGATGCCCTTGTTGGCCGCAACGCCGCCCTGGAAGATATACGGCGGCTTTAACGTCTTGCCTCTGCCCAGGTTGTTAATATAGTTCCGAACCAGTGCGCTGCACAGACCCTTAATGATTTCTGCCTTAGAAAATCCGTACTGCTGCTTTGCAATCATATCGGATTCCGCAAACACGGTACAGCGGCCGGCAATCCGCACATCCGCCTCGGCGGACAGCGCCATGTCGCCAAACTGCTCAATCGGAATGCCAAGGCGTTCTGCCTGGTGATCCAAAAAGGAGCCGGTTCCTGCCGCACAGACGGTGTTCATCGCAAAGTCCGTCACCATGCCGTCCTGCAAAATAATGATTTTGGAATCCTGACCGCCGATCTCAAAGATGGTGGACGCATCCGGGTGATAGTGCAGCGTTGCCGTTGCGTGTGCCGTAATCTCATTCTTTATCACGTCGGCGCCGACCAGAACCCCGGCCAGTTCACGGCCGCTGCCGGTTGTGCCGATGCCCAAAATATCCTCGTCCTTGCAGCCGAGCTTTTGGCGCAGCGCGTTCATTCCCTTTTTTACGCTCTCCAGCGGCTGACCGTTGGCACGGATATACTCGTTAAAACATACCTCGTAATCCTCTGTCATGGCGATGACATTTGTGCTGACCGAACCAATATCGATTCCTAAATAGTATTTCATAAACGTTCCTCCTATGTTCCATCAAACGCCTTGCTTTACCGGCGTTTTTACGGTCGGTGCCGCCGTCTTTTCCGCAGTCTGTGCCAAGCCCTTTGCAAGCTTTGCCCGATGCTTGGATCGGATTAAATCCGCAAAGGCCTCCAGCCTGGTTTTTACATGCGCCTCGCCCATTTGCTCATCTAAGGACAGGGACAAAATCGGCATCTGAAGTTCCTCCGATACCGCCGGAAACTTTCCGAGGTTAACCAGCTCCGGCAGACAGGCAAACGGCATCAGATGCACCACGCCGTCAAAGCCGCGCGCGGCAAAATCATAGACCCAGCCCATATTCTCTTTATCGTGGCCGCCGCAGTTAATCGGCGAAATCGGGTCAGATAAGCGAAAGACGCGGTGCGACTTCGGAAACGGCAGCCACTGCGGTACGATGTTATGGGCAACCCAGTCGGAGATGTACTGCACGTTTTCCACCTCGATGCCAAGGTTATTTAAAATTTCCTCCACATTCTTATTGACCGACGGTTCCATCGCAACATAAATCTCGCCGACAATCCCCACGCGGATCCGGTCTTTCTCCTCCACCGGAACCTGCTTGATAGCCGCAAAAATCTCCTGTGATTTTTGGTAGGCCGCCTTGATATCCTTATGCGTGTTACAGGTTTCAAACAGATGGGTGACCTTGCGCCATGCACGGCTGAAGGCGCCGATTTCCTCTTCATGTGCACGGGATATCTTCATTTGTTTTTCCAAGGTGTCCATCTTTTTAATCATGTCATAAGTCAGATAGGCCAGGCGCAAAAAGCGAAGCGTCGGCGTACCGTTTAAGACCAGCTTGACCTTTTCATAAAACGCATGAAAATCCTGAAAGATACTGTCAAATACAATGACGCGCACATGATACCCAAGCTCGTCCAGCACCTTTTGGTGGACATCGGGATACATGCCTGCGCGGCAGGGACCGCAGCCGCCGGAGGTCACAATCACCTCAGCGCCGGCCTCGGCACATTCGATATAGGTTCCCATCATCACTTTAAACGGAAAACAGATAAATTCCGGGCTGTATTTTACACCAAGCTCCATCGTGCGCTGACTGGGTCGCTTTGGCATAATCACCTCATGCCCCAGCTTTTGCATCAGCCATTTGTAGCCGGTCACACATCCCATATGCGGAAACGATACTTTCATACAATCGGTTGCCTTTCTGTCCGTAATTTCATAATCCAATCCGGGTCTCGGACCGCCACCCGGCGGAGAAACTGTCACGCCTTATCCCGATAATAAATCTTACGCTTAATCATATCGGTAAAGGCCTCAATCCTGGTTTGCAGATGATTTTCGCCGGTATGTTCATCAATTCGCAGCGTCATAAACGGTACGCCGGAATCGGCAAAATCATGTTCGATTTCCTTTCCGACCACGGAATCCGGGCCGCAGCCAAACGCCGTAATATGGATCAGCCCGTCAACACCCTTATCCTGAATCATCACGTGCGCCGCCTGATACAGCTTATCGGCAAAGGTCCAGAAAATCGGACGGGTATTGGTTGCCCGGTAACGGAGCAGTTCTTCCTCCGAGAGCATATCAAAGGTGATAATCCGCACCTTCATCTCGCGCAGCCGCTTGATGATTTCCATACTGATAAAGGGATCGTACACGTTATAAATATAGCCCAAAAGTCCGATTGTGGTCTGATAATTCGGCAATTTAAAATTCTCAAGCGGAATTTTATCGTACAGAACCATGGCCGCCTCATCCAGCGTCAGGCCCTGTCTGCAATAGCTGCGAAACGCCGCAAAATCCTCTGCGGCGGCTTTTAACGCCTTTTTCATTCTGCCGTGCGAAATCCCCAGCGTTTTGGCAATTCCCCGATAGCAGGACGGATCTGCCGTATCCTCGCGGCGGCAATCGATTTCCGCAATCAGCAGCTTTGCCTCCGGGATGGTTTTTTCAACCAGCTCCGGCAGACCGATGTACTTCGGGCAGAACCAATATCCCTTTTCAATGTGGACAAACCGCGGACAAAAGATATAGTCAACGCCCTTTTCCATCAGGTTAATCACGTGACCGTCAAAAATTTTAATCGGCAAGCATATCTCCGGCACGGTCACGGCAATTCCCTTTTGTACCAGGGTTTTGCTGGACTTGTCCGAAAGGACGACCTCAAATCCTAAATTTTCAAACAATGACCGCCAAAGCGGATAATAGTACTGAAACAAAAGCGCTCTCGGAATCCCGATTTTCATAGCTTACCTCAACCCCATTTATTTTGTATCATTCCACTCTGTCACAGCGGACAGCAACACCGCAAAATGCCGTAAAATCGGCTTTTACCGTTTCAAAAGCCGCAGGCACGGGCCGCCGTAGCGCCGATCGTGAGTTTCTACCTAAATATAATAGTCCATAAAATCCATTAGATTTTATTCTAGCACATTTCCTGTTTTTCTGTCAACACTTAAAGCAAAAAATTTTTGAAAAAACATCTTCCATTTTTTCTGTTTCGGACAGATTTTAAAAAGTGTCTTTTGCGCCAAAAAAGTATGCGCAGCAGACCCGTTATCTTGACATTTACAAAAATATCCTGTATAGTTATTGGTAGAAATCATTAGGCTTGTTTCAAAAAAACAGACCTGATCAATTAAGTATAGAAAGGATCTTTTGTGTATGATCAATCAAAGTGAATTATGGATGAACGAGACCGTCTGCGCGGACGCGGTTCTTCGTTTTTTAGACAAACTTCCTGAGAGCAAAACCGCACTCCACGCCCTGCAAATTTACCGGCACGGCAAGCTGATGCTCTCCATGGCGCCAAAACCATACTCTGTTTCCGACGCCATGCAGCTCTACTCGCTCAGCAAGAGTTTTTCTTCGACCGCGATCGGCTTTTTGGCCGATGACGGCGTTCTCACCGCAGAGGATCGCGTCATCGACATTTTTAAGGATCAGCTGCCTGCAAGGCTCGGCCGCAATATGGAGCATTTAAGGGTCAAGCACCTGCTTTCCATGAACACCGGGCATGCCGCCTGCTGTCTGCCTTATATCCGCCGTGCCGCTGCGCCGGTCACCGAATTTTTAAACACCGACCTGGATTTTATGCCGGGCACACACTTTACATACAATAATGCAGCCACCTACATGCTGTCGGAAATCGTCACCCACTACACCAAAAAGACAATGTTTGACTTTTTGCAGGAACGTCTGTTTTTGCCGCTCGGCATCACCAACGTCTACTGGGATGTCTTTCCAAGCGGCCGCTCTCAAGGCGCGGTTGGTCTGCACGCCTCGGTCGAGGACGTGGCAAAGCTTGGCCTTTTATATCTGAACAAGGGCAAATGGAACGGCAAGCAGCTTTTATCCGAAGAATGGGTTGCCGCAGCCTCTGCACCCCACTCCGACAACAGCGGAAACGGCACCAAGGACTGGGTGGCAGGTTACGGCTATCAGTTCTGGATAAACGCAAGGGAGGGCTACCGCGGCGACGGCGCCTTCGGTCAGCTTTCCATGATTTTTCCGGAACGTGATATGGTCGTTGCCGCCAAGGTATGCAGCGACGATATGCAAACAGAAATCGATCTGATCTATGATTTAATGGACGCACTCTGCGATCAGGGAACCAAAACGGAGGCCGATGTTCTGAAAAAACTGGATCAGTATTATCCGATCCCGGACGAGGCGCCTATGGCAGACAGCTTGTTTGATCACCTCTATCACTGCAGTCCGAACATTCTTGGAATTACCTCGCTGGCACTGCACCGCAGCGCGGACGGAATTTCCGTGACCTTCAGCAACGGCAGCCGCCTGCAAACGATGCATTTTGGCATCGGCGCTTATCAAAAGAGTGAAATCACCATCAGGCGCCTAAAGCCCACACTGGAGACTTTAGCCGGTACCGATACGCCGGAGACCATCGCATTTGCCGCCGCCGCAGCAGGAAGCAAAGACGGATTTGCGGTATCTCTTTACTATCTGGACAATCCGCACTATGAAACATGGGAGTTTTGCGCCGGCGCAGACGGCAGTGAAATTTCGTGGAGACGAAACGGTGTAACTCTGGCAGAGGGCTTTTTGAACTAATTGTCTGCAACGAAAAAAGCGGCCGTGCGGCCGCTTCAGACTGTCGAAAAAATAGGGTTGATCGACACACAAAAAGACCGGCACGCAGCCGGTCTTTTATTGTTTACTGTTTATGACGGTTTCTCAAAAAGACAGGAACGTCAATGCCGTCATCCTCACCGAATTTACTGAAAAGGTTTGAGGACGGCACCTTTTCTGCCGGGCGGGATGCCGGCGATGCACTCGGCGATGCGGTTGCGCCGCCGCGGTTAAAATTGCCGCCGTTGCCAAAGCGACCTAAAAAGCTTTCAAAGGAGTTATCCTCTTCCTTATGATCCTGCGGTGCATTGCCCTTAAAGCCGGTTGCAATCACCGTAATCTGGATCTCATCGCCCATGTTTTCATCGATGATGGCACCGATGATGATATTGGCATCCTTATCCGCTGCCTCTTCCACCAGTTCTGCTGCGGTTTTTACTTCCAGAATACCCAGGTCACTGCCGCCGGTTACATTCAAGATAACGCCCTTTGCGCCCTCAATGGTGGTCTCCAGCAGAGGACTATGTATTGCCTTTTTCGCAGCTTCCTCTGCACGGGTCTCACCGCTGGCACGGCCGATTCCCATATGGGCAAAGCCGGTGTCCTTCATGATGGTCTTAATATCCGCAAAGTCCAGACTGATCAGACCGGGACGGGAAATCAAATCGGAAATACCCTGTACACCCTGACGGAGAATATCGTCCGCCATACGGAAGGATTCCATCAGCGGCGTACGGTTTTCAGCGACCTCAAGCAGCTTATCGTTGGGGATTACCACCAGGGTATCAACAGCGCCCATCAGGTTTTTAATTCCCTCATCGCTGTTGTTCTGACGGGTCTTGCCCTCAAACCAGAACGGCTTTGTTACGATACCGACGGTCAGCACACCCATCTCTTTGGCAACCTCTGCCACAACGGGTGCCGCACCCGTGCCGGTGCCGCCGCCCATGCCGGCCGTCACGAACACCATATCTGCGCCCTTGATTGCCTGTGCAATCTCGTCACGGCTTTCCTCTGCCGCTTTTTTGCCGATTTCCGGCACGGCGCCGGCGCCCAGACCCTTGGTGATCTTTTCGCCGATCTGAATCTTCTGCGAAGCCGCAGAGAGCGTTAAATCCTGTTTATCTGTATTGACCGCAATAAATTCAACACATTTCACCTGTGCCTCGATCATGCGATTCACTGCATTATTACCGCCGCCGCCGACACCGACTACCTTAATCTGCGCGGGGTTCACATTCTCTGTATCAAACTGAAACACGTTTCTTCCTCCTTATGCTTTCGTCTCTCTTTCATCCATGCTGCATTATTCTTTTTTCTTGTTATCTATTATACCACAGATTTTAATTTTGTAAAGTTATTTTTCATTATTTTTAAAATAATATTACAATTGTGTTACAAATTGTTTTTATTCCTCGGCTTCTGCCGCGGCCGATGCGCTCGGACGGCTGCTGCTATGCGGTGTTTGCGTGCTGCCGGAATCCGGCGTACCGCTCGGCTTTGGCGTGCTGCTCGGCTGTGGCGTCTTGGTCGGTGCAACCGTTCTTGCCTTTCCGTCCTCCGGCGGTCTTGCATAGATATCCTCGCCGCGGTAATCCAAAATCGCCTCTTCAGACGCACCGATCCGCTCTTTTACCACCTTTGCCAAAAAGGCAGCGCGATACTCCATGTTATCAAGACTGCCGAGCTGAATTTGCAGCCGGTTTTCGATCATCAAGGTCACATCGTTGATGTTGGTCACATCCAAAAAGGTAGCGCGCGACAACAACTCGTTTTGGTTCAGATATCGGAATGTCTCCATCACGCGGCTGAGTTTTTCGCGTTCCTTACTGTCCGCGTTTTTCCCGACCTCCGGCTTTTCAAGCGTCAGCCCCTCAACAATCGGAACACTGTAAGGAAGCTCCGCCGCTGTATTGCCGTCCGCCGCCGCATTGCTGTCCGCTGCATTGTTATCCTCTGCCGCCGCATCGCTGCCATTTTCCGCCTTATCTTCTGTATCTGCCGTCTGCGTCGGCTCCGGCGTATCCGAGGGCTTTGGTGTTGCGGTCGGTTCCGCATCGTCGCCGCCCTCCTGTTTTTTGCCGTCACCACCCGGCGTCTCCTCATCACCATTCTTTGACGCGTCCTTGGGCGCCTCAACCTTTTTGGGCGTATAACGCGCAACCGCCTGCGCTGCCCGTTCATCCTCGACGGTTTCGATCACTCTGCCGGTCAGATCCAGCACAATCAGTTTTTGATCGTTATGAATATATGCAGCCGGCGTGCGTTCGGTCACCGTAATGCGGATTTTATCCGGAAACACCCGATGAATCCGCACATCCTCGATCATAGGAATGTTTTGAACACGCCGTTTGATCTTAGGCAGTCGCTGCAAAAAAAGGTTCCCGCCGATCTTGACCTGTGCCGCCTCTAAAATGGTCTCCTGTCCGATCCGCTGATTGCCCTCGCACCATACCGCACTCACGCGGAAAACGGGTGAGAACAGCAGCCCGGCAGCGGCACCCACAACCACCAGCAACAGCAGCACTGCCAGCGGTCTTGCCCGAAACGGCTTTTTTGTTTTTCTTTTCTTTCGCATTCCAGTCACCTCTTTGATAGCTTGTCCATCGCCTTTCGGAGAATCATCCGCCGTTTTCCATCGGCGTTTTGATGATTCTCCCCACACGGTCACGGTTCCCATGCAACCTTTGCGCCAAGCTCTGTGAGCGCCTTGTCGATCGCCACATAGCCGCGCTCGATATGTTCCACGCCGCCAAGCGTTGTTTTTCCCTCTGCACTCAATCCGGCAATGGCAAGCGCCGCGCCGCCGCGCAGATCCGCCGCCTGTACCTTGGCGCCGTGCAGCCGGCGTACTCCGTTTACAATGGCGTTCATACCCTCGATTCTGACATCGGCGCCCATACGCAAAAACTCGCCCACATGCTTAAACCGATTTTCAAAAATCGTCTCATTAAATACGGTACTGCCCCTTGCCTTCAGCACGGCCGCCATGAGCAGCGGCTGCATATCGGTCGGGAATCCCGGATACGGCAAGGTCTTCACCAGCGGCACCGCATCGGGCCGCCCGTCGGAGATAATGCGGATTTGATCCTCATCCTCCTTAACGTCAACCCCCATATCCCGCAGCACTGCAAGCAGCATCAAAAGATGTCCGGGCTCGGTTTTATGCAGCAGAACCTCGCCACCGCACGCCACCGCCGCACACGCATAGGTGGCCGCCGCGATCCGATCCGGGATCACGGTATAGCTGCATCCGTGCAGCTGCGCACTGCCGCGAATCCGAATACAGTCAGAACCTGCGCCCCGGATTTCTGCGCCCATGCAGTTTAAAAAATTTTGCAAATCCACAATCTCCGGCTCTCTGGCCGGGTGAATCAGCAGCGTCTCGCCGGGAATCGCCGCGCAAAGCAGCATCACATTTTCGGTGGCGCCTACACTCGGAAACATCAGTGTCACCGTCTGCGGCAGATAGCGGCGCAGCAGGCAGCGGATATCGCCGCCGTCCTCCCGCAGTTCAACGCCCAGTCTGCTCAGCGCGCTAAGATGGATGTCAATGGGTCTTGCCCCCAGTTCACAACCGCCGGGATAGCTGATACAGGCACGCCCGAAGCGTCCCAGCATCGCCCCCAAAAACATCACCGAAGAACGCATTTTCCGCATCAGTTCGTCCGGGATGACCGAACGGCTGGCCGCAGTCGGATCAACCACGGCGGTCTCGCCGTCATACTGTACCGTGCACCCCAGGTTTTCTAAAATTTCAAATGCCGCGCGTACATCCAAAAGGTCGGGGCAATTGTGAATCTCACACGGCTCACGGCTCAGCAGCGTCGCCGCCAAAATCGGCAGCACCGAATTTTTCGAGCCCTGCACCGTCAGTTCCCCATGTAACGGCTCTCCGCCGTATAGGTTCAAGCTGCGCAAGGTCAGCACCTCCTCACTCTACACCCTATCTTATGCAGGGTACGTGCTTTGGTGCCTGACCGCCCGGCCGGAAGCTGCCGGAATTTTGCTTCTTGAGACGCGGTATGATCTAATCCTTTTTCGCCGCATCGGTAATCCGTTTGATTTCCCGATACAATTGTTCCAGGGCGTCGATATGTCCCATCTTCTTGGAACACTGCTGCATGGTGTAAAGCGCCTCTTTGTTTTCCGTAAGACCGCGTACGGCGCAATCAAGCGCCTCCGGCGTAAACGCGCTCTCTAAAATAACGCTTGCGCCGCCGCCGCGCTCAATCGCTCTGGCGTTATGCTCCTGATGGTTTCCCGTCACGTAGGGTGACGGCACCAAAATCGCCGGTTTTCCGAGTGCGGTCAGTTCGCACAGGGTACTTGCCCCGGCACGGCAGATCACCAAATCCGCCGCCGCCATGGCGATATCCATATGATAGATATATTCCGACACCGTCACATGCGGCAGACTTTTTAAATCCACACCGTTTTCCGAAAACCGCTTTTGTACCGCATCGTACTGATGCAGCTTCCCGGTACCCATCAGAATCTGATAGTTTCCCTCCTGTGCCGTCCTGGAAATCCAATCCACCACAGTACGGTTAAAATCTCTGGCGCCCAGGCTGCCGCCGAAGATCAAAAGAAACGGACGGCTGTCCAGCCCCAGCTGCCGCCGCGCAGCAAACGCATCGGTCTCAAGCAGCGACGCGCGCAGCGGCGTCCCGGTCACAATGACGCGCTTGGGATTCTTCAAATATTTTTTTGCATCCTCCACGCCGAGCGCAACCACGCTTGCCTTACCGGCAAGCAGTCTGGTTGTCACGCCGGGAAACGCATTGGATTCATGCACCAGGGTCGGAATATGCCGCATGGCCGCCGCGTACACCACCGGCCCTGCCACATAGCCGCCGGTGCCGATCACGGCGTCCGGCTGAAATTCCTTGATGATCTTGCCGGCACTGCGCACGGCAAAAGGGATCTCCGCCGCAGTTTTCAGTCCCTGCAGCGACAGGCTTCTGTCAAAGCCGTGGATGCGGATATAATCAATGGGGTAGCCGCTGCGCGGCACCAGGGCAGTCTCCAGCCCCTCTTTGGTGCCGACAAAACGCACTTCTGTCCCCGGCTCTTTTTCGCAAAAGTAATTGGCAATGGCAAGTGCCGGGTTGATATGACCCGCCGTGCCGCCGCCGGCAAATAACAGCCGCATGCTCATCCTTCCTTTCTTAGGCGCACAAGGCATATCGGATTCGATTCCCGTGTGCCGCAGTCCAAAGCGGAAATCTGTCCCCAAAAATCCGGAATTTCATGATCTCCTCTTCTCGAAACGTCAAAATCCATCCGTCCTTATTTTTTCAGTGACATCTTAGGCAATCCGCTTTCCATCTTTGCCTGCCTGGAAACGTTCAGCACAATTCCCATCTCTGCCATGGTGATACTGAGCGCCGTACTGCCAAAGCTGAAAAACGGCAGCGGCATACCGGTAACCGGAACCGATGAGGTTACCACGGCGATATTGATGATCGCCTGAAAGGCAATAATGCCGATAATGCCCGTCACCAAGAGCTTGCCGAACAGATCCGGTGATTTTGACGCGATTTTGATCCCGCGGACAATCAAAAACAAAAACAAAACAATCAAAAGGATTGCGCCGAGAAGTCCCAATTCCTCAGCCAGCACCGAAAAGATAAAGTCGTTCTGCGGCTCCGGGAGGGACAGGTATTTTTGACGGCTTTTACCAAGTCCCACGCCGAACAGTCCGCCGGAACCGATCGCGTAAAGCGACTGCACGATCTGCCATCCGTCACCCTGCTTATCGGCAAAGGGATCCAAAAACGCCGTAATACGAGCCATACGGTACGGCGCCTTGATAACCAAAGCGGCCGCAACAGGCACACCGAACGCCATGATATAGCCAAAATGCTTCATGGGGGTGCCGGCAATAAACAACATCAGACAACCCGTCAGAATAATCAGCAGACTACAGGAAAAGTGCGGCTCTAACATCAAAAGAATCACCACCACACCCAGTACAATAAGGTATGGCAAAAAGCCGTGCCGAAAGCTTCCCAAAAGGTTTCTGTTTTGGGACAGACTGTACGAAAAGAACAAAATCACGGCACACTTTGCAAGTTCTGACGGCTGAAATCCAAACAGCCAGCGTGTTGCGCCGTTACGGTTGGTACCCACGCCGGGGACAATCACCAGAATTAAAAGAAAAACGGAACCGGCCAGCGCCACCGCCGCCCATCTGCCCAGCACATGGTAGTCGAGCTTGGAAAAAAACCACATCATAACGACGCCGATCACCACGCCCTTGACCTGGCTTTTGACAAAATACAAACTGTCGCCGAAAGTGGCAAACGCCTTGGCGCTGCCGGCGCTGAAAAGCATGATAAGACCAAAGGCAAGCAGTAACCCCACCGCAATCAAAAACGGATAGTCCATATCGCCCTTGGTCATTTGAATCCCGGAAAACATCTGCCGTACACCGCTCCCTGCGCCGCGCGGCACAGGCCGGGCATGTCTTGCCGTATCACGGCGCCGGCTGTCGGACGGCGGCTGCCGAAAAGAACGCCGGTTTTGAAAATCATATTGATCCGCCATGCTGTTTCCCCCTTGTTTTCACTTTTCTTTTATCCGAACCAATCGATACTCCGCCGAGAGCGGCCGATTTTCGCTCTCTTGCGTCTAAATACTTGTTTACACAAAACCTTCCATGTGCCTGACCCGATATTCGTTATCCAAAGAAATACATCAGCGCGCACAAAACAACGGTGACCGCCGTAAACATCGCCACGATCTTTCTCTCGCTCATGCCGCACATCTCAAAGTGATGATGAATCGGACTCATTTTAAAAATACGCTTGCCGGTCAGCTGATAGGAGGTCACCTGCATAATCACGGACAGAGACTCCATCACATAAACAAAGCCGACAATCAAAAGCGCCAGCGGTTCTTCCAGCAGGATTGCCATACCGCAGACTGCGCCGCCCAGCGCCAAAGACCCGGTATCACCCATAAAGACCTTAGCCGGGTACTTGTTATAGAGTAAAAATCCGAACAAACCGCCGATCATCGCGGACGAAAACAGTGCGACCGCCGGGTTGAAGAGCCGCCCCACTGTCGATACCAAAAGGAAAAAGACCGCAACTGCCAGCGTCACGCTGGTTGCAAGGCCGTCCAGGCCGTCAGTCAGATTTACGCTGTTCACCGTTGCCAGAATCACAATCACCGCAAACGGAATAAAGAACCATCCCAAATTCCAGCTTGCCTCGGTAAAGGGGATCCGTACCACCGTATCAATGTTTTTGCCAAACACTGCCCAGCTGACATAGGCCAGCGCCACCAAAAACTGCAGGCCGAATTTCTGGCTTGCCGTCAGACCGAGATTCCGCTTTAAAATAACCTTGATGTAGTCATCCAAAAAGCCGATGGCGGCAAACGCCAGCGTCACTACGACAAGCATCAAAACCGGGCGCACACCCGGCACCATCTCACCGAGGGCGTTTCCGGCTGCCATGGCAGCCGGCAAGGCAATCACCATCGCAATCAAAAAGATAAATCCGCCCATAGTCGGCGTACCGGACTTTTTTTCGTGCCATTTCGGCCCCTCCTCCCGGATTTCCTGTCCAAACTTTAGCCGTCTGAGTATCGGAATCAAAACTCTGCCCAACACGGCTGCCAGCAAAAATGCCAACGCCGCACAAATCCATAAATACTGCATATCAAAACCCCTCGTTCTGCTTCATTTTGTCAAAAGCCCCAAAGCGCCGTACATATCTGCGCCTTATCCTTGCGTCTTATCCCGGCTCTGCATCGATTCAATCGCGTCAGCGACTTCCTCTAAGTGCATCCCGCGCGAGCCTTTGACCAAAATCGCATCGCCCTTTTTTAAAAGAACGGGCAGCTTTTGACACAGACTCTCGTTATCGTCAAATTCATAAATATCTGCCGGATTCATCCCGGCCTCCTCCGCGCCGCGTGCAATGTCGTGCGCCGCCGCGCCGACCGTCAGCAAAACGTCTGTACCGTACTCCACCGCAAGCTTACCGACCTCACGGTGTGCCGCCTCCGATATTTCGCCAAGCTCTAACATATCCGCAAGGCAGGCAACGCGCCGTCCTTTAGCCGGGAGGAGCGCCAGCACCGAAAGCCCGGACTGCATGGACGCAGGACTTGCATTGTAACAGTCGCGGATCAACGCATAATCCGGAAGATGAATCACCGTCTGCCGCAGTCCGCTCGGCTGAAACAGGCGGATTCCCTTTTGGATATCCGCAATGTCCACATTGTACCGAAGTCCCACTAAAATCGCCGCAAGCGCATTGTAGACATGATGCAGTCCCGGCACACTGATGACAAATTTATATTCCGTACCGTCGATCTTACAGATAAATTCGCTGCTGTCCGAATACGTTCTGATATCGACCGCATTCAAATCGCAGCTTTTATTTTGAATCCCGTAATACAGGGTTTCATACTCAATATCGCCGCCGGCTCCCCACAAAAGGTCGTCATCCCCGTTTAAAATTACGGCGCCGTCCATAGACAGCCCCTCTAAAATTTCAAACTTGGCCTGTTTGATTCCCTCACGGCTGCCCAGATTTTCCATATGGGACACGCCGATGTTGGTGATGACCGCCGTATCCGGTCTTGCGATACGGGTCAGCCGCGAAATCTCGCCGAAATGGCTCATTCCCATTTCCAGCACCATCATTTCGTCCTCTTTCATAAGATCAAAGACGGTCAGCGGCAGCCCAATCTCGTTGTTAAAATTCCCTCTTGTCATATGGGTACGGTACTGCTGTGCCAAAACCGACGCAATCATTTCCTTGGTCGAGGTTTTTCCAACACTGCCGGTAATCCCGACCACCGGGATATGAAACTTTGCCCGGTACCCGGCCGCCAGATCCCGCAGTGCGGCCGCCGTATCCTCAACCGCGATCCGCGGTACGCTGTCCGGGATTTCCTCACTGCGGTTTACCACGCAGCAAATGGCGCCGCTGTCCACAGCGGCCTCCACAAACTTATGCCCGTCAAAGCGGTCGCCCTGCAATGCAAAAAACAAGGCTCCCTTTTGAATGGTACGGGTATCCGTTGAAACAGAACAGATAATTTCATCTTCACTGCAGCCGTACGCCGTGCCGTGCATCAGTGCTGCCGCCTGCGCAATGTTTAAAATCCATTCCATGCTATCACCTCATCGTCCCGGTTCTGCGATCAAACTCTGCCATACCGAAGCACGGCCTCCTTCAAGCGCAAAACCATATCATTCACCGGCAGGCGCGTCCAGGAGCTTGCGGACAATCTCCCTTTCGTCAAACGTAATGGTGCGATCCGCCAGAATCTGGTACGTCTCGTGTCCCTTACCGGCAAGTAATATTATATCATCTTTTTTTGCGTGGTCAAGTGCAAATTCAATGGCCTCAAAACGGTTGGGAACCACGGTGTAATCACCGCCGCCCTCGCGGACGCCGACCATGATATCCTCAATGATGGCATTTGGATCCTCTGTCCGCGGATTATCGCTGGTTACCACACAATAATCGGACATCTCCGAGGCGATTTTACCCATTTTGGGGCGTTTTCCCTTATCCCGGTCTCCGCCGCAGCCAAACACCGTAATCACTCTGCCCTTGGCAAAGCCGCGGATGGTTTGCAGCACGTTGTCAAGGCCGTCCGGGGTATGCGCATAGTCGATGATGACCGAAAAATCCCGGCCGGTATTCACCACCTCGACCCGTCCTTTGACGCCGCGTGCCTTTTTAAGGCACGAAACGGCGCGGTCAACCGGGATACCGGATACCGCCAGCGCGGAAAGCGCCGTCAGCGCATTGTAGACCGAGAATTTTCCGGGGATTCCCAGTTCTACATGATATTCTTTTCCTTCATAATTTAGCACAAAAAATACACCGTTTTCACGCAGCTCTACGTTGGACGCGCGCATGTCGCACTCGTTTTCCACACCGTAGGTCAGCATTTTTTCGCATGTTGAGAGTTCCAAAAGCTGCTTTGCCGCCGGATCGTCTGCGTTGATTGCCCCGTTTTTGGAAATCTGAAACAAAATTCCCTTTGCCTTAAGGTATTCTTCCATGGTCTTATGAAAATCCAAATGATCCTGCGTAATATTGGTAAATGCGCCCACATCAAAGGTGCATGCGGTCACGCGGTCAAGCACCAGCGAATGCGAGGACACCTCCATAATGGCATAATCAACGTTCTTTTCGGCCATTTTGGCAAACAGACGCATCAGCTCCAAGGAATCCGGCGTGGTTCGCTTGCTCGGAATAATCTCGGTGCCAATCATATTCTGATTGGTGCCGATCAGCCCCACCTTTTTCCCCATTGCCTCCAGCACCGATTTAATGAGATAGGTGGTCGTGGTCTTGCCGTTCGTGCCGGTAACCCCAATCAGGCAAAACTTTTTCTCCGGGTGGCCGTAAAAGGCGGCCGACACCAGCGCCAGCGCTTTTCTGGAATTTTTCACCACTACGCAGGTCACGCCCAGATCGCTCAAATCCCGTTCCGCAAGAATGGCTGCCGCGCCTTTTTCAATTGCCTGCGGCGCATACTTATGGCCGTCCGTCTCAAATCCGCTGATACAAACAAACAGGTTTCCCGGTTTTACCGCACGGGAATCAAACGCGATCCCGTTGATGGCAAGCTGTGGGTTCCCGGTCAGTGATTCAACAGTTACATCCTTTAACAACTCGGATAAATTCATGGTTTTTCCTCCTTCTGGTACAGGGATTTTCTGCTTAGCGCCCATGCGCTATGCAATCCCTGTGCAACTAATCATTCGCGCCTTGGTATTTAAAGTCCAGCGTCACAACGGTTCCCGGCTCCACAATAGAGCCTGCCTCCGGCGACTGGCCGCTGCACACAGCACCACCCTCGCCGGGAACACCGTGGATTCTGGCGTTCAGTCCCTCTCCTGTCAGCATCGACGTTGCCGCCGCCGCACTCTCGCCGATCACCTTGGGCACCACCACGGTTCGCTCCGCCTTGGTACCGGCGGTATACGCCACTACGGTTGATCCGCTGACCAGCCTGGTATACGCCTTGGGGATCTGATCGCTAATGACGGCATTGCGGTCTCCCTTGATCCGGATCTGAAATCCGCTCTCGCTCAGTTTCTTCTCCGCATCGGCCGCCGTCATGCCGGACAAATCCGGTACTTCGATATCGACAAAATCTTTTTCATTTTCTTTATATCGCGGTTCCACACCCAGATACTGCAGGGTCTCTTCCATGATATTTTTGACCACCGGCGCCGCAATCACACCGCCGTAGTAAGGCATACCGACCGGCGGCTGATCCAAAATTACCAGGCAGGCAACCTGCGGATCATCGGCCGGGGCAAATGCCAAAAAGGACGCAATATACTTTCCGTTGCCGCGGGGGATTTTCTCTGACGTACCGGTTTTACCGGCAATGCGGTAACCGGCAAGGTAAGCGTTTTTACCGCCGCCCTCTGATACAACGGATTCTAAGATGCCGCACATCGTCTGACTGGTCTCCTCCGAAATGACCTGGCGCACCAGTTCCGGCTCGTTCTTTTCAATCACGATATTTTCGGAATTGACAATCTCTTTAATCAGATGCGGTTTATAGAGCTTTCCGCCGTTGGCAACCGCGCTGACCGCCGTAATCATCTGCAGCGGCGTCACCGTCACCGACTGACCGAACGAAGAAGTCGCAAGATCCACCTCACTGAAGTTATCCTCGGTAAATCCGACGCCGGCCGTCTCGCCGGGCAGCTCGATTCCGGTTTCTTCAAAAAAGCCAAAGGCACGCACGCCGCGCAAAAACCGCTCTTTCCCGATTTTTTGACCGATCTGGATAAAGGCAGGGTTACAGGAGTTGCGCACCGCCTGGGCAAAAGTCTGGGTGCCATGTCCGTTTCGGTTTGCACAGTGAATCCGCTCGGTCAGCACCTGCTGCACACCGCTGCACTGGAAGGTATCCTCCAGCTTAACCGCCCCGGTTTCAAGCCCCAATGACGCCACCACCGATTTAAAGGTAGAACCCGGCTCGTACGAATCCACCACCGCCTTGTTGCGGCGCACCGTCTGGATCACCTCATTAAAGCGCTTGTTATATTCCTCGCCCTCTAAGGCCTTTAGTTCATCATCGATGCCGTCATACTTTGCCCGGATCGCGTCCGTAATCGCGAACGGCTCATTCAAATCATAGTCCGGCTTTGAGCTCATCGCTAAGATATCGCCGGTATTGACGTCCATCACCACGGCTGCCGCGCCCTGCTCCAGTTTATTGGCAATCCGCGCGTTTTCCAGGTGTTTTTCCACATAGCCCTGGATGACCTCATCAATGGTCAGCACCACGCTGCTGCCGTCCTGTGCCTCGATATAGTTTTCATAATTGGTGCCCGACTCTAAGCCGGTCGTCTTTTGGGTGGTTACCACACGCCCCGGCACACCGCTCAGTTCGTCGTCACAGATGCTCTCAATTCCCTCAAGACCCTGGTTATCGTTTCCCACAAATCCGATGATGTGAGAGGCCAGGTTGTTATAGGGATAAAACCGCTTGACGTCCTCGACAAAGCTGATGCCGCTCAGCTTTTTATCCTCGACATAGGCGCGCACCTCGTCCGCGATATCCTTGTCGACCTTCTTCTTCATATATTCAAAGCTGCTCTGGCGGTTGATTTTACCCTCGACCGTCTGCGCATCCATACTCAAAATACCGGCCAGATCCTCCGCCACCTTGGCGGCCGACAGCTTATTTTTTTCAATACTGCTGCGCAGATCCGCCGGAGCAATGCTGATGGTCTCGACCGAGACATTGCTGGCCAAAACCTTCAGGTTGCGATCATAAATCTTGCCGCGCTTGGCACTGACCGTGTTATCGCTGGTCTGCTGCTGCAGCGCGTCGCGGGACAGCTTTTCGCCCTGCACAATCTGCAGCCAGGCCGTCCGGCCGATCAAAAGAAGAAAAGCAATGGAAAATGCCGCCAGCATAATCACGGTTCTGCCGGCAGGATAGATTCCCTTTTTTCGTTTTTTTGCCATTGTGACACCTCCGATATCCGCCGCTCATGCCCGTTTTCGTATTGCATTTGCCGGGGTTATGGCGAAACAGGCATAAGAGATCAATCCCTTATGCCCATTGATACATTCGTCCCGGCGCGGTTTTTTGTCTGCCGGGCCGAAACCTTCTACTTTCAGTTTATTCCGATTTTTTCTATTTTAAAACACGAATTGCATGAATCAGTGCGCCCGGTGTCCCGGAAAGCGTGTTTTGCTTGTCTTCCTCTTTTGCCGTTGTCTCGTCCCCCATCTGCACATCAACATAAAAAATCTGTGACTGATCCGGGCGAATCATACCGAGCTTTCCCGTGGCGTACTCCTCCAAAGTTCCAAGCTCCAAGGCGCGGTCAATCTTTGCCTGGATGGACTGGTTCTGGTATTCTGCCGCAGCAAGATCGCTGCCGAGCTTTGTAATTTTATCATTTGACTCCAGGATCAAGGTGTAACGGTAAATCATCAGATAACACATCACAAACACAATGCCGATACGACCCAGCATTTGCAGCGCCTTCTTTTTGGAGACGCGCACGCCCTCCGTCTTTTTGGGCTGTGCTGCCGTTTTTGGCGTTTTTACGGCACTTGGTGCGGGAGACGGCACACTTTGGGTGCGGCGCTGCGGCGCATAGGCGGTCTGTGACCCGTAATGCGCACGTGTGGCGGCGGCATGTCCGCGGCGGTAGCTGTAATCAGGCGCTGTGTGCGCACGGCGCACGGTGCGGTTTTGTCTCTGGGGTGTCGATGTCGCCACGTCTCTCATCCTCTCTGTGTTATTTGATGGATCCCATCACGGTTTCAGCACTTCTCAATCACGCGCAGCTTGGCGCTGTGCGCTCTGCGGTTTTCACTCTGTTCTTTTTCACCGGCGATAATCGGTTTTCGGTTCACCAAAGTCACCTCCGGCTTTTTGCCGCAGACGCAAACCGGAAAATCCTTCGGGCAGATGCAGCCTTTCGCCAGCTCGGAAAAGGTTGTCTTGACAATCCGATCCTCCAGCGAATGAAAGGTGATGACCGCAAGTCTCCCGCCGGGCTTTAGGTGCCGCACAAAGCCTTTTAAGGCATCGCTAAGCCCGTCCAGCTCACCGTTTACGGCGATTCGGATCGCCTGAAACGTCCGTTTTGCCGGATGCTTGTCCGCATACCGTGCCGACGGCGGAAAAGCCTGCCTGATAAGATCAGCAAGCTCGGTGGTCGTCTCGATCGGCTTGTCCCCTCGCGCCCTTACAATCGCCGCAGCAATCTTACGGGCGTAGCGTTCCTCGCCGTACCGAAAAATCAGCGAGGACAGCTGCTCTTCGGTATAGGTATTGACAACCCGGTAGGCGTCCAGTGCGGCATCCTGATCCATCCGCATATCCAGCCGCGCCGTTTGGTGATAACTAAACCCGCGCTCCGCGCAATCCAGTTGTGGGGAGGAAACCCCCAAATCCAAAATCGCGCCGTCCAGCTGCGGGATATTCATCTCTTGTAAAATGGACTCGATCTCAAAAAAATTGCGATGGCAAAACTGCTTTTTGCACGGGAACGCGTCAAGCCTCTCCTTTGCTGCCCGGAGCGCCGTTTTATCACGGTCAATCCCCAAAAGCATGCCGTCTTTTGACAACCGGCTGCAAATCAAAGCAGAATGTCCGCCGCCGCCCAGCGTTCCGTCCGCGTAAATCCCGTCCGGCTTAACGTTAAGGTATGACACGCTTTCCTGAAGCAAAACCGATATATGCGAAAATTCCATGCTCTGCCTCCCGGTTTTTAAATTCCCAGATCCTCCATCACCTTTGCGATCTCCTCGGCCTCAAAAGCAGGATCCTCCATATAACGGTTCCACTGCTCCAGACCCCAGACCTCAATCTTATCCGACACGCCGATTACCACAATTTCTTTTTGCAGTCCGGCATACTCACGGATTTTCGGCGGAATCACCACGCGCCCTTGTGTGTCGGCGCTGCATTCCTCCGCACCGCTGAAGAAAAAACGGTGCAGCCGCCGGCGCTGGGTCGGCTGTACGGAGCAAAGCTCCTCTTCAAACCGTTCCCACGCGGCTTTGGGATAAAGGTAAACGCAATTATCCAGACCCTTGGCTACGACAAAGCTCTCGCCCAGGTCAAGCCGAAACTTTGCCGGGATATTGATACGACCCTTGGCATCAATGTTCTGATGATATTCGCCGATGAGCATCTTGCCGTCTCCTTTCGTCTGTTTGATTGGCAAACGGGAAAGCATTTTTCATCCATTTCGATACACTTTCATCCACTTTGCCCCACTTCCTCTTTATTCTAATCCATTTACGTCCAGATTGCAATAGTTTTTTTGAAAAAAAATTAAGTTTTTTTTACAATTTTTTTATTGTGCTGTCACAAGACGACACAGACTGTGCATATTCACGTAATTATTTTACAATTTTTCCCAATTTTTCGATTTTTGATGCAATACAGCAGGAACCTACAAGATTTCGGATTCCCTTTCATTCCCCACAGGATCATGCCGCTGTTTTTTGCCGTAAAAGAAAAAAAGACCGAAAACGGCGGAAAAAAAATAAGCGCGGGATTTTCCCGCGCTTATTTTTATTTCGTTGTTTTCTTGAATCGGTGTATGACAATGATGGCAAGCCCTGCGATCACGGTCAAAATCGCCAGCAACTGCGACACGCGCAGCGCGCCTATGTAGAGCGAATCCGCGCGCAGCCCCTCAATCCAGGCACGGCCAAGGCCGTACCAGACAAGATATCCGCAAAACGTCTCGCCCGGATAGCTGCGGATTTTTCGGTATCCCCAAAGCACAAGAATACCGACCGCGTTCCACAGCGATTCGTAAAGATAGGTCGGATGCACATTCTCCGCCAGCAATTTGCCGTCCTGGTGAATCGTCATTGCCCAGGGCAGCGATGTGACCGCACCGTACGCCTCGCCGTTAAAAAAGTTACCCCAGCGGCCGATGGATTGTCCGATCAGCAGTCCGATTGCCAGCACGTCCAAAACCATCCCGACCGAGAGTTTTTTCTTTTTACAATAGATCAAAATTGTCAGGCAGGCGCCGATCACGCCGCCATAGATTGCCAGACCGCCGCTGCGGATATCCAGGATAGAAAGCCAGTCATCCCGATACATATCCCAGCTGAACGCGACATAGTAGAGCCGCGCGCCGACGATTGCCGCCGGCACTGCAAGCAGAATCATATTCAGCAAATCGTCCTGGCTCAAGCCGACCCGTTTGGATTCATAAAATCCGTATAAAATCGCAAGACAAAGCCCGGCGGCAATCATCAGCCCGTACCAGTAAACCGAAACGCCGAAAATCCGAAACGCAACCCGGCTGACCTCAAAATCAAGGCCAAGGCCGGAAAATGTAATTTGGTTAATCAACTTTGACACCCCCTCAGATCGCATACGCCGCAAGCCGGCTAGGCTTGATCGGCCTCCGGCGGCCGAACCACCGAAAGCACCGCGTTTTTGGTATCAAAATGGGTGCGCAGCCGCGCGTCAACGGCCTCTTTGGTGACGGCTGACACCGCCGCGCGGAACGAAAGCGGATCATCGCCTGCCATCAGTCGGCGAAGCAGCGCGTTGCCCATCCGCTCCACACTGTTAAAGGTGCGGATATAACCGGCGATCAGCACCTTTTTGGCCCGCGCCAGCTCTTCCTCTAAAATACCGCTTTGCTGCAACTCCTCCAACCGGCCGAGCACTCTTTGGTACACCTGCTCCGGATCCTTGGATTCGCCGCCGATTAAGGTAAAGCCATAGCTTTTGGAGCGTTCCGTCTCCGCGTCAAAGGAACTGTCAATGAGTCCCTCTTCGTAAAGCTGCATATAAAAATCACTGCTCTTGCCAAAGGCAGATTCCAAAATCAGCTCGGTCGCGATTTCCTTTTGCTCCCGCTCTGCCGCGTCACCGCCAAGATCGTGATCCTTAAACCCGATCCGAAACATCGGCTGCGCCACCAAAAGCCGCTGTTCGATCTTTTCTGTATTCCGCGCCGCCGGCTCACTTACCTTGGCACGCGGAATCTGTCCGAGATTCTTTGCCGCGTCAACATGCCGATCCACATAGGAAAGCGCCGTTTCCATATCAATATCCCCCACCAGAACCAGCATCATATTTGCCGGGTTATAAAAGGTGCGGTAGCAATCATACAAAAGCTTCGGCGTGATATGCGAGATGCTCTCCACCGTACCGGCAATATCCAGCTTGACCGGATGGTTGCGGTACATCGCCGAGAGCGCATTGAAGAACACGCGCCAGTCCGGGTCGTCATCGTACATGCGGATTTCCTGGCCGATGATGCCCTGCTCCTTTGCCACGTTTTCATCCGTAAAATACGGGTGATTGACAAATTCCAAAAGGATATCCAGATTTTCATAAAAATGGTCGGTACACGAGAACAAATATGCCGTCATATCAAAACTGGTAAACGCATTGCTGCTGGCGCCCGTTTTTGCAAACAGGTCAAACGCGTTGCCGCCGTCCTCCTGTTCAAACAGCTTATGCTCCAGATAATGCGCAATGCCGTCCGGCACGGTCGTCATTTCCGCATCGCCCGGCACAAGAAAGCTTCGGTCAATGGAACCGTACTCCGTCCCGTAAATCGCATAGTATTTGTTAAATCCCTTTTTGGGAAACACATAAACGCGCAGGCCGCTTTCGTGTACCGTATACTGCATTTCCTCACCCAACTGCTCGTTTCTTACGGTTTTAATCTTCATGCTGCGCATCCTCCCCTCCGCTTTCGATTCCCTTTAAGAAGTAAATGGTATCCGGCGTCACTTTTTGCATGACGTCTTTGATCTCCTCCCGCGTGACGGCATTTAAGCACTGCAGCAGGGCATCCAAATCCTGTTGCTGCCCCATCATAACCTGACTTAAATAATAGTCCTCCATGCCGCGGAGGCTGTCTTTGATCGAATGGATTCCCGTTGCCATGTATTTTTTGGCCGCGGCAATCTCCGCGTCCGTGATCTCGCCCTGTTTCATCTTATCAAGCTGCACCATAATCTCGTCATACGCCGCCTGATAATTTTTGGTCTCAATGCCGGAGCTGATCATCATCACGCTCTTCATACGGTCGGTACGGCAGCCGGCGTAATAGGCCAGGCTCAGCTTTTCACGCACATTCTGAAACAGCTTGGAAAACGGACTGCCGCCAAAGATGCAGCTTGCCAGCATCAGCGCATAATATTCCTTTGCCGTCGGCTCTACACCGCAGCACAGGCCGATGGCAAGCTTGCTCTGCGCGACATCGATCTCTTCCACAATTTTTTGCACCGCCTTGCGGTTTGACACGGCAACGCGGGTCTTACCGTAGTCCGCCTCTCGCGGAAGAAGCCGTGCGGCAAACGTCCGCATCACCGCCGCGACGTTTTCTTCGTCCACCGTGCCGTTCATAAAGATATCCACCTTGGCGTTTTCCAGCACAAAGCGGTAAAAATCATAAAGCCCTTTCGGCGTGATTTCGTCCAAGTCCTCAACATAGCCGGCCTCAAACATGCCGTAGCCCTCTTTGCCAAACATCGCCTCCCGGCACTTGACATCGGTGTATTCCTTTTTGTCGTTGATAAGTCCTAAGATCGCCTGTTTCAGGTTCTCCTTTTCGCCGTCTACGTATTCGGGCAGAAAGCCGCCGTCCTTTGTCAGCGGCGCAAACACAAACTCCTCCAGAAATTCAAGCACCGCGGCGGTCAGGTTTTCCCCGATATAGGTGTCCGCGATATAATCCATGGTAAAATACAAAACCTCACAGTCGCCCTTAAGGCGCACACCGGCACCGCAGGCCGCACTGTATAAATCCGCCAGCCGCTTTGCCATATCGCTCAGCTTGGGGTATTTTTGAGAACCGCGCTTGAGCACAGACGGCAAAAGCGCCGCATAGGTTACCGTCTCCCGTTTCAGCGGAATATGAAAAAATATACTCAAGGTGTTGGTCTTAAACTTGGGATCGTTTAAAATCCGCAGATCAACGCCTTTGCAAATCGATTTTGTCTGCATGGTCTCTCCTCCTTTTTCCTGCTGCTTCCTTTTATTATACCAATGATTTTGGCATTTGATACCATCAAAATCGGAAAAGGCGCGCCGCTGCAAATGCAGCAGCGCGCCCCGTTTTTTTGCATTGATGCATCAGCCCGGAGGCCATCCGAGATTTCGGCCGGCCAGCAAATGAAAATGCAGATGCCCGACCGTCTGACCGCCGTCCTCACCGCAGTTATTGACAATGCGATAGCCGTTTTCCGCAAAGCCCTGCTCTTTGGCAAGCTTTGCCGCAACCGCAAAAATGTGTCCGACCACGGCAGCATTCTCCTCCGTCAGTTCGTTGGCAGAGGCAATGTGTGCCTTTGGCACCATCACCATATGCACCGGCGCCTGCGGCGCAATGTCCGCGAAAACGTACACCAAATCGTCCTCATAGATTTTTGTGGACGGGATTTCTCCTTTTATGATACTGCAAAATAAGCAATCCATCTTGTCACCCCTATTTTTGTTGTGCCGCTACAATTTCTTCTACCATGGCAAGCGCGGCCTCTGCCTTTTCGGGATCCTTACCGCCGGCCTGTGCGGATTCCGGCTTGCCGCCGCCTCCGCCGCCCATTGCCTTTGCAACCTGCGAAACGATCTTTCCGGCATGGGCGCCGCCGCTGACTGCCGCGGGCGTCGCCATTGCAATCACGTTCACCTTGCCGCCGTCCTTGGACGCCAGAACCAGCACCGCATCCTCACACTGCTGCTTTAACTGATCGCCCACCTCACGCAGGGTGTTCATATCCATGTTATCGTCCAAAAGTTTGGCAACCACCAGGGTGCTGCCTACCTTTTTCGCATCGTCCATCACGCTGCCCATAGCGTCTTTTGCAAGACGGCTCTTTAAACTGTCGGTTTCACGGCGGCTCTCCTTGAGCTCTTCCAACAGTGCCTCCGCCTTTCTGACAACCTCTTTCGGCGATGTTTTAAGCACATGTGCCGCCGCCTGTAACAGCGCCGCCTGTTCATCGAGCATCTGCAATACGCCAAACCCGGTCACGCCCTCAATTCTGCGTACGCCGGCCGCAACGCCGGTTTCGGACAGGATTTTAAACAAGCCCAGCTTGCCGGTGGATGCCGCATGGGTACCGCCGCAAAGCTCCATACTAAAGTCGCCCATCTTTACCACCCGGACAACCGCGCCGTACTTTTCACTGAACAGAGCCACCGCGCCCATCTTTCTTGCCTCGTCAATCGGCTTTTCCTCACAGACAATGGAGAGATCCTCTAAAATCTTGCGGTTAACCTGTTCTTCAACCGCTTTCAGCTCGTCCCCGCTCATTGCCGCAAAGTGCGAAAAGTCAAACCGCAGCCGATCCTCGGATACATAAGAGCCGGCCTGTGCGACATGGTCGCCCAGCACGTTTTTGAGTGCCGCCTGCAAAAGGTGAACGGCCGAATGGTTCCGTCCGATGGCAAGGCGCCGCTCTTTATCATAACGGGTCACCGCACCGGCGCCGACCGTAGCCGTGCCCTCTGTGACAACGCCGCGGTGCAGGAACTTTCCGTTTCTCTTTTTGGTATCGTCAATCCGAACCGCAAAGCCATCGCCCTCAATCACACCGCTATCGCCGATCTGACCGCCGCTTTCTGCATAAAAAGAGGTCTGATCCAGCACGAGGACAACCTCGTCCCCCTCCGATGCGGCATCTGCCAGAACGCCGTCCTTTCCGATGCCCAAAATCTTTGCGTCTACGCTCTCATTTTGGTAACCGTCAAAAACGGTGTTGCCGGAAAGAACCGCAAAAATATCTTCTTCCCACGCAGCGTCCTCCATATCACCGCGTGCCTCTCTGGCACGGCTGCGCTGCAATTCCATCTGGTTTTGGAATTCCGTCTCGTCCACGGTGAGGCCTTCCTCACTCACGATCTCACGGGTCAGATCAATCGGGAATCCGTAGGTATCATAAAGCTTAAAGGCCTGCTCGCCGGACAGTTCGGTTTTCTTCTCTGCCTTTAAATCATCCATATAACCCTTTAAAATATCAAGACCCTGGTCGATGGTCTCCGCAAAGCGTTCTTCCTCGGTTTTAATGACCTTTTCAATATAAGCAAAGTTCTGTCTGAGTGCCGGATAAGCGTCGCCGCTCTCCTCCGCCACGGTTTTTGCCAGACGGTAGAGGAACGCGCCCTCAATCCCCAAAAGCTTACCGTGTCTTGCCGCGCGGCGCAGCAGCCGGCGCAGCACGTAGCCGCGCCCCTCGTTAGAGGGAAGAACGCCGTCCGATACCAAGAATACCGTACTGCGGATATGGTCGCAGATTACGCGGAGCGAAACATCCGTGTCATGATCCTTGCCATACTCTACCTTTGCCATTTCGGCCGCCGTGTCCAAAATGCGGCGGATGGTATCTACCTCAAAGATCGAGGTTACGCCCTGCATGATGCAGGCCATACGCTCCAGGCCCATACCGGTGTCGATATTGGGGTGTGCCAGGCGGTTATAGTTTCCGTTTTCGTCTTTATCAAACTGGGTAAATACCAGGTTCCAGAACTCAACATAGCGTTCACAGTCGCAGCCGACGGCGCAGTCCGGCTTGCCGCAGCCGTATTCCTCACCGCGGGCAAAGTAAATCTCCGAACACGGGCCGCAGGGGCCTGTCCCGATTTCCCAGAAGTTATCTTCCTTACCCAAAAATACAATGCGGCTTGGATCTACGCCCACATTTTTCGTCCAGAGATCAACGGTTTCCCGATCCTCCTCATAGACGCTGACCCAAAGGCGGTCGGTCGGAATCTCCAGCACCTTGGTGATAAATTCCCATGCCCACATGGTAACTTCCTCTTTAAAATAATCGCCGAACGAGAAGTTACCCAGCATCTCAAAAAACGTACCGTGCCGCGCGGTCTGTCCCACGCACTCAATATCCGGGGTACGGATACACTTTTGGCAGGTCGTAACGCGCTTGCGCGGCGGCGTCTCCTTTCCCAAAAAGTACGGCTTCAGCGGTGCCATACCCGCGTTAATCAAAAGCAGGCTGGCGTCCCCCTGCGGAACCAGCGGAAAGGAGGGCAGCCGAAGATGCCCCTTGCTCTCAAAAAAAGTTAAAAATTTTTCCCGTATTTCGTTTAATCCCAGTTTTTCCATGATTTCTCCTCTTTCAAAAAAAGTAGCCCAAGCCCCCGTACAAAGACGGGCTTTGTCCGCCGCGATCCGGCGGGGAATATCTTACCTTTCATTATAGCAAGCTTTTTCTCATCCGTCAAGTATCGGACAAAAAGATATTCTGTCCCCTTCGCACCGACACAAAAAAGAAGGGCGAGTAGCCCTTCCTTCGAACGTGTCGATAAACCTATTTCGCGAAAAATTTCATTTCGATCTAATCGCCGTCCCCCGTTCCGCCATTGCCGTCTCGGCTCTCGCCTCGGTCAGCGATGGACGACTGCCACCGGCAGTCATCGCCGCGGCGGCGCAGAAATGAAATTTTTCGCCGATTTTACGCCGTTTTCGGCAAGATATTGTGACATTGCCGCTGCGGCTTGGAAAGCATATATAGGGTCTCCCAAAAATCTTACTTGATTTTTGGGAAAAGGAGCAGCGCCGAAGCCTAGGCGATAGTTTGACGGTTTTTGTCAAATTGAGCCACTGCGCAGGCAGATGTGACGCGGGCTTTGGGCAATTGATTCAAAGCAATATCTTGCTGAAAACTGACTTTTTTGACAGTCTGAAAGGAAGGGCGCGAAGCCCTTCTTCTTTATTACGTATGGAATATAATCCTGGAAATATCATTCCAGGTCGCATAAAGCATCAAAAGAATCAGCAGCGCAAAGCCGGCAAGATGAATCCATCCCTCTTTATCCCTGGGAATCGGTCTGCGAAAGATCAGTTCGATCAGGACAAAAAAGATTCTTCCGCCGTCCAGCGCCGGCAGCGGCAAAAGATTCATGACGCCGATATTGACCGCCAAAAATGCCGCAAAGAATAAAAAGTCGTACAGGCCGCTTCTTGCCACCGTGTTCATGGCATAAACCACGCCGACCGGTCCGGACAGGTCGCTGACATCGGCCTGACCGTGAAACAGCATTCCAAGCGATACAAAGACCAGTTTTACCATCCATACCGTCTGATAAAAGGCCTCATGCAAAATCCCGGTGACCGTCACCGGAGCCGCCGCAATCTGAAATCCGATCACGTAGCCTTGGCTGCCGTCCTCATAAGTCATTGTCATCGGCACAAAGTCCTTTGTGATTCTCTCCTTGCCGCGGCGAAAGGTCAGCGTCATGGTTTCGCCGTGGCTGTCCGACAGTGCAAAGGACAGATCACGGCGGATATGCACCCTCTCTCCGTTAATGGCGGTAATCCGATCGCCGGGCTGCAAAAACGCGGCCGCACTCGCCTGTTCGTTGACCGACTCCACCACGGTGGTCGGCAGGCCGCCGCCCTGATAGGCCGACTGTGCCGTTAAAACCAGCACCACCAGAAAGCCGAGCAAAAGGTTCATAAAGGCGCCGGCCGCCAAAATCAGAATTCTGGGGATCGGCTTTTTATTGTTAAAGGCGCCCTCGTCCTCGCTTTCTTCGTCCTCACCCTCCATTTTACAAAAGCCGCCCATCGGAATGGCGCGCAGCGAATAAACGGTTTTTTCCGCCTTGCCCCATTGAAAGAGCGCAGGCCCCATGCCGATTGCAAATTCGTGCACGGTCACGCCGAAGATTCTGGCCAGCATAAAATGTCCCAGCTCATGCACAAAGATAATCACCGAAAAAATAAGGATTGCTCCGATCAGGGTCCATATTGTGTTCATAGACTGTTTTCATCCTCCCACTCTTTTCCCTTTGCCCGAACCTCTTTATTCACTAAAATCAAATCCTCCAGGGTCGGATTTTCTTGATTGCACGTATTCTGCATGGTTTTTTCCACGTATTCCGCAATCTGTAAAAATCCGATTTTCCCTTTTAAGAATGCGGCAACCGCCGTCTCGTTGGCGGCATTTAATACGGTCGGCATGATGCCGCCCAGCTTTCCGGCCTGCTTTGCCAAAGGAAGGCAGCGAAACGTTTCTTCATCCGGCGCGGCAAAGCTGAGGTTTTTAAGATCCTTAAAAGAGACCTCCGCATCCCGGCTCGGCAGCCGGTTCGGATAGGTAAATGCGTACTGAATCGGGTGTTTCATGGACGGCATGGACATCTGGGCAATCACCGAGTGATCGCAAAATTCAACCATCGAATGAATGATGCTCTCGCGCTGCACCACCACCTCGATATCGTCAATATCCACATCAAAAAGCCACCTTGCCTCCAAAACCTCCAGCCCCTTATTCATCAGGGTCGCGCTGTCTATTGTAATCTTTGCGCCCATGCTCCAGTTGGGATGTTTGAGCGCCTGTGCGGCTGTAACGGATTTTAACGCATCGGCGGTTTTTCCGAAAAACGGGCCGCCGGAGGCCGTCAGCAAAATCTTTTTCAGCTCCTTTTTCTGCCCTGCCTGCAAGGATTGAAAAATGGCACAGTGTTCACTGTCCACCGGCAAAAGTCTGACCTTATGGCGGCGGATCGCATCCATAAAGATGCCGCCTGCCGTAACCAGCGTCTCTTTATTGGCAAGCGCAATATCCTTGCCAGCCTCAATCGCGCACATGGTCGGCACCAGGCCGGAAAACCCGACAATGGCAGAGAGTACCATATCCGTATCGCTCTCGGCCGCCGCGGCGCACAGGCCCTTTTCGCCGGACAGAATTTTACAGTCGGCATCGGCGACCGCCGTCCGCAGCGATGCTGCCGCAGCGGCGTCCGGCACTGCCGCAAAGCGCGGACGAAACCGCCGGATCTGTTCCTCCAGCCGTTTCAGATTTTTATTTCCCGTGATGGCGGTGACCTCGATATCCAAAGTGCCGCGCAGATCCTCCACGACCTCCAGCGCCTGTGTGCCGATGGAACCCGTAGAACCCAAGATTGCTAATTTCATACTAAGAACCCCTTTATTTTATGCCCGTATCCGGCCGAAAGATACCAAAATTTTGCCTTTTCAGGCGAGTTTCGATTACTCTCTTTCGGCTCTCTTATACCTAACGTAAAATCCCAAACTGAATCAAAAACAGAAAAATCGTCGGCGCAACCAGAATGATACTGTCGCAGCGGTCTAAAATGCCGCCGTGACCGGGCAGCAGCGTTCCGAAGTCCTTGATGTTATACTGCCGCTTAATCATGGACGCGACCAGATCGCCGATCTCTGATATCACAGCGGAGACAAGACCCAAAACAAACAAAAGCCAAAAGCTGAGCTGATTTCCGTTTAAATACCGGGAGAAGAACACGTTGACAATCACGCCGAACAGAATAAAGCTGAGTCCGCAGCCGATCACGCCGCCGATGGCGCCGGAGACCGTCTTTTTGGGACTGATGGTCGGGCAAAGCTTTCTGCCGCCGATGGCCTTGCCGGTAAAGTAGGCGCAGCTGTCCGTCATAAACGCACCCAAAAATACCAGCCAGATATAGATGTTTCCAAATTCCAGGTTGCGGATATAAATGATGTGCGAGAGGAAATAGGGGATGTACAAAAGCCCCACCAAAAGCATTGCCAGCTGCGAAAAGTGCAGTTGTCTGTGCATGGCAAGCAGCATCACAAACAGCACAAGAACATAGATGTAAATGATCGCCAGCACGGTATCTAAGGGCAGATAAATGCCGAGCGGAATCACCAGGGCACCCAGATACCCCATCACACAGAGCGGTTTATTGGGCAAAAGCCCCACCGCGCCGTAAAATTCGTACATGCCGATCAGCGCCGCCGCCATCACCATAAAAATGACAATCGGTACCGGGCAGAACAATAAAAGAACAATCACCGGCAGTCCGATGGCTGCCGTCAAAACTCTTTGCTTTAACGATGCGTCCATTTATTTCACACCTCCGAACCGTCTGTCACGGTTTTGATAATCCAAAATTGCCTGCTGCATGTCTTTGGGTCTGAAATCCGGCCAGCAGATATCACTGAACCAAAGCTCGGCATACGCCGACTCCCAGAGCATAAAGTTAGAAAGCCGCATCTCGCCGCTGGGACGGATAATCAAATCCACCTCCGGCAGATCGCCCATATCTAAGTATGCGGCAAAGGCCGCCTCGTCAATCGCATCGATCTTCTGCGTTCCTGCCGCAGCCGCTGCGGCAATCTTCCGCGCCGCTCTTACAATTTCATCCCGGCCGCCGTAGTTTAATGCGATGTTTAAAATCATTCGCTTCCCCGATGCGGTGACCTCCTCCGCATGGTGGATTGCCGCCTGAATCTTGGGTGTCAGCGGCGAAATATCACCGCTGATTTTCAGTTTCATATCTCTGCCTTTAAACTTTTCTTCCACCATGAGCAGATAATCATAAAGCAGATCCATCAAAGCGTCAATTTCCTTTTGCGGCCGCGACCAGTTCTCGGTCGAAAAGGCATAGACCGTCAGCGCCTCCACGCCGAGACCGTTACAGTAGTCGCAGATATCCTCTAAAATATCGGCACCGCGCTTATGCCCGGCCGAACGCGGCAGCCCCCTGCGCTTTGCCCAGCGGCCGTTTCCGTCCATAATGATGCCGATATGCCGCGGAATCCTGCTGCGGTCAATCTCTGCACTTTGCTTTATTTTTTTTCTGAAAAACATGAAAATCCCTCCAGATACAACATAGGGAATAGAAGGCGATCCCCCTATCCCCTGCAAAACACATCATTTCTGTCCGCGCCGGATATCCCAAAGGTCTAGACCTCCATGATCTCCTTTTCCTTGGCGGTGACGATGGTATCAATGTTCTTGACAAAACGGTCGGTCAGCTTTTGAATCTGATCCTCCAGGTCCTTCAAATCGTCCTCCGTAATCTCATTCGCCTTTTTCTGCTTTTTAAACTGCTCCAGCGAATCACGGCGAATATTGCGGATTGCAACCTTTGCCTCCTCGCCGCGCTTGGAGATCCCCTTGCTGAGCTCTCTTCTGCGTTCCTCGGTCAGCGGCGGAAAGTTCAGGCGAATCACCTTACCGTCGTTATTGGGATTGATCCCGATATCCGACGCCAAAATTGCCTTTTCAATTTCTTTCAGCACCGAGACGTCCCAGGGCTGCACAATGATCGTCCGCGCCTCCGGCACCGAAATCGTCCCGACCTGCGCAAGCGGCGTCTGTGCGCCGTAATATTCTACGGTAATTTTATCCAAAATTGCGGGGTTTGCCCGTCCTGCACGGATCGAAGCCAAATCCGATTCCAGCGATGCAACCGCCTTATTCATCTTACTTTCTGCATTTTTCATCTCATTCACTCGCCTTTCCCAATGTTTCGCGGCTCACCAGGGTTCCGATCTTTTCACCCATAACGGCACGCTTAATATTTTCCGGGTCCTCAAGCCCGAATACCAAAATCGGAATATTATTATCCATACAAAGAGACGTTGCCGTCGAATCCATGACGCCAAGCTGCTTATTCAGCACATCAATAAAGCTGAGCGAATCAAACTTCTTCGCGTTCGGATTGATATGCGGATCACTGTCATAGACGCCGTCTACCTTCTTGGCAAGCAGAATCACCTCTGCATCGATTTCCGCCGCACGCAGCGCCGCCGTCGTATCGGTCGAGAAAAACGGGTTACCCGTGCCGCAGGCAAAAATCACGACACGCCCCTTTTGCAGATGTCTTGCTGCCTTTAAGCGGATGTACGGCTCCGCAATCTGCCGCATCTCAATCGCCGTCTGCACCCGACTCTCTACACCAAGCTGCTCTAACGCGTCCAAAAGCGCCAGCGAATTGATAACGGTTGCCAGCATACCCATATGATCGGCACGGGAACGATCCATACCCTCACCGGTACGGCCGCGCCAGAAATTGCCGCCGCCGACAACAATGGCAATCTCAACCCCCATGTCGTAGCATTCCTTGATTTTTTGTGCAATGGCGTTTACGGTCGGCTGATCTAAGCCGAATCCTTTCTCGCCGGCCAGCGCCTCTCCGCTGATTTTCAGCATGACTCTCTTGTATTTTGGTTGATTCATTCCTACCTTGGCCTCCTGTTTTCTATTTTTCGTATCGTATCTATCTACCCCGGCATCAGCAATCCAAACACGCCCTAATCCGCATAATTTCAGGATATTTTGATTTGCCGTCTATCTTGCCGGTGTTGCGGTCTGGCTTGTTGTCTTTTGGGACGACCCGGTCGATGACTTGGCCGATGTGCCGGACCCCGAAGTACCGGATGCCGAGGTTCCCGATGCCTGGGATGATGTCTGCGAGCTGCTCTTGGTCTTGCTGCCCGATGTCTTATACCGTTCCAGCTCCGCCTCCAAAATCGTCACCTGGTCTTTGAGCAGCTGCACGTCCGACTGCAATTTCTGGTTTTCCGCCTCCAGTGAATTTTCACTCTCGCGGCCGGATTTTGCCGATTCGATCATGACCTGAAACGAGCAGGCAAACGAACCCAAAAACACCCCGACAGCAATGAACAAAATGCCGAACGAGACCAAAACTTTTCTGCCCTTCCCGGTCTTTTTCTTTTGCACCGATTCCTGTATTTCTTCTCTCATGCAATATAATTCCTTTCCGAAAAACTCACTGTGCGATCCCAAACGACAACGCTTTACCGGGTCAGCCATTCACCCAGGGCACCCAGATTCAGCACGCCGGTCATCAAAAGAATCATAATCAAACCGGCAATCATAATCCCGGCCAAAATCGCCGGCAATGCGTACTTAAAACGAATATCCAAAAGCGATGCGATCATTGCCCCCGTCCACGCGCCGGTTGTGGGAAAGGGAATCGCCACAAACAACATCAGCGCACCGGCACTCGCCTTGCTGAGTCCGTTTGCCTTGCGCGCGGTTCGATCTTCCAGACGGTGTGCCAGGCGGCCGAGCAGGCGCGTCTTTTTTAGCCATTTTACAATCGGACGAAACACCAGCATCACAAACGGCACCGGCAAAAAGTTACCCAAAACCGAAAGCAGATATACAAATAAAACTTTCTGTACGGTGTGATCCAGACTTGCCATAGCGTAAATCATGGCGCCCCTGATCTCAGACACGGGTGCCATCGACAAAAGAAATGTCCATAGATAGGTCGAGAGCGTCGTTTCCATATAATTTTATCCTTTATCCGGCAAGCTCCGTCATTGGTTCCCGGTTTTCCTGCCATCATCTCATTTTGTTCAGTATAGCATACTTATATCCAATTTTCAAGAAAAATTTATCAGGGAATCCTATTTTCTTTCCCCGCGGATGCGACGCTGCCGCCGGATGCGGCGCTGCCGTTTTATCTCACGCCGGATGCGGCAAACGGCAACCACCAAAAGCACGCAGAAAATGCCGATCAGCAGATAGCACAGCACGCGCACCGCCCAAAAACTCCAAAGCCACTCGCCAAGCGCCATGGCCGGCCAGAAAAAGCTGCGCCGAACGTCCAGGTCGCTGTAAAGCTGTCCGCTGCCAAGCTCCTGTCCCTGATTAAGCACGGTAACCGAGCCGATGTTTTGCCCCTTGCTGACCGGTGCGTACACGGCCTCCGGCAGATTGAGCCGTATCTCCAGTTCCTCCGCCTTGGTTCCCTTCGGCACGACAACCGTCACCGGCTCCTGTACCGAGAGCGTCACACGGTCTCTGGACTTGGCGCGCTTGACCTTGACCTCGCCCATCATCTCGCCTTTTTGGATCGGCACAATCAGTTCAAAAGCGGAAAAGCCGTAGTCCAGCATCCGTTTGGTGTCCCGGTGCGAGTCCGCAATCTCCTTGCCGCCAAACACCGCGGCAATCAGTTCCATATTGCCGCGCACGGCCGAGCCGACCAGGCAGTTACCCGCCTGGGATGTATGTCCCGTTTTGATACCGGTCGCGCCCTGATAGACATATTCCCGGTAGCGCATCGCCGAAAGCAAACCGTTGGTATTGATATAGTACCGCTGTTTTTCCGTCTTATTGGTCGGCGCCATCTTGACGTGCGCAATATCGACAACATCGCGAAAGCCCTCATGCTGCATAGCCTCTCTCGACAGCTTTGCCATATCCGCCGCCGTGGTATAATGGTTGTCATCATGCAGGCCGCGCGCATTGGCAAAGTGCGTGTTATCCATATGGAGCGCGGCGGCGCGCGCGTTCATGCGCTCCACAAATGCCTCCGGCGTGCCGGATAGCCGGTACGCAATCGCCATCGCTGCGTCATTGCCGGAGGGAATCATCAATCCCTTGAGCAGGTTTTCAAACGAGATGATCTCACCGGCCTTCAGCTCCATATTACTGCTGTCGGGGTCTAAGCCCTCTAACATCTCCGCGGTAACCTCTACCTCGGTATCGGCCGAAATCTCGCCGGATTCCATGGCCTCTACCGCCAGAAGACCGGTCATAATCTTGGTGGTACTGGCAGGATATACCCGTTTTTGGCTATCGGATTCATAAAGCACCGTGCCGCTCTTTGCCTCAATCAAAATGCCGCTTTCTCCGTCACCCAAAATGGGGCGCCCCTGTGCATCCTGCCGCGGCTTTTCTGCCGAATCGGAGTTCTGCTTTTCTCCCTCGGTCTGCGCCGCAGCGCTCTCCGCGGCATTTTCGGCCGTGCTTTCTGCGGCATCCTCACGCACCGCCCACGCGATGCTCTGACCGGGCAGGGCGGATGCACTGCACAAAAGGCCAAGCCCGATCGTCAGAGCCGCCATATATTTTTTCCACGCTTTCAATCTGTCCAACCCTTTCCGGTTTTAGTTTTCTTTCCGCGAGAGGCGCTCCCGCTCCGCCTGAGAAAGACGGATATACTGCGGCGTAAGGTCGCCGTACGCCACCGTCTCTCCCTGCAAGAACAGAGAAAGTCCGATCTCGGCCACCGCCGCGCCCAGATTCATATTCTGCATTCTGCTTGCAAAGCATGCCTGATCGCCCAGACGCTTTACAATTTCATCCTTATAGACCAAGACGCCGTCACCGCAGAACAAAACGGGAAGATTCTGCCCGGACAGCTCCAAAAGCAGATCCCGCAGCGCCAGAGCGCGGTCAGCCTCAATTCTTTCAAACGTTTTTCCGCCGCGGAACAGACCGTTATAGACCTGATCCCGTCTGGCGTCTAAGATCGGACACAAAATCCCGTCAAATACCGAAGAAGAAAACGCCAGGGCATGCAGGGTAGAAACCGCCGCACACGGCTTTTGGCACGCCTGTGCCAGCGCCTTTGCGGTAGCCACGCCGATCCGCACACCGGTGAAAGAGCCGGGGCCGACCGCGGCCGCAAAACAGTCCACATCTTGCGGCATACAATCCGCAAAGCGAAACATCACCTCGATCTGCGGCATCATCTTTTGTGAGTGTGTTTTTTTATGATTAACCACCGTCTGTGCCAGCAGACGATCCTCGTCCATCAAAGCGGCGGTCGCCGCCATGCAGCATGTATCGATTCCAAAAATCAGCATTGTGTAATCTCCCTGTAATCCTCTCCCCGTGCGGGGTTTTTGGCAAAGCGAATCCATATGGTATCCTTGGGCAGTACAGCACGGACATTCTCTGCCCACTCGATCAGGCAGACGCCGTCACCAAACAGGTAATCATCCATCCAGTCGCACTGCTCCGGCAACGGATTCTCCAGCCGATAAACGTCAAAGTGATAGACCGGCAGTGTGCCGTCATATTCATTCACCAGGGTAAAGGTCGGGCTGACCACCTGCGTACTGTCCCCGAAATATTCCATCACGCCCTGGACAAAAGCCGTCTTTCCGCAGCCCAAATCGCCGGTCAGCGCGACCACCGCGCCGGGCGACAGTGTTTTTGCAAAATCTTTTCCGATGGCACGGGTTTGTGCCGGGCTTTCCGTTTCCCACTGCTGCATCCTTTGCACCTCAAATTCTCTTTTCTTCTATTATATAAATTCTGACGGGCAAAGTCAATATAAACTATTGAAAATTTGATTGCTTTCGATTATAATAAGAAACAAAGAACTGTGAATAAGCAAAAGAAAGGTCTGTGATCGTGATGAAACGAACCGATAAAATCAACTACTACCTCGACATTGCTGAAACTGTCATTGAGCGCGGCACCTGTCTGCGCCGAAACTTTGGCGCCATCATCGTAAAAAATGATGAGATTGTGGCAACCGGCTATACCGGCGCGCCGCGCGGAAGAAAGAACTGCTCTGACCTTGGCTACTGCACAAGGGAAAAGCTTCAGATCCCGCGCGGAGAACGCTATGAGCTTTGCCGCAGCGTCCATGCGGAGAGCAACTGTATCATCTCCGCCGCACGGCGCGACACCATAGGGTCAACCCTGTATCTTGCCGGCAAGGACGCCAAAACCGGCGAGCTTGTCCAAAACGCCAGCAGCTGCGCGATGTGCAAGCGCATGGTGATTAACGCCGGTATTGAGACAGTAATTGTCCGTAACACCCCAACCGAGTACACGGTAATTCCGGTCAGCGACTGGATCGAAAACGACGACTCCCTCTCCGGCGAGAGAGGGTATTAAAAAACCTCCTGCGGCAGAATCTTTGATTCTGCCGCAGGAGGTTTGAGCGTGTCGATAAACCTTATTGTGCAAAAGATTTCATTTTAATTGCAACGCCGTTTCCTGCTTAGCCATGCCGTCTCGGCTCTCACCTCGGTCATCGCCAAGGCAGCGCAGAAATGAAATTTTTTGCCGATTTTATATTCTTTCTTTTTGATATTGCATGGCGGCAGCGGAATCTTGCTGCAGCTGCGCCCTTAGCGCATCGAGTGAGGGGAACCGGGTGATATCCCGAAGATACCGGTAAAACCGCAGTTTTAACTTCTTGCCGTAAAGATCGCCATGATATCCCAAAAGGTGCGTTTCGATACAGGTCTGATTCGGCACCACCGTGGGCTTTGATCCCACATTGGTAATGGCGGTATACCACACGCCGTCCGCCATGGCCTCTGTCACATAAACGCCGAATTTGGGAAGAATCAAGCCGCTTGGGATCTCCGTATTCGCCGTGGGGAACCCGATTGTTCTGCCGATTTGATTGCCGCAGACCACCGTTCCCTGCATTGAAAAAGGCCGTCCGAGGCAGGCTGCCGCCGCCTCCATGCTGCCCGCGCGGATCAGCTCCCGGATTCTGGTACTGGAAACCGGTTTGCCGAGAACCTCCACACAGGGCACGCAGGAAACGGTCATTCCAAGCGGCGCCGCAAGCCGTTCCAGCATGGCGGCATCTCCCGTCTTGCCGCTGCCGAAATGATAATTAAACCCGGCCGCCAGAAACTTCGCGTCCAGGCAATCCTTTAACCAATCCTTTACAAACATTTGCGGCGTGATGCCAAGATAATCCCTGGTAAACCACTGCGCCACCACGGCGTCAACACCCAGCTGCTCTAAAACAGCCAGCCGCGTCTCCATATCACAGACCTGCTCTGCCGCGCCGCCGCAAAGCACCGTCCTTGGCTGATTGCAAAAAAGATGTACCACCGCGCTAAGGCCTCTCTCCCGTGCGGCCGCAACCACACGGCGGATAATCGCCTGATGTCCGACATGGATTGCATCAAAGCCGCCCAGCGCGACCGCAGTACGCGACAGAGAGAATCCCTGCCGCAGCAATGTTTTCCCTTCTTCTTCCAGATAAATCTGCACACTGTTCTCCCCTTAAAAAGCCGTCAAAAGAATATCGCCCAAATCCGCCGTGCAAGGCAAATTTTCAGCCTCTTTCGGCTGATACCGATGCTGCGCACCAAAAAATCCAACCGGATGTTAGGAATCTAAGTCCGCCTAAATCGGGCTTTGATCGCTAATATCAGGTTAGCCGAAAGGGAGAAATCCGAACCCGCCTGAAAAGGCGAAATTTCGGCATCTTTCGGCTAGCCCTGATAAAAGGTCTTTTCGATCTTCAGCACACCGCCCTCTGCCTTGGATACGGTCAAAAAACAACCCTTTTCATCATAGACGCGATACGTACGCCCCTCTTCCATGCCGGGGGTCGAAACCCGTACGCCGTTGCACATCTTCTGCGCCTTGCGCGCAGAGAGATACAGCGCCGGGAGCGCGTCAAACACCCGGTCAACCGGCGTCAAAAACGAAGTATCGCCGGCGGCCGTCATAGCCTCAATCTCAGGCAGGGTATAGGCGTCCTCAATGCGGAACCTGCCCGACTGCGTACGGCAGAGCGCCGACATATGCGCAAAGCAGCCAAGGCGCTCACCGATATCCCGGCACAATGTGCGAATATACGTTCCCTTGGAGCAGCGTACCCGCATCGAAAACTTTTTGTTCTCCAAATCAAAGGATTCGATCACAATCGCGTCAATCGTCACCATACGCGGCTTGCGTTCCACAGTTTTGCCTTCCCGTGCCAGTTCATAAAGCCGCTTGCCGTCCTGCTTGATTGCCGAATACATCGGCGGTATCTGCGCAATTTCACCGACAAACTGCCGAACCGCCGCCGAAACCTCTTCTTCCGTAACTTTTACATCGGCAAAACGCAACACCGTACCGGAGGCGTCCTGGGTATCGGTCTCTGCCCCCAGGGTGACCTCTGCGACATATTCCTTTTGTTCCGCCGTCAAAAATTCGGCCGCCTTGGTCGCCGTGCCGACGCAGATCGGCAAAACGCCGGTTGCGTCCGGATCCAGCGTTCCGGTATGACCGATTCTCTTGGTGGACAGGATCCCTCTGAGCTTTGCCACCACGTCATGAGACGTAAAGCCGACGGGCTTATTCACATTGATCGTCCCGTTCATTACCGCTCCTCTTTCTGTTGTTTTTTCATCTCGCAAAGCACTGCATCGACAATTTCGTCCACCGTGGCAGCGCCACACACACTGTAACCGCTGGCGCAGACATGACCGCCGCCGCCCAGCGCCATCGCAATTTTTGCTACGTCGATTTTCCCGGCCGAACGCAGGCTCACCTTAAAACAGTCGTTCTCACGCTGACGGATATAAACGCTGACCTCTGCGCCCCGAACCGTGCCGGGCAGAGAGACAATGGCCGATGCCTCCGCCTCCGCCAGTTCTGCCGCCGCAAAATCGGCCATGGTCAGATACAAAACACTGACCTTTCCGTCCGCATACAGCGTCAAACGATCCAGTGCAATCCGCATCAGGCGGTAATATGCCATCGTTTTGGTATCAAAAATCCATTTTGCGATCCCGGCAAAATCCGCACCGCGTTCCATCAAGGTTGCGGCACGGCGCAGGGTATCCGGCGTCACCGATGAATATTTAAAGTTCCCGGTGTCCGTCACCATGCCGAGATACAGATTGTTGGCAATATCAACGTCTATGGAAATCTGCATTGCCTCATAAAGCTGCACCATAATCTCACAACAGGACGAAACATCCTGTACCACCGTCTCCTTGGCAAAGGAGCTGTGGGTAACATGGTGATCGATGGCCGCCGTATTGGGATGCGCCAAAAAAGCCGCCTCATACGCGCCAAGGCGCGCACTCTCCGCACAGTCCACCGCGACAAAAAGGTCACAGTCCGCAAGAGCAAGGTTTTCTTCTTCTCTTCCGCGGATCAGTGCCAGCGCCGCCGCGTCCGGGTGCGGTGCCAGAAATACCTCGGCGCGCTTTCCCATCGCAAGCAGCGCAAGCTTTAGGGAATACGCGCTGCCCATGGCGTCTCCGTCCGGATTTTCATGCGCAAAGATTCCCACGGCCTCTGCCGCCGTCAGCATGGCTGAAATTTTCTGAAACATAGTCTACTCCTCAATGGAAACTGTGCAAAGCAAATCTTGGGCGCACGGAGGTTAAATCCGATATGCCCTGCAATGAAAAATCATTACTTTTTCATAATTGCCTTTGCCGGGCTTTACAGTTCCCTTAAAATTTGGTTGATATGGGCGCCGTAAGCAATGGAATCATCCAGTGTAAAGGTAAACTCCGGGGTGTTGCGAAGATTCAGCCGATGGCCGATCTCACGCCGAATAAAACCGCCGGCGCTCTTTAACGCCGAAAGTGCGTCCTTTTGCACCTTTTCATCGCCCATCACACTGATGTACGCCTTTGCAAACTTTAAATCCTTGGTGACACGCACGGCTACCACCGAAGTCATAGCCGGTAAGCGCGGATCCTTAAGATCCCGAATGACGGCGCAAAGCTCCCGTTTGACCTCTTCCGAAATCCGATCCATTCTATTATAATTTGCCATAACTCCTCCTATCAGAGATCCGGCAGACCTGCGCTAGACCTCTACCTGTTCCATGACATAAGCTTCAATGATGTCTCCGTCTTTAATGTCGTTAAATTTATCGATGCTGAGTCCGCATTCGTAACCGGCAGCGACCTCTTTGACATCGTCCTTAAACCGGCGCAGAGAACCCAGCTCACCCTCGTGAATAACAATACCGTCACGCACCACACGCACCTGGCTGCTGCGCTGGATCTTACCGTCCTGTACATAACCGCCGCCGATCGTGCCGATACCGGAAACCTTAAAGGTCGTACGGATTTCCACATGGCCGGTAACCGCCTCGCGGAAGGTCGGTGCCAGCATACCCTTCATCGCCTTTTCGATATCCTCAATCGCGTCATAAATCACGCGGTACAGACGGATATCCACATCCGCATCCTCGGCGGCCGCGGACGCACCGCCTGTCGGGCGTACGTTAAAGCCGACAATAATCGCATTTGACGCGCTGGCAAGCATTACATCGGACTCGGTGACCGCGCCGACTGCGCCGTGGATGATGTTGACCCGTACCTCATCGTTCGAGATCCGCTCCAGTGACTGCCGCACCGCCTCCACGCTGCCCTGTACGTCTGCCTTTACAATGATATTGAGATCCTTCATCTTGCCGGCCTCAATCTGCTCAAACAGATTATCCAGAGAGATCGCGGTGGCTTTCTTTTGTCTTTCCTGTTTTTCTTTAAACTTTCTGGCCTCTACGACTTCGCGCGCCTTGCGTTCATCGTCTACGGCATAGAACACATCGCCGCCCTCCGGCACCTCGGACAGGCCGAGAATCTCAACCGGGATCGAAGGCCCCGCCTTCTTCACGCTGCGTCCCTTATCGTCATTCATCGCACGGACACGGCCCACGCTGGTGCCTGCCACAACAATATCGCCGACGCGCAGCGTTCCGTTTTGTACCAAAACGGTGGCAACCGGGCCGCGGCCCTTATCCAGCTGCGCCTCAATTACCGTTCCCTTTGCGGCGCGGTCGGGGTTGGCTTTCAGCTCCTTCATCTCGGCAACCAAAAGTACCATTTCAAGCAGAGTATCGATGTTGGTTCCCTTCTTGGCCGAAACCTCCACACAGATAGTATCGCCGCCCCATTCCTCCGGAACCAGACCGTGCTCGGTCAACTCCTGGCGGACGCGATCGGGGTTGGCGCCCTCTTTATCAATCTTATTAATGGCAACAATGATCGATACCTCTGCGGCGCGGGCATGGTTGATGGCCTCAATGGTCTGCGGCATGATACCGTCATCGGCCGCAACCACCAGGATCGCAATATCGGTCACCAATGCACCTCTTGCACGCATGGCGGTAAACGCCTCGTGTCCCGGCGTATCTAAGAAGGTAATCTTCTTATCGCCGACGCGGACGCGGTGCGCACCGATATGCTGCGTAATGCCGCCGAACTCGCCCTCTGTGACATTGGTATTGCGGATGCAGTCAAGCAGCGATGTCTTACCGTGGTCTACGTGACCCATCACCACAACGACCGGGGATCTCGGCTTTAAACTCTCCGGCGCGTCCTCCACGTCATGGAAGAGCTTTTCCTCGTCCGTTAAGATAATTTCTTTTTCAAAGGTGCAGCCCATCTCCTCTGCAATCAGGGAGGCGGTGTCAAAATCCAGCGACTCGTTGACCGAGGCCATGATGCCCAAAAGCATCAGCTTTTTGATGATCTCGGTTGCCGGCTTTTTCATCCGGGACGCCAGTTCGCCGACCGTGATCGACTCCGGAATCAGCACATGGATCTTTTCCGCCTTTTCCTTCTTGCGCTCGGTCTTTTTCAGCATATCCTCCGGCCGGGGCTTTGGCTTTCCGCTGCCCTGCGGTCTGCCCTGCTGCTTCTTTTTCTGGTTGATCTTCTGCTTTTTGGCTGCCCCTTCGGTCTTGACATTCTCCGGAATCAGCTCTTCCATTTTCTCATCGTCCAAACGGTCAAGATCTACCGTATTGACACGGGTGTCCACCGTTCTGGTTTTCCGGACAACGCTGACTTCCTCCATCGGGATCTCCTCGCCCGGCGCAGTCTCCGCCGTTTCCGGTTCCGGCTTCTTTTCTTCCTTTTTGGGTTCATAAAGCGAAAAATCTTCTGCCTGATTCTTCTGCGTATAGTATTCAAAAATAACGTCCAATTCATACTCGGTCAGGGCGCTCATATGATTTTTTGTTGATACGCCGTAATCATGCAAAACCTTTACAATCTCCTTGCTCGGAAAGCCAAAGGATTTGGAAAGTTCATAGGCTCTGATTTTTTCCATACTCGACACACTCCTTTCGCAGCCGCCCATCGGCTGCATCTCCGCAAGCGGCCACCGCCGCCTCTACCTCTCGTCCGTCACTGCCGCCAGCCGGCAAAGCTGCTCTGCCAGTCCGCGGTCGGTCACCGCAGCTGTCACGGCTGCGGCTCTCCCGATGGCGCCGCCGATTGCGTGGCGGTCACCCGGACGAATCACCTCAATCTGATGATGGTTTGCCATATTCAAAAACTTTTTTTCGGTATTGCCGGACGCGTCCGCTGCCAAAATCAGCAGCTTTGCCGTGCCGCCGCGAACGGCCTCTTCGGCCGCGGCCTCGCCGCAGGCCAGCCTGCCTGCACGCATGGTAAGCCCCAGCATTCCGCAAAATTTAGCGTTCATCGGTTTCCTCCCCGATTTCTCTGATCGCTGCGTAAACCGCAGCGTCAATCTTCCCGGAAAATGCCCTCTCCAGCACGCGCCGTTTCTGCGCCGCCAAGAGACAGTCCCGGCTTTTGCAGAGGTACGCGCCGCGTCCCGGCAGAGTTCCGTTTAAGTCCGGCACGGCGCCGTCCGGCGTACGCGCCACACGAATCAAATCCTTTTTTTCAAAGCGTTTTCGGCAAACCGTACACATTCTAAGCGGCTTCATACTTCCTCCGCCTGCTTCTCTTCCGATTCGGCCGTCTCGTCCGCCTCTTCGGTCTTTGCGCTCAGGTCGATCTTCCAGCCGGTCAGCCGTGCCGCAAGACGGACATTCTGACCTTCCCGGCCGATCGCAAGCGAAAGCTGGCTGGCCGGAACCAAAACGCGGCAGATATGCTGATCCTCATCCACCTCAATCGACAGGACATCGGCCGGGCTCAGCGCATTGGCAACGTATTCTGCCGGATCCTCACTGTATTTGATGATATCGATTTTCTCGCCGCGCAGTTCATGGATAACCTCCTGCACACGCATCCCCTTCGGTCCGATACAGGTACCCACCGGATCCACATTTTCTTTGGTGGAATGTACGGCAATCTTACTTCTTGATCCCGGCTCTCTGGACAGCGCCTTAATTTCGATGATGCCATCACCGATTTCGGGAACCTCCAGCTCCAGCAGACGGCGCACCAATCCGGGGTGCGAACGGGAAACCACCAGATGAACCCCTTTGACCGAATCCGCCACCTCAACGACAAATACCTTATACCGCTCGCCGACCTTATAGTTATCGGCGCGCACCTGTTCGCTGGGCATCAGCACCGACTCGGTGTTTTCGATCTCCAGCATGACGTTCCGGCGTTCGATCCGGCGTACCACGGCGCTGGCAATATCATTTTCACGGTCAGAATATTCGCTGACCATTTTTTCACGCTCTGCCTCGTGCATCCGCTGAAACACCACCTGGCGCGCAGTCTGTGCCGCAATTCTGCCAAACGATTTGGGGGTCACCTCAAATTCTGCGGTGTCGCCGACCGTGTATTTCTCATTGATTTTCTTTGCCTCGTCCAGCGAAATTTCGCTCTCGCGATCCTCCACTTCCTCAACAACCTTTTTCCGTGCCACAATCCGAATCGCACCCGTTTCTTCATCAAATATCACGTGTACGTCCTGTGCGGCGCCGAAATGCTTGCGGTATGCCGAAATCAGCGCGCTTTCCAGCGCGTCCAAGATCACGTCGCGGCTGATTCCTTTTTCTTCCTCAATCAGTTCCAAAGATTCAAATAATTCCGAACTCATTTTTCCACTCATCCCTTTCCCGTATTTTATCACTTATTTTGTAAAACATTCTTATCGTTTGATTTCGTGCCGTCCAAGCCCTAAAAAGGCGGATTTTTGCTCTTGATTTTTAACCGCACGTCTGCTAAAAATCAAAGTGCAGATGCACCACAGTCGTATCGCCCTTTGCAATCTGATAGCGCGTATCGCCTGCAAGCAGGGTGATCGTCTCTCCGTCAAAGCCCTCAAGCGTGCCCGTCAGCTGCTTTGTACCATCGATTGGGCGGTACAGACCGACATCTACCGTCTCGCCCAGATAGCGCATAAAGTGCGCCGCGGTTTTCAGCTTGCGTTCCACGCCGGGAGACGCCACCTCCAAATAATAGTTGCGGTCGATCGGATCCTCCCGATCCAGCACATCGCTAAGCCGTCTGGATATCGCCTCACATTCGTCCAGAGTGATCCCTCCGTCCTCTTTATCTGCCAAAACCCGCAGATACCAGATGCCGCCCTCTTTGACATATTCCACATCATAGAGATAGCAGCCTTCCTCCTGCACGACAGGCTCCGCCAGATTCCAAACCTTTTGTTCCGTTTTTGAATATGCCATGATAACCTCCGTTTCGCAAAGGAAAAGAGTGAGGTTTCCCTCACTCTTCTGCCTCTCACAATATTACACGTAAATTATAGCACAAAACATCGCATCTGTCAAGCATTTTGGAAAAATATTTCTCACTCCGGGCGTTTGCCGCTGAGCTTTGCCAGCTCCTGCTGGAAGGTTTCGATATCCTTAAACTTTTTATATACCGACGCAAAGCGCACATAGGACACCTCATCAATGGCACGCAGACGCTCCATCACCATCTCGCCGATCTTCTCCGACGACACCTCCCGCGCCAGGGAATTATGGATTTCCGCCTCGATTTCATCCAGCATCTCGTCAATCACATGCAGCGGCACCGGGCGGCTGGCACAGGAATTTAAGATACCGCGCTGCAGCTTGTCCCGGTCAAAGCTCTGTCTGGAGCCGTCACGCTTAATCACAATGATCGGCACGCTCTCAATCTTTTCATAGGTGGTAAAACGTTTTCCGCACTGCAAGCATTCCCGGCGGCGGCGGATCGCCTGTCCATCCTCGGTAGAACGGGAATCTACCACCTTACTCTCTGTGTGTCCGCAATAAAAACAGCGCATGATAACGCCTCCTTTTTCTTTTTAGTATACGAAAAGTGTCCCTTTTTGTCAATATTTATTTCTTGCCCGGCGTCTCGGTCGTGAACGCCAGGGCCGGAAGTCCGCTTGCGTCTGTCAGATTCGGCATCTCCGGATACGCGCCCCACGCATAGCGTGCGGCAACCGGCTTTTTCACCTTATCACAGGTCAGAATCACGCGATCGCCGCGCAGCTCCGCCTCCGCCGGATAAAACACGCCATCCGCGCCGCAAAGCTCAAATTCCTGCGGCCGCTCCGGATCCATATTCTCTTCTTTGATCCACGCCTCGCCCTTTTTGTCGGCATAGCGCGAAACAGGGAGCAGCGTAAGCGACCCGACACAGGAGAAGGTCAATTCCATCTTACTGCCGCTGACGCGCATGCCGGTATAGAAAGGCCCAACGGCCGCCGTATCCGTATCGCCGTACACATCGCGTTTTGCCAAACGCAAAAACCGCTCCGCCACCTCTCTTTTCTGATGCGGATGGATATCCTCCCTGCAGTTGCCGGCGCCGCCCTCGTATTCGCCATACAAATCTATTAAGGAAATCACCCCGGCATTTTTTGGGTTTTTAATGCATGACAACGCCAGTCTCTGTCCCTCGCGCACGGCGCTCTCGTCTGCCTTATACCTTGTCAGCTGCGCCCAGTAAAACGGCAAATCCCCGCCAAAAATCCGCCGATAGCTGTCAACCACCGCTGTCATAGCGTCCCGGTACTCTATTGCCGTCAAATGGGTGCGGTATTCGTCCGCCTCCCCCTGATACATCAAAATTCCGCGAATCTGCAGCTTTGAGAGCGGCGCGATACGGTTATAAAACAGTCCGCCGTCCGTCGGCACAAAGCTGCCGCACTTCTCCTCCCGCGGTATCCAGCGGTTAATCTCGGTATCGCCGACCGCGGCGCCGATGATGCCGACCGGCGTACGGTATTCCTGCCACAGTGACTGTGCAAAGTAATAGCCGACTGCCGAACAGTAATTGGCCGCGTCACGGTTCATGCTCGCCCAGGCCGCAGCGTCTGCCGCCAGCGGCAGGTTCTCGGTGGCAGCACCGGCGCCGCCCGTGCCGAGATTCCATAAATTCAATAATCGGATGCCGGGGTTTACCACTTCTTGTCTGCCCCGCGCAGAATCCAAATCCGCCTTGGTATCCTCTCCGGCCAGCATATAATAATCCATGTTGGACTGGCCGATGCATAGCCAAACATCACCGAACGTGATATCCCGGTAAATTCTCTTTTCCTTTCCGCAGCGCACGGTCAGCGTATAGTCGCCGCCGGCGGAAAACGTCCCCAAATTTACTTCCCACGCGGAATTTGCATCTGCCACTGCCGTCTGCTCCGCCTTGCCGCCCAAACTGTTTGCAAGCGTTACCGTCACACGGCTGCCCTTGGGCGCTTTTCCCCATACGGTCAGCGGTTTTTCCGCCTGGAGCAGCATATGATCCGAAAACAGGTTCGGAACCGAAAAATTCTGCGCTGCGCCATTATCCCGGTATTCCAGCGGCCGCTCCAGCGGCTGACCGCCGGAACTGTCAAACACCATAATCCGATAACTGTCGCCCGTCTCCCGTTTCAGGTTCGGTACCGCAACCGCAACGCTCTGCTCCGTTTTCGGCGCCAGATCCTGTCGGCTTGCGGCGTAATTTTTTAAAATACCGTCTTTACTGTAAATCGCCGTCAGGATGGTGGTGTCCATCTCTTTGGGCGCGTCATAAGCATAAAGCGTCAGCGACATATCCTCTTTTCCGCTTTCTTTGGACGGGGTAAAATTCCACTCCGTATAGGCCATCCACGATAGCTCGGCCAAATAGGCTCCGGCCGGAAGCTCCACCCTCACATAACGGTACTCGCCCATGCCGCCGAAGGCAATCTCCTGCCGTGCCGTCTGCATACTGCCGCTTACCGGCGTAATCGTGCCCACCGGGACAAAGGTTTTATTGTCGTTTGATGCGTAAAATCCGGTGCCGATCAGACGATCCGCCTGATGCTCTTTTTGTGCCGAGGGCAGAATCTGCACGGCACAGATCCGCTGCGCCAGACCAAGATCCAGCGTAACCCAAAGGCCGTTTTCGCTGCCGCAGACCGTCTGCGCATTGTCGTCATAGAGCGCATAGGCGTTCTTTTCTTCTCCCTTGGGGCAAAAAACGGATTTTGCATCCATCTTTGGCAAGACTTTTTCCGTCTTGGCGTACATTTTCAGTCTGGACGGCGGCTCCTTGACCTCGGTCTTTGGAATCTGAAACAGACCGGCAAGATCCAGGGCAAAGGCACGCTGTCCGCCGCACAAAAAAAGGAGGGCAAGCACAACGGCAAGGAACTGTTTTACCCTGCTGTTCCCCTGCATATGACCGCCTCCTTATCAAAATCCCGATTTGCTTTATTCTACAATATTTTTCTTCGTTTGTCAACCGCGGCCATACCGAAAGCCGCCGTAGCCGGCGCGTGAAAAAATTGCGGCGCGGCCGATCCCCTTTTCGCGATAACCCATAATATTTTTTCACAGAGGCCGCCTCGGCATTGACGCCGCCTTAAAATACAGCGCCCTCACAGGCCGGCATACGGTGTCATTCTTCCGTTTTTTGAAAAGGCTTGGCAGCCGCCGGTTGCTCCATCGACAAATTGGATGGATTTTTGACCAAATATTTGGTAATTTTCCATGGATTTTAAAAAAATTTTTGCTCATTTTTAGAAAAAACTCTTGATTTTTTATAAAAATGATGCTATAATACCCTTGTATCCGAGATAGCACATGGTACTCACATTTTTGTAATCATGGTTCTAGGTTTACAAAAAATGTGGGCTTTTTTTCTGAAAGGGCTTTGTATCAATTGCGAATTTCGGTGCGCGAATTTAAAATTATTATTTTGGAGGTACTACAACATGAATCAGGGTACAGTAAAATGGTTCAATCCTGCAAAGGGCTTTGGCTTTATTTCCGACGATAACGGCGGTGACGATGTATTCGTTCACTTCTCTGCCATTATTGCAGACGGCTTTAAGACGCTGGAGGAAGGCCAGAAGGTTACCTACTCAACTGAGCCGGATCCGAAGGATTCCAGCAAGCTGCGTGCTGTTGATGTACGTGTAGTGTAACATCAGCCCGATCCAAAATATCATCCTTACGCCATATCATTTTCACAGTTCTACAATGTGTTGTTTAACTCCGAATTTTGTTATTTCGTACGATTGATATATGGACAGCAAGAGCCTTGGACTTATCGTCCAAGGCTCTTTTTTTGCGTCGGCACACGTTTGCCTGATTTACCAAAAATCACAGAGATTTCATTGTACTTTAACTCTTTTGTCCGATGCGGAGCAGCCGTACAATCACCGGGCTCAGTACCATATTGATTCCGGTCTCCAGCAAAAAGTTGACGCCAACCATGCCAAAGATCATATATTTGAAAACACTGTCGTAAAGACCCGCGGCAGCCGCCCAGCCCGACAGAGCGTCCATAAAGAACACCGAGCAGCCGAGTAAGAACACGCCGGTATTCACCATCGGGCAAACCAGCGCCGCCGCTACCACGGCAAGGTAGCGGTTGTACTTTGAAAGCCCACGGTAAATCAAACCGGCACAGAGGCCGCAAAGCGCGCCCTTTGCTAGGACGGTAATCACGGTGCCCGGCACACTGACTGCCAAAAAGGCGCCTGCATCCGTCATCAGCACAACGGCGCCGAACACCAGACCCAGCCAGACGCCGGCCATCGTGCCGCACATGGCCGCACCGATGACGATCGGCACCAGTACCAGGGTAATGGAAAACGGGCCGAAATGAATACTTGCCCCTAAAAACTGGAGCAGTACAACCAGTGCGGTCAGCACGGCGCACAGAACCAGTTTTTGGGTTGATCCAACCTTGTTTGTTTTTTGCATTTCAAATTCCTCCTTGCTGTCGTTCACTTTTTGTGATACAACGCATTTGATTTATAAAAACACCCCGACAGGCAGCACAAAGTCCAAACGCAATATGGCTCAAAAGTCCTTATTTTCAAGCAAAAAGCACATTGCGTTTTCCTAACCGAAAGATGCCGAAATTTTGCCTTTTTCGGCAGATTCGGACTGCTCTCTTCCGGCCGCGCATGCCCGCCGACAGATGGAATTTTTCTTGCGGTAAATATCAGGTTAACTGTTTTTTTGATATAAAATATAGAGTCCCTTAAGAACCAGATTTTCATCGATCAAAATATCCTGTCTGCAATGCGGAATCACGGTTGCGGCAAGACCGCCGGTCGCCAGAACAAAAAGCGGTTCACCGGCCTCCTCCCGAAAGCGGTCAATCATGCCGTCAATCATGGACGCGTTGCCGAACACAACCCCGGATCGCATACAGTCCGCCGTGTTTTTTCCGAGGACGGAGGACGGCGCCTCCAGACTGATCTGGGACAGGAGCGCCGCACCGCTGGCCAGCGCCTTTAAGGCAATCTGTACGCCCGGTATAATCGAAACCCCGACAAAGTTTCCCTCGCCGGACACCATCATCATCTTGGTTGCCGTTCCCATATCCACAATCAGAGACGGGCTTTGGTACAGGTGATACGCGGCCACGCAGGCACAAATCAGGTCAGCGCCGACCGTCATGGGATTATCGCAGTCAATGCCGATCCCAAGGTTCAGATCCGGGCGCACCATCAGGGCATCCACCCCGTACACCGTTTTCACTGCCTTTTGCATGACGGTATCGAGCGGCGGTACCACGGAGGAAATCACCGCACCCTCAATCTGGGTTTTGGCAATCTCATGCAGTCCCAGCACGCTGCGGATTTTTGCCGCATACTCATCCTCCGTTTTGGTCGAATCCGTGGCGATCCGCGCCACAAACGACGGTTCCTCCTCCACAAATCCGCCAAGGACAATATTTGTATTTCCGATATCTATGGCAAGTATCATGGTTATCCACCTTTTCTTATCACGCCGCGCAGAATTTTGAAAACCTTTCACCGAATAATATTCGTAATCCGGTCAGCAATCCGAAAAACGCCCGTATACAATAAAACAGCAAGCACGCAAAAGGATGACTTGCTGTCTTATGGCACGTTTTGGCTTTTCAAAAGCGGCGCGCTTATTTTTATTTTCCGAAGAACTGATCGTGGATCACAGCGACTGCACGTTCCGCGTTATTCACATTGATCAGTACCGAAACCTTAATTTCCGAGGTAGAAATCATATGAATGTTAATCTGTGCCGCGTAAAGCGCCTCAAACATCTGGGATGCAACACCGGCATTGTGCACCATGCCTGCGCCGACAATCGAAACCTTGCTCAGATCGTCACGGCAGTTGATTTCCTGATAGTGCAGGGTATCCTTTAATCCTTCGATGATCGAGAGCGTCTCTTTCATATGCGCCTTGGTTACCGTAAAGACAATATCCTTGGTTCCATTATGCCCAATGGACTGTAAAATCATGTCTACATTGATATCTGCCTTTGCCAAAACCGAGAAAATCTTAAATGCCATACCCGGCATATCCTCAACGCCGATCACTGCAATACGTGCTACATCATTATCACGGGTTACCCCTCTGATTAACATTCTTTCCATATTGGTTACCTCCTTCACCATTGTACCGGGAACTTTATGAAAACTGGACTTGACCTCCAGCTCAACGTTGTATTTTTTTGCCATCTCGACCGAACGGTTGTGCAGTACGTTTGCGCCGAGGCTGGCAAGCTCTAACATCTCGTCATACGTAATCTCATCCAATTTCACCGCGTTCGGCACGATACGGGGATCGGCCGTGTATACGCCGTCCACGTCGGTATAAATCTCACACCTTGCGGCGTTTAATGCCGCCGCCAGTGCAACCGCAGAGGTATCGCTGCCACCGCGGCCCAGCGTTGTGATGTCGTCATATTTATTCAGCCCCTGAAAGCCGGCTACCACCACCACGCTGTGCTTATCCAACTCCGCAAGGATACGCTCGGTATGAATCTTGCTGATTCTCGCGTTGCCGGAGGTCGCATTGGTTACAAAGCCTGCCTGCCAGCCGGTCAGTGAAATGACCGAATACTTTAACTTTTCAATTGCCATGGCAAGCAGTGCAATCGAAATCTGTTCTCCGCTGGAAAGCAGCATATCCATCTCGCGCTTGGATGCCTCCGGGTTGATTTCATTCGCTTTTTCAATCAGGTCATCGGTTGTGTCACCCTGTGCGGAAACAACCACCACAACGCGGTTCCCCTCCTGCACCGTCTCCACGACACGGTTTGCAACATTCATCACTCTTTCTGCATCGGCGACCGAACTGCCGCCGAACTTCTGTACGATCAGTGCCACTTTTCTTCCCTCCATTTTCTATTTTGCACGGTCGTCCCGGTCATCATCCCGGCAAACCACCGCACCCTGATTATCTGCTTTTAACATATACAAGCTCCAGCCGTGCATCCGCTGCGATAAAATCTGACGCATTTCTTCTTCAAAGGTCTGATTGTCCCGGTGCACAATGGCAATAATGGTTGGCCCCGCACCGCTCAAATACACGCCGAGCGCATCGTTTGCATAACAGGTTTTAAACAAATCATCCATCTTGGGAATCAGCCGTTTGCGATAGCGCTGATGCAGCTTATCTCCGACCGCGGTACGGATGTTTTCGTACTTGCCGGTCATAATACTGGTCGCAAGCAGCGCGCTGTGCCCGGTATTATAGACGGCGTCACGCATCGGAACCGAATGCGGCAAAATCCCTCTCGCCTTTTTGGTCTGTAAAAAGAAATCGGGAATCAACGCGGCAAACCGCAAATCATCCTTGATGTCGCAGCGCACGTACTGAATCCGGTTATAATTTTTAACCGTCACCGTAAATCCGCCCAGCAGCGCCGGCGTTACGTTATCGGCGTGCCCCTCGATCTCGGTTGCCATATAAAGCAGCGTATCCATCGAAAGCTGGCGTCCCGTCATCTCATTTGCGGCAAGCAGCCCGGATACAATCCCGGCGCTGCTGCTGCCAAGACCTCTTGTCACCTTGATGTTATTCTCCAGCGTCAGATGCAGCCCCTTGCAGGTATAACCCACCTTGTCAAAGACCGTTTTCATGGAGCGGTATACCAGGTTACTCTCGTCCGTTGCCAAAAACTTTTTACTGTCGTCTAAAATATCAATCACCAGTCCGGCGTCCGTTTCCTCTGCGGTCACATAGTTATACAAGCCCAGAGCAAGACCCATGCTGTCAAAGCCGGGGCCGAGGTTTGCGCTGGTTGCGGGCACTCTTACTTTTACCATTATTCTCCCACCAGCCTTAATGTCCCTAAAATTGTATATTCCTTTGCAAGCGCCGCCGCAAGCTCTTCTTTCGCACGCTCGGTCATCTCCGGCGTTACGATGGCAAACTCATCCGGGTATTCTGCATTTTCAAGTACGATCTTCTGATAACCGTCCTTTGCAAAACCCTTATCGCCGCGCAGACGAAGGTAATAACGAAAGCTTTGTTCTTTGGCGTCTTTTAAATAGCCGTCCTCGCCCTCCGTCCAGCCGATCGGGATATTCTTTCCCTGATGCTTGACCGCGTCAATGATATCCGATACAACGGCGCTGGCGGTCGGCAGCGAGCCTGCGCCCTGTCCGTAAAACATGACATCGCCGATGGCATCACCCTTGACCATAATACCGTTAAACACGCCGTCAATGCCGGCAAGCGGATGCTCTTTTTTCAAAATGGCCGGGCAAACTCTGGCGTAGACGCCGTCATCCTGCTTTGACGCCATACCGATCAGTTTAATCACGCTGCCGAGTGATTCGGCATAAGCGACATCGGAAAGTGTAATCTTGGTGATTCCCTCGGTCTCAATCCGATCGCTGTCCACATATTTTCCAAAGGCAAGCGAGGCTAAAATCGCCGTCTTGCGGCAGGTATCATGTCCCTCAACGTCCGCGGTGGGATCCTTTTCGGCATAGCCCTTTTCCTGTGCGCCCTTTAAGGCGTCCGCAAAACTCTCGCCTTCTTTAATCATCTGGGTTAAGATATAGTTGGTGGTACCGTTCAAAATACCGTAGACGTCCGTCAGTTCATTGGCGGACAGGCTGGAATACAGGGGACGGATAATCGGAATCCCGCCGCCGACACTGGCCTCAAAAAGATAGCTGACGCTATGCTCCCTCGCGATCCGAAGCAGCTCCGTACCGTGCTTTGCAACCAGCTCTTTATTGGAGGTAACCACGCTTTTACCGGCCTCTAAAAGCTGCCTGGTAAAGGTATAGGCCGGATTTACACCGCCCATCACCTCTGCCACCACGCCGATTTCGGGATCGTTTAATATATCCTGAAAATCCTTGGTAAAGCAGTGAAAACGGCTATCCGGGAAATCCCGAAGATCCAAAATGCGGCCAATCTCAATGACCTCACCGCTCCGCTTTTTCAGTCCGTCCGGCGCGCCGGCAACAATCTCACCGACACCGCTGCCGACCACGCCAAATCCCATGATTCCAATTTTCATCTGTATCTTCCATCCTTTCCGCTGCTGCAGAGACGAGCCCTGCCTGTTGTTATACTGCCTATTTTTCAGGCTGTGTAAACTTGTTCATCACAATGCCGGTTACCAGCTTTGGCCAAAAATAGGTAGATTTTTGCGGCATTTTTTCATTGGCCTCCGCAATCGCCTGAATCTCTGATACCTTAGGCGGATTGATTAAAAATGCACAGTCCATCTCGCCGTTTTTGACTGCCTTGACGGCCTCGCCGGCATCTCTGGTATAAACCAGATTCTTTTGGGAACGCATATTATCCTCATCGATTCCCATGTATTTTTCCAGAATCAATTTATGTAAAATCGTAACGTCTAAATGCCGGTATGCCTCCGAACGATCCTGCACCGCCTCGTCAATCGGCGCCGTGCTCTTTAATTTGAGCAGATAATAATAGTTCTGCCCGGTATAAAGTCCAAACAACGTCTCATCCACCGTATTGGCCAGCCGATCCGTAATAATAGAGGCATAGTCGCCCTCGGTGAAATAAATCTTGGAAACCGTAAAGTTCTCGGTCAGAAAGCCGATCAGCAATACTTCATCAAAATTATCCAATCCGCGGATCATGCGATGCGTCGGAAACACAAACAATCCGCCGTCACTCATGGAAACCAGCATCATCATGACAAAATCATAGGGCATGGTACCCTCCTGGGTGCCGTCGGCCGCATGCCGCTCTTTGCGGTACTGCAGCGCGGTCTCATAACGGTGATGTCCGTCCGCAATAAAAACCTGCTTTTTTTCAAAAAGTACACTGATATGCGCGTTGACCGCCGCATCCTTGATGATCCAGATATTCTGCGTTATGTTTTCATCCGTCACAAAGCTGAAATCCGGTTCGCCGTCGCTATAATTTTCCAGCAGACCGGCGATCTCCTTATTTTCATCCATATAAAGTGAGTAAACCTGGCTGAGGTTTGCGCCGGTCGCCTGCATCAGCTGCAAGCGGTCAGCCTTGGCCTTGCTGATGGTCTCCTCATGCGGAAGAACCACTTTTTTTGAAAACTCCTCCAGCTGCACCAGACCGATAATACCTTTTAAAGCATGCGACGGCTTTTCGGTTCCGAGTGAAAAGATCTGCTCGTAAATGTAAAACGCCGGTTTGTCCTCAAAAACCAGGGTCTGATCCTCCATCCACTTTTCCAGATATGCGGCGCTTCTGGTGTAACGGTTATTCGTTTCGTCATCGCTGACAAAATCCATGCCGTAGTCCAGCCGCACAACGTTAAACTCATCCTTATTGTAAAGCTCCTGCTTTTGCGCCGGCGAAATAATGTCATAAGGCGGCGCGGTTACGGCATTTAAATCCTGAACCTTATCGGTGTTATAGCGGAGTCCTCGAAACGGGATTACCTTTGCCATAAAAACCTTCCTTTCAATCCTGATTTTCATTCCCCAACTGTGCGTTGCGCACAACCACAATTTTTTATAATCATCGTTTATCATACACCAAAAACCGCAAAACGTCAAGCGATTTCGGCATAGTTCTATGTAAATAATTGTTAACAAAAACCGTGAATTTTTATTGTGCTTTTACAAATACTGAATCATGTGATAAAAAATGAAACTGAAAAGGAGGCTCCAATATGGGAAAATTTTCAACCGGGCTCTTTGCCGGCGCCATGCTCGGCATCGGGATTCTTGCCATGGATAAGAAAACCTTAAAGCGGGCAAAAAAGATGATGCACAAGATGTCAAGACCCGCAATCTGGCTTTAGGCATAAAAGACTCAAAAGGAGTGTAAAAGCTTTTTTACGCTCCTTTTTCTTCTATGATATTTTTTCTTTCTTTTATTTCCTGTATTTTATCTCACATTCTGTTAAGGCACACAAAAAAGACAAAACTCCGCGCTATCTCCGCCATGTAACATTTTGATTAAATTTTGTAAAAACCCTCTTGACAAGGCATACTGTATATGCTATATTTATTACTGCGACACCACTACATATTGTATTTTAACGCTTTTTGCAACTGTGACGCATTAATGTTTGCGAGGGGGATTACCATGAAGATCATTAAAAGAAACGGCGCCGAGGTGCAGTTTGACGAAAAAAAGATTATGACTGCAATTGCCAAAGCCAACGAAGCAGTGGCAGAGGACTTCCAGATGACGCCGAAACAAATTGAACGCATCGCTGAACGGGTAATTTTAGCATGCGAATCACTGGGGCATTCCCCCAGCGTAGAAGAGGTACAGGATTTAGTAGAACGTCAGATTATGGCACACGGTGCGTTTGAAGTTGCAAAAGCATATATCACATACCGTTATACCAGAACCCTGGTTCGTCAGTCCAATACCACGGACGGCAAGATTTTAAGTCTGCTGGAGTGCAACAACGAAGAGGCCAAGCAGGAAAATTCCAATAAAGACCCGGTGGTGAACTCCACCCAGCGTGACTATATGGCCGGCGAGGTATCGCGCGACATCACCAATCGCCTTCTATTGCCGAAAGATATTGTGGACGCGCACAACGAGGGGCTGATTCACTTTCATGACAGCGACTACTTTGCGCAGCACATGCACAACTGCGACCTGGTAAATCTGGAGGATATGCTGCAAAACGGCACGGTCATTACCGGCACGCTGATTGAGCGGCCGCACAGCTTTTCCACCGCCTGCAACATTGCGACCCAGATCATCGCCCAGGTTGCCTCCAACCAATACGGCGGCCAGTCGATCTCGCTGACGCATCTTGCGCCCTTTGTTCAGGTCAGCCGCGACAAAATCACCAAGGATTTAAAGGAAGAGCTGCAAAACGCCGGCATCACCATGCCCGAAAAAGCATTCATGACCATGGTGGAAAACCGGCTGCGGAGCGAAATCAAAAAGGGCGTGCAAACGATCCAGTATCAGGTGGTAACCCTGATGACAACCAACGGCCAGGCGCCGTTTGTCACGGTATTTATGTACTTAAACGAGGCAAAAAACGAGCAGGAAAAGGCCGACCTTGCCATCATTATTGAAGAGGTGCTCCGTCAGCGCTACCAGGGCGTCAAAAACGAAAAGGGCATCTGGGTAACCCCGGCCTTTCCGAAGCTGATTTACGTTTTGGAGGATGACAACATCCACGAGGGCGATCCCTACTATTATCTGACCGAGCTGTCCGCAAAGTGTACCGCAAAACGAATGGTGCCGGATTATATCTCCGAAAAAATTATGCTACAAAACAAGATTGATAAAAACGGCGAGGGTCACTGCTACACCTGCATGGGCTGCCGCAGCTTTTTAACCCCCTATGTGGACGAGGACGGAAAGCCCAAGTATTACGGCAGATTCAACCAGGGCGTCGTAACCGTCAATCTGGTGGATATCGGCCTTTCCGCCAACAAAAACATGGACGCCTTCTGGCGGATTTTTGACGAACGGATGGAGCTTTGCCATCGTGCGCTGCAATGCCGCCACGAACGGTTAGAGGGCACCGTTTCGGACGTTGCGCCGATTTTATGGCAATACGGCGCACTGCTCCGCCTGAAGAAGGGTGAAAAGATCGACCGCTATCTGCACGGCGGCTACTCGACCCTCTCGCTTGGCTACGCCGGTCTTTGGGAATGCGTTTACAGCTTAATCGGCAAAAAGATGACCGAACCGGAGGGCGAGGCGCTGGGTCTTGCCATCATGCAAAAGCTGAACGAATATACCGGAAAATGGAAAGCGGCCGAAAACATTGATTACTCCATCTACGGCACACCGCTGGAGAGTACCACCTATAAATTTGCAAAATGTCTGCAAAAGCGCTTTGGCGTAATCAAGGGCGTGACCGACAAGGGCTACATCACCAACAGCTATCACGTCCACGTCACCGAGGAAATGAACGCCTTTGACAAACTGGCGTTTGAGGCAAAGTTCCAGGCGCTCTCGCCCGGCGGCGCCATCAGCTATGTAGAAGTGCCGGACATGCAGCACAACATCGAGGCCGTGCTGGAAGTGATGAAGTTCATCTATGACAACATCATGTACGCCGAGTTAAACACCAAAAGCGATTACTGTCAAAAATGCGGTTGGGACGGCGAAATCGAGATTAAAGAGCATGACGGCAAGCTGATCTGGCGCTGTCCGCAATGCGGCAATACCGACCAGAACACCATGAATGTCGCTCGCCGAACCTGCGGCTATATCGGCACGCAGTTCTGGAACCAGGGAAGAACACAGGAAATCAAGGAACGGGTTTTACACCTGTAACATATAGCAAGGTGGAACGATATGCACTACGGAGAAATCAAAAACTGTGACATTGCAAACGGCATCGGGGTTCGGGTGACCCTGTTTGTCTCAGGATGCACCAACCGCTGCAAGAACTGCTTTCAGCCGCAGACCTGGGACTTTTCCTACGGGGAGCCGTTTACCGAAGAGACCGAGGACCTGCTGTTCCGTCTGCTGTCCCCCTCCTACATTCAAGGGCTTACCGTCCTTGGCGGAGAACCGTTTGAGCCGTCCAACCAGCGTGCGCTTTATCCCTTTTTGCAAAAGGTAAGGGCGCAGCTGCCGCAAAAGACGATCTGGATGTTCTCCGGCTTTACTTATGAAGAATTGTGCCGTGCCGGCAGCCACCCGAACTGCGAAGTCACCGCGCCGATTCTTGACCTTGCCGATGTCCTGGTGGACGGGCGTTATGAAGAAGCGCTCCGCGATATCTCTCTGCAGTTTCGCGGCTCCTCCAACCAGCGCATCATTGATCTTGGCAAAACACGAAAAGAGGGGCGCATTGTCCTTTGGCAATAAACGCGCCGTCTCTTTTCGATCTCATTCTCAGTTTTGTTTTTCACCCCCGTCTGCCGCAAGGGAAATCCTTTGCGGCAGATTTTTATTTTATAACGCTGCGCACCGCGCCCAAATTCCGGGCAAACGACGTCGAAACGCCTTTTGACCGGGTTCGGCTTGCTCCCTTTCCGCTCCCTCTTTCGCGCTTCATAAAACCGTTTTTCCTGTGGCAGAGCGGTACAATCCTCCCCGCATTTTCGGCCGTTCCAAACGCCCGTCAAAGGCAAAAACTTGACAAAATCGGTTTTTTTCGTTATAATCACGTTGTTTTAATGTAAAAAAGGAGGTTGTCACATTATGCGAAAAAAGATTTGCAGTCTTTTGCTCTGTATGATATGCATGCTGCCGATTTTGTCATTTTCTGCCTATGGTTATGACGCGGTTTTCACCGATGTACCGTCTGACGCCTGGGAAGCGCCCTATGTTTACGACCTGGTCGGCCGGGGCATCCTGAGCGGTTATGGTGACGGAACCTTTGGCCCGCGCATCACCGTGCAGCGCTGCGAATATGCCAAAATGCTGGTCGGGATTACCAACACGCCGCTCAGCACCAGTGTTTCCAGTCCCTACTCCGATGTGCCGAATTGGGAGTGGTACTTTCCCTATATCAACAGCGCGCTCCCCTTTATGACCGGCTTTACCGAAGGCGGTGTACTGACCTTCCGGCCGGAGTGGGACGCCACCCGTGAAGATGTCACCGTGGCGCTGATCAAGGCGATCGGCGTTGACCTTAGCCCCTACGATGACCCGACCGGGTATCTTGCGCAGCGGTTTTCCGACATCGACAGTATCTCGGTACACAACCGGGTCTATATTGCCGCCGCCGTGGATAAGGGATATATCACCGGCGATGAGGACGGCACCTTCCGCGGCCAGGATTCGATCATCCGCGCCGAGGTCGTAGCCATTCTCTGCCGCGCCTTTCCGTTAGTCAACGAAACCAACAGCGCACTTGTCGCCGCCAACACAGATTTGGCGGCGTCTTTTTAGGTATTTGTGCAAAATCTCGTATGACATACGCCATGTCGGGGTATACTCATTTTATATTTAAAACCTTAAAACAGGAGCGCGATACCATGGTACGCTTTGCCAACGAGCAGGATTTAAATTTTTTAAAGCACATCTGGAGCGTTTGTTTTCAAGATCCGGACGATTTTATCGCCTGGAATTTTGAACAGAACTTTTCCTATCACGATACCTTAATTGCCGAATGGGACGGCACGCCTGCCGCGAACCTGCAGCTGATGCCGCACCGTATTCGATTGCGCGGCCATGACTATGATATCAATTATGTATCGGGCGTTGCCACCCTGCCGCAGTATCAGCGAAAAGGCCTGATACGCGAACTGTTTGCGGCCGCCTTTCCCATCATGCAAAAGAGGAACCAGCCGATCAGTCTGCTCATTCCGTTTCAGTACGCCTTTTATGAAAAGTTTGGGTACAAACAGTGCTACGAAAAGACAGTGCGCCGCACCGAAGCCGTACCGGCCTACGGTCTTTTGAGTCACCTGGATTTAAACAGCGCCTTGATGGAACGGCTGGATCGGCTCTACCGCGCGGCGATGCAGGACAGAGACGGTTACGTCCTTCGCACCAGGGAGACCTGGCGGCGCATTTTAGTGGATCTGTTATATACCTCTAAGGGCAAGGTTTTGTTTCATCAGACCGAGGGTTCGGACGACGGGTATGCGCTGCTTACCCCGGATCCGAAAAAGGGCTGGGAGGTGCAGGAACAGTTTGGCCCCTGCGATCTTGTCATGGAGGAAAAAACAGAGCCGTCTGCCATGGCAAGAATCATTGATGTAAAGCGGTTGCTGCTTGAACTTTGCGCCGATTTTGACGGCTGCTGGCGCGTTAAAGTTGTAGACGGGGACATTCCCCAAAACAATATGACGGCGGCGCTGACAAAGGGAACGCTTACGCCCTGTGATGATTACGATACCGAGATCAATATCCGGCAGCTTGCACAGCTGATTTTCGGATTTGCGGACGACTTTACCGGGACCGGGCTTTTTCCTAAGACTAAGCCTTATATAAACATGATCTTCTGACGGAGCTGTAAAAAACACACCGACCGCAAAAAGATATTTGACCGCCAGAACACGCTATACGATTTTCCAAAAGGAGCCGGGGCAAAATGGTTTCATTTTGCCCCGGCTCCTCTTCTTTATTTTCTTTTGGGTACTTTTAAATTTTTGGCCGGATTTCGGGTGTCGATGCCCTCTGCAAGCGGTTTTGACGGTGCAAACCGATAAACCTCCGCATAGTTTTCCAGCTCGTCCTCCGATTCCGGCGGCACCTGAATCAGCCCGGTACATTCTGTCCCCGACGCCGCATTGGTCAGCGAAAACACCGTCTCATTGCCGTCGCCGCTCCTGATTTCCTCTTTTTCTTTTTTCATAAGGTCAAGCCCTCTCTTTCATCAAAAAGTCTTTTTGGTTAGCCTGACCGAAATTCCTGCTTTTATACAAAAAGAGGCTTTTGCAAAATGAAATGGAAATCTCATTTCGCAAAAGCCCCCTGATTTCATCAGCGAATTTTACATGATCAAAGATTGATAAGGATTGCTCTGTGCGCCGTTTTCATAATACTCCACCTCGTCCAGACGGCAGAAGGTATAACCCCGGCTCTTTAAATATTCAATTATGGACGGCAGCGCCTCTGCCGTTGATTTTTTTGCGGCCGCGTCATGCATCAGCACCACAATCCGATCCTGGGTTGCCGTTGCCTGGATCTTTGCCAAAAGCTGGGCTGCCGTGCGGCTGCCGCCCTCCGCGTCACCGTTCAGCGCATTCCAGTCCGCATAATAATAGCCGTTTTGCCGCAGCAGCTCTTTATACGTCTGCTTTTCTGCCGCGTGGTCGCCGGCGTTGTAGCTGCCGCCCGGAAAACGCATCAACTTAAAAGGCTTTTGTCCGGTCGCCTGTTCGATCAGCCCTTCGGTCTTTTGAACCTCGCCCATAAAGCTCTCGCCGGAGGCATAAAGCGCCTGATAATCATGGCTGTAACTGTGGTTTGCCAAGAGATGCCCCTCATCGTAGACGCGTTTTGCAAGCGCCATATCCGCCTCAATCATCTTTCCCATCATAAAAAAAGTCGCCTTGACATCATACTGTTTTAGCGTATCCAAAATCGAAGGCGTCACCGCCTGGGTCGGGCCGTCATCAAAGGTAAGATAACAAATCTTTTCCGCACCGCCCTGCGCCTCCTTGGCGATCTGTACCATATCGTTCATCTCCGAGGCCGGCGGAAGATTCAGAACCCTGACCGGTTCGGCCGGTGTGACTGCCACACTTTGTTCCGATGTCTGATTTTCCTTTTTTCCGGCCACGGCCGACACAATGCTGCCGATTACAGCGGCGATCAGTGCCAGACAAACAACGCAAAAAATCGCAAATCGCAGCGGCCGGCGCGGCATCCTCCAACGGATTCTGTACCGACTCTTTTGAAACTGTCCTTCCCTTTTTTGTGGCATAATTTCCTCTCCTTTATTTGCACGGTGCTCTCTTCTGCAATGATGATACCATAAGTAAAAACGCTTGCCCGAAAGAGCATTTTTGCGCAGCCGTCAATGGCGCAGTGTGCGAAACGTAAACAGCGGCACAGCCGCAAATGCTTGCTGCGCAAGCGTTCTCTGCAACTTATTATACCCCTTTTTATTCAAAAGTCAAGGAAATTCCGACAAAAAACGGCACATCCGCGCGATTGGCGAATGTGTCGCAGCTGTACCATCAAAAAAGCGTCCGTGTCTGTCTTAAAACCGCTGCCCGGCGTCCGTTTACGGTATTGACAGGCAGTTTAACGCAGCGAAAGCGGAAATCCGCCTCCCAAAATCGAAATTCGGATGACTCTCTTTCGGCTACGCCGCGCTTTTTGCGCGTTCAAATTCGTCCAAAATCTCCTGATCCGGCTCTTTCGTCAGGAGGCTTACCACAACAATGGCAAGAATGCTGACAATAAACGCCGGCAAAAGTTCATAAACGCCAAACACACCGCCGATCGGCTTAATCAGGTATTTCCATACAAATACCATCACGCCGCCGGCCACCATGCCGGAAACCGCACCCGGAAGCGTAGTACGCTTCCAGAACAGGGCGCAGATCACAACCGGACCAAACCCGGCGCCAAAGCCTGCCCACGCAAAGGAGACAATACCGAAGATGGAGCTTTCGGGGTCTCTTGCGATAAAGGCGCTCAGCACCGAAATAACAACCAAGGTCATTCTTGCCGCAAACATACTCTGCTTTGCGCTCAGCTTGAAATGGAAAGCCTCCTGCAGCAGGTTTTGCGATACACTGGAGGACGCCGCCAAAAGCTGTGAATCCGCCGTGGACATGGTGCTGGCTAAAATACCGGCAAGCACCAGCCCCGCCAGCAGCGCCGGCAAAATACCAAACTTAGAAAGCAGATCTGCAACACGGATAATCACCGTCTCGCTGTCGGCGTTTTTCAAAACCTCAATCACGCCGGCATCGCTCAGCGCACGGCCGGAAATACCGATGCCAACCGCAACCGCCATGGCGATTACCACCCAAACAGAGGCCACGCGGCGGGAGAGGGTCAGGTTTTTTTCATCATTGATTGCCATAAAGCGGAGCAGAATATGCGGCATGCCAAAATAACCCAGCCCCCAGGAAACCGTTGTAATGATATGTAAAAGGTTATATGGCTGGCTGCCGCCCGTCTCCGGCACATGAGACGCCGTAAAGGAAAGATATCCGGCCAGATCACCGGCATGATCCATCACAACGGCAGGGCCGCCGGCCGTAATCGTTGCAAAAATCAGGATCGCAAAAATCGCAATCGTCATAATAATGCTTTGAATAAAGTCGGTCGTTGATGCCGCCAGAAAGCCGCCGGTCGCCGTATACCCCACAATAACCACTGCCGAAATCAGCATCGCCGCGATATAGTTCATCCCAAACAGAGAGGAGAACAGTTTACCGCATGCGGCAAAGCCCGATGCCGTGTATGGGATAAAAAATACAATAATCACAACGGCCGCGATGGCGGACAGCAGGTTCTTTTTATCGTGGAACCGCTTGGAGAAAAATTCCGGTATGGTGATCGCGTCCAAAAGGTGCGTATACCGGCGCAGCCGTTTAGAAGTCAATAGCCAGTTTAAATAGGTACCTGCCGCAAGGCCGATGACCGTCCAGCCGACGTCTGCCACACCGGAAAGATAAGCAAGACCGGGCAGTCCCATCAAAAGATAACTGGACATATCCGACGCCTCGGCGCTCATGGCGGTCACCAGAGGCCCCAGGCTCCGGCCGCCCAAATAAAAATCCGAGGTTGAATTGTTCTTTTTGGTAAAATAAAATCCAATCAGCAGCATACCGATTAAGTATACCGCAATGGTAATTAGAATACATATGCTGGATGTACTCATCATGATCACTCCACTCTCTTTTTCTTTCTGTATTTTCGTGTGCGGCCGCATTCCCCACAGGCCGCGGAACGCCATAGGCAAAACTGAGAAAATCCCGGAAGCGTTGTACTTCCGGGATTTTGTGTCCATTCTCTGATGACAAAATTATCTCTTTGAGAACTGCGGAGCACGACGTGCGGCCTTTAAACCGTACTTCTTTCTCTCCTTCATTCTCGGATCACGCGTCAGATATCCCGCTGCCTTCAGCAAGGAACGATATTCCTCGTCAACTTCTAAGAGCGCTCTTGCAATACCGTGACGGATCGCGCCGGCCTGACCGGTGAAACCGCCGCCCTGTACGTTAACCAAAACGTCAAACTTGCCGGTGGTATGGGTCAGTTCCAGCGGCTGTCTTACAACAACCTTTAAGGTCTCTAAACCAAAGTAATCGTCAATGTCTCTCTTGTTGATGACAATTGCACCGTTGCCGGGCACCAATCTAACCCTGGCAACAGACTTTTTTCTTCTTCCTGTTCCGTAATACTGTACGTTTGCCATTTGTATTCAGTCCCCTTCCTTTAGTTCTGTTCCCAGGCGATCGGCGCCTGAGCCTGATGTTGATGTTCTGCATCCTTGTAGATACGCAGCTTCTTTAATGCCTTTCTGCCCAGCGTGTTGTGGGGAAGCATACCTGCGATTGCAAGCTCCATTGCCTTTTCCGGACGCTTTTCCATCAGTTCTTTATAGGAGACTTCCTTTAAGTGACCGATATATCCGGTGTGTCTGTACCACTTCTTTTGCAGCAGCTTGTTACCGGTCAGCACTGCGTCCTTTGCATTGATTACGATGACATATTCACCGCAATCTACGCCCGGAGTGTACTGCGGCCGATGCTTGCCTCTTAAAATCGTAGCGGCCTGTGCTGCTACACGTCCCAGCGGCTTTCCGGCTGCGTCAATGATATACCATTTCTTTTCAATTTCATTCGCCTTCGCCATGTAAGTTGCCATGATAAATGTTACCTCCTGTTTCAATTTCATCTTTTATGATGACGCCGTAAGGCATTTGTTCTTTGCACCCGATGCCTTGTGAGTGCAAAAAACAAACGCCTCATCATCAGCGCTCTGCTATTATAATACGTTTTTTATCATTTGTCAAGTAATTTTTTTAAAAATTTAATTTACCAATATACGTTCTCTTATTTTCTCTTGTTTTCTCTCTTTATCTCTTTCGTTCTTGACTTCAATTTTCATTTTTGTTGATATTGACGAACCCGTTTTTCACCGTCTTGTGCGCCTTTTTTCAAAAAATACAGGTTTTTCTGAAAAAGGGGTTGACATTTTGGGTGCGATGTGGTATTCTAAATAGGCTGTAATGAGTTACCAACACGCCGGAGTGGCGGAACTGGCAGACGCCCGGGACTTAAAATCCCGTGGGACTTTTCTCCCGTACCGGTTCGATTCCGGTCTCCGGCACCAAACTTGGTTTGCGGAGTTGGCAGCACAAAACAATTTTATATCGCGGGGTGGAGCAGTCTGGTAGCTCGTCGGGCTCATAACCCGAAGGTCGTTGGTTCAAATCCGGCCCCCGCAACCAAAAAATCGACAAGC
>JABLTO010080437.1_pt1 | contig 66588 bp, 72 predicted proteins | sample 7160091 | NCBI WGS metagenome assembly JABLTO01 (sample SAMN14651225, study PRJNA627086) | human gut metagenome | isolation source: feces | host: Homo sapiens
AGTTATATATTCTCTTTCACTTATTTTTCCACCCATATTTAAAGTTGTCCCAGTAACAGGAGCAGCAAATATAGGAGCTTTCATTTTCTTTCCAAATAACTCTACTGAAGTGTCAGGATTTAATACATTATGTATAACTCTCATATTTATTTTAACATTTTGTAAGCTTTTGAAGTTTTCAGTAAAAGCAGAACCAGTTCCTTTTCCTCCCATACCTGGAACTTCTCCAGAACAGGCCACACCGTTACATGCTTTACATACTTTGCAACTTCCATTTAAATTTTGTCTTGCTTCTTTTAACATTTCTTGATAGTTCATTTTGGACCCCCTACTTTCAAGATTTTTTATTATTATCACATATTATTACAAGATTATTATAATCTATAAAATATTCTTTAGGAAACTTTTTCTGTGAATTGGAGTTATGCCAAATTTTTCTATAGCTTCGTAATGTTCTTTTGTTCCATATCCTTTATTAGATTTAAATCCGTATTCCGGATATATTTTGTCATAATCGTACATCATTCTATCTCTAGTAACCTTTGCTAATATACTGGCAGCTGCTATGGAAATAGATTTAGAATCTCCTTTTATAATAGGATTTTGTTTTATATCCACGCCAGGGATAGTAACAGCATCCACTAATAAATAATCTGGTTGTTTTTTCATAGAATTTAAAGCCTTTTTCATAGCCATGTATGTGGCATTTAATATATTATAATCATCTATTTCTTCATTATCAACTATACCTATACCATAATCTAGAGCTTGTTTTTTTATTATATCAAATAATTCTTCTCTTTTACTTTCTTTTACCTTCTTAGAATCATCTATACCTTCTATTTTTGTGTTGTAAGGTAAAACTACTACAGCAGCAACTACAGGCCCTGCCAGTGGACCTCTACCAACTTCATCTATTCCACCTATATATAAATAACCCTTTGAATAGGCTTCTTTTTCATATGTATTTATAAGTTCTAATCTTTGTTCTTCTTTTCTAATGGCATCTAATTTTTTTGCCAAAGAAACAGCCATTTTTTGTACTGATTTTCTTTCATCGCTTTTTAAAATATCTATATATTCTAAATATTGGTCTACTGATAAGTTGTCCACTATTTCTTTTATATCTTTTACACTTTTATTTTGCATTATTTTCTCCTTAGCTTTTTTCTTATTATTCTCTTATCCTTTATATTTTATCATATAATAAAAATACGTGGATACTTTTATCCACGTATTTTCATAAATCCATTCCCATATCCATTTTTACAAAAACTGCTTTTAATACAAGATTTACTTGATAAGATTGTCTCACTCCCGTTTTGCACCATATGGCAAAATGCTCACAATTATTTCCTGGGAGAAAAAATTTCCTCTCTCCTATTTTACTTCTAGCCCTCTTTACAGTTTCTTCTGGTGAATATATTTTAAACTTAACCTTATTTTTTATTTGATAGAGAAGATATAGAGCCTTAGCATCATCTGTTAAATTTCTATCTAAACCACTTGCCCTTATTCTTTCTACTGATTTTGATTTTTCTTTAGAAAATTTATATACATAATATTTATCAGAATTTCCCAGGAAATTTTGTATATCCGTTTCGTTTATAATCATTTTCCTCAAAAGAAAATCCTCATCTTTTCCTGTGTAGTGAATAACATGATTTTTATCTACAAATATGCCAAAGTGATTGTAAATTCCGTGATTAACACTTATTACGTCTCCATATTGAGGCTCAATCAATTTATCACCACCTAAATATATTTATGATTATATTTTATGAAAATCCTGTTATATTGTTGTATAATTATTTCTACTCTTCAAATCTGTAACCTACTTTAAATACGGTTTTGATATTATTTTTTAAATCTAGTTTTTCTCTTATGCGTTGAATATGAATGTCAACTGTTCTAGTTTCTCCTCCATATTCAAATCCCCACACTCTATCTAGTATTTGATCTCTAGATAAAGCTATATTTTTATTTTGTAACAATAATATTAATAATTCATATTCTTTTACTGTAAGATAGACTTCTTTGTCATTTAATTTAACACTTCTTTGATTTGTATCCACCTCAATATTTTTAAATTTAATAATATGACTGTTTTTATTGTATCTTCTAAGTACAACTTCAATTCGAGCTAATAATTCTATAGTTTCAAAGGGTTTTATTATATAATCATCAGCTCCAAGCCTTAAGCCCTTTACTCTATCCAAAACAGATTCTTTTGCTGTCACAAATATAACAGGTATGTTATGTTTTTTGATTTTTTCTATTAAGGAAAAACCATCTATTCCTGGTATCATAACATCTAGCAAAATTAAATCTACTTTTTGTTTTTCTAAAAAATTTTCAGCTACAATTCCATCTTCTGCTGTAAATACTTCATATCCTACCAGTTGTAGGTTTATGGATATCAAATCTCTAATGGGTGCTTCATCTTCTACTACTAATATTTTCATTAATAAATCTCCTTATGTGGATTTCTTTTATATCTAGTAATAAATTTACCATTATTATCAATATAAATCATAAATTTATCTTTGTCATCTTTTTTATTGGTAAATGTACAAATTTCGTAGTTATAATAATTTCCTTTAGATACATTTAAATCATATAAATCTAAATTAAATCCCAGGGCTTTTACAAGTTTATCTACAATTTGTAGTATTTCCTCTTTCTTTAGTGGCAAAGATGATTTTTGATTATTATCTACTTTATCAAGATCTTTATTAACATATATATCGTTTATTTCTTTATTTATAGTATTTATTTCAACACCACATGATAAATTAGGCCTAGACCAACTTATATTCCAATAGTAAGAATCTGCATTGCTGTCATTTCTATATAAGTTGACATACATTTTATTGTCATCACTATCTAAATCATTTCCCAATATATCCTCTATATAATATTTAGCTATTTTTATAGCTTCATCTCTGTTTATTAAATTACTGCTTTTCGATTGTTTTTCATCATAATTTTTTATGTCATTTTGACTGTATAACACATTTTCTTTATATGGATATTTTATATTAAAAAAGAAAAACATAACAATTGATAACAAGGCAAAAACTACAATAGTTATTTTAACTTTCATGTAAAAAATGTTCCTTATTAAAAATTAAAATAACTTCTGTTCCCACATTTAATTTACTTTTTATATCCAAAGAAATATTATACATGTTGCAAATTTCACTGCATATGGAAAGACCCAGTCCAATTCCATTGTTTTTTCTAGTTCTAGCCTTGTCTACCATATAAAATGGCTCTAATACTTTATCTAAATCCTCTTGTGGTATACCAATACCTTTATCTTTAATTTTTAATATATATTCATTATTTCCATAATACCCCTCTACATCTATCCATGATCCCACATTAGATGCCTTGATACTATTATCTATAATATTTGTAAGTAAAACTTCTAGTAATTCTTTATCTTGCACTAAATCTATATTTTCTATTTTTATATTTAATTTTATATTTTTTCTCTCCATTTTATAGATTAATATATTTTTTACATTATTTATAGCTTCTTTTAGTTCTACTTTTCCTAACTTTCTGTTTTCTTCTCTCATCAAAGTTAATTTTAGCAATGTCGAATTTAAAGTTTCTAGTCTTTTAGCTTCTGAATTAATATATTTAAGTGATTTAATTTTTATTTCTTCACTTACATTGCTTTTTAATAAAAGTTCTGAATAACCTATAATGGATGTAATAGGTGTTTTTATTTCGTGATTTAAACTATCTATAAATCTTTGTTTTGATTCATTTAAATATTTTAATTCTTCTATATTATTTTCAATAACGTCTATCATAAGATTAAAATTATGTTCTAATACTCCTATCTCATCATTTTTTTTACTTTCTACAGCCCTTATATTATATTCGCCTTTTGCAATATCTTTGGATACATTGCTTAATTTAACTAAAGGATTAGTTAATTTTTTTGATATTATATACATACCTGCAGATAAAATAATTAACATTATCAAATCTATAATCATGAAAAATTTATAATTATTACTTCTTTCTGTATAAACATATTGTATATCTTTTGATATTATCAATTTAAAATCTTTATTTTCTAAGCTGACAATAGAACTTACAAAGGCGTATTTTCTATTATTTATAGTTCTTATAATAAAAGATTTTTCATTTTCTTTTGCATTTAAAATTTCTGTTCTTTTTCCTGTAACTTTTTCTTTTAAATCAGAGGATATTTTTTTATTTTCCATAGAATATAATTCTGTATTATATTGTTCTACATTGTTAACTGAGTAGCCATTTATGATAATGTCTACCCAGTTTTTCATATTGGATTCACTATTTACATCTATATCCATCAAGTAATCTGAGTTCAAATACATAACTGATTCTACATTTAAATATTTATACATTATAGATTTTATTGCTGTGTCTAAACTTTCACTATGAATTTTTTCTATTAATATTATTCCTCCACCACTAAATAATAGGAAAAATAATATCAAGGAATATAAAAATATTTTTTCCCAAAACTTCATATACTCACCAGTTATTCTTTAGTTTTAAATTTTATTATATATTATGCTAAAGTTCTAAATTCATATCCATTATCTTTAAAATATTTTATTATAGTTGGTAGGGCTTTAACAGTTTCTTCTTTTCCATAAGTATCGTGCATTAACATAACTACCATTTCTTTTCCTTGTGCTGTTTTTATTGCATAATCAGCTAATTGTTGTGCATTTTTTCTAGGTCCTTCTGCATCTGCATTTAATGCATTCCAGTCAATAGAAACTAATTTATTTTCATCTAAATATCTATCTAATGGCTCCATACCTTTCCATGACATATATCCACCTGGACATCTTAATACTCTTGTTGAGAAGTTATCTCCTAATACTGATTTTATTAGCTCTTCATTCTTTTTGAAATCTTCTTTAAAAGCATCTATATCTAAATAACGACCTGGATATAATTTTTTACAGTCATGGCTATATCCGTGATTTGCTATGGCATGTCCTTTGTCAAATTCTTCTTTTATTAATTCTTTTGCTTTTTCTCCTCCATTTTCTATGTTAGATCCTGTTAAGAAAAATGTTGCTTTTACATTATTTTCATCTAATATTCTTAAAATTTCTGGTGTATTAGTTTTTGATGTCCCATCATCAAAAGTTAAAAATACAACTTTTTTACCATCATTTGAATAATCATATTTAGCTAATTTATCTGCTACTTTTTTTGCATCATAAGTATATTTTTTACCCTCTTCATTAGTTCCCACATAATTTACTACTTTTTCTTCTTCTTTTTTATTTTCTTGTGCTTGTGCATTTATAGATACATTGTTGTTTATTTTCTTTGCAAAAATTGTACCTCCCCATCCTATTAATATTACACTTAACCCTAAAATTATTGCTGTTTTTTTGTAATTTGCTCTCATCTCAATCTCTCCTATATATCAAATCTTTTGGTAAGATTATAATAATACATAAGAGTATATTTTCTGATAAAAAGTTGTTTCAGAGTTGTAAAATCTACTTTTTTCAAAAAAAGAAAGCATTTCTGCTTTCTTATTTAACCATATAATCTGCTGGTTCTTCTAAAGATATTTGTCCTATTTTACCCTCTCTGTATTCATTTAATACAGTTAAAGCTATTCTAGTATAATCTAATTCTTGTCTTCCTAAGATAAACCCTCTTTTTCTACCTATCATCTCCATAGTTTCTAGTGGAGTTTCTCCAAGTTCAGTTAATTTATATCTAGCCATTAGTTTTTCAGGCTCTATTTCCATAAGTTTTTCTATAAATTTAAGTCCTAATGTATCTATATCAAGAATTTCATCTTTTATAGCTCTAGAAAATGCTAAGTTAAGTGCAACTTCTTGATCTTCAAATTTCGGCCAAAGTATACCTGGAGTATCAAGTAATTCTAAGTTACCTTTAAGTCTAACCCATTGTTTACTTTTAGTAACACCTGGTTTATCTCCAGTTTGAGTACTTTTTCTTCCTGTAAGCTTGTTTATAAGAGTTGATTTACCAACATTTGGAACACCAACTATCATAACTCTGATGGCTCTTTCTGTTCTTCCTTTTGCTTTAAGGTTATCCATCATTTCTTTTGTTACATTTTTACATTCATCTATTATTTTATTTACACCATTACCTTTTGTAGTTGATACAGGTATAGCTTTTATACCTTTTTTAGCATAGTAGTTTACCCATTTACTTAAGTTAGCTGGATTAGCTAAGTCACTTTTATTTAAAACAACAACTCTCGGTTTATTTCCTACTATTGAATCTATTTGAGGATTTTTACTTGAGTATGGTATTCTAGCATCTAATAGTTCTATTACAACGTCTACAAGTTTTAAATTATTTTGAACTAATTCCTTAGTTTTTTTCATATGTCCTGGATACCAGTTTATATGTAAATTATCATCTTTTAAGTAATCGTCATAATCACTTCTTCTGTAATCTCTAGCCATATTCTCACTTCCTTTTCCATTTATTAAATTTATCTTATCCTATATATAGGATTGCTTTTTTAATTATATCTATTCTTATATTAAGTTATCATAGTGAAAAAAGGAAATCCCCTAAGAGATTTCCTTTCAAAAATAATTATTTTCTAAAATTATCTAGCTGTTCTAGCTTCTTTTATTTTAGCAGCTTTACCAGTTCTAGTTCTTAAGTAATTGATTTTAGCTCTTCTTACTTTACCTTTTCTAGTAACTTCTATTTTTTCTATTTTTGGAGAGTGAACAGGGAATGTTCTTTCTACACCAACGTTGAATGATATTTTTCTAACAGTGAAAGTTTCTCTAGCTCCTCCACCTTGTCTTTTCATTACAACACCTTCAAATACTTGAACTCTTTCTCTTTTTCCTTCAACTATTTTAACGTGTACTCTTACTGTGTCCCCAGGTCCAAATGCAGGAACTTCATTTTTTAATTGTTCTTGTTCTAATGATTTTATTAATTCGTTCATTTTATGTTCTCCTCTTCTCATAGACGTTCTTAGTTACTGACCAATGTAATCAGAGGAACGCCCGTATTTTTCAACAGTCTTAATTATACTATAATTATCTATTTCTTACAAGACTTTTTGTATAAATCGGGTCTTCTAAGTTTTGTAATTTTTTTAGATTCTTCAAGACGCCATTTTTCTATATTTTGATGATTTCCAGAAAGCAATACATCTGGTACTTTCATCCCCATAAACTCCCTTGGTCTAGTGTAGTGTGGGTATTCTAGTAAATCATCTTTGAAGCTTTCTTCTTCGAAAGATTCATTTTGACTTAACACTCCAGGTATTAACCTAGATATGGAGTCAATCATAATTAATGCAGGTAGTTCTCCACCTGTTAATACATAATCGCCAATAGAAACTTCATCAGTTACTATTAAGTCAATTATTCTTTGGTCTATTCCTTCATAATGACCACAAAGCAGTATTATATCTTCACCTAAAGCTAAATCACTGGCGATTTCTTGCTTATAAACTTGTCCCTTTGGAGTTAAATATACTACTCTAGGATTTTCTATATTGTGAGTCTCTACAATATGCTTGTATGTGTCATATATGGGCTGAGGAGTCATAAGCATTCCTGCTCCTCCACCAAAAGGATAGTCATCCACTTTTTTATGTTTATTAGTTGAAAAATCTCTAATATTGTACACATGTACTTCTATTATTTCTTTTTCAATTGCCCTTTTCATTATACTTTCATTTAAGTAAGAATGAAATATTTCTGGGAAAAGAGTCATTATATGAAATCTCATATTATCACCTAGTCTAACATTCCTTTTATAGGATCTATTATCATTTTCTTTTCTTCTATATTTATTTCAGGAACAAATTTTAATGTTGATGGTATAAGATATTCTTTATCATTATCTCCTTTTACAACATATACGTCATTTGCTGAATATTGTAGAACATCTTTAAGAGTTCCTACTTTCTCTCCTGCTACTGTAAATACATCTAGTCCTATTAAATCTGCTATGAAAAATTCATCCTCATCAAGGTCTACACTATTTTCTCTAGATACATAAAGGTTTTTAGTTTTAAGTCTTTCAGCCATCTCTACAGAGTCTACGCCTTTTATTTTCATTATAACCATATTTCCTTTATATCTTACTCTTTCAACTTCAAATTCTTGGTTGAAATTTTTATCTAGATAAAAGTTTTCTAATTCGTCAAATCTATTGATATCGTCAACATATGGATATACTCTAACTTCGCCTTTTAGGCCTTGAGTATTTACTATTTGACCTATTCTAAAATGAGTTAATTTTTCTTTCATTGTCTCACCTTCTTTTGATTAATTCTTATAATATAGTTTCTAATTTTTATATAAAAAAATTATATCAAGTATTAAATATAATTTTGTTTTGTTTTTAGTTTTGTTTTTAGTCTTGTCTTTAGTTTTTGTTTTTAGTCTTAAAATTTTATTTTTTATTTAATACTTAATTAAATTTTAATTTTTAAAATCATAACTATTTATAAATCTATCTATAAATACTAAATAATTTACTCTTATTTAGTAAAATATTTCTGTCATCATAAATAAAAAGGATTAGGCATATACCTAACCCTTCTATAAAATTTCAAGTGAAACCTTGATATTTTCTTTATTTCCAGCAGATTTTAATACAGTTCTTATAGCCTTAGCTATTCTTCCCTGTTTTCCGATAACCTTGCCTACATCATCTTGAGAAACTTTTAGCTTCAAGATAATTTCATCTTTTTGCATAGTTTCTTCTACTGTCACTTCGTCAGGATTATCTACTAGAGCTTTAACAATATACATAACTAGCTCTTTCATATATTCATCTCCTAAAAATTAATCCAATTTTGGATTATAATCAACACTTTTTAGCTTAAAACTATTTAGATTGTTTTTGAGCTTCGAATTTTTCAGTTATTCCGTTGTTGTTGAATAATTTTTTAACAGTATCAGTTGGTTGAGCTCCTACTGATAACCATTTTAAAGCTTTTTCATCGTTTATTTTAGTTTCTTTGTTAGCTGAAACTGGATTGTAGTATCCTATTTCTTCTATGAATTTACCATCTCTAGGAGATCTAGAGTCTGCTACTACTATTCTGTAGAAAGGTTTTTTATTTGCACCCATTCTTTTTAATCTTATTTTAACTGCCATTACAGTCACCTCCGAATTTTTTTGTCTATTTTTTGTGTATTATTTATTTAAAGAAAGGAAGTCCACCAAGGGCGCCTCTTTTCTTCATACCTTTTTGATTGCCCATAAACATCTTCATCATTTTTTTCATTTCATTCATTTGTTTTATAAGTCTGTTTATGTCTTGAACGCTTGTACCACTACCTTTTGCTATTCTTCTTTTTCTAGAAGCATTTAGGATTTCTGGTTTACGTCTTTCTTCTAAAGTCATAGCTTGTATTATGGCTTTAGTTCTTTTCATCTCTTTTCCATTTAAGTCCACATCACCAAGTTGATTTTTTATGCTACCCATACCAGGTATCATACCAAGAACTTTGTCAAGTGGTCCCATTTTTTCAATTTGTTCCATTTGAGTTAAGAAATCTTCAAAATCAAAATCTTGTTTTTTAATTTTAGTTTCTAACTCTTTGGCTTTTTCCATATCTATAGCGTCTTGAGCTTTTTCGATTAAACTTAAAACATCTCCCATACCAAGTATTCTCGATGCCATTCTATCTGGATAGAACGGTTCTAAGTCATCTAATTTTTCACCCATACCTATAAATTTAATTGGTTTTTGTGTTACAGCTCTAATAGAAAGTGCTGCTCCACCTCTTGTATCACCATCAAGTTTTGTTAAAACTACACCATCTAAACCTAGTGCTTCGTCAAAACTTTCTGATACATTTACTGCATCTTGACCAGTCATAGAGTCAACTACTAATAAAATCTCATGAGGTTTTATTTCTGCTTTAATAGATTTTAATTCATCCATTAATGTTTCATCTATATGAAGTCTACCTGCTGTATCTATAATAACTAAGTCATTGTTATTTTTAATAGCATGACTTAATCCTGCTTTTGCTATGTTTACTGGGCTTTCTTTATCACCCATATTGAACACTGGTATATCTAATTTTTCTCCTACAACTTGTAATTGTTTTATAGCTGCAGGTCTGTAAACATCACACGCTACTAGTAAAGGTCTTTTACCTTGTTTTTTAAAGTAATTGCCTATTTTACCTGAAGTAGTTGTTTTACCAGCACCTTGAAGACCAACCATCATAATAATTGTAGGTGGTTTCGAAGATATCATAACTTTACTTTGTACATCTCCCATAAGAGAAGTAAGTTCTTCATTTACTATTTTAATAACATGTTGAGCTGGAGTTAAACTTTCCATAACTTCTTGACCAACACATCTTTCTTGAACTTTCTTTATAAAATCTTTAACAACTTTAAAGTTTACATCTGCTTCTAATAAAGCAAGCTTAACTTCTCTCATTGCATCTTTTACATCTTTTTCTGTAAGTTTTCCTTTTGATTTTAACTTACCAAGTGCACCTTGCAATTTATCTGATAAACCTTCAAATATCATTTCAACAACTCCCTACATATTTGTTCTATTGTTTCTAACTTAGGGATTAAATTAGCACAATCTCTATTTTGCAATAAATCTTGTTTAATGTCAACAATTTTATCTTCTAATGATTTAAGGATTTTTTCTTGGTTGTTATTTTTTGATACTAAGTGAAGTTTACTTTCGTATTCTCTTAATATCTTTTCTGAACGTTTTAGTGTATCGTAGACACCTTGCCTGGATACATTAAGATTTTCACTGATTTCTCCCAAAGAATAATTTTCTTCATAATACAAAGAAACTATTTCTTTTTGTTTGTCAGTTAACAATTCTTTATATTGTTCAAACAATAACCCAATTTCCACCATTTTATCAATATTCATATTTTCACTTCCCAGTGTATACTGTAAAGGTTATTTACTTTACACATTGTATTTTATATTAAAACTAATTTATTGTCAATATATATTTCGTCTAAATTTTACCCAAATAATGCCTCTGAAAATGCTTTAGCATCAAAGTCTTGTAAATCTTCCATTTTTTCTCCAACACCTATTAATTTAACAGGTACATCTACTTCAGATTTAACAGCAAGTACTACTCCACCTTTAGCAGTTCCATCTAATTTAGTTAAAACAATTCCTGTTATATCACAAACTTGTTTAAAGCTTTTTGCTTGTGATACGGCATTTTGTCCAGTAGTAGCATCTACTACTAATAATACTTCTCTTTTAGCTTCTGGATATTCTCTATCTATTATTTTAAATACTTTTGAAAGCTCATTCATTAAGTTTGATTTGTTGTGAAGTCTTCCTGCAGTATCACAAATTAATAAATCTGTATTTCTAGCTTTTGCAGCTTTTATAGAGTCAAATATAACTGCACCTGGATCTGCTCCTTCTTGATGTTTTATTATATCTACACCACTTCTATTAGCCCATACTTCTAATTGATCTATGGCCGCTGCTCTAAATGTATCTCCTGCTGCTATTAAAACTTTTTTACCTTCTTTTTTATATCTAGCTGCTAATTTACCTATAGTAGTTGTTTTACCAACACCATTTACACCAACCATTACTATTATTGATGGTGAATGGCTAACATCTAATGTAGAATTATCATTAGTTAATATTTCTTCTATTATTAACTTTAATTCTCCTTTTACATCTTTAGGATCTGTTATTTTTTTAGTTTTTATAGCATCTGTTAATTTATCTATGATATCCATAGTAGTTTCTACACCAACATCGGCTGTTATTAATATTTCTTCTATTTCTTCTATTAATTCGTCATCTACTTTTGTATATGATTTTAAAACTTGGTCAACTCTATCAGTTATTCCTTGTTTTGCTTTTGATAAACCTTGTTTTAATCTTTCAAATAAACTAACTTTTGCTTCTTTAGGTTCTTCAACTATCTCTTCAGTTAATTGTTCTTCTTTAACTTCTTCATTTGACTCTTCTTCTATTGTTTCTTCTTCCACTTCGCTTTCTACAGCTTCTTTTTCTTCTGTTTCTAAAGATGCATCTAGCGCAGTTTCTTCTTTTGCATTATCAACTTCTTCGGTTGCTATTTCTTCTTCGCCTTCATTTGTTTCTTCTTGGCTTATTGCAACTTCTGGTATTTCTTCTTTTACTTCTTCTTTTTTATTTCTTTTAAAAAACTTTTTAAACACCCTATTTCCTCCTAAGTATATTTCTAATTATTTTTAAATAACATCTGTTATTTCTTCTGCTTCATTTAAGCTTAAAGCAATTACTTTTGAGATAGCTCTTTGTTCCATTGTAACACCATAAATATAATCAGCAGCTTCCATTGTTCCTCTTCTATGAGTTACAGCTATAAACTGAGTCTTTGATGTCAATTCTTTTAAGAATGTACCAAATCTAGCTATATTACTATCATCTAGAGGTGCTTCTATCTCATCTAATATACAAAACGGCGTTGGTTTTGCAAGTAATATGGCAAATAGTATACTAATTGCTGTAAGTGCTTTTTCTCCTCCTGATAATAAGCTAAGGTTTTTCATTTTCTTACCTGGTGGTTTTGCTGTAATTTCTATATCACTTTCTAGAATATTTGCTTGATCTAAAATAGTTAAATTACCTTCTCCTCCACCAAATAATCTATTATATACATATTTAAAGTTTTCATTTATTTTAGCAAATTCTTCTTTAAATTGTATTTTCATATGTTCTTCTAAATCTTTAATTATCTCTTCTATAGCATCTATAGATTTTTGTAAATCTTCTTTTTGCTCACTATAGAAATCATATCTTTCTTTAATTTCTTTGTACTCTTCTATGGAGTCCACATTGACATTTCCTAAAGATTTTATATCTTTTTTAAGAGTATCTAAAATTTTCTTATTGATTTCTATTTCATCATCTCTAAGTTCTATGGCTTGTAAATAAGTTAAATTATAGTCTTCAAACAATTTGAAATTATTGGCTTCTTTGTTTGATTCTAATTTTTCAATTCTAGATTCTACTTTAAATATTGATTCCTTTAATTCCATAAATTGCTTATCAATATCTTTTAATTTAACATTATTTTCATCAAGTTTTTGTTTTAGATTTTCTCTAGCTATTTTTTTATTTTCTAAATTTTTATTATTATCATTTAACTGAGTTTTTAAATTTTCTTTTTCTCTGTTTTCTATGATAATTTTTTCATCAATTTCTTTTATTTCACTTTCTTCATCTTTATTTTCTTTATCTATTAAAGATATTTTATTTGAAAGTTCATTTAAGTATGCTTTTATTCTTTCTATATCAGCATTTTGAGATTTAAGTATTTCTTTATCTTTTGTAAGTTGAAGATTTATACTGTCAAACTTACTTTTTTCATTTTCATAAATCTCATTTTCTTTATTAAGCTCTTTGTTTAGATTTTCTATAGTTTCTTTATTTTCAGCATGATTATTATCAATATCTTTTATTTGATTTTCTAATATGGATTTTTTCTCCATTGTATAATTTAAATTAGAGCCAAGATTTTCTTTTTCTGTTTCTAATTTTTTCATACTTGATTTTAAAGAATTTACTTCTTCTTCATATCTTGAATAAGAAGAATTATTAAATATTAATTTTTTATCAAGAACTTTTACTTCTTCTTCATATTGTTTAATATTTTCTTTACAATCAACTAATTCTTTTTCTATTGATAATACTTTTTCTTCAAGAGCTATATTTTCTGCTTTAGTGTTGTTTATTTTCTCATTAAACTCATTTATAAGTCTTTTTCTAGATAATATATTACCACTTGTTTTTAGTGAACCACCCGTTAAAGATCCTCCTGGATTTAGTATATCACCATCTAGTGTAACTACTTTATATTTATGTCCTGTTTCTCTAGCAAATTTAATACCTTGGTCAATATTATCTATTACTATAGTTCTTCCAAGTATATTTTCTAATATATCTCTGTATTTTTCATCATAAGATATTAAATCACTGGCAATTCCTACAAATGGAGTTTTTGATTGAATATTATTTATCTTTTTAGATTTTATAATATTCATTGGTAAAAAAGTTACTCTACCTATTTTATTGTGTTTTAAATAGTTTATAGCTGCTTTTGCACTATTTTCATCAGCAGTTATTATATTTTGCATATATGCACCAAGTGCTGCTTCAATAGCTTTTTCATATTTTCCTTCAACTGTAACTACTTGTCCTAAAGCACCATATATGCCTTTAAGATTTTTATTTTTTAAGACTTCTTTTACACCCCTGTTAAATCCTTCATAGTGATTTTCCATATCAATATAAACATTTAATTTTGAAGTGTATTCTTTTAATGAATAATTATTATTTTGCATCTTGTTACTTAAATTATGATTTTCTTCTTTTAAGCTATTAAGTCTTTCATAATAATTATTAATTTTTTCTTTGAAGTCATTTAGTTTTTCTTTTTTATTATTTATTTTTTCTTTTAAATCTTCTAAAAGAACTTCTTTTTCTTTTACTTTGTCGTTTATTTCTTTGATTTCTGACTCTATGCTTTCATTTCTTTGGTCAATATTATCTTTGTTAGCATTTAAAGTGGTTAATTTATTACTTACATCTTGCTTTTCATTAAGTAATTCAATTATATCATCTTTTAAAGTTTCTATTTTTTCATTTAAAGTCTCTATTTTATTTTTATTTATTTCATTTTTTTCAATAAAAATATTAAGTTGAGATTTTAATTCATTTATATTTTTTTCGTTATTTTCTTTTTCTTTATATAATTTCCCAAGATTTTCTTTATTTTCTTTTGAAGATTTATTTATTTTTTCAAGTTCTTCAATATTTCTTTGAATTTTCTTAGAACTATTTTCCCTACTTTGATTTAATAAATTTATCTCATAATCTTTTTTATCAATTACTGATTTAATTGAGTTTATATATTCACTTGCTTTTTCTATAGATTTATCTACTTCTTCAATTTGAGTATTTATCTCTTTTGAACTTTCTTCAAAATCAATTTTTGATTTATCTATATTGTCTAGTTCTTTAATTAAAGCTTCATATTGTGAATTAATTTCTTTTAATTGATTTTCTATTTTTTGTATTTCTCTTATATAATTATTAACTTCTATTTTTTTAAGTTGTTCACTTAAATCTAAGTATTTTCTAGCTTTTACTTGTTGATTATAAAGTGGTTTAATTTGATTTTCTATTTCCACATAAATATCATTAATTCTAGCTAAGTTTTCCTTAGTATTTTTTAAATTTCTTTCTGATTCATTTTTTTTGTATCTATATTTAGAAATACCACAAGCTTCATCAAAAACTTTTCTTCTATTTACTGGGTTATTACTTAATATTTCATCAACTTTCCCCTGTTCTATAATAGAGTATCCATCTTTACCTATACCAGTATCTAGTAAGATTTCTTTTATATCTTTTAATCTGCAACTTTTATTATTTAAATAAAATTGACTTTCTCCATTTCTATATGCTCTTCTTTTTATAGTAACTTCACTATAATCAACATTTAATTTATTATCTGAATTATCTATAGTAAGAGCGACTTCACAGAAATTCATAGGCTTTTGCTTATCAGCCCCTGCAAATATAACATCTTCAAGTTTTTCTCCTCTTAGACTTTTTATACTTTGCTCTCCAAGAACCCATCTAACAGCATCAGATACATTACTTTTACCACTTCCATTTGGTCCAACTATTGCTGTTACACCTTCTTTAAAGATTATATCTGTTTTATTTGGGAAGGATTTAAATCCTTTTAACTCTAGTCTCTTTAAATACAATGTCTCTCTCTCCCTTCCTCTAAGTGTTATGCTTAAACTAAAGATTATAAATCTTTAAAAGTTCTTTATACATTTCTTCTAGTTTAATATTTATCTCTTTTTCATCATCTAATATTATTATCATTTCACCTTCTCCTAAATTATATGGACTTGTTTTCATGTTAATATTAAATTGATTTTTGAAAAATAGCTTATTACTTTTTTTGTTTCCAACTATTTTGGATATATTTTTATTATTTGTTTTCACTTCAATTTGGCTTACAGTCTTATTTTGTATAACAAGATAATGTAAGTAGTCTTTAATCATTTCCCCTTCAACTAATTCTCTAAAAGCTGGATGATAAGGTCCATCTACTATACCTTTCCCAAGTTGTATATCCTCTGTAGCTTGAAGCCCAACTCTTATGACATTTATGTTGTTGACATAAAATAAAACTAAAAGCTTTTTAACTATAGAAATACTTTCCTCTAAAGTAAAAGGTTTATATTCCCCTCTATCTAATAACATTTCAAGTCCTGTATCTTTAACTACTAATGTAGGATAAATTCTTACACAAAACGGATCTAATTCAATAAATCTTTTTGCCGTTTCAATACATTTTTCTTCTGTATCTGAAGGTAGACCAACCATCATTTGTAATCCTAAGTTAATGCCTGATTCTTTTATAAGTTTTGCACTATTTATAACACTTTCTATATCATGACCTCTTGCACTATCATGAAGTACTTTGGCATCCATAGATTGAACTCCAAGTTCTATAATAGACACTTTGTACTCTTTTAATCTATTTAATATATCCACACTTATACAATCTGGTCTAGTTGACATTCTAATGTCGCTTACTAAACCTTTATCAACATATTCCTTCGCTACCGATAATAGTTCATTTTGAGTTTTTTCATCTATAGCAGTAAAACTTCCACCAAAAAATGCAATTTCTACACTAGCATCTTTAGGTATAGTTGGCAGATATTCTTCTATTATATTTCTAGCATCTTCACTAGTTACATCTGTACTTACACCTGTGATTTTCTTTTGATTACAAAATATACAGTCATGAGGACATCCTCTATGTGGTACAAAAATAGGTATTATTCTTTTTTTCATTTTATCAACCTCTTATGATTATAAATTTTGTGTTTTAAGAGCAGCTTTTGCAGCAACTTGTTCTGCATCTTTTTTACTTTTACCTTCTCCAACACCTAATACTGTATCATTAATTCCAACTTCCATAACAAATCTTTTATTGTGGTCTGGCCCTTTTTCATCTATTAATTTATACCAAATATTGTGTTCACCCTTGCTTTGTAAAACTTCTTGAAGATAGGTTTTATAATCTCTGAAAATTTTACCTTTAATTGAATTTTCTATTATTTCTTGCATATATTTAAATATAAAGTCTCTAGCTTCTTTAATTCCGCCATCTAAATATACAGCTGCTATTACTGCTTCTAGGGCATCGGCTAATATAGAAATTCTTTCTCTTCCTCCTGTAGCTTCTTCCCCTTTTCCAAGTAATAAAAAATTACCTAAGTTTATTTGTGATGCAACCTCACTAAGAGATTCTTCACAAACTATATTTGCTCTTAATTTAGTTAGTTCACCTTCTGGAAGTTCTTTTTCTGTTTTAAATAAATAATCACTTATTATTATACTTAAAACTGAGTCACCAAGAAATTCTAATCTTTCATTAAACTTATAATTTTTATTTTCATTTGAATATGAACTATGAGTTAATGCTTCTAATATATAACTCTTATTTTCAAATGTATAATTAATTGTCTCTTCAAATTTACTAATGTTATAGACTGCTTTTCTGTTAATATTCATTGTTCCTCCTTAAATGATTATATTCTATTCTAGTGTACTATTTTTAATAAAATAATGCAAAAAAACCTATGGAGCAGAAAGCTTCATAGGCAAAACTTCTTAATAATTTTCTGTTCTACTTTTCATCGTGATCTTCACAACCACATCCACACCCAGAGCATCCTTCTTCGTCTTCTTCTGATGATAATATTATTGCTTGGCAGTTTGGACAGATAACATCTACTGAGTCATCAAATAGTAATTCTTCGTCTATGTCAACTAAATCACCGCAATTTGGGCATTCCATTTCTATGTAACTTAATTCATCGTCTTCAAAATCATCTTCTTCATCGTTATAGTCATCGTATTCGTCTTCATCATCATCTTCTTCATATATTATATCTTCTATATCAGATAAATCTTCGTCAACGCTTTCTACATATTCAGCTAATTCATCATAGTCATCTTGCATATCATCTAATGTATCAGCTATGTTTTCTAACACATCTATTATCTTACATATCATTTTGCCTTCTTTTGTTTCGCTTTCAATTTCTAAACCTTCTGCTAAACCTCTTAGATAAGCTACTTCTTCGCTTATATATTTCATATGTTTGTACCTCTCTTTCATTTTTATTTATAAACTAAAAGCTCATATATCATTATTATTAAGATATATAAGCTTTTTATTCATTAAAATATTAAACTCTTGATAAATATTCACCAGTTCTAGTGTCTATTTTTATTTTGTCACCTTCGTTTATGAATAAAGGTACTTGAACTACTGCACCTGTTTCAACTGTAGCTGATTTAGTTACGTTTGAAGCAGTATCTCCTTTTATTCCTGGTTCAGTTTCAGTTACTGTTAACTCAGCAAAGTTTGGAGCTTCTACTTGGAATGGTTGTCCTTGGTAGAATCTTATAGTTGCTACTTCATTTTCTTTTAAGAATTTTATGGCATCTTCAACTTGCTCGTAGTTTAGAGGTATTTGATCATAAGTTTCTTCATCCATGAAGTAGTATAATTCACCATCATCATATAAGTATTGCATTTGTTTAGTTTCTATTAATGCTTTAGGGAATTTATCACTTGGATTGAAAGCTTCTTCTCTTATAGCTCCTGTTTTTAAGTTTTTGTATTTTGTTCTTACGAAAGCTGCACCTTTTCCTGGTTTAACGTGTTGGAAATCAACTATTAAACATGGTTGACCATCTTTTTCAAAAGTTACACCTTTTCTAAAATCACCTGCTGTTACCATATTTGTTCCTCCATTAAAAAAATTTGTCATCATATTAAATGATATCATTGTATTTCATCCCAATATATCATCTTATGATTTTAAATTTTTAATATGCAATTAAATTAAAATATTAGTAAATTGCATACTTTTTACAAAAATAATTTTTTCTCTTACTATAATATCATAAACTAGCTCATTTAAACAAGTTTTTAACTAAACTACTTTATTATATTTTTATAATTAATCATTTTTTTATACTTCTATAACTTACTTTAAATAATGTTACTTTAGTTAAAATTTAATAAAAGTCTTAATTTAAGTATAATTTTAAATTTGTTCTATTATTTCTTTACAAATTTGTTCTATACTTTTATCATCTGTTTCTATTATCATATCTGCTGCTTTTAAATATTTTTCTTTTCTATCTTCCATTAATTGAGATATATATTCTATAGTCATATTATTATTTAAAAGAGGTCTAATAGTACTATTTTTAACTCTATCATATATATTTTCTGGTTTAGCTGTAAGTAATACTACTTTCCCTTGATTTTTCATTATAGTAATATTTTCGTCTTTTAAAATTACACCTCCACCACAAGATATAATAGTATTTTTATTTTTTGATAATTCCTTTAAAATATTTGTTTCACATGTTCTAAAATATTTTTTTCCATATGTATTAAAAATTTCATCAACAGTTTTACTTTCTTTTTTTTCTATATATTTATCCGTATCAATTACTTCCATTTTTAATAATTCACTTAACTTTAGAGAAACAGAGCTTTTACCACTGCCCATAAATCCAATAAGTAAAATATTAAAATCTCTTCCATCATTTTTATAATATTTATGTATTATTTCTAAAGATGATTTTAAATCTTTTGCTTCTATTTGACCTGGAGCTGATGCTTTTATTCCCGATGCAAATGTTAAGCAAGAGCCAAAAACTTCTCCACTCATACGACTTATCATTCCTTTTTTACCCATTGATATGGTGATTATTGGTGAATTATTATAATTTTCTTTCATAGTTGCTGTAACTTCTAATAATTTAATTACATCTAAATAAGACTTTGCCATGACAGCTAGTTTTGGTATATCTCCTTTTAGTTTTTGCATATATAATAAAATTTCAAGCATTTCATCTTTTGATGGTGTTTTTTCAAAATCATGTTTTGAAATAATTACCTTTTTATTATTTTTATGAGCTAAAGAAACTAATTTTTCGATGCTCTTATCACCTACTTTTAACTCCAAATCTATTATATCCACATTACTATATTTAGATATTTTTTCTAGTATTTCCATATAATTATTTTTATTTATGATTATTTCACCACCTTCTTCTTTACTTCTTATGGTGAAAATAAGTGGTTTATCTTTTAATATTGTTTTTATCTCATTAATCATAAACAAAACTTCTTCTTTATTTAAAATTTGTTCAAAAAAATCACATCTCCACTCAACAATATCAATATTCATATCTAGAATTTCTCTACATTGATTTTTAATTTCCTCTTTCGTTTTCCCCATCAATGAAACACAAATTTTAGGCATTTCATCACCTAATATAACATTTCCAACTTTTATTTTATTCATATTTTATTTATCTCCATATTTTTTATCATTTATAATTAATTTTTTTAAGTATATTTAATTTGAATTGTATACTATTAGTATATCATTTGCCTTAATATGAGTCAGATAATTTTATTTAAACATAAAAAAATAAATAAATTATTGTAATAAATTTTAAAATAATATAACTTATAAATATAGATATGATTTTCATAACTATATTTTGTTTTTTGTTATTTGTTGTTTAGTAATGTTTATTTATGTGTGTATGTAATGCGGAAAAATAGGGCGATTTTAATCGCCCTATTTACATTTAAAAATCTTTTATATAACAATTAAACTCTGTTTCATACTTTTCTTTGTTTTTACTCAAAGATAATCTAACAGAAACTTTATTATCCTTTATCATAACAGATATAAAATCAATATAATCACCAATTTCATATCCTCCAGCTTCACTATTTCCACTATTATTTAACGTATTTATAAATAATTTATGATTACTTTTATAACTAATCTCTTTATCTTTTTGATCCATTCTGTACTCGTTTTTGTATTTACACTTTATGGAATTAACTTTTATGTAGGATGGTGTATCTCCTTTTATGGTCTTTCCGTTCAAATCTTTTATACTTATTACATTATCACTATTTTCTATAATTCTATTAATTTGATAATACATCTCTTCTCCTTGCTCATATAGTTCGACTTTATCTTCTGTTGATTTTTTATATTCATTACAAAAATATAAAAAAGAATAAAGACTAAGAGAAATTGTAACTATAACAAACAAGCATACTACACCTTCTAAAAGTAAATAACCTTTTCTATTTTTCATATATACCTTCTTTGTATAAAACTCTTCCACTTGCTGGAACTATAGTTATATATTTATAATTATTACCTTTATTTATAGTAATTGTTCCACCACCATTTTTATATGTTCCATTTGTATAAAAAGATATAAGAGAAGAGTCTTTTCCTATTGGAAACTTAAGATTGATATTCTCAGGTAACCATACCCTTTTATCCTCTTTTTTATTTTTACGTAAAGTATAAGACCATTTATTATTTTCATTTATAAATTTTATATATACATTAGGATTATTTAGCATATTTTCTCTTCTCACATAACGTATATCTGAACATAATGTTTTAGCAAAAGCTTCTATCTTATAATTATCACCTTCAAATTTCATAAAACAAATACTAGCGATAATAACTATTATACTAATTGAAATTATTAATTCTAAAGTTGTCACATTCCTTCTCTTTTCATAGATTATTCCTCCTCGTAATTATAAAATGTAATTAAATCACTTTCATTTATATTTACATTTTCATTATTTTTTTCAGGAGAGATTTCTTCTTCACTTTTTACTGTTTCATTAGAATTAATATTTTCTGTTTCAACATCTTCTTCACTTATACCAAAGTAAGGATTTTGAATTTTCATTTTTACAAAATTATACTTTTCATGATTATCAATTTTACTTTTAACTGATATTTTATAATGTATAAATTTCTTTGTAGAAAATTTTTCATTATATGCTATTTCAATGGATGTATTTTTTAAATCAATGCCACTTATATTTTTAATTCTATTTGGAAAACTTTTATAGTTATTTTCTTTTAAATAATTATAAAAAGCTTCTTCTGTTTTTGTATTTTCTACTATATAACTTACTTCTTCAAGAGTATTACTCTTAATAAGCTCAATTAATCCTAAATTTTCTTCTTTAAGTTTTTCATTTTTATATTCTAAATCACTTATCCTATTATTACTTAAAATCAAAGCAGAGCATGTAATACATATTAAACTTACTATGGAAAATGTCATAAGTGACATTATTAATATGGATCCTTCATTTTTTCTTCGTAACATATGTATTTAATTCCACTTCATTGTAATTATTTTTAACTTCAACATTTAATTTATAACATTTACTATTATTCATAGGTGTTACCCATGTTTTAACTGTAAAATTATTGATAGTGTTTTCCTTATTATAGTCTTGATTAATATCATTATATTTTAAATTATGTCTTTCATCTTCTATTATCTCCTTAGCAATATATAACATATGCCTTTTCTCATGATTTTTTCTGAGCAAATTAAAATTATTATGAAGCGTCGATGTCATAATAGATACTATCAAGGCTACAACAAATAAGCTAATCACACACTCTAGTGTTGTAAATCCCTTTTGTTTTATCCATATCATCCTTTCTAAAATAAACTTATTTTAGTGTTTTAAAGTATATTTCTTTTATCTTTTCAGTGTCTTCTTCAGTTTTAATATTTTCCCAAATTTCATAAGCTAAAAGGCCTTGATTAATTAACATATTAATGCCATAAACAACTTTCAATTGATGATTATTAGCCCACTTTAATAATTCAGTTTCATGTGGTTTATATACAATATCACACACAATTAAACTTTGGTGAGGTTTAATATTTTTATCAATAGGACATTGCGAAGAATTCATTCCTATAGGTGTAGTATTTATTAAAATATCTATATTTTCAAGATCTTTTTCTCCAATAGGTCTTGTATTATAACTACATTTAGTATTAAAATTATTATTTATTAAATCAGAAATGATTTTAGCATTAGCTTCACTTCTATTTCTAAGTTCTATAGAATCTACATTTTTATTTGCTAACTCCACAGCTATACTTCTACATGCTCCTCCTGCACCTATTATCATTATTTTTTTACTTTTTAAATTTGAGCACACATCAAGTAATGATTTTACAAAACCTATACCATCCGTGTTATAACCTATTAATTTTCCATCATTATTTTTAATAGTATTGACAGCTCCAATTAGTTTTGCATTTTTATCTACTTCATCTAAATACTGAATTATATCTACTTTGTGAGGAATTGTTACATTGCATCCTTTCACTTTAAAAGCTTTCATACCTTCTACTGCACTTTTTAAATCGCCTCTTTCAACTTCAAAACACATATAAGCATTATTTTTTTCATATTTTTCCGATAAGTAATTATGTATACTTGGTGAAAAACTTTGTTTTACAGGTTGTCCTAAAAGACATATTAATTTAGTACTAGAATTAATATTCATATCTACTCCTTTATTATGTTTATTATCATATATTTTTTAATTTATACCTTTATTTTCTAATTTTTACCGTTTATAAATTACATATATTTTTATATTCATTATATACGAAATTTTCATCTATAGTTTTATTATTTTTTTCTTCATCATATATGTTGTTTTCCATATTAAGTTCAATTTCTATCAATACACAATCTTCTTGATTTGTTTTTAAATCTATTTTTCCTTTATGCATATTTACAATAAGTTTTGCAATAGACATACTTAAATTAAGAATTTTTTCCTCATATTTTTCAAAATATTGTTCATAATCATATCTTTTAAAATTTTCTATGGATAAAATAACTTTATTTTTTTTAACTTTTACAGTGAAGTTAATCGTACTCTTTATTTTTGAATATTTAACTACACAAGATAGTAATGTCAGTACTGCCTTTGCCATATCATCAGGGTTTATTTTTACATATGCTTCTTCTACTTCTGTGTCAAATACAATATTTATATTTTTATATTTAGTATATTTATTTAATTGAGCTATAATATCTTCACATAAAGAAACAATATTATAAATACCCTTATTGTTTTTATAATAATTTCCTTCTAACTTAGATAGCTCCATTATCTTATTTATTAATGTTATTAAAATATCAACCTGTCTTTTCATAACAGATATGCAATTGGCAAATTCCCCACTAGACTCTCTATTTATCACACCTTTACAAATATGTGCTATAAATTGATTGCTTGTATGAAGTAAGTTAGCTGGCGTTAATAATTCATGAGACATATTTATAAAAAAATCATCTCTATCCTTAATAATAGCTTCACTTTCTTCTATTTCTTTTTTCATAGATTCAACTTTAATTTCCTTAGTTATATCTCTTATTATTAATACCATTTTTGTTTCTTTATTTATATCTATAAGCACTACACTACTTTCAATATTAATTAATCCACCATAACCATCTTTTAAAGTTTTTCTTATATATTTAATATTTTCATTTATATTACCTGAACTTATGGCTATATCATTATAAATTTCATCAAAGTCCATATTTTCTATATCTTGAATTTTAAACAAATCAAAAAAAGTATTATTTGCATATTCGAATTCTTTACTTTCATAATCCAAAACACAAATAGCCTCTGGTATGGTATCTATTAAAGTTTTATATTGATTAGCGCTTTCATCTAATTTATTAAGTAATTTTTTATACTTAGATATATCTTTTATTTCTATTAAACTGAGCTCTTCTTTATTTTCATAAAATTTTAACCTATCAACATATAAGGAAATTTCTTTATTGCTGTTATCTGTATAATTAATTTCTCCCTTTGTTGCCTCATTTAAAATAATATTTTTTATAGTTAAGTCATTTAAATCCAATTCTAATTTATTATTATTGTAAAGTATTTCTTTATTTTTTGCCAAAATTATAGAATAAGGAATATTTTCCACGATTTTTTTATATTTTATATCATTTTCTTGTATCTTCAAGGATATTTTCTTTTCATAAGTAATATCAGATAATATACAAATAATACTATATGATTCATATTCTTCATATAGTGAAAAAATACATTCAAATATTCTCCCATCTTTGCCTCTTATTTGCATAGTTATACTTTCATTATAATCTCTTGCTTGTGATACACACTTTAAAAAATTTTCTTTTTCATCCATATTATTTTGTAAAAAATCATCTAATTTAATAGGCTTATTATCATTCATATATTTATTAAACATTGTTTTAAATACTATATCATTGCTATTTATAATGTAATTATCATAATCTATAAGTAAGGCACTTTTTTTAAATTGTCCTAATAAAATATGTAAATTTCTTTCTTTTAAATATAAATCTTCTTTTAGAATTTTATTAATTACTTTATTATTATTTAATTTTTCTTCATAGAACTTCATATTTATTGAGCTTCTATTTAAATTATTTTCTAATCTTACATATTTAACATAAAATTGATTAATATATATTGTATATACTTTATAAAAAATAGTAATGCTAAACATTAAATCCATAAGTGTGTTATTATATATAAGTATATTACTTCTCGATGTTTGAACTATAATTATAAAATTTATAAGATAAAGTAGAGAAATACCTTGTATTACTTTATTATATTTTTTATAGAAATAATATATATTAAATATTATAAGATTTATTATTACAAATGTATTTAATTCTTTTAATATAGATTTATAAGATAAATAAAAGGAAAAAATACAAACTAGATAATCTAATATTAATACATTATCTTTTAAATTCATTTTATCCTTTTGAGACAAGTAATAAAAAATAATTAAAATTACTATGTCTACTGTTATAAATATATAAAACAATTCATATTCTTGACCAATTAAAATTTCCATATCCATTCTTTTTAAAATATAACTAACTTTCATTATTAATAATGTACTTATTAATATTAACTGGATTATAATTTTTTTATTTTTTTTAATACTTACACTTCCAAGTATGATAAAGAAAACACATAAGAACAAAGATGCCGTAAGTGTATTTAAATTAACAATAAAGCTATGCATTTTCTCCCCCCTATTTTAAAGTACTACTCCAGATATATATCAGAAAATTCCAAGTCTATATCTTCTTTATCAATAATAATATTTTCTACTTTATTTCTATTTTCTTGAGTATTTTCTAAAAAGTTATTTTTTAAAATTATTTCAAACTTACTCCCATAACCAATCTTACTGTTAACTCTAATTTTAGCATGATGCAACTGTGCTAATTTTTTTACAAGATATAATCCTACACCTGTTCCTTCAGCTGTTCTAGATAAAGATCTGTTTACCTGTTCAAAATTTTCAAATATAAAATCAATTTTATTGCTAGGTATGCCACTACCATTATCCTTTATAGCTATAATAACATCCTTTTTAGTCACAGTTAATAAAACTTTTATTTTTCCTCCTTTCTCAGTAAATTTTATAGCATTTGATAATATATTTAAAATTATTTTTTCTATTTTATCTTTATCCATATAAAGCAGAACTTCTCTTTTACTACTTTCAAAGTTAATATCTATATCTTTTTTCTTAGTATATTCACTACATAAATCAACTAATTTTACTAAATAATTCACTATATCATATGTTTTATAATTTCTATAATATATACCTGATTCTATCTCACTTATCTCTTCTATATTATTTAATAACCTTTTCAGTCTATAGGAATTTTGCTTAACTGTTTTTGTATAATTTTTCATTCCATCATAATTGTATATATCTTTTTTACTATCTAAAAACTTATTTACTTCAAAGATAGTATTTATGGGTTTTTTTAGGTTAGAAGATGCTCTAATTAAAAATTCAGTTTTAAATTTATTTCTTTCTTTTATAAGTTGTAAATTATTGTATACTACCTCCATTTGTTGCTCTATCTGTAAGTCTCTTACTACAACTAATAAATTATTTTGATTAGGTACTTGTTTTATAGCTATAGAAATTTTCTTATTTATATTAGGATTTATATAAAAGGTTTTAAAGTTAGAATTTTCTTTTGATGATATATATGAATCTATTATTTCATTAAATTTTTCTATGCCCATATCTTTTAGTATTCTCATCATGTATTTATTAGCATATACTTGTTTTTTAGTATATCGGTTTACTAAAATAATTCCTTCTGGCAATGTTTGAAGTAGAGCATAATATGTTTTCTTATTTTCCTCTAGCTTATTTAAAGAAATTTTATTTTGTGTAAAATCACTAACTATGGTTAAAATCATTTTTTCATTATTTAATATAAATGTTGATGATATTATATTAAATATTTTTCCATTTTCCAATTCTATCTGACTTTTTTGTTCATTTTGTGAATCATTTTTCATGGTAAGTATATTATATCTAAAATTATCCTTATTCTTTTTACATACTTTTTTCATTATTTTATCAATGGTCCATACATTATTTATAGATGAATTCAAGTCAAAAATATCTAAGGCTATTTTATTTATGTAACTAACATTATTGCCATCGTGAATTATTACTCCATCGGTCAAAATATCCATTAAGGTTTTATATCTTAGCTCACTTCTTTTTAATTTTTCTTCTTCCATAGATACTTGAGTAACATCTTTCATCTCACAAATCAATATTTCTTCATCTTCTAAATAATCTTTGACCATAACTATTTTGTACTTTTTATCATCTATATCCATTGATAAAAAATTTTCTTTAGAAAAATTCATTTGTTTTATTTTTTTAAATATTTCTTTAGAATTTAACTTCACAAAATTTTCTATAAAGTCCTCAACATTGAAATCTTTCAATTCATAATTATGTTCTAATAGGAATTCATCAAAATATTTGTTTTTAAAAATACATTTATGATTACAACATTTAATAATAATAATTGGAATATTTATTACTCCAGCTATCCTAAATATCTTATCATTGACACCTTTAATTTCTTCTTTTACACATTTTCCCATAATAGATTCTTCTTTTGTATCATAAATTATCTTTGATATGTATTTTTTATTTATATGAAGCTTATTTTTATTCAATTCACTTTGATTATATTTTAAATATATACTATTAAAACATAAAATATTAAGTATCCACAGATTAATAATTATAGAAAAAACTCTATTCCCCAAAAATGTAATTCCAAATTGAAAGCATGTAAGAAAACAAATCGATGCTATAAATAATATATTTATGAAATTTGAATATGAATTATCCTTTTTTATAATAAATATTAAAATTAGTTTAACTAAAGTAAATATCATAAATATTTCATTTAAATAAATTAATATTGAGTTCAAATTATATACTTCAAATTGAATTATAATAAGTTCCATAATGATTAAAATAGTTAAAAACAATAATTTTTTATCTTTATAAGTTTTATATATAAATATTGATAGTAAAGGAATTGCCATGGTAGTAATAATTCTTAATAAAAATAATAATTCTTTATATCTATACAAAATCATCATACTTCCCCCTTTATTATCATAATATTTAGTGTTAATGCTATAACTTTTATTTTATAAATTTACATAATTTTATATGGTATTACGAAATTGTTATTTAATATACTGAAGTTTATATTTTATCTCTATTTCTATCATATAAGTTATATTATCATATGTACTTTGAATTTTTTGTCACTTCATGGTTAGATAACTAAAAGTTATGCACGACAAAAAAAGCCTTATTCAAGGCTTTTTTCGGATTTTAATTCTTTTCTCAACTTTTTAAGTGCTTTTTTTTCAATTCTAGATACATATGAACGAGAAATATTTAACTTTTGTGATATCTCTCTTTGTGTTTTATATCCTAAAGGCGTCAAACCATATCTCAGTTGTATAATTTCTCTTTCTCTTTGTGTAAGAATTTTATCTAATTTTTCATAAAGCTTACTAATTTGTACTTTAAGCTCTACTTGATCTATAACATAATCCGCTTCTGTACCTAATATATCTATTAAACTAATTGAGTTTCCCTCTCTATCTACTCCTATGGGATCTTGAAGAGAAACTTGAACCTTATTTTTTTTATTTGTTCTTATATTCATTAAAATTTCATTTTCTATACATTTCGAAGCATAAGTTGCTAATCGAGTTCCTTTATCAACTTTAAATGTCTCAATGGCCTTAATTAAACCAATCGTCCCTATTGATATCAGATCATCTTGATCTTCATTTGCATTATTATATTTTTTTGCTATATGAGCAACTAATCTCATGTTTCTTTCTATTAAAACTTCTTTAGCTTCTTGATTGTTCTCATTCTTTAATAAAGATAAATAATATATCTCTTCTTCAGGGGTTAACGGTTTTTCAAATGATTTTAGAATAGTCAACAGGCCACCCCCCTTTTATAGGTGTCACTCTAAATTATATGAATTAGAGATATGAATGTTGACTATTCCTTTGTTAAATTTATTTTAAATTTTCACATATTTCTTTAAATATTGGAATTGCTGATTTACTTTCCTTTTCTGTGCCTTCAATTATTACTGTTATTGCATATTTAGGATTTATCTCAGGATAAAAACCAGTAATCCATCCATGAGATATTTTCTTTCCATTTAAGCTACTTTGAGCTGTTCCTGTTTTAACTCCACATCCACCATCTAAATCTACTAAAGTTTTAGCTGTACCTACTTTTGATACTTGCATCATCATCTCTTTGATTTTAGTCATGGTATATGGTGCTATTATTTCTCTTTTTTTATTTGTTTTATATGTCTTTATAGAGTTCTTATTATTATCAATAATACTATCATATAATTTCAAAGGCATATACGTTCCATTATTAGATATTATTTGTGTTAATTGATTTATCTGAAGTGGTGTAAATTCAATATCAGCCTGACCTATGGCTAAATTACTAAGGGCTATCTCTTGTGGAATTTTAGAATCTTTTTCCTCATCTATTCCTAAATTCACCTTTTCATCTAAATGTAGTTGCTTTATAGCTTGAAAAATTTTTTTGCTACCAACTTTTTTTGCTATATCATAAAATGCACAATTACATGAATTAGATAGAGCATCACTTAAAGTTTCCATTCCATGAGCTTCATTATTATTACATTTTAAAATACTCTTAGATGAACCAATTTTGCAGCTACCTGTGCAATAATATCTATAATTTTCATCTACTGCATTATTTTCTAATGCCGCATATAAAACTACTAGTTTAAATACAGACCCTGGTGGATATGTAACACTTAATACTCTATTTTGTAATTCACCTTTTGTGCTATTATGATATGATGATATTTTATTTTGATTGAAATTAGGTCTTGAACACATGGCTACAACTTCTCCATTTTCCACTTTAGATATAACTACAGCACTTGGATTTTTTTCTTTATCCATAATTTTTTCCACTTTTTCTTGTATTTTAGAATCTATAGTAAGTTTAATATGAGTTGATTTTTCTTCATTTGATATTTCTTGTATACTTCCTTTTAAATAATTCAAACCTGAACTATTTATACCTGCTTTAAATACAGATATGTAGTTATTATTACTATCTTTTAATTCATCATTCATATATTTTTCTATCCCACTTACACCTTCATTTTCTGAAGTTTTTATATATCCGATTAAATGAGTTAGTAAATTATTATTTGAATATCTCTTTGTTTTTTCTTTTACTAAAATATTTTTTTTCTTTAAATCATCAATTTTATTCTTATCAATATAATTAATTTCTATTTCTATTATTTCACTTGATAGTTGATTTTGAACTGCTTTATAAATATCTTTTTCATTTAATTTTGTTGCTTCTTTTATTAAAGATATATTTTCAAAATTTCCACTTATAACATCCTTTGGTACAAGTAAAATTTTCTGTTTTTCATTATCTGTCAAAGCAATATTGTTTCTGTCATAAATAGTACCTCTCCCACTATTTAAATTTATAACTTCCGAGCTTTGACTTTTTATTTTATTTTTATATTCTTCATTTTTAAAAATAGTTAAATTAACAATTTCATATAGTAAATAAGTACATACTAATAAAAAAATAATAAAAAAATAATTTATCCTTTTTTTAATTAATTTATTGGAAGTATTCTTTTTTATTCTTGTCATTTAATCACCTCTTATCCTTAATTGAGATTTTTAACAATAAAAGTAAAAAAAATACTACGCATAAAAAAAAGCTTCCCTTTGGAAGCTTTTTTATTATTTTGTATAATCTATATTTTCTTCTAAATAAAATCCTGTTGTTAAAACTCTATGGTCTAAGCTTTGTAATTCTTCCAACCAAACTTTATTAAGTTGCCATTTCTCTGGATTTTCTATAAATTTATCAATGGCTTTTCTATAAATTTTGAGTGCTTTTTCCATATACTCATCTGATTTCATATTACCTTCTATGCTCAAAGTAGTAACACCAGATTTTATTAATTCTGGTAAAAATTCTATCATACATAAATCTTTAGATGCATAGAAGAATGTTCCACCTTCATCTTCATATATTGGACAATATTGACCTGGTCTTTTTTCTTCTACTAAATTATAGTGTTTTTCTTTGTCATATTCTTCAGTACCTTTACTGCTCATATAGTTTGATAATAATCTTCTACCTGAGTAAGACATTACCATACCACCATGAACGAAAGCCTCTATTTCTAAATCAAGAGGTACATTTTTTCTTATATCTATTATATCTTTAAGACCTAATTCTTTAGCAAGTACGACTCTTCTAACACCTAAATCATAATAAAATCTTGCTGTTTCATAATTATAAATGTTAGTTTGACTTCCCATATGAATTTTCATATCAGGTAAAACTCTTCTTACTATTTCTAAAGTTCCTGGCTCACATAATATTAAAGCATCAACTTTTATTTCATTTAACTTTAATAAATATTCTTCCAGTTTAACAAAATCATTGTTATGAGGTAATAAAGATATAATTACATAAACTTTTTTATTTCTTTCATGGGCAAACTCTATTCCCTCTTGTAAATCTTTTATAGAAAACTTTTGTGACATTGTATTCATTCCAAAAGTTTCTCCACCTATATAAACAGAATCTGCTCCACTTTCTAATGCTCTTTTTAATGAGTCTAAGTCTTTAGCAAAAGATGATAATTCTACTTTTAACATTACTTTTCAATCCTTTCTTTTTCCTTGTAGCTTAGAGCTACTCCATCTCCTATAGGAATTAAAGAGGTACTTAAGTAGTCACAATTACAGATATAATCTAAGTAATTTCTCATTCTTTTTACGATGGTTTTCTTTCTTCTCATTACTAAGGCATCATCAGCTATCATACCTTTGTATAATATATTATCAGATATTAAAAGGCCTCCTACTTTTAGCTTGTCTATTACTAAATCATAAAATAATTGATATTGACCTTTAGCTGCATCTAAGAATATCATGTCAAATTCACCTTCAACATTTTTTAATAATTCTTCTGCATCGCCTTCTAATAGCGTTATATTTTCATTAAATCCTGATCTTTCGAAGTTTTTCTTAGCTTGTTCAATCATTTTTTCATTACGTTCCACAGTAATTATTTTAGCTTCTCCATTTGTAGAAGTTGAAAATAATATAGAAGAATACCCTATTGCACAACCTACTTCTAATATACTTTTTGGTTTTTGAAACTTTAATAAAACTTTTAATAAGTCTGAAACTTCTTTATGAACTATTGGAACATTATACTCTGCTGCATATTCTTCTAATTCTTTTAATAAACCTTCTTTATCTTTTAAAGTTTCTCTTATATATCTTTCTACTTGATTATTAACTATATTACTCAAATTATTCACTCCTTAATTTCCTACTCAATTTTCTTTTTAAAATTAATAGGATTATATCTTAATTTTTAAGATATAATCCATTAAATAACCATCATTATTATATCTACCCTAATTATCTGTAGAATAACTATTATTTCTTTCTTCTCTATCTTTTCTATATTGCTCAACATTTTTTACATGTTCTTCATATGTCTTGCTATAATTATTTCCACCATCTATAGTTGCCACAAAATATAAATATTCTGTATTTGCAGGATATAAAACTGCTTCTATAGATTTTATTCCAGGATTTGCTATAGGAGTTGGCGGTAAACCTTTATTTATATAACTATTGTATGGAGATTTAATTTTTAAATCATCATACGTTATACTTTTCTTTCTTTCTTTAAATATATATTGAATAGTTGCATCAGATTGTAGAGGCATACCTATGTCAATTCTATTATAAAATACATTTGCAATTATCGGTCTATCTTCATCAAGTACAGCTTCTTTTTCCACAATAGAAGCTAATTTTATTACATCATATAAAGATTTTTTATCTTCTTTTTGTTTTTTTCTTAATGTTTCACTATACTTTGAATTAAATACCTCAATCATATGGCTTAGTATTTCTTTTTCACTTTCATCTTCTTTAAAATAATAAGTACTAGGATATAAAAATCCTTCTAAAGAAGTTATTTCTTTATCTTTTAAGAATTCAAATTTATCATAAAATTCTTTAGGATTATTTACTAATTTAGTATAAGTTTTTTCATCACCTAACTTATTTTTTGTAAGTAAATCAATTATTTCCATGGAAGTTGAACCTTCTGGAATAGTAATTTTTATACCTTCATTGTAAATTTTTCCTTGAGATAAATCTTTTATTATTTCTTCGTTGGAATAAGCTTGATTAAATAAATATTTACCTGATTTTAATTTTGAAGAGTTGTCACTTACTCTTACATATAATTTAAATAAAGTTTTATTTTTAATTAAATTATTTTCTTTTAGTATATCTGCGATCTGGTTCAAAGTAGATCCACTAGGGATATCAATTACAATATCTTCTTTGTTATTTTTATTGTATGGACCTATTTGAGTAATTACAAAAGTCGCCATAAAAATTATAACTAGTAATATAATACTTATAGCTACTATAATTTTTTTACTTTTGCTGTCCTTCAGATTCATAAGTTATTGTACTCCTTATCTCTTTTATATCCTTTTTATTATAAATCTACAATTAAAATATTTCAATAAAAATGTCATATTTTAAGAAATTACGCTATTTTTCTATGGTAAATATATAATTTTTATCAAATATAAAATTTCAAATTAAAAAAGCTTAACTTTAGTTTTTACAAGTTAAGCTTTTTTAAACATTTAACTAGAATTTCTCTATTCCATCTTTTGTCACAACACCATATATTAATTTTTTAGGTTCTGATTTTTCTTCAGTTATTATATAAGCATTCATAAATCTTCTTTTAGCATCTTCAAATTTTTCTTCTCTATTGAAATACATAACTGCTAAAGTATCACCTTCATTTACGAAGTCTCCTACTTTTTTCTTTAATATAATTCCTGCGCTTAAATCTAGCTCATCTTCTTTCGTTTCTCTACCTGCACCAAGTACCATAGCACTTACTCCAATAGCCTCTGCTTCAATTTTATCTATGTACCCAGTTTTTTCAGATTTTATTTCAACTATATGACTAGCTTGAGGGAATAGCGAATAATCTTCAGCTATCATAGGATTTCCACCTTGATTAGTAACGAATTCTTTTAATTTTTCTAAGGCTGCACCAGATTCTAGTGCTTCTTTTATTCTTCTTACACCATCTTCATAGTTTGTAGCTATTTTTGATGATACAAGCATATAAGCTCCTAAAGTCTCACATAGTGCCATAAAGTCTTTAGGCCCTCTTCCTTTTAGCGCTTCTATGGCTTCTATAACTTCTAGAGAATTACCTATTGCATATCCTAAAGGTTCATCCATATCACTTATTATACCTATAGTTTCTCTATTCATTGCTGTTCCTATTTCAACCATTTCTTGAGCTAGAGCAAATGAGTCATCTAAAGTTTTCATAAATGCTCCATCTCCAGTTTTAACATCTAAAACTATGGCATCTGCTCCTGAAGCTAATTTTTTACACATTATAGATGCTGCTATTAAAGATATATTATCTACTGTAGCTGTAACATCTCTTAGAGCATACATTTTTTTATCAGCAACAGCTATTGATGCAGTTTGTCCACATACTGCTATTTTTAAATCATTCACAGATTTTATGAATTTTTCAGGAGTCATTTCTATAGAAAATCCTGGTATAGATTCTAATTTATCTAAAGTTCCTCCAGTATGTCCAAGTCCTCTTCCTGACATTTTAGCAACTGGAACACCACAAGCAGCCATTAATGGTGCTAATGTAATAGTTGTTTTATCTCCCACACCACCTGTTGAATGTTTATCAACCTTAATTCCATTAATTTTTGATAAATCTATAACTTCTCCTGAATTCATCATTGCTTCTGTAAGATAAGCTGTTTCTTGTTTATTCATTTTATTAAGATATATAGCCATTAAAAGAGCGGATGCTTGATAGTCCGGTATTTCTCCCTTTGAGTATCTATCTACAAAAAATTCTATTTCTTCTTTGCTTAATTCTTCTTTATCTCTTTTTTTTCTTATAATATCATATATTCTCATAATTACCTCCTAATTGTCCTTTTACATTATCTTTGCTTTAAAGCTTGTTCCGTTTGTTGGTAATTTAACATTTAAAATATCAGCTACTGTAGCTCCTATATCTGCAAAGCTATTTCTTATACCTAAATTAACACCAGATTTAATATTTTTACCATAAACAAGTACTGGTATATATTCTCTAGTATGGTCTGTTCCTTTATAAGTAGGATCATTTCCATGGTCTGCATTTATTATTAATATATCATCTTCTTTCATTGAAGATATTATTTCTGGTATTCTTTCATCAAATTCTTCTAAAGCTTCTTTATATCCTAGAGAATTCCTTCTATGACCAAATTTTGAGTCGAAGTCAACTAAATTTGTAAATATTAATCCTTTATTTTCTGATTTTATATAATTTATAGTTTGGTCTACACCATCCATATTGTCTTTTGTATGAATAGCTTCTGTTATACCTTGTCCATTAAATATATCTTCTATTTTACCAACACCTATTACATCTAAATTAGACTCTTTTATTGTATCTAATACTGTTGGTTCAAAAGGATTTAATGAGTAATCTCTTCTATTAGCAGTTCTTTCAAATTGCCCTGCTTTTGGCCCCACATATGGTCTAGCTATTATTCTAGCTACTGCATTATCACCCATCATTATTTCTCTTGCTATCTCACACATTTTGTATAATTCTTCTAGTGATATTATGTCTTCATGAGCAGCTATTTGAAATACACTATCTGCTGAAGTATAAACTATTACATCTCCTGTTTTCATTTGATGTTCACCATATTCATCTAATATGGCAGTTCCTGAGGCTGGTTTATTACCTACAACTTTTCTACCAGTTCTTTTTTCAAACTCATCTATTATATCCTTTGTAAATCCATTTGGAAAAGTTTTAAAAGGCTTTTCAACAATTACTCCAGTCATTTCCCAATGACCAGTTGTAGTATCCTTTCCACATGATAATTCATCACATTTTCCATATGAACCTATTGGATTTTCTGCCTTTTGTAAATAATCTATCCCATCTATATTTCCTAAACCTAATTGAATCATATTAGGTATTTTTATGTCTGGGTGGTTCTTTACTATATTACCTAATGTATTTACTCCAATATCTCCAAATTTTTCTGAGTCTTTTAATGCTCCAACTCCCACACTGTCTATAACCATCCATATAACTCTACTCATTAAAATTTCCTCCTTATAAGTCTTCTTTTTTCCTTGGATGTTTGTCCTTTATTTCTTTTCTAATATTATTATCCATTTGATTTAAATATAATTGTAAGCTTGATAAGTTTGAATTTCCTAAAATTTTACCCACTACAGCCACATTTGCACCACCTTTTAATAGATGAATTGCAAAGGAATGTCTAAGTATACTAGGATTTATATTTTTACTTATGTTAGCTTTATTAGCATATTTTTTAATAACCTTCCAAAGACCTTGTCTAGTAAACTTTTGACCTTGAGCATTAACAAATAAAGCATCTTCGCCTTCTTTTGCTAAAATAGGTCTGCCTTCTTTAATATATTTTTCTAAATAATTTTTAGTTATTTCACAAAGCGGTATTACTCTTTGATTTTTACCGGTATTGCAGTATAAATAATCAATTTGTAAATCAACATCTTGTAATTTAAGTTCTACTAATTCAGATACTCTTATTCCTGTTCCATATAATGTTTCAAATATGGCCTTATCCCTCATTTTTTTAGGGCTATCTAAATCAGGAAATTTTAAAATAGCTTCTACTTCTTCTTCTGTTAAAATCTCTACATTTTCTCTTTTTATTTTTGGTTTTTTTATATTATTAGCTGGATTATTTTCACTAATATGATTTAAAAATAAATAGTCATGAAAAGATTTTACAGAAGATATTACTCTTGAAACTGTAGCTACGGAATTATTTTGTTTTTCTAAATTAACAAGAAAATTTATAATATCATATTCTGCTACATCTTTAATTTTAATATTTTCACACTTTAAATAATCTAGATACTTTTTAATATCCGTATAATATGAACATATGGTATTTTCTGATAACCTTTTTTTACATTTAATATAGTCTATATATTGTTCTAAAATTTCCATAAATAACTCCTTTTATCTTACTAGGAATTGTAAAATACCAATACTAATTACATTTAATAATAATTGGGCAAAGGTGCAAATTATTATTACAATAATACCATTTAATAAGTATCTTCTACCTAAAAATACGATTCCTTCTTTTCTTCCTTTTTTATATTCTTCATAAATATTTTTTATGTAGTAATAACTTATTGTTATAAGCAATATCGCCCCTGGTACTATAATAAAATTTTTTACTAACATAATCAATATCATTTTTATACTTTTAAGTTTTATTAGTAAAATAAAACTATTAATAGTATAGCCTATTGATATGCCTTTTAATAAAAAACTTATTATTGTCAAGGGGAAAGTAAGTACAAATAATGAAAAAAATACTATACTTCCTAAAAATATAATATTTTCTCTTAAATTAGAAAAAACTACAGCTCTAACGTTTATATTACTTCCTTGGCTATAGTAGTCATTTAAATTATTAATACTATCTAATACTATATCTTGTCCATTTGATAAAAACTTATTTAAATAAGTTCCAATAAAAACAAATATAATAAAAATAATACTCAAATAAATTATTTCTTTACTTATTATTAAACTATCTCTTTTTCTTATTGTTCTTCTCAAATTTATAACCTCCTCTTATCCTAACATATATTTATGTAAGTTAAGAGGAGGTTATGCTTTATATTAATTCTTTAGTTAATAATAAACCTATAACAGTTTTTGAATCACAAATTTCATTATTTATTACCATATCATAAGCTTTTTCTCTATCAAATTCATATACTTCTATAAATTCATCTTCTTCCAAATGATTTTTGCCTGGAGTTAAATCTTTTGCCAAGTATATAAAAACTAATTGATTTGAAAAAACTGGTGTAGCATAATACTTATAAATTAATTTTAAATTTTCTGTACTATAACCTGTTTCTTCTTTAAGCTCTCTTATGGCACAATCTAGAGGTGATTCACCTATTTCAATTTTACCTGAAGGTAATTCATATAGTTCTTTTTCTATTGATTTTCTATATTGTTTAACTAATACTATTTTATTATCATTTGTTATAGCTACAATGGCCACAGAACCTTTATGCTCTATTATTTCCCTTTTTTGATATCCTTTATTAGGAACTTCCACTGTATCCACTCTAAGTTGAATAGTTTTACCTGTATAAATCAAATCACTATTTACAGTAGTCTCCTTTGCTATCATCACAAACCTCCATTAAGTAATATGCTGCTGTACTAGCTGCATCAAAAAATTCCTTATCTTGTTCGTAATTTCTGCCCATACTTCTTACTTTAAGATTAAAATAATCTAAATCATCTTTACAATTATTATTTTCTAAGTAAATAATATTGTGTTTATCGAATAATCTATTATCTTTAATCTGTTTCTTTATGTAATCAAATTTTTCCTTATCGCTATATATAGTTACAGGAATATTTGCATTTACATTTACTATTTCTTTAAAAATAGTAATAGCATGGTGAGATATTCCCTTATGTCTATCCCTTAAGTCAGCAAAGCTAATTCTTGGAATTGCAATTGGATTTCCACCTAGTTTTTTTACAGCATCTAAAATAGGTCCTTGTTCTATACCTGTAAATCCATATTTAGTACCTGTTCCTGATATTCCAGGTCCCATTGATACAAATACTGCATCTGCTTTGATTATTTCTTTTGCTGTAATTAGAGCTGTATATATATTTATACATTCAAAGTCTCCACCAATTGCATTTCCTATTGTAATAGTACTATCTATTAATTTTTTATCCTTTAAATTTTGTACATTTTTACTTAAATAAATAGGAAGTGCTGCTCCATCAGTCATTATATATACTAGTTTTTTATTTGGATTATGTCTTTTATATGATGCAACAAAAGGTGTAAGCATACTGTGAAGCGTTCCAACTACTACAGGCATATTATCTAAAGTTTCAAATTCATTTATTACATCATGATACTTACTTTCATGATCTTCTACTGCATTGACTTTAACTTGATATGGCGTATATCTAAGTTTCATAATATGTCCACCTGGTGACAGATCAGATTCTTTATTATTTAAATTTGCAATAACAAAGTGATATCCTCCCGTACCAAGACTTAGTTCAACTGCTGTTGTATTTAATATAACTTCATCACCTATATTTATTTTTCCAGTTAATTTAGTATAATTATAAGCTCTTTGTATTTGTCCGTTTACATTAACTCTTATATCATCTAAAACTTCACTGCTATCAGCTATTTCTACGACTATTCCTATTTTTTTACTAATCATAAAATTACCTTCCCAATTTATCAATAAAGTTTAATACTTTATTTTTTTCTATAATTTTTGTTAAAGAGAATTTTTCAGTTAATATATGAATTAATACTAAAAATACTAACCAAGATACTCTAACTTTAAATGTATATCCCATAACCATAAGTATACCTATAGATATTCCTAATACATTTGAACCTGTATCACCCATCATGGCTTTTGCTTTTAAATCATAATTAAAGTAAGCAAGTACATTAGGAAGTATTAATAACGGTAATATTTGTACATATCCAGTTAATGTGAAGAAAATTGCAATCATTATGACTAAATATACTTTTATAGCTCTACCTGGTCTTAAATCAAATAAATTCATTAAATTAGTAGATAATGCTATAACTAAAGTATTTACTATAATATCTGCTATATTTTTAGAAATACACACTGATATTATAAGTCCTACAAATCCGCCAAATAATGCTTTAAATCCACCTGTAGTAAGCTTCCCTTTAAAAAGACTTTTAAAGTGACCTTTTAATCCGCTAACATCTCTATTTCCTATTGTATCATCTATTATACCTGCAAAAAACATAGCCATTATTCCGAATATAAATATAAATAAACAAGCTATACTTACAAAGTCTACTGTGAAAAATGCCACAATAATACCGTTTATTATTATCATTGGAAGAAATACTATTCCCATACTTACAGGTATCATTTCTCCTTTGTAATTAGGTCTTATACAGTTACTTTCAACTAATAAGTTTTTGAATAAAGGTATCATTAAATATGTACCAACTAATCCTAGTGCAAATATTATGCCTTTAAATATATATGAATACAATTTACTACCTCCACTCTTTTTTCTTTTGTCTTAAAACCTTTTTAATATGATAATATTGTTTACCTCTGTGAATAAAGCCTTGTAAATCTCTTCCTGTTTCACTGTGAGTCATATTAACTAATACTTCTTTTATTCTATATCCATATTTTAATATGTCTATAGTCATACCAACTTCCACTCCATATCCAAATGGAATTTCGTCAAATTTTTCTAATACTTCTTTTTTAAATATTCTTTGTCCTGATAAAGTAGCATCTAATTCTACACCTGTCATTTCTAATACTGAGCTTTTAGCTAAGCCTTTTACAAATCCAAGTCCACCTTTTTTCTTTGCAGGAGGGAATTTTGCTATTATAACATCTGCCTCATTATTTAATATTGGTGTTATTAATTTTGAAACTTCTTTAGATGAGCTACCTAAATCTGCATCTAAAAATCCAATAATATCAGCTTTTTCCATGGCTATTTTTAAACCATTGTTTAAAGCGTAACCCTTACCTCTATTTTTATCTTGTGTTATAACTGTTATTTTAGGACTTTTAACTTCTTTTGCAACTTTAGAAGTATTATCACTTGATCCATCATCTACTACAATAATTTCACTAATTTCTTCAATATCTTTTATATTTTCCAGTGTATCTTTTATTTTATTTTCTTCATTATACGCTGGTATTATTATACTTAAATAAGGATTCATTATTTTATTCTCCTTTAATTATTTGTTATTTTTCGTAAGCGATTATTTCTGTTGATACATCAGAAGTTCCATAATGACCAACTACATTTTGATTTTTTAATAAATTAGTTAAAGAAACTTTTCCTATACCTTCATTTATATTATCTATTGTTGATATATTATTTTCTGAATATAATTTTAAAATTGTATTATCACTTTCACTCTGATTTGCAGCAACTAAATATTTATTATTTTCTTTTAGTTTATTTAATATTATCTTTTCTTTTTGATCAAATTTAATTTTTGCATCTTTTCCAGTTAATTCTCCTAGTAATACTACTGAATCATAATCTTGGTATTTCTTTTCATCTAAGTTATTAATTTTTATTACACCTAAATTTTCAAGGGCATATAATTGATCATAGTTTTTTGCAGAATTTAAACATTCTACAATATAATTAATAACATCTGAAGATGATTCAAAAGTTTTATTTAAACTCATTGATATCTCAGATAATTTATCTTCTTTATTTATATTATCCTTTACAATTATATTAAATGATACTGTTCCATTTGCTTTTTTTATTAAATCTTCAACAATTTCACTATAGTCATTATTTTCACTAGTTAGTATTATTCCTGTATTTTTAGCAGTTAATACATCTTGTGTTAATGCATCTATATTTTTATCAACAAATTCTTTTATAGTATCTAATTCTCCATTTAAGTCTTCTATTTGAGAATGTAAGTTTTTATTTTTATCCTTTAAAGATTCAAATTCTGTATTAAAACTTTCAAGTACCTCACTTTGCTGTTTACTTAAAGCTTGATCATAATTTAAGTTGAATCCAACTAATATACCCACACCTAAAGCTATAAATATAGCACATATGGTTACTATATAGTACTTCATATTTATATTCATGTTTGTCCTCCTAGTTTGTATATTACATGTTTAATAGTAATTTTAGTTTTAATTGTATTATTCTTATAAATTGTTGTGTTGTTGGTGAGAATGATGCAAGTACTAGTACTGGGAATAATGCTGCAATAATCAACGCCCACACATATTTTATTTTTAATTTGCTTTTATATAGTAAGTTAACACCTTTGGCATCAATTAACTTAGAACCAATTTTTAATCTTACAAGGAAAGTACTAGCCATTCCTTTTCTTCCTTTTTCTAAAAAATCTATCATATTAGAATGTGTTCCAACTGCTACAATTAATTCAGCTCCATATTCATATGCTGTAAGCATAGCTATATCTTCACTTGTTCCTGGCGCTGGGAAAACTACGGCATCTAATCCTAAATCTTGAATTCTTTTTAATCCTGGTGCTCTTCCATCCACATAGGCATGTACTACTATTTCTCCAGCTTTTTTTAGTGTTTCATCACTTACACTATCCATATCTCCTACAATTACATCTGGTGTATATCCAAATTCTACAAGAGCATCTGCCCCGCCATCAACACCAACTAATACTGGTTTTACTTCTTCTATGTAAGAAATTATAGTACTTAAATCTTCTTTGTAGTCTTGTCCTCTTACTACAACTAATACATGTCTATCTTTATATTTTGTTTTAACTTTAGGTATTTCAACTTCTCCTAAGATGAAGCCCTTTTCTTTTTTTGCGTATTCTATAGTATTATCTATAAATCTATCTAATTCTACAGACATATTATCATATGCCTCTTTAATTTTTATAGCTACTTTATCTTTATCTAATACGCTACCTTCTCCTAAAAGTTGTCCATCTCTATAGATTTGTCCATTATTTACTTCTATTATTTGTCCTTCTTTTAATTCATCAAATAATTCTTGTCCAACATTATCTATAATTAAAATATTTTTATCTGTTAATATTCCTGGCCCTTTATTTGGATACTTCCCACTTATAGACTGTGCTGCATTTATAACTAGTTTTACTTTACCTTCTACAAGAGAATTGGCAGCTACTTCATCTATATCCATATGATTTATAACTGCAATTTCTCTCCCTGTTAATCTTTTTGCAAGCCTTTTAGTTTTTCTATCTACTTTAATAGGGGCTTCCACTCTCATATTTAAAACCTCCGACATTTTATTAAAATCATATAACATTATAACATTATTTATGACCAAAGGAAATATTTTATAGTTTTATAAATTATTATATGTTTTTTTATTTTTTCAAACAATCTAGTTACTTTTTGTGTATTTCTCAATTATTTGGTCTTTATTATTTAGTTTTGGGTTTTTAATAACTTCATATAAAATTTTATTAAGCATTTGACCTACTTCTTTATTTTTATATCCTAAAGATAGTATATCATTACCATTAATTTTTAAATTTTTAATAGTATAACATTCTTTATTATCTTCAATTTCTTTATATATATCGACAATATTTTTTATATTTTTATCATTTCCATAAATAATCTTAGCTATATCTAGATATTCTTCAAATAAATTTTTTCCCATTTTATTTAACATTATTTTTATGCTAAACTTATCCAAATTTTTCATATCAATATCTTTTAAAGATGATAAAATCATATTACAATCCTTTTTTATTTTTTTTGAATATATTAATTTTTCATAAAAACTTTCACACTTAATATCAAATTCATATATCAAATAATCTAAAAGAACTAATCTTTTTAGCAAATCTTTTTCAACTTTATTTAGTAATTTTAGGTTATAATATAATTTGTCAAGTTTTCTTTCATCATCTTCTTTACTCATATTTAAATACTCTAATAATTTTGTTTTAAATAAATTAATTAAATTTTCTGGATTTTTACTGAGTATGATTTTAGAAAATTCATCAGTTATTCTTTCTAAGCTAATATTTTTAATTATTTTTGCATTATCATATATTGCTAATAAAGTTTCTTTTTCTATTGTAAAATCTAATTTACTTGAAAATCTAATAGCTCTAATCATTCTAAGCCCATCTTCATTAAATCTATCATAGGGATTACCCACTGTCTTGATAAGTTTTTTATTGAGGTCTTCTCTTCCTTTAAATAAGTCAACTAATCCTACTTTTTCATTATATGCCATGGCATTTATAGTAAAATCTCTTCTTTTTAAGTCTTCTTCCAGTTTATTGGTAAAATCCACCACATCAGGTCTTCTATGGTCTTTATATTCACCCTCAATTCTATATGTAGTTATTTCATAGATATCACCATCTATTATAACACTTACTGTTCCATGAACTATACCTGTTTTTATGCATTTAAAGTCTTTAAATATATCTAAAATAACTTTTGGAGTAGCACTAGTAGTTATATCATAATCATTAGGTTCTAATCCTAATAAAACATCTCTTACACATCCTCCAACTATATACGCTTCATAATTGTTTTCATATATTTTATTTATTATATATTTTACTTTTTCAGGCAAATATATTTTCATATTTTGTATCTCCTTCACTTGATGATAAGCTTATTAAAAAAAGTTATTTTATTTCGTCAAATATATAATTTGACTTATATTTTTAATTTATGTACTTATCAAAAAATAAAGCCTCCTAAATAAATAGAAGGCTTACTGTAATCAATTTAAAATTTATTTAACCATACTATGTTCTAATCTTAATTTATCGGCAATCATTGCTATAAATTCAGAGTTTGTTGGTTTTCCTTTAGTATTGTGAACTGTATAACCAAATAATTGATTTATTGTATCAACCTTACCTCTACTCCACGCTACTTCTATGGCATGTCTTATGGCTCTTTCTACTCTACTTGGAGTAGTGTTATATTTTTTTGCAATACTTGGATATAGTTCTTTAGTAACTGCTCCTAAAAGTTCTACATTATCGATAACCATTTTTATAGCTTCTCTCAAATATAAATATCCTTTTATATGAGCTGGAACACCTATTTCATGAATTATATTTGTAATTTCAGTTTCTATATTTCCTGTATTTTTAACATAATCACTTCTTGTCATTTGTACATTTTGATTTTGTCTTACTTTTGGTTCTCCACCTACAACTTTATTTGTTACTAATTCTCTAATTCTATTTATGAATATAACAAAATCAAAAGGTTTAACTATATAATAATCAGCTCCTAAGTTTATTGCTGTTTGAGTTATTTTATCTTGACCAACTGCAGATAATACTATTATTTTTGGTTGTTTTGGAAGATCCATTGAATTTAATTTTTCAATTACTCCTAATCCATCTAAATGCGGCATTATTACATCTAATACTAATAAGTCTGGTTGAGTTTTTTGCACTAAATCTAATGCTTCTATACCATCTTTAGCAATTCCTAATATTTCTATATCTTCTTCATTAGATAAGTATTCTTTTAATAACTGGCAAAAGTCTTTATTATCATCTGCTAATACTATCTTAATCTTTTCGTTCACTAAAATTCCCCCCAATAATAAGATTTTCTTATTTTTATTTTTTTATATCCTTACTCTTTTAGGTTTATTCGACACTGTAAAATTATATTCCTTCTAAGTGTTAAAATATTTTATTCTCATTTTACAATTTTAACATTTCATCAATAAAAATTCCATATCCTTTTTTAGAATTATGTTTAAATACATAGGTTAAACTGCCAATAAGTTTGTTATTTTGTATAATAGGCGCACCACTCATGCCCTTCACAATTCCTCCTGTATAGTCAATTAATTTATCATCAACTACTTTTATTAGCATATTATTTTCTTCTTTAATAATTTTTTCTATTTTTATTTCATAAGGTTCTATATTTCCTTCTTTTGATTGAAAAAGTATATAAGCATCTCCTACTTTTATATCATCTCTTTTCCCAATTTCAATAAGTGGAAGATCAAAATTGTAATTATAATTATAAAAATTACCTTTTATACCATCATTTGAGTTTATGTAAAAATTTCCAACAGAATTATTATAATCTATAATCGCCTTTATTTGTCCTGTATTATTATCTTTTTTTAAAATTTCTATATTTGATGCATTATATATATTTCCTTCTTTTATGTTCAATAATTTTTCTGTATCCATATCACAAATACCATGTCCTATGGCATAAAACTCATTTGTTATAGGATTATAGCAAGTAAGTGTACCTATACCTGATATTTTATCTCTTACCCAAAGACCTAACTTATATTTATTATTTTCTTTTTTTGTTTTTATTTTATCTTTTTTTAATATATTATTTCTTTCAAATAATATATTAACTTCATCTCTTTGAAGTTTATTAATAATATTTGTAATATCTTCACTATTATTAATTTTTTGTCCTTCTATAGATATGATATTATCACCTATTTTTAGACCCCCAATATATTCTATATTTTTTTCTTCAAATCCTATAACTAAGGCTCCATCTGTATTTGCCTTAATTCCAACAATATTTCCAAGGGGATAGACATATTGTTTTTTTGATGAATTTTCATTCCTGAAAGTTTCTAATATCTCTTTATCTTTTGTTTTAAAAATAACTTCTGTACAAAATAGTGCAATAAAAATCAAAAATATACTAATAACTAATTTGTTTATTTGTTTCATAATTGACTCCATGTTCTTTTATTATTAATTTCTATATTATAATTCCATTAAATAATAAAATTATGTAACTAAAATTAGTTTTCATATAATAATCGTATTCAAATAAAATATTACAATAAAAAAAGAATAGAAATTTCTTCTATCCTTTTTTATATATTAATGATTTTGTTTTGTTAAATTAACAATTTCTCTAGCATGCTCTATGGTAGTATCCGTAATATTGCTACCTGCAATAAGCCTTGCTATTTCATTTATACTGTCTTCATCTTTTAATTTTTTTATAGTTGTATAAGTTCTATTTTCATCGCTTTTTTTAGATATACAAAAATGTGTGTCTGCATTAGCTGCAATTTGAGGTAAATGAGTAATACATAATATTTGTTTTTTCTTTGCTATATTATGTAACTTTTCACCTACAACTTGAGCTGCTATACCACTTATCCCTGCATCTATCTCATCAAATACTATGGTATCTATTTCATCAATATCTGCAAGTATAGTTTTAAATGCTAGCATAAATCTAGACATTTCTCCACCTGATGCAACTTTGTAAATTGGTTTTAAATCCTCACCTAAGTTAAATGATATCATAAACTCCACATCACAATTTCCATAAGGTGAATAACTTACTTCATTAAAATTAACCTTAAAACTAACACCTTTCATATCTAAAGATTTTAGTTCTTTTAATATAGCCTCTTCTAAATTTATGGCAACTTCTTTTCTTAAAGTCGTTAAAGCATCTGCTTTTTTACTTAATTCTTTCTCTAATACAATTAATTTATTTTTTAATTCTTCTGCCATTTCATCTCTATTTATTATTTCTTCTAATCTAGATGAAATTTTATCTTTATAATTAATAATATCTTCTATTGTATCTCCGTATTTTCTTCTTAAATTATTGATTTCATCAACTCTCACTTCAATTTGTTCTAATTCATAAGGTTCAAAATCAATATTTTCTTTGTAGTTTCTAAGGTCTCTGCAAGTATCTTGAAGTTCATACATAATTCGCTCTATAGTTTCACTATATTCATTTAAAACTTCATCATATTTGCCTATTTCACTTAATTCATTAGATGCCATTCCTATTAAATCTATGGCATTTACACTACCTTCATGTAGTTTTTCATAACTTAAATTAAGATTATTATATATTTTTTCACTATTTCTATATATTTCTCTTTGTTTTAATAAATCTTCATACTCATCTTTGCTTAAAGATGCTACTTCTATTTCATTTATTTGAAACTTTAATAAATCAATTTCTCTTTGTATTTCTTTTTCATCTTTATTTTCATTTAAAGTATTAAGTGCTTTTTTTATTTTATTGTACTCTGTATAAGTATTTTTATATTCTTCTTTTGGTAAATCAAGTTTTTTACCTCCAAATAAATCTAAAAACTTTAAATGAGTATCTTTGTTGAATAAAGCTTGATTTTGATGCTGACCATGTAAATCTATAAAAGTCAATGCTATTTCTTTTAAAATAGACATCTTTATAGTTCTTCCATTTATTCTAGCAACACTTTTACCATCTGCATAAATGATCCTAGTTATAATTAATTGATCATCTTCTAAATCTATTTCATATTCATTTAATATGTTTTTTAAGTTTTTACTTGGTGATGATACTATAATTTCTGCTATACCTTTTTCTGTGCCTTTTCTTAAAAAAGATTTATCATATTTATTTCCTAAACATAAACCAAGAGCCTCTATCATAATAGATTTTCCAGAACCAGTTTCCCCTGTAAGTATGTTTAGATTTTCGCCTAAGTTAACTCTGCTTTCTTCTACTAAAGCACAATTTTTCATATATAATTCAAGGATCATTTTATGCCCCCTTTATCATTATCTATTATTTATTTAAGTTATGAGACTCTTCTACAACCTCAACTATTTTTTTATCAAAAGCTTCTTTATCAAATACAAATCCATCATTATTATTTCTTAAATGAATTAAATATTCTATATTTCCTTCTGGTCCTTTTATTGGTGAGTAATCTAAGTTTAGTATGGCAAATCCATTTTCAATAGCAAACTCAGATATCATTTCTATAACTTCTATATGAATATTTTTATCTCTTACTACACCTTTTTTACCAACTTTTCCTTTTCCAGCTTCAAATTGTGGTTTTATTAAGGCAACAATTTCACCATCTATATTTAATAATTCTTTAGCCTTAGGTAAAACAAGTTTTAAAGATATAAAAGATACATCTATAGATGCAAAATCTGCAAATTCTTTTGTATCTTCTATAGTTACATATCTTATATTTGTTCTTTCCATGCAAACTACTCTTTCGTCTTGTCTAAGTTTCCATGCTAATTGTCCATATCCAACATCTATAGAAAATACTTTTACAGCACCATTTTGAAGCATACAATCAGTAAATCCGCCTGTTGATGCTCCTATATCCATACATACCTTATCTTTTAGAGTAACTCCAAAGTTTTTCATTGCTTTTTCTAATTTTAATCCACCTCTACTTACATAAGGAATTGGATTACCTTTAACTAATATGTTGGCATCTTCTTTAACTTCTGTTCCTGCTTTGTCGCATCTTTGATTGTCTACAAATACAAGACCTGCCATTATAGCTTTTTTAGCTCTTTCTCTACTATCAAAATATCCTTGTTCTACAAGTAAAATGTCAATTCTTTTCTTCATTTTATTATCCTTCTAATTATAATTTTTTTATTCTATCAGCTATTTGTTCATCAGACATTCCAATTGTGGCACATAATTCATCTACGCTTCCATGTTCCACAAATTTATCCGGAATACCTATATTTTCTATCTTCACATTATAATTATTATCTATTATAAATTTATTTATTCTACTTCCAAATCCACCACTTACAATATTATCTTCTATTGTTACAACCTTAGAATGTGTTTTAAGTAATTCACTTAATAACTCTTCATCCATTGGTTTTAAAAATCTAGCATTTACTATTGTTGGATTTATATTTTCTTTAAGAAGTATATCTCTAACACTTAAAGCTTTTTTAACCATATTGCCTATGGCAAGCACTAGTACATCACTACCTTGTTCTAGTACTTCATAAGTTCCAAGTTTTATTTCATCATAAGAACCCTTATTTATATAATAAGTATTTCCCCTTGGATATCTTATGGCAACTGGTCCATCTATTTTTGCTGATAAATCCATCATTAAATCTAGTTCTTTACTATCTTTTGGTGCCATAACTGTTATATTTGGCACTATATTTAAATAGCTTAAATCAAATACACCATGATGAGTTTCTCCATCATTGCCAACAAGGCCTGCTCTATCTATTAAGAAAGTAACATTCTTTTTAGTTATAGATATATCATGTATAATTTGGTCGTATCCTCTTTGTAAAAATGATGAATAAACTGCAAAATAAGGTTTCATACCTTCTTTTGCAAGACCTGCTGCAAAAGTTGTAGCATGTTGTTCTGCAATTCCCACATCATAATATCTATATGGATATGATACTGCAAAATGATTAAGACCTGTTCCAGATGGCATAGCCGCTGTTATGGCAACTATTGATTCATCTTCATCAGCCATTTTTACTAGTTTTTTACCAACATGACTAGATATACTTTCTGATGAAGAAGATTTTAAGCCCTCTTCTATATTAAATTTAGACACACCATGATATTTATCTGGTTTTTGCTCTGCAAATTTATAACCTTTACCTTTTTTTGTTATTACATGCAGTAAAACCGGTCCTTTTTTATTTTTTGCTTTGTTTAATATATCTACTAATTCTTTCATATTGTGGCCATCAATAGGTCCATAATACTTAATTCCAAAAGATTCAAATAGTTCACAATCTTGTGGTGTGAATTTACTTATAATTCCATCTTTAAATTTATCTGCTTTTTTATATATATAATTGCCAGTTTTAGTCATTGAAAATATTTTTTCTATTTGATCTTTCACTTGATTTGCTTTAGCATTTCTTATTATACTCGATAAATACCTTGACATGCCTCCTACATTTTTGTCTATAGACATTTCATTGTCATTTAAAATTATTATCATTTTTTTATTTAGATACCCCAAATGATTTATAGCCTCTAAAGCCATTCCTCCTGTTATTGAACCATCTCCTATAACAGAAACAACATTAAAATCTTCCCTTTTTATATCTCTAGCACATGCTATTCCAAGTCCTACTGAAATAGATGTAGAGCTATGTCCCGTATCAAATATATCATGTTCACTTTCATTTTCTTTTGGAAATCCGCTTAATCCATCAAGCTGTCTTAGTGTTTTAAAGTCATCTTTACGCCCTGTGATAATTTTATGTACATATGATTGATGTCCCACATCCCATATTAACTTATCTTTTGGACTATCGAAAACTTTGTGCAATGCCAAAGTCAACTCAACAACTCCTAAATTTGAAGCTAAATGACCTCCAGTTTTTGAAATAGATTCTATTAAAAACTGTCTTATTTCTTCTGCTAATTCTTCCATTTCTTTTGTATTTAATTTTTTTATATCTTCTGGAGAATTTACTTTGTTTAAATAATTACACATAATTTTCCTCACCTTTGTAATGGTCTAATTTCACTTTTAACATTCATTCTATTTCTTATTAATCTTCTCATATTAGAAGTTTCACCAATATATTGAATGATTATAATATTCTTATAATTAAAAAAGTCTTCCATAGAAGACTTTTGATTTTATAGTTTCCATGTATTTTTTATAATTTCCTATAAAGCAAAAGAATTATATCATATAATACACTTTTTTTCAATTTTATACCATAATAATGGCAACTAATATACCTAATATGGCTCCAAATATAACTTCTTTTGGAGTATGTCCCACTAATTCTTTTAAAGTTTCATGTTCAATATGTTTTTTATTTTGTAAATCTTCTACTATTTTATTCAGTATAGCAGCTTGTTTTCCTACCGCTCTTCTAACACCAGATGCATCGTACATAACTATTAAAGCAAATACAACACATATGGCAAATTCAACTGAATCAAAACCTCTATCCATACCAACTAGAGTTGATAAACTTGTTACAAAGGAACTATGAGAACTTGGCATACCTCCAGACATTGCGATTCTAGAAAAATCAATTCTTTTTTCTTTTCCCGTAAATATTTTAATAAATTGTGCCAAAAAACAAGCAAATATACTAATCCACAATATCTTGTTGTTAAATATTTGTGCAAAAAAATCCATGTAGCCTCCTTAACAATCCCTACTAATTATATAATCTCCCAATTGATTTAAAAAATCTTTTTCTGATGGCAAGTCTTTTATGCTAGACTTTCCTTCTTCTATTAATTGTCTTGCTATACATCTTGATTTTTCAAGACCTAATAGCGATGGATATGTTGATTTATGATTTTCTATATCACTTCCTATAGGTTTTCCTAATTTTTCTTCATCTCCAACTATATCTAATATGTCATCTACAATTTGGAATGATAATCCAATATTTTCACTGTATTTAGTTATCTTTTCTAATTCTTCTTCACTAGCATCTCCAATTATAGCTCCAGCTCTCATGCATCCCACAATCATAGCTGCTGTTTTATTTAAATGAATAAAATCTAATTTATCTTTATCTATAATTTTATTTTCACTTTCCACATCTACTACTTGGCCACCTATCATACCATAAATCCCTGCATGTTTTGCTATTTCATAAATTGCTTTTAAGTATTTTTTAGAATTTTCCTTATTTAATGATGATGATAACATTATTTCATAGGCATAGTTTAAAAGAGAATCTCCAGCTAAAGTTGCCATAGCTTCTCCAAACACTTTGTGATTTGTAGGTTTTCCCCTTCTCAAATCATCATTATCTAAAGCAGGTAAATCATCATGAATTAAAGAATAAGTATGAATCATTTCTATAGCCATAGCAAAAGGAATTGCATCTTCTTCATTTCCTCCAACAGCTTTACAGCTTTCTAGCGTCAATATGGGTCTAAGTCTCTTCCCTCCAGCTGATAAGCTGTAGTTCATAGCTTGCATTATAGTTTTTTGATATCCTTCTTCTTTTGGCATATATTCCATTAAAAGCTTTTCTACATAATCAATTTTATTTTTTAAAATTTCCTTAAATTCCATTTATCTATTCCCCCACATTGAAATCTTCTTCTATACCCATTTTATTAAATTTGCTTATTTTAAGTTCAGCATCTTCAAGTAACTTATTACAGTGCTTAAATAATTTTATGCCTTCTTCATATAAACTTAATGATTCATCTAAGCTCGTATTTTTAGACTCTAATTTCATTAAAATTTCTTCAAGTTTATCATAAGCTTCTTCATAAGTAAGTTTCATTGTTATACCTCTTTACTATTAATTTTATTTATAATACAATCCAAGTCTCCATCTTTCAAAGTTATATTTATCTCATCATTTACATTAACTTCCTCTATGGAATTAATTACATGTCCTTTTTTCTCCACAATAGAATATCCTCTGCTTATAGTAGCTAATGGACTTAAATTATGAAGCAAAGCTGCTTTTTTTGAAAGTTTTTCCTTAGATGTTTCTAAGTTTTGTTCTAGCCTAAAATTTATTTTATCATAAATTTGATCTAGCTGTATAACTTTGTCTCTTATTATATAATTTTTCATATGATTATTTATTTTATCAAATGTATTATTTAATTTTTCATTATCTAGTATAACTTGATTGTTTAAAGATCTATTCATTCTGTTTTTTATATTATCAAGTTTATAATAAATTTCTGATAAATCTGGTGTTGCTATTTCTGCTGCTGCAGATGGCGTTGGAGCTCTCATATCAGATACAAAATCACAAATAGTAAAATCTGTTTCATGTCCCACAGCTGATATAATAGGAATTTTCGATTTAAATATTTCTCTTGCCACAATTTCTTCATTGAAAGACCATAATTCTTCCAGGGAACCTCCTCCCCTTCCAACTATTATGGTATCCACATTTTCCATTCTATTAAAAAATTCTATACCACTACATATATCTTCAGCGCTTTTATCTCCTTGAACATTTACTGGATATAATTTTATATCAACTTTAGGAAATCTTCTTTTGGTTACGTTTATAATATCTCTAATAACTGCTCCTGTAGGAGATGTTACAACTCCTATGGAACGAGGCATTTTAGGTATTTGTTTTTTATATTTTGAATCAAACAAACCTTCATTTTTTAATTTTTCTTTTAATTTATTAAACTCTATATATAAATTTCCTATACCTTCAATTTCCACTTCATTAATATATAATTGATAAGCTCCATCTCTTTCATAAACAGATATATAACCTGTCGCTATTATTTTTACTCCATTATCTAAATTTAAACTTTTATCATAATTACTTTTAAATATAATACAATTTAATTTTGATTTTTCATCTTTTAAGGATAAATAAACATTTCCACTACTATGAACCTTAAAGTTAGAAATTTCTCCTTTTACTCTAAGGTTATATAAAATAGGATCATTTGTTAATATCCTCTTTATGTAGGAATTTGCTTCACTTATATCTAAAGCTCTAAGTTTCATAATTTACTCCTATAAATCATTCATTTTATTTAATCCTATTATAGCACATCCTAAAGCATTATCTGTTGCATATTGAGCTTCAGTAAAATATGCTTTAATCTTTTCTTTTTTTAGTTTTTCACTTAATTCTTTATTTATATATTTACTAGCAGATACGCCACCACCAAATATAACTTCATTTATTTTATATTTTTCACAAATAAATATTAAAGATTTATACATGCTTCTTATTAGTGTATCTAGTAAGATTTTACTCATATATTCACTATCATAATCATTAATAATTTTATTAATTTGATTTTCTATACCGGATAAATTCATATATCCTTCCTTAACACTAGTTTTAAGCCCTTTTTCCATTTTTTGATTGCATTTTAGAGCATTTTCATCTATGAATTTTCCACAAGGGAAATTATAATTTAATTTAACTCCAAGGCGATCTATTAATTGACCAAAGCTAACATCTAAACTCCCGCCCACAATTTCTATATCATATCCACATTTATTTTTATTTATTAAAAGGATTTCCGTCGTTCCTCCTGAGATATGAACAGCAATAAATCTTTCTTTATTATCTAAATTATTATTAAACAAACTTGCTTCTATATGATTTTCTTGATGAGATGTTTCATAAAAAGAACAATCATTAACACTACTTAGTAATTTCCCAAAATTACATCCTACAGAAAATACAGGCATATATGAATTATCTATAGGTCTTGGTTTATTTGATACACATATTCCTACTACATTATAATCTTTCAATTTATCATTTATTACTTTTGATATTTCTCCCATATTATTAACATGTTGGAAAACTGCTTCACTTTGCCTAAGTCCTTTGCAGTCTTTTTTTACTTTTAATATTATTTTTTCATTTAATATTATTTTTTTATCTAAAGTTATAGCTGCTATAGATGTGGTATAGCAGCTAGTGTCAATTCCTAATATTATATTATTGTTTTTGCGTGTCACTAACAACACTTCCTAAGATTCCGTTTATAAATTTAGGAGATTTATCGTCACAGTATAATTTTGCTAAATCAATAGCTTCATTTATTGCAACCTTAACAGGTATCTCATTATTCATATATACTACTTCGCATACTGCAAGTTTTAGTATTGCTAAATCTACTTTTGCGATTCTATCTAAAGACCAGTTTAGGGCATGTTTTGTTATTATGTCTTCTATATCATAGCTATGATTTTCAATTTCATTACAAACTCTTCTCATATATCCCATATCTATTGCATTGTTTATATTTACGTTCTCTAAATCAACGCAACTTTCATTAGAATATTGTAATAATAACTCTTCATATCTATTTATTATGTATTCTTCGTGATTTACTAAAAAATCTTCAAAACAATCGTTTATATTTTGTAAATCTCCTTCTAACATATCTATTTGATAAATTAATTTCATTAAATACTCTCTACTTGTTATTTTTCTTGCCTTTTCAATATAACTTATTTTGCTTGCATTGTCATTTTTCATTATTAATGAACCTCCTTCAGTCTTATTATATACCACTTAAGCAATAAAAAACCCTCTGATTTTCAGAGGGCTTTATTTAATTTATTAGTAGCTTTTTTTTGTTTCTTCTTTTTTAGCTTGTTTTGCTAATTTAGCTTCTTCTTTCTTAGCTTGTTTTGCTAATTCTTTTTCTTCTTTTTCTTTCTTGAAGCTTATTTCTTGAACTTGAATATTTACTTGAGAAACTTCTAATCCAGTCATTGTTTCAACTGTATTTTTAACATTTTCTTGTACTTTTGTACATACATCTGGTATTACCATACCATACTCAACAGTTATAACTACATCTAAAGTTACTTTTCCATCTTCTATTTGGATTTTTACACCATTGTTTTTAAGTAATTTATCTGTTAATGAAGTTATTGTCTCTACACCTTCTACTTCTAAAGCAGCTAATCCTGCTATCGTAACTATAACATCATTTGAAATTTTAACTTGCCCTAAATTATTATTATTTTCCATGAGATTGTTACCCCCTGTACTAAGGTTTTTATATTATATACTATCATAGCAAATTATAGTAAGATTTGCAAGAAAATACCTCAGTTTTTCTGAGGTTTTAATTAATTCAATATTATTATAACCTAAAATATTACTTTTAAATCAAATTATTACTTTTGGTTATAACTATTCATCAATTTTATTTTATCATATGATACTCCAGTCTGTTCTGATACTAAGTCAAATATTTTTGCAGCCTCGCTCTTTGTTAAATCTTCTTTATTAACTACCACATTTACATTATCTTCACCTATGTAAACTAAAGCATTTTCAAACCCTTTAGCACTTAATAAATTTTCTATCTTTAATTCTATTTCTTGATATTTAACAAGTTGAAGTTTCATATTAGATGCTTCTTCTCTTGATTTATCTGTAGTTGAAGGATTATTTATTATTTCATTTAATTCTTCTGATAAATCATTTCTTTGTTTTTCTCTTGTCATTTTCATATCAAGTACATATGTAGACTTATTCATATTTTCTTTTGAAGTTAATTGTTCTTCTATCTGTTTACTTGTTTCTGTAGCCTTTTCTTTTATTTTATCATTTTCACTATCTTTACTATCTACAACAGTTATTTGTGCAGTTTCTGATTGATTATCTGTATTTTTATCATTATTACTAGTATTGCTATTCTTATTTGAATCTTTATCTGTATTTTTATCTTGTTGAGCTTGTTCATATGCTTCAAATCCTTTTGAAACTGTAAGAGCCGATTGTTTGCTTAGTTGATAATTTATAACACCTACTGCAATTAACATAGCTGATAAAGTTATTACTACAAAACCTCTATTTTTAAAATCAAATTTCATTTTTATCCTCCACCTCTTCTTATTTCTCATATATCTCTACTTGATGACCTGATATTTGTAGAGATGTTTTCACTGCATCATATAATAATTGTTTTACCTTTTGATTACTCGCCCCACTTGCCACAACTATAACTCCTTTAATTTTTGCTTCAGAAGTTTTTAATACTACAGGTTCATTGGAGTTTGATGTAATCATAGTTTTATTTTGAGTAGAACTTGTTGTAGTTCTTTCCCCTCCAGAAGAGTCTTGTTCTTTTGTGGTTTCTGTTGTTGTATTTGAATTATATGCTGGCACAATTTCCTCACTAGATTCAAAGGTTATCATCACATCTACATCTCCTGCTCCGTTTATTTTACTCAATATTTCTGTTAACTTAGACTCTAAATCTTTTTTTTCACTTTCGCTAGTTTCTTGTGTTTTAGTATCCCTTTGAGCACTTGTTTCTTTTTCAACTTTATCTGGCATAAATGTCATTACTAGAAGAACTACTATGCAAATCCCAGATAAAATTATTAAAGGTTTTAACTTTTTCTTTTCTGTATCATTGAATAGTTCATTAAGTTTTTTCAATTTACTCCAACTCCCCTTAATCAATTTCTATATCCCCTATGGATATATTTAGTACCTTTATCAAGTCTTCTTTTATTTTGCCTTCTTTCAAGTTCAGCTCACTACTACTTTTAAATACTTCTTCTTCCTTTTCCGTGTCATTAGATTGTATGTCCTTTTTATTGTCATTATTACTGTTTTTTTCTTTTATTTTTATTGTTTCAATTTCCGAACCATTCATTTTTAAATCGTCCAATTCATATCCATATTCATCTAATTTTAGCTGTAGTACAGCTTTTAATCCATCTTCATACCCTTTGCTTAAACTTTCATTGTTTGTTTTATTAGCCAAATCATTATAACTATCCACATACAATTTGGAATACTCATTCATTTTTTTTAATATGGTATCTTCTAAAGACATATTATTTGAAAATACACTTACTAAAGGACTAATTATCATAAATACAAATATAAAATTACAAACTAAATTTATGTATGGCTTTACCTTACTATCTGGTAAAATCATATCCACAATATTTATAATAAAAGCTCCAACTATAATAGAAATGATCCACTCTTTTATACTAGCAATAATATATCACCCCTTTATCTTTATGATGCCACAGCACTTATGGAAGTTAATATGGCTATTGTTACAAAAAACATTATAGTTACAGCAATCATAGTCGCTAAAATTATAATCATTAAATTTGCAACTTCATTTAAAAATGAAGATATATTATCTTCTCCAATAGGCTCTATAGCTATGGCACAAAGTTTATAAACTAATACAACAGATATAATTTTTATTATTGGTATTAAGCACATACCAGCTAAAATTACTAAACCAATTCCGCCAAATACATTTTTTATAAGTTGAGATGATGATAATAATATATCTAAAGAATCTGATACAAAACCTCCAACTACAGGTATAAAATTTCCCACAGCAAATTTAGCTGTTTTCACTGTAAATTTATCAAAAGATGTTACATATAAACCTTGAATTGATACTAGTCCCAAATATAAAGTAAATACCGCACCTAAACTAACTACGTTTATTTGCTTTATAAAAGATGCCAGTCTATTTAATTTAATATTATTAGTTATATTATTAATTACTAATATGGCAAAGGCTAAAGATATGGCAACAAATATAAATTTTTTAAAAACAATATTTATAACTGCTATTCCTCCTATAAATACTGGATTTAAAGCTGTTGATGTGATTGGAAATCCTACTAAAACTAATAAAGAAATCATTATAGGTATAATTACATTAACAAGGCCTATAATATTTTCAATTGTTGAATAACAAAGGGATAGCACATCTTTAAAACTCACCAATGTTAAAGTTACCACAGTTATAAATACTATATAGTTAGTTACTGTAGTTATTGATGAAGATGAAAAAGAATTCTCCAAACTTTTAATTATGGATGATAAAAGAGCTAAAACTAAAATGCTTGATGCAATTTTTATACCGCTTTTAGCTTCAGAGAATAATAAGTTTTTTATTTTTTCTTTGTCAAACAAATCTAATATATTTGCTTTTCCATGTATTAAATCTTTTATATATGATTTTAAGTTAATGTTTTTTATTACATCGTCATCTTTCACATATTTTTCAATTTCATCAATATTTATTTTGCTTAGCTGATTATCTATGTATAAATCTATGTTATTTTTCGTATCCTCATATTCTTCACCATTATTTTTATCTTCTGCAAAACATACTGAAGTAAAAGAGAATAAAAAAATTAAAACAATGCCTAAAATCTTGTTTTTCATAATAAATCATTCTCCTACTTTAAATTAAACTTATTATGGTATCTACAATGGATAACAGTATAGGAAATGACATCGTCATGATGATTATTTTCCCTCCAAACTCCAACTTACTTGCAATACTTTTTTCTCCACAATCATTACAAAGAGAAATGGCAAATTCTATTATGTAACAGATACCAATCAACTTAATTATCAAACTTATATACATTGATGGGATATTTACTTTATCTGCCAAAGATTGAATTCCATCAACGATAAAACTTAATTTCATAACTACTGATAATAAAATTATTATGCCTGCTGTTAAAGCAACAAAATTTGCCATCTCTGGTCTATCTTTTTTTATAACTATGCAAAGTATAGTGGAAACCATTGCAATTCCAACTAATTGCATAACTTCCAAAATATCTCCTCCTTAGTAAAGTTGAAACATCGTTCTAACTGTATTAAATAAGTCACTTATTTCTGTTATTACTAAACCTAAAACAATTACTATCCCCACAAGAGTTGTAAGTGTAACCCAATCTTTTCTATCTACCTTGTCCAAAATCATATTAAGTACTGATATTAATATACCAACTCCCGCTACTTTTAATATCAATGCTATTTCCATATGTACCTCCTAAAATAAAATTATTCCTATACAAATTCCTATAAATGTTATTAGTTTTTTGTATAGAGAACCTTTTTTTATAATTTCTTCCTTGCTATCACCTGTTAATTTTTTTAAGTTTTCGCAAGTCAAATCTATTAATCTTTGTTGAGATTCTATATCACTTTGTCCAAGAGTTAAAAATAATTTTTTTATTACGTCAATTTCTCCACTTTGCAAATTTGTAGTTTTTTTCACTTCTACTATATTTTTATTTAATATTTCTTCTAAAGTTTTACCATCCTCTTTGCTCAAATCTTCTTGCATATTTTTAAAAAATTCACATAAACAATAATCTTTTTTCAAAGAAGCTCTATAAAAAATTTCTTCCAAAGTATAAAGTCCAAAGGCTAAATCCATTCTAATTATTTCAAGTATACTTATAACTTCATTTAATTCTTTATGCCTTTTGATAAATGATTTATAAATTGTATCTCCTATTAAATAACTAGATCCTATTAGTAATCCCACAAAAAATATTTTAATTTGCAAAATACCATCTCTTTTCTTGTAAATCATATATTTTTTCTATAGTTCCAGGTCCTTTCTTTGCTGATAGTAAAATTACCTTTTTGAACAGTTCCTCGTCCAATAAATTTTTTAACTCCTTTCTATTTTTTATATCTTCTATGGAATCACCATGGACTGTTGTAATAAGTCCTACACCACCATTTAAAGCTGTGTATAAAGCTTTTATATCCTTTTCTGTACCTATTTCATCTGTTACTATTACATTTGGTGACATAGATCTTAAAACCATCATTATTCCTATATCTTTTGGACAAGTTTCTATAATGTCTGTCCTAATTCCCACATCCATTTGGGCAACTCCAAGATAAGAACCTGCTATTTCATTTCTTTCATCAATTAAAGCAACTTTTACTCCTTTGAAGTTAAATTTATCATTTCCATTGCTTAAATTTCTCACTATATCTCTTAGCAAAGTAGTTTTACCGCACTGTGGAGGTGATATTATTATGGTGTTATTTATTTTTGTAGAACCTTTTACAATATGGTTCATCACTTTATCAGAACAATTTTTAATTTCTTTTGATATTCTTATATTTAAAGAAGAAATATATTTTATGTTTTCTACTTTTCCATTTTCAACTATGGCTTTTCCAACTATTCCTACTCTATGGCCTCCCCTCAAAGTAACAAATCCTTTTTTTATATCATCCATAAAAGAATGTATAGAGTATTTGCATATTATTTGAAAGGTCTGTTCTATATCTTCTTTAGTTACTACATAGGCATTATCCATATTTTTATCTAGTTTTTTAGTTTTATCATTATAAAAATAGTCTATTAAATCTCCATTTATGATTAATGGTTTATTTACTCTAAGTCTTATCTCTTCTATATTTTCTCTTTTCAATGTTTTGATTTTTTCTCTTAAATTAAGTGATAGTGAATTAATAACTTCATCTGAAAGTTTCATTTCTTGTCCTCCTCTCTTGTTTATAATATTTATATTTATTACTTGTACTAAATATTACATTTAGAATAAGTTTATCTTTATTGACTTTCTCATTTCCTATGGTAGTATTTAAATAATAAAAAGAAAAATAGGAGGTAAAATGATAGCTTTAGCTTTTAAGATTAGTATTTTTCTAAGTTTATTAACAATTGGAATGTTTCTTTTCTTCGGATATATTTATAGCATTATTGAAAAAATAAATTTTAGATACTTAATATCAACTTTTGGAAGTATTGGAATTTTACTTACAGGTATAATCGGTACAACCGTACATGAGTTGGGACATTTAATTATGTGTTTTATTTTCAATCACAAAATAAATAGTTTTCAATTTTTTAATTTCAAAAATTATAAATCTGAAAGTACTTTAGGATATGTATCTCATAAATATAATGAAAAGAGTTTATATCAAAAGGCAGGTAATTTTTTTATAGGCATAGGTCCTATTATTTCTGGCACATTATTTATGATATTAAGCTTTAAATTTTTATTACCAAATAAATTTTCACTTTTAAATATGGACAATTATTTATTTTATTTAAGTAATATAAATATAGAAAATTTCATCTTATTATTTATTAATTTATTTAAAATTTTGTTTAAAGCTTTATTTTCTATTGATAATTTAAACAATATAAAATTTTATATTTTTATTTATTTGATGATTTGTGTATCTACACATATTTCTTTAAGCAAAAAGGATTTTGAAAATAGTAGTATAGGAATTTTTTCTTTGTTTATTATTTTCTTCATGATAACTTTTATTTGCATTATGTTAAATTTAAATAGCATTTTAATTATTTTCATAAATTGTTTATTATATTTATCCATCTTTTTAACTATTGGTTTAATTTTTTCTATTGTTTCTTTAGGAATAGTTTTTTTACTTTCTCTAATAAATTAATTTTAAAGGAGTTTTTAATATAATTTTAATTATTTCACCTGCAAAGAATATGAGAAATTTAAAAATTGATAATATAAATGCAAAACCATACGGTGAATCTAGATTTTTTACAAAAGAAATCAAGGAGATAATAAATATCTTAAAAAATTTAACTCCTTATGATATCCAATCTTTGACGAAAATCAACGAAAAAATAGGTTTTCAGTCTTATGCTTATTTTCAAGATTTCAATTTTAAAGATAAAGGTGTTTGCGGGCAAAATTTATAAAAAATTATATAGTGACGATAATATAATTATAAATTTAGCCTCTGAAGAATATACTAAGACTGTAAGGAGTTTTTTAAGTGAAGATAACTTATTTTATTGATATAGATTTTAAAGTCCACATAGACGGAAAATTAAAGACTATAGTTACCTGATCAAAGATGACTCGTGGTCAAATGATTAAATATATTATTAAAAATAGAATTGATAACCCAGAAGAATTAAAAAATTTTTCTTTTAATGGATATAAATTTGATCATACTCTTTCGTCAGATAAGAAATATGTTTTTATTAAACAGGACTAAAATTTTTTATAGCGTCAATAGTATTAATAAAAAATCCTTCCATTTATTCAAGGAAGGATTTTTTATTATTCTTCTATTTTATTTTCTACTTTAGATTTCTCAGCTTCTTTTCTTTCTAATAAATAGATTTCTATGTCTTCAACTACATTTCCTTCTACAAAATGTATAGCTTGATTTATGGCATTTTTTATTGCTTTAGCATTAGAACTTCCATGAGCTTTAATAACTCCACCCTTAACACCTAAGAATGGGGCTCCACCGTATTCCGAATAGTCAAGGAAAGATTTTAGCTTTCTTAAGTCATCTTTTATAAGTAATGCACCAAGCTTTCCTTTTGTACTACTCATTAAAGTTTCCTTCATAAGTTTCATCATTCCCATGGCAACACCTTCACAAGTTTTTAACATTATATTTCCAGTAAATCCATCACAAACTATTACATCTGCCTTAGATTCTATAACATCTCTACCTTCAATATTTCCTATGAAATTTAAATCCATATTTTTTAATTCTTCATAAGCTGCTTTTACAAGTTCATTTCCTTTACCTTCTTCTGAACCTATATTAGCAAGACCTATTCTTGGACTTTCCATATTTAAAACTTTTTTAAGATAAATATTTGCCATCATTGCAAATTCACTTAAGTTTCTTGGCTTACAATCTGCATTTGCTCCACTATCTGCAATTATAGTCATACTTCCTTTTATATTTGGCATACAAGGACAAAGACAAGGTCTATCAATACCTTTTATTCTTCCAACTACTAAAGTTGCTCCTGTAAGTAATGCACCCGTACTCCCTGCAGAAACTATGGCATCTGCTTTCTTTTCTTTTACTATATTCAAACCTACTACCATAGAAGAGTCTTTTTTTCTTCTTATAGCTTGAACTGGCTTATCTTCATTTTCTATTATTTCAGTAGTATGTACTATTTCTAATTTACTTCTATCAAATTCGTAATTAGAGAATTCTTTTTCAAGTAAATCTTTATCACCTGTTACTACTATTTCTACATTATATTCTTTTATTGCTTCAACTACACCGCCTACTACAGCCTTAGGTGCGTTATCTCCACCCATACCATCAACAACTATTCTCATACTTGTCCTCCTTATGTATGTTTTCTTTACAAATATATATAATTATTACTAGTATTTTACAGTAATTATTTTTTAATTTCAACTCTCATTTATTTTTAGATTTTAATAAAAAAACATGTAGATTACTCTACATGTTTTTAAAAAATATCATTATTCAGATACTATTTCTTTACCTTTGTAATGTCCACAATCTGGACAAACTCTATGTGGTAATTTTGGTTCATGACATTGTGGACACTCTACGAATCCTGTTGCTGTCATTTTTGAGTTAGCCGCTCTTCTCATTTTAGTTTTTGATTTAGCTGTTTTACGCTTAGGTACTGCCATTTAAGCCACCTCCTTAGTCATTTTTAAATAAATCTTTTAATTTAGCAAAACGTGGATCTATTTCATCCTCGTCATTGGCAATTTGGCTACATGCACAAGTTTCCCTATTTAGGTTAGCTCCACAACCTTGACAAAGTCCTTCACAATCATCTTTACAAATAACTTGCGCTGGCGCATTAAATATTAATGTTTGCCCTATTATATCAAGTAAATTTACTTCATCACCATCAATAATGAAAGCATCATATTCTTCAAATGCATCTTCATCAAAATTGTCTTTAACTAAGAAACCTTCTATAGCATATTCTATTGGTACTTTAACTTCATCTAAACATCTAGCACAATTGTCTAATATTTCGAAGCTAACAGTAGCATCTAAATAATATCCTTTATTCGTTCTAGATATTTTACCTTTAAGGTTTAGCGGTGAAGTTATTTTATATGTGTTCTCACAATAATTAATACTATCAATTTTTTGTGAAAAATTCAAGTCTATTTTATCAGTTTCTTTTCTGTTTAACTTATCTAGACTAATTATCATACTTTCACCTCGTTATATTACCAAATTTATTATACAAATCTAGTCAATGTTTGTCAAGTATTTTTACTTGATAGTTAAAAATAAGATTTTAATACTTTTTTTGTCAATTTATATTAAATAAGTTAACAAAACTATTTTAAGGTAGGTCTAAGCCTACCTTAAAACTTTAAATATATTATAACAAAGAAATTTTTATTACTTAAATAAATTTAAAATTATTTAACTAATGCTAAAGTATCTCTAGCTATCATTAATTCTTCGTTAGTTGGTATTAGTAATACTTTAACTTTAGAATCAGCAGCAGATATTACAGTTTCTTTTCCTCTTACATTGTTAGCTTCTGCATCCATTTTAACTCCTAAGTATTCCATGTTAGAAGCTATTGCCATTCTGTTATCTATACCATTTTCACCTAATCCAGCAGTGAATACTATAGCATCAACACCGTTCATTTCTGCAGCGTAAGATCCGATGTATTTTTTAACTCTAGTGTGGTAAGCATTTAAAGCATCTATAGCTTTTTGATCACCTTTTGCAGCAGCAGCTTCTATATCTCTGAAATCAGAAGATATACCAGTCATACCGTAAACACCTGACTCTTTGTTCATTAAGTTATCTACACCATCTGCATCTAATCCTTCTTTTCTCATCATGAAAGGTATTATAGCAGGGTCTATATCACCACATCTAGTTCCCATTATTAATCCTTCTAATGGAGTAAGACCCATTGAAGTATCTATAACCTTACCATTTTTAACAGCAGCTAAAGAAGCGCCGTTTCCTAAATGACAAGTTATTATTTTTAAGTCTTCTATATTTTTTCCTAACATTTCTGCAGCTCTTTGAGATACATATTTATGAGAAGTTCCGTGGAATCCATATCTTCTTACTCCGTACTCATCATATAATCTGTGAGGTACACCGTAAAGGTAAGCTTCCGGTCCCATTGTTTGATGGAAAGCAGTATCGAATACAGCTACATTTGGTACTCCTGGAAGTATAGTTTTCATAGCATCTATTCCCATTAAGTTAGCTGGGTTATGTAATGGTGCTAAGTCATTGCAAGCTTTTATAGCTTCTTCAACTTCGTCTGTTATTACTACTGAAGATGCGAATTTTTCACCACCGTGAACAACTCTATGTCCAACAGCATCTATTTCAGACATATCTTTAACTCCACCGTAAACTGAATCTTGAACACCTGCAAGAACTAATTTTATAGCATCTTGGTGATCTTTCATTGGTTGTTCAACGATGTATTTACCTTCTACACCATCTTTTTTTTGAGTAAGTATAGAACCTTCTATACCTATTCTTTCAACTAATCCTATACATAATACTGCTTCATTTTCCATATCTATTAATTGATATTTTAATGAAGAACTACCACAGTTTAA
>JABLTO010026434.1_pt1 | contig 66503 bp, 65 predicted proteins | sample 7160091 | NCBI WGS metagenome assembly JABLTO01 (sample SAMN14651225, study PRJNA627086) | human gut metagenome | isolation source: feces | host: Homo sapiens
GCTGCTCCGCTCCATGATTTCCGGCGGGATCTTGGGCAGATACTTCTTGCTGAAGCTGGTATCTCCGAAGTAGGCGTCAAAGCTTGCCACCGGCAGGACCACCCACTCGCAATCATCTTGCCGGTTGGCGAGATAATAGCGGATCAGCGTACAGACGACCTCGGATGGAATTTCCTTCGGAAGCGCTGTTGTTACTTTTTCGGTCAGCTCAGGCGGCAGCTCCGGCCCCTCTCTGCGCAGCGGCCCCAGCTCCAACGCATCGGCAAGGACATCATCAAAGCGCAGTGTCCAGGCGCCCTTGGTTTGGGACGCAAAAATCGGGATCTGGTACTGCATCACCTTACTTCGCCATGCGGCAGCAAACTTTGATTGAATGACCTCCGCATACTTGAGCGAGGTGCTGCGCACCTTTTCCGGGTGCGTCAGCATGAAGTCCGCGGCGCGGAGAACATGACGGAGGAACCAGCCGACCCCATCCGCATCCACCAGTTCCGGGAACTCTGTATGAAGCTCCGAAAAATCCGTCTGGAACTGCCACTCCTTGCCCTGCACACGCTTTCCGTCCTCCGGCACACTGCACCAGGCGCAGAGCGCACGGCGGGCATGGTCGACCCGGTCATGCGGATCACCCGAAATGACTGCTCCATCTTTGCTGTGGAACAGGTATCCGCGAGCCAGAACAGTCAAAATCCGCGCCATCCCCTCAAACTCCAGGATCGTGGCAAATGTGAACCGGCCCAGCCATGTCGTATCGCTCTTCTTGCTGGCGGTATAGGAAACCGTTCTGGTATATGCGCAGAATTCTACCCATTCGTTAATCATCCCGCACCTCCAGAACATTTTTCTCGATATACTCCGGCAGCAGCTCCCACAGCAGGTCGCGTCTGCCGAGGGCCACCACATAGCGCACGGCCAGAGCCGGTCTTACAATCGCGGTCAGCAGCTCCCGGCACTTGGGCGTCACCGCGTCACGGTAGCTCCGGGAGGCGGACTTGTCCGCGAAGGCTCTCATCATGGCGGAGAAGGCTTCCGAGTCGCTTTCACGGAACAGCTGCTTTTTCTCCCTGCCGGTGTTCTCGTCCTCCATATCACAGACAATGTCTCCCAGGATGCGGTAGCCACCGAAGCGGAAATCGGTCAGCAGATCGTAAATATCCTCAAACTCCGGCTCCGGCAGCCATTCCCGCAGGAAACACTCCCGTGCATCCTCGTCCATGAGGTGCCAGGCCTGCTCCCGCATGGCATACAGCAGGGCGGACACCTTTTCCGGCGGCAGGCTGCCGAACAGAGCGTACAGCTCGTCAGGATCGTATGCATCCTCCTGCCCTCTGGCATATAGAATGCGCTCCACATCGCTCTTCCGCTTTTTCTCCTTCAACGGAACGCGGCAGGCCCGGATGCGGGAGAGGCAGGCATCGTAATCCCGCAGCAGCGCATCCACTGCCGCCAGCTTATCGGAGTTTAGCTGTTCCTTCCAGTCCGGCTGCCGAGCGAAGGAAAACAATTCTTCGTCCTTGGCGGGCTTTGCCTTGATGCGCGGCGTGTTCTTTTTCAGCTGCTGTGCCAGATACGGCAGGCGCTCCACATTGGAGTCCACCTCGTCCCAATCCACCTTTTTGAAAAACGCCTTTACCTTGGCCGCATGGGTAGGCTCGTACCAGACGCGCCGGGTCTCCGCCTCCTCTACCAGCGTCTTATATTTGAGGAAGGCACTGCGCTTGACGGTCTTGTGGGTCAGGTACTCATCCAGATCGGGGCGGATGCCGCTCTTAGCCGAGTCGATCTCCAGCCCGGTAAGGATGGCTAATGTTTCCGTCTCCTCCCGGCAGCGCGCCCGCTCCTCGGCGTCGGAGTTTTCGTTGTAGGCGATAATGCTGCGATCCAGCGCGGCATTGCAGATCTGACCGACGCGGGAGGAGAAGGTGCTGCGAACGGTCTCAAACCGTGCCTCCCAGTCGTCGGCATTGCGGATCTGAGGCTGGGCCGTAGGGATCATCAGCAGAGGAATATTCTCTGTGTTGGTGAGGGATTTGTGTTTCTCGTAGCGGTAGAGGTTGTAGTTGCGGCGGACGCAGGCATTCAGGATCGGGTCAGATATGGTCTTGATCATATCGCCGTCGTAGTCAGCGCCGCCCAGCCGCTCCGCAGCCAGCATATTGGAATCCACCATTACCACATCCGTCAGGTGCCCGAAATAGTAATGCCGCATCTGCTTTCTCTCTTCCTTCGCGTCGTAGAAGGAAAGCTGTAGCTCCTCGTTGCGGGCAATGTGCGGATTGCGTAGCAGCGTGCAGGCGTCGTCATGGGCATATGCCGCCTGGGGTGCATAGAAGGAACTCTCCGGGAAGTGGTCGGTCATGACGGTGCTGTAAAACATCCGTTGCCTGCGTTTGCGCGGCGGAACAGTCGGGAGCAGAAATGCCAGAAAGTCCAGAAGATCACCGGAAAGATAACGGTTGTCTCCCGCTACGATCAACCGGCCGACGGCGTACTGCTCCACGATTTTATCGGCTTCATCCTCCAGTCGCTTGGCATAGACCGGTTCGTTGATGAAGCTCGGATTCTTTTTCAGCACGGCGGCAAGGATCTGGTCCTTGCCCTGGTGTCGTTCCCACCAGCTGACCCGCTCAAACTTCTCCAGAAAGAAATTCTGCCGAAACGATTCATCGGCGCAGAAATTGTAATACGCCAGTTCCGTCTGCTTGGTGAGCCAATTTCGCTCGTCTGTCTCTGGGCTGTGGTCCCAGCCGTCCGGCAGATCGGCAGGGCGGAACTCGTCACCCTGAATGGAAACGGTGGTCAGAAACTGATAGTTCAGCACGGTGGTCTGTTCCGGTTTCTCCTTGCTCACATTGGTGATGTACAGCGCATGGCGGTACTTGCGAAACACCGTCCGGTAGTCCTCCCAGTTCATGCCACTGGCAGTGAGCCAGCCGTATCCCTTGAACATGCTCTTGGTGAGGATGACGTCCACATCCCGGACGGAATGCTCCATGCCCCACAGATCGGTGATGGTGTCCGTCCCGCAGAGGGTCAGGAAGTCTTTGAAGTCCACCTCGTGCAGCATACCCTTGACATAGGGCATACGGATCTGGAATGAGGTGTGGACTTTCTTCCCGCACAGCTTCTCGTCCACGACGCGGGCATATTCTTTTGAGATCAGCCCCTCGCCGTCGAAGCAGGTGATTTCGATGTCCTCTTTTTTCTCCACCCGGTGATATTTGCGGGTACTGCTCTGCGTTCCGTCGTCCTCTACGGTGATGACGCTGACATTCCGCTCTGTGCGCGTAGGATTGTCGATGACCACCACCCGGTGGGGCCGGTCAATGCCGATGCCGTCAATGCGGATACCGCTGGACAGCATCAGGCCGTTGTAGGCATAGAGCTTGCTGAGCTGGCAGCTGCCGATGGTCATATCCATCATGATGCGGCGGCGCACGGCGTCATAAAAATCCTCTCGGATGAAGGATAGCCGCGCCTGCCGGCTCATACTGCCCGAACGCTCAAAGGCGAGGTAACGATGTGCCCCGGAGCCAAAGTCCAGGCTGACACCTTCGGGACGGAACAGGGCCCTGGCCTTCTCCTGCCGGATCAGGTGTTTCTTTCTGGCGCCGCTCCGGTCGAAGATGCCGGAGAAGTCCATATAGAAAATGACGTCCGAGAGGTCGGTTACCAGCTGCCCACCGGGTGTTTCGGTGAAGGCGTCGCCGTGCAGCACGCACATGATCTGATAGAACAGTGCGTTATCGTCCTGCTCGTGGGGTGCGGAAAGTGATTTGCATTTCTCTGTCTCAGCGGCGCTGAGATGAAAGGTGTATACACCGTCCTGCTCTCTGCCGTAGCTGATCACGGCTCTGGCGGACAGTTCGTAGATCCTGTATTTCACCAACGGCATCGGCTCACCTCCTGATGCTTCTATTCTATCATGAGGTTCTAAATTTGCAACATGGATACTGCTCCCACTTTTTCGGCGGGAGCTTTTTGCTTGCAGCTCTCAACAAAAAATTATAAAGGAGGAATCCAATGCAAGAATCCACATTCACCAACTACGACCAGCTGCCGCTGTTCCTCAACGCGAACACGGTAGCGCAGGTGCTGGGCGTGTCCATCTCCAGCGCCTATGAGCTCATGCACGAGACGGGCTTCCCTGCGCTGCGGATCGGCAATCGTATCGTGGTACCCAAAGAAAAGTTCCGCCAATGGGTAGACGCACAGACAGGAGGTGATGCCTGATGTACCAGCGCTGGCCTAAGCGGGACCCGAACAAGCACTACTATTTCGTCCCCAACGAGGTCTTCAACCTCGGTCTCAGTTCCCACGAGATCGCCGTCTACAATTATCTTCTGCGCTGCGAGGATCGCAGAACCTACCAGTGCCATCCCAGCTACCGCACCATCGGAAAGGCGGTGCAGCTGAGCGAAAACACCGTGCGGAAGTATGTGGCCGGTCTGGAGGAAAAGGGCCTCATCCATACCGAACCCAGCACCATCACCACGAAGGACGGCCGCGTGCGCAACGGCAGTCTCATCTACACCATCCGTCCCATTCGGGAAGCGCTGGAGCTGAACTATCAGCGGCAGTTTCTTCAGGCGGAGCGTGACATGGAGCGGGCAAAGGCAGAGAAACGATTGGCCGAGTTGAATCAGCAGAACAAGAAGGGGGAAGAAAGCGCATGATGCAGCAGATTGCAAACTTTATCGTAGACCATGACCCGATGATGGTCATCCGGCGCACACATGACACGGTGCGCTACATTCGGTGGGAGTGGAACCAGGAACATGCCGACCCCATTGATGAAGAAGAACTTCGCCTGTTCCTCTGCGATGAACACTACGGTGATCTGACCGAGGAGCAGAAGGTTTTCGCCCGCCGATGCCGCGACGAGATGCGGAGCGTCTATGAGGAAATGTGCGTGCGCTTACTGCAGCATGAGATCATGCTGGAGCGTGGCATGGTGCCGGATGTCAGTACCTACCGTAGCGTGTTCTGCCCGGAAGGGGGTGATGCGCCGTGGATGCTTGACCGGGCGGGATGACCGAAAATCGGACCGATTTGCATCCGACGAAAGAAAAGCAGGAGAAAGGACCGGGGTCGTAAACGCCCCTGTCCATCCCACAAATGCCCGCAGTGCGGGCATTTTCAAGGGTTTGTGACCGGGGACAGAGGAACGCTCCTTTCGGGAATTTGTACCCTGTGGAACGCTCTAAGTTCCAGTTTCCTCAGTGTTTTCAAGGGTTTCTGCCGACGCTCTACCGGCACCATGCCCCGATTTTGATCCAATTTACACCTAATTTGCACTTCAAAACACAGAAAAAGAATTGAGAAAAGCAATAGCTATTTCCGCAAAAATGTGGTAATTGTTTGTGTTGCAAAAAAATCTCAATCAAAGGAAGTGAAATACATGGCAAAACGAAGACCGGCCGGCGACGGCATGGTGCGAAGGCGTGATGACGGACGCTGGGAGGGCCGCATCGTCATCGGCCACCGGGAAAACGGCGAGCCGCTGTTCCGTCATGTGTATGCCAAGACCCAAAAAGCTCTGCTGGACAAGCTGCACCAGAACATCGAGTGCTACCGGGATGTGGAGCTGACCGAGGACAGCCGCATGACGCTGGGCCAGTGGCTGGACCGCTGGCTCACGGAGTACAAGGCGGGTACGGTGCGCCCCGGTACCCTCGAGGGCTACCACCGCTACATCGAATACTACATCAAGCCGCAGCTGGGCGACAAGCAAATCTTCCTTATCTCCCAGCAGGACATCCAGCGGATGTACCGCCGCCTGAAAACGGAGGGGCGCATCCACGAACATCCCGAGATGGGGCATCAGCTCTCCGACTCCATGGTGCGCCACATTCACTCCACCCTCCATGCCGCACTGAAAGACGCGGTGCAAGCGCATGTCATTCCCAGGAACCCCACCGAGGGGACAACGGCGCCCAAGCCCAACTACAAGCCCAAGCGTATCCTCACCCGTGCGGAGCTGGACGCCTTCCTTACAGTGGTGGAGCAGGACGAGGCGTGGCGAGACTTCTTCCAGACGGAGCTGATGACCGGCCTGCGCCGCGGTGAGATCTGCGGTCTGCAGTGGAGCGACTTCGATGGGAATACCGGTACGCTGAAGGTGTGCCGCACTCTCCACAGCCAGCGGAAGGGCGAGTATACCGTCGGTGAGACGAAGACCAATCAGGGCATGCGCACCATCATCCTGCCGCACAGCGTGACTGAAATCCTACGGCGGCGAAAAGTGGATGCCATCAGCCAATGGATATTCCCTGACCCGGTGAAGCCGGAAGATCCCGTCGATCCCAACGCGGCTTATCGCCACATGAAGACGCTGCTCCAGCGGGCAGGACTCCCCAGCATCCGCTTCCACGATCTGCGTCACACCTTCGCCACCCACGCCCTCACCAGCGGCGTGGACGCCAAAACCCTGTCCGGTATCCTGGGCCACACCAACGCCTCCTTCACGCTGGATACCTACACCCATGTCACATCGGATATGCAGAAGACAGCCTCTGGCATCGTGGGCGGCTTCATGGAAGATATCTTCGGAAAGGAGTTGAAACCGTGGCAAGAAAGCGAAAAGCCGGAGACGGAACCGTAAGGCAGCGCAAGGATGGACGATGGGAAGGCCGCATCGTCATCGGCTACGATGATAACGGTTATCCCAAGACGAAAAATGTTCTCGCTAAAACGAAGAAGGAATGCCTCGAAAAACTCCAAAAGCTCAAGGAGGAATGCGGCGGGCTGAAGCCGGAGAAGGTGCGGTCAGAGATGCCCTTCGGGGACTGGTTGACATACTGGTACGAGAATCACTCCAAGCCCAAGATCCGCCCCACCACGCAGGAGACCTACGAGAGCCGCATCCGCCTGCACATCATTCCGGAGATCGGCAGCATCCCGCTGAACAAGCTGACGCAGAACGACCTGCAGCAGTTCTATGGCCGGATCAAGAATAGTGGCCGGAAGCGATTCACCGACAGATACGGCGAAGGGCTGTCCGACCGGATGGTGCGCATGTGCCACGCCACCTGCCGCTCCGCATTGGAGAAGGCGGTGCAGGATGGGCTGATCCATGTGAACCCGGCCATCGGCTGCAAGCTGCCGCCGAAAAAGGCACGGGAGATGCAGGTGCTGACGCGGGAGGAGCTGCAACGGTTCCTCATTCAGGCGAAGTTCGAGGGCTACTACGAAGTCTTCCTTCTGGACTTAGCAACCGGCCTGCGCCGGGGTGAGCTGATGGCGCTGCAATGGGACGACCTGAACTTCAAAACCGGCGTACTGAATGTGAACAAGCAGGTCTACGATGTGCGTGGCCAGCTTCAAATCAGCACGCCCAAGACAAAGAACTCTGTACGCAAGATCGTCCTGCCGCCTGCTGTGGTGGAGGTGCTGCGGGAATACAAAAAGACGGTGGACTCCCGCTGGATGTTCCCATCCCCGGTAAAAGAGGACTGCCCCATCACACCTGGCGTGGTGCGGCGCAGATTGCAGCTCATTCTGGAGCGCGCTGGATGCAAGCATGTACGCTTTCACGATCTGCGCCACACCTTCGCAACGCTGGCACTGGAAAACGGTATGGATGTGAAAACGCTCTCCGCCATGCTGGGGCATGTGTCGGCGGCCACCACGCTGGACATCTACACCCACATCACCGATGACATGCAGCGGGCAGCCGCCGAAAATATTGACCGCGGCATCGGCAAGGCAGCGCCGCAGGAGGACGCTTCAGAGCCGGGGCGGGAAACTGCCCCGGCCACGGCGGAAAAGCCGAGTATGACCGATTTCAAGCCCTATGTAGGCCGCAAGCGCAGGTCAGGCACTGGCTGCATCAGCCAGATCAACGACCACCTGTTTGAAGGCCGCTACTCGCCCAAATGGCCCGACGGTAAAAAACACGCCCGCAATGTTTACGCCCGCACCCGCGAGGAGTGCGAGGAGAAGCTGAAAGTGCTGATCGTGGAGATGAAAGCGGAAATTGCGGAGGCACAGCGGCTGAAAGATATGGGCGAAGGCGATGGACGGCCACTGAAGGAGAGGAAGGGCAAGCGGGCCAGAAAGTAAGCTCATCCCCGCCATGGGTGCCAATCCATTGGTACCCATGGCGGTTTCTTTTTTGGGAAGAAACTACGCTGCAGCAATCAAATGATGTGAAGCAAAACCAGCGGCTGATATTATCCTTCGTCACTCCCAGAATGCTTTTCCATAAGAATATTGAGCTTATGAATCTCTTCATCAATCATTAACACTGTCTGTTCTGCAAGGGTAGTCACCATTTCGTACATGGTTTTCAACATGCCCGTATGCAGGTCAGTTGTAGATTCGTTGCAAGGAGCTTCTTTTGATAAGAAATCTTGCTTCTGCATTTCGAGTTCGTTAAGTCTGTTTACGGCGCGCTCTCTTTTTTTAAGCAAATCATCAAGCCAACTATCCATAAATCTCCTGGTGTGCCTTAGTTTTACCAACTGGGCGCGATTAAGCCTAAGATACTTTATGGTATAGTTTGCGGGATTAGAACCAGAATATGCACACAGCATATCGTCTTCATTAAGGAAAATATGTTCTGAGGGGAGTTCTTTTAAGGTGTCAATAAAACGTGGGATGTTTTCTTTACACACATGCGTTGTACAAGTTTTACAATCGCGAATGCATCCTGCTGTGCGCTGAATCCATCTGCTTCTCTTATATGAGTTACACCGTGGACAGGTATATCGTAAATTTTCGCATGACGCTTCAAGGGAGGGGAATTCTTTTTGAGGGCGAAAATGATCGATATTAAATGTTGCTCCAGGGGATTCACTTTCTGATATCGTGCAATAAGCGCATGAAAAATCGGTTACTTTGCGCAAATACTCACGATACTTTGGACATTGGTCGTACTTTGGAGGATTCAGATATTCTAATTTGGGCATTATGCCATTAGTCATTCTTCATTTCCTCCAAATAGCGATTGAGTTCCTCATAAAGTTTAGAGAGCTTTTCTTCGTTAGCCTGCTGTTTCTTAGCAAACTCATCTTTTGCTTGCTCGTATAAGTTGGCTCTTTTAATACGCTCTTCCTGATGTGCATCAAGGATTTTTTCAAATCGATCTAATATGTGTTCTATCGATTTTAATTCTTCTTGGTTAGTCAAACCATCATCGTCAAGCATATGCTGATACTCTGCAACCAATTCTTGGTGTTGTTTTGCCAGCCATAGTTCAGCGTTGTAGTTTTCAACACATTCTAAAATCCTTTGAATAACAACTTCCGGGGAATCTGTGATTTCATTTTTCAAAATAGAACCATTAAAATATGCGGGGTTCCCAGGATAAGATGCAGTTGTTAAAGTGAGTCGAGGAATCTGTAAATACAATGCAATCCACGCCGAAACAAGTATGCCGGTAAAAGAGGAACTCAATTGATAATCGATTAAAGCAACATCAAATGTAGTTTCAAAATGCGATATGTCGTAGTTTTCGACTGTTTCCAGTTTTATAACGCTGTCATCAACTTGAATTTCCCCAAGGATGTTTTCTTTATCAGCACGCTGAAGACCACGCATCAATCGCTCAGCCATTTTGCGATCATCATCAATTACTAATATATTGATTGCCATCATGCACCTTCTTCCGGGGCCTCGTGACGAGGTATGCGCAATTTGAAATGCGTGTTTTCGCGATCGGCTTCCAAGGTTATTTCGCCTTGATACAACAGAATGGTATCTTGTACAATAGTAAGACCTAACCCTGTTCCGTCTGAATAAGTTGAAAACATTGGCTCAAACACCTTGTCGCGATGCTCATCTTTGATTGGAACGCCATTATTCACGGAATCCACAACAAGCCACCCATTGCTAAAACTCATCGAAAAAAAGAAGAACTTTTCGCCGGAATGCTTTTTTAGGGCTTTGTATGCATTGGTGATGAGGTTAGTAAAGATTGTATCAAAATCACCTTCATATCCCCACAAATAAAGTTCTTTTTTGCCTGAAAGCAGTTTGATTTCTGGGTCAACGCCAATTGCCTTAAATGCATTTTTGTGCTGATTAAGAAGCTGATTTGCTATCTCATAAAGATTTATATACCTGGAACGGTCTTGCTTTTCCTTTCGCAAATAATTTCGGTAAAAATCCGCCTTTTCGTTGATTAACACTAAATCTTTTTGTAAATCTCGCAATTGATCCGCTAAACTATCCGCAGCTTCCAGAATAGCGGAGAAATCGGCAAAGATGTCGTTGACAATTGCCTTAGCATCTACAGTTTGGTTTAACGCTTCGTGTCCAAACATTGCTGCACTGATTCCAAGTGTGGCGATATTCCGATAGATTTGTGTCTCACGGCTTCTAAAATCGTTTTGCTTTTTGTAATAGTTATATGCAAACTTGATTTTTTCCAGTGATTCTTCTGCTGTGGAAAAGACTTTGCTTACATGTGCTTCGACTTCAGCTAAGTGTGCAGCTTGCTGCTCGGGTGTTGTAGTGCTACTGGTATCAGAAACCGCCTTTTTTAATGTGTTAATTTGATCCGCAAAAACAGCTACCGCTTTTTTTGCGCCTGCAAGAGCCAACTGTCCTTCTTCTTTTACCTTGCGCTCTTTTTTCTTCCTCGCGCCCAGCTGCAACGAGGTGTACTTATCAAAGGCTTCATTTACAAACCGTTTTAAGGAGGCGTACTGCGGAGTGTCATACATGTTCTCGCGGCTCAGAACATCCTGCAATCCCGGATTTTTATCACGCGTAATATAAACGACGCCGATAGTATTGTATGTTGCAATCCTAAACTCAGGAGATCCTGTTCTTGTAGCGTTCAGTTCCAACCAATCATTGTCTTTATCGCCAAACGGAAGAATTCTGAACCCATCTCGATAAATTTTTACTCCACAAAACGCATCGAGGTAATCATCAATGCTTTTGTTTTCTACAGATAAACTTCTATACAAACGTTTATCTTTCAGGAAAACAAACACCTCGCAACTAATAGGGCCACAGCAGGTATCAATGTCGGAAGGAGAATATGTATATTCTGCTTTGATATCAGACTTGCTTGCGCTAATATTGGATTTAATAAAAACTTTAACTACGGCGCTACCATCTTCTTTAATTTCTCCATACAAATGTGCTTGCGCATAGTCAATGAAGTTTGAATTTATGAAAGTTTTCTTTTTTAAAATTCCAGGGGCCGAAAGTGCAATTTTAACATTGTCGCCCGGAAACGAGTATTTTTTAAAGGACAGACGATTAATATTGAGAGGACGGAGCAACTCAATTTCTTTTTGCAAATCCAGCAACCGAGTTTCGGTCCATTCATCACGGAGATCAGAAAGAATTAAAGTGGTTCCTTTATGGCAGATATCACAAGGCAGTTTAACTACTCTGTGAGTCAAAGCGGAGAATTCACCATCATAATTCTCATATTGATCCCAGTCAATTGACAAAGATATTGCAAAATCATCATCTGACTTACTGCTAATAATTTGTAATTTCCTGGCGAGCCGTTCAACAGAGAACCGTCCTATGCCTTTTTCTCCTAATTTCCTGCGCCCTTTTGGCGTCAAAGGATTATGCACCTTATTATCGGTTCCAACCATCATCCATTTTGTAGCAATATCATCAAACGTCATGCCGTCGCCATCGTCGGTGATTTTTAGTGTCGGGACACCAGATAAAAGGTTGGAAAACTCAACAGAAATATTATCAGCATCTGCGTCGTATGAATTTTTTACTAATTCAGAAACTGCAACGATGGGGTTGGATATTAGATTCCGACCAATCAACTGACTAAATCGAGACGAAAATCGGAATCCCACTTCACCTATAACATTATTCATATTGTCCATCGTGCTCATCCCTTTCATAAAGTTTCAGTCTTCTGGTTAAATAGCGGTTACGCACATTTTGAAGCAGTTTAATTTCATTGTCGCTTAAACTACCAAGTACCACGGTATCAACATAGTCGATGATATCAGAGAACGGTGTCTCAGTGCGAAACATATTATCAAGTTGTTGTAGGTGCTCTTTTGCCACTTTTTTATATGGAATTGCAAGAGATTTAAACTCGTTAGGAACCAGTTCACCAACTCCGCCTCCGTAAAAGCGGCCATTATATTCACACAAGGCAAGAGTTAACGAATTATAGAAACAAAAAGCAAATGATGAAGGATCATATTTGTCTTTTATTCGAATATTATAGGCAATATCCGTTGTGTGAATGTCGGCTGAGTTGATAATTATTTTAGGTAAATAATGAAAGCGCTTGAAGAAACAGACATCACCTTTTTTTACGATGGGAACATCATACCAACGATGTCGCTTTTTACATTTATAACGATTATGGATGTCCTTTTTTTCCCCGGACAAAAGGTATGCTTTTAGTTCATTAGAGAACTCGGTTTCTTTCAAACCAGTCAAATCTAACAGTCGGGTGCGATTTTTAGTACCTGATAAAAACATAAAATCTTCAGGTTTGAATGTGAGCAGGGATGGGATTAAAGAACCCTTGGAGATAATAGAAAGTTGGTGCTTCACGTTCAAGTTGAGCTTATCTATATCCTGCTTGGATAGGATGAAAAAAGAATTAGCACCGGTCACAATTCCCGGAGATATGTCTCCAAAACTTCCAATCTTAGCGAACATATCCGAAAGACGCATAAGTTCATCTGTTTCAGTGTCATTAAGAATACAATTAGACCACTTTTTTAGCGGTTTATTTCGCATAATGACACTTTCAAAAGTTGGCTTTGCGGATTCGGCATTTTCTAATGTTGTGTACTTAATATATGCCTTTTCGATTTTTTCGTTGCTTAGATAGACTAAACATACATCCTGCTCGATTTCGGGAAATATGCAGTCTTCAAATGTTGTAATTTCAATAGTATTAAACTTCGTCTCCAAGAACTCACGCAGACGTTCTGCATATTGAACCTGTAAAAATTCAAACGGTAAAACAAAGAAAATCGAGCCGTTAGGAGAGAGTACTTTTAAGGATGCTAAGATGAAGGAAACCCAAATATTCTGAAATAGTGCTTCATCCAATTTAAAGTGTTCGACTAACTTTAGGGACAAATCCCTTTGACATTCAGGCAAAGATTTTTTGCTAATATAGGGTGGGTTTCCAATTATAAAATCGTATTTTTTTTCGGTTTCCAGTGCATAACTCAAAAAATCTGCGCAAATAATCTCGCATTTCTCACCACAATGCATGTGTAAGGCATCTGCCTTTTCTTTGTAAAGCTCTACAGCGGTAATAGGACAGTCGAAAATGGAAATGGCTGGAACAAATCGTCCATCTCCCGCAGATGGCTCCAGAATACTCCGGGGAGTAATTCGCCCAGAAATATACTTTGCCATGTATTCAATTAGTTTCTGTGGGGTGTAAAAAGAACCAGTCAGCTTGTTATCCATGTTTTAATGGCCATTCCCTCTGTGTAATATATATAAATGCGCGAACAAATCGCACAACAAATCACATTAATTATATTTCATATTTCACAGAATTACAAGACTGCAACACTGCAGAATGCTGGTAGCAATCTATAGAAAAATTCTGCGCCGCAATAAACAAGGAAAAGACCCCAGGTGCGACGCGCTCCTGGGGGCTTTGGTCCGAGTAGTGCGGCTCGAACGCACGGTCTCCTGGTCCCAAACCAGGCGCGATACCAACTTCGCTATACCCGGATATTCAGTTTTTTCCATGATACCACGGCGAGGGGGAAAATCAAAGATTTTTCTGTCTGTGGTCATTCCTGTGGTCAAAGCTGCTTTTGTGCCGTTTTCGGCAACCGGGGAAAATCCCGCAAACGAAGGTGTCACAAGGCTTTGCGGCGTTTCGCCTTGCCCCGTCCCGGATACAACCACGGCACTCCCAAACCAGGCGCGATACCAGCTTCGCTATACCCGGATATTCAGCTTCTGCCATTATACCACGGCGAGGGGAGAAAAGCAAAGCTTTTTCTCGCTGCGGTCATTTATGTGCACAATACATATTGGACAAGTGAAAAAAGCTATGAGGAATATGGTCTCATGTGATAAAGCTGAGCTGCCGCACCAGCTTATCCGGAAACGAGACCATATCCCTCATGGCCAAGAGAATAACACGGGACATGGCATCTCGGCGATCCCTGATGAAGAACACGGGGAATTACGGCTTCGGGTTCGCCAGCCTGTTTATCCCGATTATTTTACGTTCAGGGCGGCCTTCAGCTGGTCCACCCGGTCGGTGCGCTCCCAGGTAACGCCCAGGTCCTCCCGGCCCATGTGTCCGTAGGCCGCCAGCTGGCGATAGATGGGACGGCGCAGGTCCAGATCCCGGATGATGGCGGTGGGCCGCAGGTCAAACACCTGCTCCACGGCCTGCTCCAGAGCCTCGTCGGACACCACGCCGGTGCCGAAGGTCTCCACCAGCACGCTGACAGGACGGGCCACGCCGATGGCGTAGGCCAGCTGCACCTGGCAGCGGCGGGCAAGGCCGGCGGCCACCACGTTCTTGGCCACCCAGCGGGCGGCGTAGGCGGCGGACCGGTCCACCTTGGTGGGGTCCTTGCCGGAGAAGGCGCCGCCGCCGTGGGGGGCGCTGCCGCCGTAGGTATCCACGATGATCTTCCGGCCGGTGAGGCCGCTGTCGGCCTGGGGACCGCCGATGACAAAGCGTCCGGTGGGGTTCACATAGAACTTGGTATTCTCGTCCAGCAGCTCCGCGGGCACGGTGGGCTTGATGACCAGCTCGATCATATCCCGGCGGATCTGGTCCAGGGTGGCCTCGGCGGCATGCTGGGTGGAGACCACCACGGTGTCCACCCGAACGGGAGTGCCGTTTTCGTCATACTCCACGGTGACCTGGGTTTTGCCGTCAGGGCGCAGATAGTCCACCAGGCCCTGCTTGCGGACCTGGGTCAGGCGCATGGCCATCTTCTGGGCCAGGGAAATGGCCAGGGGCATCAGCTCCGGGGTCTCGTCGCAGGCGTAGCCGAACATCATGCCCTGGTCGCCGGCGCCGTTGTCCAGCTGGCTGTCGGCGGCCTCCTTGGCCTCCAGGCTCTTGTCCACGCCCAGGGCGATATCGCCGGACTGCTCGTCGATGTTGGTGATCACGGCGCAGGTATGGCCGTCGAAGCCATACTTGGCCCGGTCATAGCCGATGTCCAGCACCACCTGCCGCGCAATTTTGGGGATGTCCACATAGCAGTTGGTGGTGATCTCGCCCATGATGTGGATCAGCCCCGTGGAGGCGCAGGTCTCGCAGGCCACGCGGCCATTGGGATCCTTCTCCAGGATGGCGTCCAGAACGGCGTCGCTGATCTGGTCGCAGATCTTGTCGGGATGCCCCTCGGTAACGGATTCGGAGGTAAACAGTCGTCTTGCCATGATTTTCGTGCTCCTTTATGAATAGATTTTTCAGAATCCCCCACCGACCCGGAGCATGAAAAAACACGCTCCGCCATTCGACGGATCGTGCGTGAAAATTGCTCCTCATCTGTCGAAGGACGAACGCGGGGATATCACTTCCGCGCTCAGCATACGTCGGATTTGGCACCTTGCCTTGCAGGTTGCCGTGGTTTCATCGGGCCGATCCCTCAACCACTCTTGATAAGGTATGAACTTGTGGGGTGCTCTGTAATTTCTTATATTAGCAGAAGTGATTGTCTTTGTCAATAGGGAAAACGCGCAATGCGCCTCAGACGGGATTCGCCCTTCTTCGACTTGAAAACCCGGGGGGAATGTGCTATACTTGATTATAATTTCGCGTATTGTGCTTTCGCAGGAGGGGAGGGACCGGATATGGTGGATATCCATTGTCACATTCTGCCGGGGGTGGACGATGGGGCCCCGTCCATGGAGGACTCGCTGGAGATGGCCCGGATGGCGGCGGATTCCGGCGTCACGGACATCATCGCCACGCCCCATTGCAATCTGCCGGGGAACGGGCCCAAGAATTACCGCTCCGCCTCCCTGCGTGCGGCCTTCTCCCGGCTGCAGCAGGCCCTGGACGCGGAGGGCATCCCCCTGCGCATTCACCCGGGGGCCGAGGTGTTCTGCACTCCGGAGCTGCCCCGGCTGCTGGACCAGCGGCAGCTTCAGACCCTGGGCGGGAGCCGGTATCTGCTGGTGGAATTTTATTTTGACGAGTCCGCGGAGTTTATGGAGCAGTGCTTCCAGGACATCCGCCACCGGGGCCTGGTTCCCGTGGCTGCCCATCCGGAGCGGTACAATGCCGTCCAGCGCGACCCCGCGCGGCTTGAGGGCTGGTTCCGGCGGGGCATTGTCATCCAGCTGAACAAGGGCAGCGTTCTGGGCCGTCTGGGCCGCCGGGCACAGGATACCGCCCTGTGGCTGCTGGAGCACGGGCTGGCCCACGCCGCCGCCAGCGATGCCCACCGCCCCACCGTCCGCACCACCCATATGGGCCTGCTGCGCAGCACGCTGGCCGATGATTTTTCCCCGGACTGCCCCCGGCTGCTGCTGGACGGGAACCCCCGCCGTATTTTAGAGGACCGCCCCATGGTGGGGGCGGACCGGCCTATTTCTTCTCCAAGGGAGGACGAGCTATGAGAGCCATCCGCAAAATGCAGCGCGTGGTCATTGCGCTGTTTATCCTGGTGCTGCTGGCCTTCTGCGGCCTGCGCATCTATCGCCGCGTCACCGTGGATACCACGCCCCCGGTGATCACCTGCTCCAGCGACTCCATCGACGTCAGCGTCACCGCCGGGGAGGATGCCCTTTTGCAGGGCGTCATGGCCTCCGACGACCGGGACGGCGACCTGACGGACCAGATCCTCATCAAGGGCGTGACCCCGGCCCTGGCCGACAGCAGTGCCCAGGTGACCTATATCGTGTTCGACTCTGCCAACAACATGGCCACCGTCACCCGCACCGTCCGCTACACGGACTACCAGGCCCCCCGCTTTGCGCTGTCCCGGCCCCTGGTGTATCCCCTGGGCCAGACGGTGACCCTGCTGGACCGGCTCACCGCCTCCGACGTGCTGGACGGCGACATCAGCAAGACCATCCGCATCACCTCCCAGAACATTGTCAACAGCCAGCCCGGCGTCTACAACGTCACCGCCCAGGTGGACAGCCGTCTGGGCGAACCGGTGGTGCTGCCGCTGAAGGTGGTCATTACCACCGGCGAGACCCAGCTGATCTGGCTGAAGGATTATCTGATCTATTTGCCCCAGGGCGCGTCCTTTGACGCCGCCGGATACATCGACAGCGTGGTGGCCCCGGACGGGTCCACCCTGGCTGCCTCCCAGGTATCCGTGGACGATCCGGTGAACACATCGGTCCCCGGGGTGTACTATGTGGGCTATACCGTCGCCGCCCAGGGCCAGAGCTACACCGTCTATCTGACGGTGGTGGTGGAATAAGGAGAGAATGCCATGGATGAAAAAAACCGGGGCCTTCAGTGGTCCCATATCGAGCCCTACTGCCTGGTGCGGACCCTGCTGCGGCAGCTGTGGGTGCTGCTGCTGGCAGCGGCTGCCTGCGCTATGGCGGCGTGGATCGTGCTCTCGTGCTTCGTGACCCGGCAGTATAGCAGCTCCACCACCTTTGCCGTCACCGCCCGGGCCAGCACCCTGTACTATACGAATATCACCGCTGCCGCCGACATGGCCGCGTCCTATTCCCAGCTGCTGCAGAGCCGGGTCCTGCGCCAGACCATGGAGCAGAATCTGGGCATGTCTCTGGACGGCACCGTATCCGCCCAACAGCTGGGCGAGACGAACCTGATCCGCGTCACCGTCACCGCCGACACACCCCGCCAGGCGCTGGTGCTGCTGAAGGCGGTGTCCGATAACTATGGCACCCTGTCCGCCCACGTATCGTCCACGGCGGTGCTGAGCCAGCTCAACGCCCCCACCCTGTCCGTGGCGCCGTCCCGCAGCTATAACGTGCCGAAGATCTGCCTGCTGGCCGGCGTGATCGGCGCGGGACTCACCGCCGCCGCCGTGGCGTGGGCCAGCGTCACCAGCGGCACGGTCCAGACCCAGGAGGGCGCCCGCAGCGACCTGGACGCCAAGCTCATCTCCACCGTGCCCCACGAGGGCCGCCGGACCCGGAAGCTCCTGGGCTGGATGGACGACCGCCGGGAGCGGCGGTCCCGCCGGGCCGGCAAGCGCCTGCGCCGGAACCTGAATATCTCGTCCCCGGCCATCAGCTTTGCCTTTACCGAGTCCATCCACCGCATCGCTGAAAAGTTCCAGCATGAGCACGCCAAGGGCCGCCGGGTATTCCTGTTTTCCAGCGTGTCCGCGGCAGAGGGCAAATCCACCCTGGCCGCCAACACGGCCATTTCCCTGGCCTCCCGGGGGGTGTCCGTTCTGTTCATCGACCTGGACCTGCGCCGCCCGGTGCAGAGCGAGATGCTGGGTCTGTCCGTGAAGCAGAAAAACGAGCTGGGCACCCTGCTGTCAGAGTCCGCCGCCCCGGAGAAGATCCTCTCCGCCGCCGTCACGGACCCCTCCACAGGGCTGCACTCCCTGCTGAGCACCAAGTCCTATACCGACGTTATCGAGCTGCTGGCCTCGGACCAGCTGGCCAAGGTGGTGGCCCTGGCCCGGGAGCAGTACGACTATGTGATCATCGACTCGCCGCCGCTGGGCTTCTTCTCCGACAGCGAGCTGCTGTCGGACCTGTCCGACGCGTCGGTGCTGGTGGTGCGGCAGGACACCGTCCCCGCGCCGGAGATCAACGACGCCATCGACGCCCTGCGGGCCGGTAAGGCAGAGTTTTTGGGCTGCATCCTCAACGATATGGCCCACCTGACCGCTTACTCCGCCGGATACGGCTATGGCTACGGTTATTATGGCTATGGCTACGGCAAGAAATACGACAAATACGGCTACGGGCACCGCTCCGGCCAGAAGCAGCAGTGAGGCGCACTATGGAACATACGACCCATACCAATAACGAAGAGCAGGCCATCGACCTGTCCGTCCTGCTGCGGCGGATGCTCCGGGCCCTGCGGCGGCTGTGGCCCGTGTGCCTGGCGCTGATCGTGCTGTGCGCCGCCGTGATGGGGTGGCGGGCCCACCGCACCTTCCGTCCCATGTACCGGTCCGAGGCGGTGTTCTCCGTGAGCCTGAGCTTTATCGGAGGCACCGATGTGTCCAGCTACAGCCAGTATTACAACAAATCCGCCGCCCAGCAGGTGACGGATACCTTCCCCTATCTTCTGTCCTCCGACCGGATGCAGGAGCTGCTGCGCCAGCGGCTGGGGACCGCCTCCATCAACGGCAGCATCTCCGCCTCGCCCATTCCGGATACCAGCTTCTTCGTCCTGACGGTGGAAAGCCCCGGCGCCCAGGATGCCTACGACATCCTCCGGGCCGTCATCGACGTATATCCCCAGGTGAACCGCCTGGTGCTGGGCGAGACGCAGCTGGTGGTGAACCAGGAGCCCTCCCTGCCCGACGCACCGTACAACAGCGATCCCTGGGTCCGCAGCGCCGTCAAGGGCGCATTCCTGGGCCTGGTGCTGGGCCTGGCGGTCCTGATCATTGCCGCCGCTCTGCGGCGGACGGTGTCCTCTACCGGCGACGTCAAGCGCCTGGTGAGCCTGCCGTGCCTGGCCTCCATTCCCCGCACGGCGCCCAAGCGCCGCAAAAGCGGCCCCCGGCAGGGGCTGCTCATCACCCATATGCAGACCGACAGCGCCTTCTGCGAGGCATATCGTCTGCTGCGGCTGAAGCTGCTGCGGCAGCTGAAGCCCCAGGACAAGATCATCATGGTCACCAGCTCCATCCCCTCCGAGGGCAAGAGCTCCGTGTCCGTGAACCTGGCCCTGTCCCTGGCCCGGGAGGGGAAGAAGGTCCTGCTCATCGACGGCGACCTCCGGGGCCCCAGCGACAAGGCCCTGCTGGGCCTGACCAAGCCCTCCGACGGCCTGGGCCAGTGCCTGTCCGGCAGCCTGGGCCAGGTGCACTTCCTGCGCTATGAGGACACGTCCCTGTACGTCTTTGCCGGCAGCGAGCCCATCCACACCCCCATGAACCTGCTGCAATACGACAAGCTGGAGGCGCTGATGAACACGCTGCGCCCCATGTTTGATTACATCGTGCTGGATACCCCGCCCTGTGCCATGATGGCCGACGCCCTGGCCCTGAGCCGCCATGTGGATCGGGTCATCTACGTGATCCGCGAGGATTTTGCCGCCACCACCCAGATCTTCGAGGGGGTCCAGGCCCTGGCCGGGGCCGATTCCCGAATGGTTGGCTTCGTGTTCAACTGTGCCACCAATGTCCGGGGCTCCGCCTCCGGCTATGGCTACGGATACGGCTATGGTTACGGTTACGGCTACGGCTATGGCTACGGCAAGACCAAGCGCAAGAGCGACGCATAAGCCCCTTCCAGGTCCCCCGGCGGAAAGCCGGGGGACCTCAGCTTATCAAAAAAGGCCGCCGCCCTTTTTTGGCAAGCTGACTATACAACCCCGGGAAAATGTGGTATACTGAACCATCAAAGCCCCTGAATTTACAGAAAGTTCAGGAAAGCCCCGTCCGGGGCGGTATAATAGAGGAAAGCATCAACGATACTCACAAGTGGGAGGCTGAGCGCATGGCACGCAACATTCTGGTGGTGGAGGACGACCGCAACATCTCCGACCTGATCCGCATGTACCTGGAAAAAGAGGGCTTCGAGGTCCGAAGCGCCTATGACGGCGGCAAGGCCGTGGAGGAATTCGACAAGCAGGCCCCGGACATGGTGCTGCTGGATATCATGCTGCCGGTGATGGACGGCTGGGCCGTGTGCGCCCACATCCGGGAAAAGGCCAAGACCCCCATCATCATGCTCACCGCCAAAAGCGAGGTCAACGACCGGATCACCGGCCTGGAAATGGGGGCCGACGACTATCTGGTGAAGCCCTTCGAGATGAAGGAGCTCATGGCCCGCATCAACGCAGTGCTCCGCCGCAGCGAGATCCCCGACGACACGAAAAAGCGCCTGGTGTTCGACAAGCTGGTCATCGACCTGGACAGCTACGAGCTGCTGGTAGACGGCAAGAAGATCGACACGCCTCCCAAGGAGCTGGAGCTGCTGTATCACCTGGCCTCCACCCCCAACCGGGTATACACCCGCAACCAGCTGCTGGACGAGGTGTGGGGCTTTGACTACTTCGGCGACTCCCGCACCGTGGACGTCCACATCAAGCGCCTGCGGGAAAAGGTGGAGAACGTGTCCGACCAGTGGGCCCTGAAAACCGTGTGGGGCGTGGGCTATAAGTTCGAGGTAAAATGAGCCAGGAAAAGATTTTCCAGTTCCGGCGGCGGTTCGACAGTCTGTACTGGCAGCAGTTTCTGCTGACGGCCGGGATGGTGCTGCTGACGCTGCTGCTGCTGGGCGTGTCGTTTTACGGCCTGAGCTATAACGACACCGTGGCCGAGCGCCGCAGCGAGATGCGCCAGCATGCGGAGCTTATTGCCAACATGTCCGGGGACTATCTGGCCTCCAACGGCCAGACCCAGAGCCCCAGTCTGCAAAACCTGGTGGCTCTGGCCGCCGGCCTTACCAAGGCGGACTTTCTTCTGTGCAACCAGGAGGGATACGCCCTGCTGACCTCCGACCAGCGCCTGGGGGGCAAGGTGGTGTCCGTGCCCCAGGATATCCAGGACGCCATCCTGGGCGATCAGGGCTTTTACCAGGGCCGCAGCAGCATCGGCGGCGCATATGATCTGAAGCAGTTTGTGGTGGGCGTCCCCGTGACCCAGGAGGACGGCAGCACCGTGGGCATGGTGCTGGCGGTGATGGACGCCCGGTCCCTGATGAGCATGTGGCGCTCCTTCATCGGCCTGTTCTTCATGACGTCGGCCATCATCCTGCTGATTTCCTTCGTGGCCAGCTCCCTGACCTCCATGCGCCAGATCCAGCCCATCCGGGAAATGGCCCGGGCCACCCGGGCTTATGCCGCCGGGAATTTCGATGTCCGCATGCAGGACACCGGCCGCAACGATGAGATCGGCGAGCTGGCGGCGTCGTTCAACAACATGGCCGACTCCCTGGCGGAGACGGAGCGCCAGCGCAGCGACTTCATTGCCAACATCTCCCACGAGCTGAAAACCCCCATGACCACCATTGCCGGGTATACCGACGGCATCCTGGACGGAACCATTCCCCCGGAGAAGGAGAAAAAGTATCTCCAGATCATCTCCGACGAGAGCCGTCGTCTCAGCCGCCTGGTGCGGCGGATGCTGGATATCTCCCGCATCCAGTCCCAGCAGGACATGAAGAAGGAGGACTTCGACCTGTGCGAGAGCATGCGCCTGGCCCTGCTGTCCATGGAGCAGAAGATCACGGACCGGGGCCTGGACGTGGAGGCGGACATTCCGGAGGATTCCGTCATGGTCCAGGGAGTCAACGACCTGATTACCCAGGTGATCTATAACCTGCTGGAAAACGCCACCAAGTTCGCGGCCCCGGGCTCCACCCTGTACCTGGGGCTGACGGAGACCGGCGGCGACAAGGCGGTGGTAACGGTGCGCAACACCGGCCACACCATCCCCCCGGAGGAGATCCCCCTGCTGTTCGAGCGCTTCCACAAGTCCGATAAATCCCGCAGCGAGGACAAGGACGGCTACGGCCTGGGCCTGTATGTGGTCAAGACCATCCTGTCCCAGCACAAAGAGAAAATTTCCGTTACCAGCGAAAACGGCGTCACCTCCTTCAGCTTCACCGTTCAGCTGGCCCACCCCATGCGGAATACATGAGAGGAACCATTGCTATGTTTGACGAAAACAACCCGATCCGGCCCCAGGACCCCGAAATCCGGCCCCAGGACCCCGAGACTCCGGAGGAGACCCCGGCAGTCCCCCAGGAGAGTCCTGCCCCGGCGGATAATCCGGAATGGGAGGAGCCGGAGGAGATCGTCTCCTGGTATACCCCCAAGGAGCCTGAGGGCCGGGAGGTGGTCAATTACTATGTCCAGCGCACCCCCATGCCCCAGAGCGTCTGGAAGCAGGCCGCCAAAAAGGAAAAGCGCCGCAGCCGCCTGTGGCTGTGGATCTCCCTGGCGGTGGTGGCAGTGACCGTGGCGGCGGTGGTGCTGACGGCGATCTTCGCCGGGCGCGGCGGCCAGCAGCGGCCCCTGCCCGACGGCGACGGCGACAACCCCAGCAGCATTGTGGACATTTTCGGCAGCAAGGCCACCACCATCCCCCGTATCCAGGGGGACAAGGGCGTGCGCCTGACCTGCCAGGACCCCCAGGGCCAGCCCCTGACGGCTCAGGAGGTATATGCCAAGGTGAATCCCTCTGTGGTCACCGTGGTGTCCGAGCAGGCAGACGGCGCCTCCATCGGCACCGGCGTCATCATGACCTCCGACGGGTACATCATCACCAATGCCCATGTGATCTCCGGCGGCAAAAGCTGCTGGGTGGCCCTGGACACCGGGGTCACCTACGACGTGAAGCTGGTGGGCTATGACGAGGAGGAGGATCTGGCCGTTCTGAAGGCCGATCCCCAGAATCCGCTGCCTGCCGCGGAATTCGGCAACTCCGACCTGGTGCAGGTGGGCGACACGGCCTACGCCATCGGCAACCCCCTGGGCGTGGAGCTGCGGGGCACCATGACCAACGGCATCATCTCCGCCATCAACCGGGCGGTGGAGGTAGACGGCAAGTCCATGACCCTGCTGCAAACCAACGCCGCCCTGAACAACGGCAACTCCGGCGGCCCCCTCATCAACGCCTATGGCCAGGTCATCGGCATCAACACCCTGAAAATGAGCACCACGGACGATACCGAGGCCACCGTGGAGGGCCTGGGCTTTGCTCTGCCCATCAGCTCCGTCAGCTTCGTGGTCAACGACATCATTGCCACCGGCAGCTACCGGGGCGCTCCCTCCCTAGGCATCACCGTCACCACCGTGGAAAAGGATGGAGGCGGCACCCAGGTCCAGGTGGTGGAGGTGTCCGGCGGCTCCGGCGCCGCCGACGCCGGCATCCAGGCCGGCGATGTGATCCTGGCGGCGGACGGCCAGCCCATTTCCGTCACCAGCGACCTGCTGACGGTCCGGCGCAGCCACGTCATCGGCGACACCGTGACCCTGACCATCCTGCGGGACGGCCAGCAGTTCGACGTGGAGGTAGTCCTCCGGTCCAACCGTAGCTTCGGATAACAGATGATAGCGGCTCTCCCCGGCGGTTTTCCGCCGGGGAGATTTTTTCGGTTCTGCCGCCGTCCGCCTCCGCATAGACTGCCACCAAACGAAGGGGGGATGGACATGCGTTACTGGGCGGCGGGATTTTTGCTGACGGTGCTGCTGTTTGGCGGGGCTCTGCTGGGCGCCGGGAAGGACACCGGGACGTCCCGGCCTGTCCCGGATGCTGACCCGGGACAAACCGGGACAGTCCCGGGACAAAGCGCCGCCGACGGGGCGGTTCTGCTGCGGGTGTGGGACGGGGAGCAGGTGGTGGAGATGACCATGGCGGAGTATCTGCCCGGGGTGGTCCGGGGAGAAATGCCTGCCTCCTTCCACCAGCAGGCCCTGGACGCCCAGGCCGTGGCGGAGCGGACCTTTATCTGTTACCACATGGCCTCCGGCCGCAAGGCGGAGCACCCGGACGCCGATGTGTGCATGGATTATCACTGCTGCAATGCCTACACCTCCGCCCAGGCGGCGGCGGAAAAATGGGGCGAGCACGCCGCCGAATACGAGGCCAAGGTCCAGCAGGCCGTCCGGGACACCGACGGACAGGTGATCCTGTACAACGGACAGCCCATTCTGGCGGCGTTTCACTCCTCCTCCGCCGGAGTCACCGCCAACTCCGGAGACGTGTGGGTGTCCACCCTGCCGTATCTGCACAGCGTGAAAAGCCCCGAAGGGGAAGGCTCTGTGCCCAATTACTACAGCGTCAGAGAGCTGCCGGCGGCGGAGTTCCAGCATACGTTTCTGGCGGCTCACCCGGAGGCCTCCTTTGCCGGGGCACCGGAAACCTGGATCACAGGCCGGACGGAAAATGCCTCCGGCCGGGTGGAGACCGTGACCATCGGCGGCGTCACCGTGGAGGGGACCGAGGTCCGCAGCCTGTACGGTCTGCGGTCGGCGTGCTTCACTGTGGAGGCCGCGGCGGACAGGGTGACGTTTCACGTCACCGGCTTCGGCCACGGTGTGGGCATGAGCCAATACGGGGCCAACCAGCTGGCGGCAGAGGGCAAAACCTGGCAGGATATCCTGCACTGGTACTATACCGATGTGACCATCGGCCCCTACGGATCAGCTGATCCGTAGGGGCCGGCCCTGCAAAATAATCGGGAAAAACAGCCGGAAAAACCTTGACTTTTCCGGGAAAACCGGTATAATATATGAGTCTGCGTATGCGGACATATCCTTGCTCTCACAGAAGGTGAGGGCCATAAGTCCAAAAGGAGGTGCAAAAGTATGGCTAAGATTTCCGCCAACTACGAGGTCGTTTACATCATTGACCCGGCACAGAGTGAGGAGGCTATTGCCGCTACCGTGGCAAAGTTCCAGACCCTGGCCGAGCAGAACGGCTCCGACGTGGTCGTGGACGAGTGGGGCAAGCGCCGTCTTGCTTACGCCATCGACTACAAGACCGAAGGCTACTATGTGCTGATGAGCTTCACCAGCGGCCCGGAATTCCCCAAGGAACTGGATCGTATCCTGGGCATTACCGAGGGCATCATGCGTTCCATGATCGTCTGCAAGGGCGAGTAAGGGAGGCAGTTTTATGCTCAACAAGATTTTCATCATGGGTCGTCTGACCCGGGACCCTGAGCTGCGCCGTACCCAGAGCGGTACCGCCGTCACCAGCTTCTCCCTGGCCGTGGACCGGGACTTCAAGTCCCAGAGCGGCGAGAAGGAGACCGATTTCATCGATGTGGTGGCCTGGCGCAGCACGGCCGAGTTCGTGGCCAAATACTTCACCAAGGGCCGTATGGCCGTGGTGGAGGGCCGGCTTCAGATCCGTGACTGGAAAGACCGCGAAGGCAACAACCGCAGAAGTGCGGAGGTGATTGCCGACAACGTCTATTTCGGCGATTCCAAGCGGGACGGTGCTCCCACCGGCGGTAATTTCTCCGCTCCCCCTGCTTACAGCGCACCCACCGGCGGCTATTCCGCTCCCGTGGGCGGCAGCTCCGACTTTGCCGAAATCGACGAGGAGGACGGCGACCTGCCGTTCTGAGTACCCCAGGTACACCTAATTCTATAAAGGAGGAATTCTTCCATGGCTATGGAACGCGAAAATAGAGCCCCCCGGGGCGCCGGCCGCAAGCGCAAGAAGGTTTGCCAGTTCTGCGTTGACAAGTGCGAGTATATCGATTACAAGGATGCCGCCAAGCTGCGCCGCTTCATTTCCGAGCGGTCCAAGATCCTGCCCCGCAGGACCACCGGCACCTGCGCCATGCATCAGCGTCAGCTGACCGAGGCCATCAAGCGGGCCCGTCAGATCGCTCTGCTGCCCTTCGTCACCGAGTAAGTTTTTTTACTCCGTAAGGGCCTCGCAAGTTACAGGAAGGAACTCCCTCTGCGTTTACCGCAGAGGGAGTTTTTTGCGCACAGGGGTGGGGCAGAGTCCCAGCCCATGCATTTAGACCTGTAGGGGCGGACGACTCTGCCCGCCCGATATCCTGCGGGAATAACTATGGAAAAGGAGGAATGCTTCATGATGGATCATATCGTGCGGCCGGGGAGGGGCCGCAGCTGCTGACCCTCCCGTAAATCGCGTCATTTGGCGCAATATAATGGAGGAAAAGTACATGATAGAAAATATTGTCATCCGCGAGGCCGTCACGGAGGAGGAACGGTCCCTGTTCTGGGAACGGCTTCGGGCCTATTTCTGCCGGGATGTTTTCCCGGACCCGGAGGACGAGGACCGGCCGTATTTTCTGGGAGACGACTACCGCCGGACCATGGAGAGCCTTCACACCCGGCCGGTCCATCCGGTCCATTGGCTGGTGTTTTCCCGGAACGGGCAGAATGTGGGCTTTGCCCTGGCGGCGGTGTTCGCCGGCGAGGACGGCAAATGCTTCATTCTGGAGTTCTGCGTGCTGCCGGAGCACCGGGGCGGCGGAATGGGCACGGCTTGCGCCCGGACGCTGCTGAACTGGGCCCGGGAACAGGGGGCCGGATACGCGGAGCTGAACTGCACCACACCGCCGCGGCAGCGCTTCTGGGGCCGACTGGGCTTTGTGGCCAACGGGGCCGATGAGTGGGGTGTGCCGCTGATGCTGCTGCCGCCCCGGGAGCACCGGCCCATCACCGTGGAGCGGCTGACCGACCCCACAGACTGGCAGCTTGGGAAGCTGGAAAACGGCTATCGCCAGGACATTGGAGAGGAACCCCTGACGGAGGAGCAGCAGGAGCGGCTGACCCAGGCCATCCGGGAGGGGAGAATCACCTTCCTGGTGGCCAGGCGGGATGGCCGGTCTGTGGGCATGTGCTCGGTGGCGGAGATATTCTCCACCTTTGCCTGCGGACCGGTTGGTCAGCTGGAGGATTTCTATGTGGAGCCGGTATTCCGCCGCAGGGGCGTGGCCCGGCAGCTGGTGCAGGCCGCCCAGGCACTGTGCCGGGAGCGGAGCATCGCCAGCCTGACGGTATGCTGCGCACCCTGTGACGAGGCCATGCACCGGGCCCTGGGGTTCACTGCGCCTCTGGGCCGGACGCTGGCCTGGCTGCCGGAAGAATAACGCAAAGAACGCCCCGGCCAGTTTTGGCCGGGGCGTCCCGCTATATCTTGCGCTTGTCCCAGGAGTGTCCCGGCCTGTCCCGGCGCTGTATCGGGACGGGCTCCGCCGCTTACCACAGGCCCGCCAGAACGTATGCCGCCAGCGACACCAGCCAGGCCACGCCGCACTGCATGGCCACCACACCCAGCGTTTTCAGCGAGGAATCCAGCTCCCGCCGGATGGTGGCCACCGCCGCCACGCAGGGGGTGTACAGCAGGGTGAACACCAGGAAGCTCAGGGCGGACCGGGTGGTGAACAGGCCAGAGATGGCCCCGCCGCCCAGCAGCACCCCCAGGGTGCTGACCACGGACTCCTTGGCAATGAAGCCGGAGATCAGCGACGTGGCGCAGCGCCAGTCACCGAAGCCCATGGGTGCGAAGATCGGGGCGATGACCTGGCCGATCAGGGCCAGCAGACTGCCGGAGCTGTCGGACACCACATTGAGCCGGGTGTCGAAGCTCTGGAGGAACCAGATGACGATGGTGGCCCAGAAGATCACCGTGAACGCCCGCTGGAGGAAATCCTTGGCCTTTTCCCACAGCAGCAGGGCCACGCTTCTGGCGCTGGGCAGCCGGTAGTTGGGCAGCTCCATGACAAAGGGCACAGGCTTTCCGCGGAAGGCGGTCTTGTTCATGATCAGGGCCGCCACAATGCCGATGGCGATGCCCAGCACATACAGGCCGATCATCACCAGAGCCCGGTAGCGGGGAAAGAACGCCGCCGTAAAAAAGCCATAGATGGAGATCTTGGCCGAGCAGCTCATGTACGGCGTCAGCAAAATGGTCATTTTCCGGTCCCGGTCCGAGGATACCGTGCGGGTGGCCATGATGGCGGGAACGGAGCAGCCGAAGCCGATGAGCATGGGAACGATGCTGCGGCCGGACAGGCCGATCCTGCGCAGGGGCTTGTCCATGACGAAGGCCACCCGGGCCATGTAGCCGGTGTCCTCCAGAATGGACAGGAAGAAAAACAGCGTTACGATGATGGGCAGAAACACCAGCACGCTGCCCACACCGGCAAAAATGCCGTCCACGATAAGGCTGTGTATCACCGGGTTGATGCCGTAGGCCGTCAGCGCCCGGTCCGCCACCGCCGTCAGGGCGTCCACCCCCACAGACAGCCAGTCGGACAGCCGTTGGCCGATGACGTCGAAGGTCAGCCAGAACGTCAGCAGCATGATGCCCAAAAACACCGGCACCGCCGTGAATCGCCCCGTCAGCAGACGGTCCAGCCGCACGGACCGGGCGTGCTCCCGGCTTTCGTGGCACTTGACCACCGAGGCGTCTACCACATTTTCAATGAAGGTGTACCGCATGTCCGCCAGGGCGGCGTTGCGGTCCAGGCCCGTTTCCGTCTCCATCTGGACGATGCAGTGCTCCAGCAGCTCCCGCTCGTTCTGGTCCAGGGCCAGCCGGTCTGCCAGATCGTCGCCGCCCTCGATGAGCTTGGCGGCGCAGAACCGGGCCGGAACGCCCATGCGGTCGGCGTGGTCGGCGATCAGGTGGACCACCGCGTGGATGCAGCGGTGAACGGCGGAGTCGTCGGCGCAGAAGTCCGTGACCTTAGGCAGCACATGGCCCCGGGCCACAGAGAGTGCCTGGTCCACCAGCTCCGACACGCCTTCGCCCTTGGCGGCGGAAATGGGCACCACCGGAATGCCCAGCGTGCGGCTCATTTTCTGCACGTCCACGGTGCCGCCGTTGGCGCGGACCTCGTCCATCATGTTCAGGGCCAGCACCACAGGTACCCGCAGCTCCAGCAATTGCAGCGTCAGATAGAGGTTGCGCTCGATGTTGGTGGCGTCCACAATGTTGATGATGCCGTCGGGCTTCTGCTGAAGGATGTAGTCCCGGGAGACGATCTCCTCCTGGGTATAGGGCCGCAGGGAATAGATGCCCGGCAGATCCACCACGGAGCAGCCCTTTTCTCCCCGGATCTCGCCGGTCTTTTGGTCCACGGTGACGCCAGGGAAATTGCCCACATGCTGGTTGGAGCCGGTGAGGGCGTTGAAAAGCGTGGTCTTGCCGCAATTCTGGTTGCCGACTAAGGCAAAGATCATACCGTCTCCCCCTTTACCTGGATATTCATGGCATCCTCCACCCGCAGGGTCAGCTCGTACCCGCGGACGCGGATCTCGATGGGGTCCCCCATGGGGGCTACCTTTTGCAGCCGGACGGCGGTCCGGGGAATGAGTCCCATATCCAACAGACGGCAGCGCAGGGGTCCGTCCCCGCCCACGGCGGTGATGACCCCGGACTGGCCGACTTTCAGTTCATTGAGTGTCATACAGCTTGCCTCCTGAAAAAGTAAGTCCAGTATAACACATCGAACCGCCGGACTCAATCCCCAAAATCGACGGGGCTCGACTCAGGCCCAGAGGGCCTTCATCAGATCGGGATACGCTTTGTCGCAGATGTCCACGCAGCGGGCCATCAGCTCCAGGCAGATCTCCCCTACGTCGTGGCTGCGGAATACGGCGTCCAGCTCGGCCTGGACGCTGTTGTCGTCGGTATCCAGAACGAACTTGGCAAAGCGGAAGCGCCGGTTGACGGCGTTGATGGCCTTCAGGAGAACATCCAGCTTGGCCTCAGGCACCTTCACCAGGTCAAATACCCGGATGGCCACATCCTGGCAGTCCTGGTCGAAGAAAAAGCGCATGCGGATGGAGGGAATATTCTCACCGCTGTAGATCACGGTGACGGTTTCCCGGCCGCCGGCGGCGGTCTCCGGGTCGGAGTGCTTGATGTCCTTGGCGTCCATGGCCCGGACAAACTGTTGAGTAGAAGAATGCATGGCGGATACCTCCTTGTGTTCAGTAACCTATTTATACTCTTTTCACCGGGGCGCTGTCAAGGCCGGAGGAACCAAATATTCCGGGCGGACCGGGAAAAAAACCTCGCCATCGCCGCAAAACCGTGCTATACTAAGGGAAAATCCGGGAGGTGACGGCATGGAGGAGATCACGGCTTCGTGGGTCCGGGGGCGTCTGCCCCGGCGGGACCCCATGGGCCACAAGGGCACCTTCGGCAAGGTGCTGTGCATCTGCGGCAGCGTGGGCTTTTCCGGCGCGGCGGTGTTTGCGGGCCGGGCGGCGGTACGCACCGGGTCGGGCCTGGTGTATCTGGGGGTTCCGGAGCCGGTGTGGCCGGTGGCGGCGGCCAAGTGCGACGAGGTCATGCCGTTTCCCCTGCCGTCCCGGGAGGGAAGGCTGTCCCCGGAGGCGGAGGAGCCCATCCGGCGGCGGGCCGGCGCCTGCGACGCGGTGCTTGTGGGCTGCGGCCTGGGGCGCGGCCCCGGATGCGACGCCCTGGTCCGGCGGCTGCTGGACCTGGACTGGCCCCTGGTGCTGGACGCCGACGGCATAAACGCCCTTTCCGGGCATATGGATGCATTGTCCCTGCGCCGGGGCCGCACCACGGTGCTGACGCCCCATGAGGGAGAATTCCTCCGGGCGGGCGGCGACCTGTCCCGGGGAAGGGAGCAGGCCGCGAAGGACTTTGCCGCCAGGCACGGGGTGTATCTGGTGCTCAAGGGCCCCGGCACGGTCATTGCCGCCCCGGACGGGCGGCGGATGGTGAACTCCACCGGCAACTGCGGCATGGCCAAGGGCGGCAGCGGCGACGTGCTGTCGGGTATGCTGGTGAGCCTGCTGGGCCTGGGCCTTGCGCCGATGGACGCCTGCTGCGCGGCGGTGTGGCTCCACGGACGGGCCGGGGACCTGGCCGCCCGGGACGTGGGCCTGTGGGGCATGACCCCGTCGGACCTGCTGGACCGCATTCCTGCCGCTCTGCGGGAGGTAACGGAGTAAGAGACACTGTTTTAAAAGGGCTTTGCCCTTTTAAAACAAAAGGTTCGCAGCCTGCCGCGCGCATAATTTGTTCGCTGAAAGCGAACAAATTCCACACTTGCAGACTGAGAAGTGTTTTTTGCGACGTACACGCCGCCGCAAAAAACGGATTGCACTTTATTTGCCGCCTGCGGGCGGCAAACTCTGCGAGGCTTTTTGACGAGCTGCAATAGATAGAAAACATCACAGGGATAACGGAAAGCCTTCCGGAAAGGGAGGGTTTACCGTGAAAAAATGCTTGGTATGGCTGCTGGCGGCGGCGCTGCTGCTGGCCGGCTGCGGAAAAAAGACCGCGTCGCAGACGGACGCCCTGCGCCAGCGGTACCGGGATATGCAGGCCGCCCATATGGAGGCGGAGATCACCTGCCACCTGGAGACGGAGAACCGCACGTTCACCGTGTCCTGCGACTGGACCCCCACCGGCGCCGGGACCACCGTTACCGCCCCGGAGGCTCTGGCGGGCCTGACGGCCAGCGTCAGCGGGGAGGACCTGACGGTTTCCTACGACGGGGCGGCTTTGTCCGCCGGAAGTCTGCGGGACGTGGCTCCGGCCAACTGCCTGCCGTGGCTGCTGCACGCCGTGGCGGAGGGCTATCTGGCGGAGGCGGGCCGGGAGACCCTGGATGGGGCCGACTGCCTGCGTCTGGCCCTGGACACCACCGCCCCCGGCGGCAAGGTGCTGTGCACCGTGTGGCTGGACGGCGGCGGCGCGCCGCTGTATGCCGAGTTTACCCAGGACAGCCGCGTGGTGCTGACGACCCGGCTGCTGTCCTTTACTTCAGAATAAAGAGAGGCTATCATCATGGAATCTACACTGCGGAGGACCTGGGCGGAGATCGACCTGGACGCACTGGCCCACAACTATCGCCGCCTGCGGCGGCATATCGGGCCGGACGTGCGCTTTCTGGGCGTGGTAAAGGCCGACGCCTACGGACACGGGGCCGTGCAGGTGGCCCGGACCCTCCAGGACCTGGGGGCGGATTATCTGGCGGTGTCCAGCATTGACGAGGCCATGGAGCTGCGGGCCAACGGCGTCTCCATGCCGGTGCTGATCCTGGGCCACACCCCCAAGGAGCAGGTGGGGCGGCTGATAGAGCACCACATTACCCAAGCCGTCACCTGCAAGGCCAAGGCCCTGGAATACAGCCATGAGGCCACGGCCCTGGGCGGCACGCTGAAGATCCACATCAAGGTGGATACCGGCATGTCCAGGCTGGGCTATCTCTGCGACGGCAGCCATTTTGACGGCGGCGTGGAGGGCATCTGCCAGGCCTGCGCCCTGCCGGGGCTGGAGGCCGAGGGCATCTTCACCCACTTTGCCGTGGCCGATGAGCCGGACCCGGACAGCGTGGCCTATACCCGCCGGCAGTTTGACCTGTTCTGCCGGGTGATCCGGGCGGTGGAGGAAAAGCGCGGCAGGCGCTTTCCCCTGCGCCACTGCGCCAACACCGGGGCCACCGCCTGCTATCCGGAGATGCACCTGGACATGGTGCGCCCGGGCCTGCTGCTGTATGGGTATGGGGAGTTTGCCAAGGGGCTGGACCTGCGGCCGGTGATGACCCTGAAAACCACCATCAGCACCACCAAGACCTATGAGCCCGGCACCTCCGTCAGCTATGGACGGCTGTTCACCACCCAGCGCCGCACCCGCATGGGCGTGGTGCCCTACGGCTATGCCGACGGGTTCTTCCGGTGCCTGTCCGGCCGGTGCAGCCTGATGACCGCCAAGGGTCCCGCGCCCCAGCGGGGCCGCATCTGCATGGATATGTCCATGATCGACCTGACGGACCTGCCCGGGGTGGACGTGGGGGACGAGGTGGAGGTCTTCGGGCCCCGGAACCCGGTGGAGACCATGGCCGCCCAGGCGGGGACCATCCCCTATGAGCTGACCTGCGCCGTCAGCAAGCGGGTGCCCCGGGTGTATCTGCAAAACGGGCAGGTCACCGAGCGGGAGCTGCTGCTGCGGTTCTGACGCACACTGGCCGCCCCGGCTCCATAGAATGAAACGGGGCGGGAAAACCGGGTATAAATTCCCCGGCTGCGTGGGAGAATGAAAGTGACCCGATGCTTCGGGTACTTCTTCCGGCGGAGTGTGAACGTTTGTGGATACGAATGTCAAGCGCGGCGAGATCTATTATGCCGACCTGAGCCCGGTGGTGGGCAGCGAGCAGGGGGGCGTGCGCCCGGTGCTCATCGTCCAGAATGACACGGGAAACCGCCACAGCCCCACCGTCATCGCGGCGGCCATCACCTCCCAGATGGGCAAGGCCAAGCTGCCCACCCATATCGAGGTGGCGGCCCAGTGCTGCGGCCTGCCCAAGGATTCCGTGATCCTGCTGGAGCAGATCCGCACCCTGGACAAACGCCGCCTGCGGGAGCGGATGGGCCGGGTGGACGGCGCGGTGATGGAGCGGGTGGACGACGCCATTGCGGTGAGCTTCGGCCTGCCCCGCAGCAGATTGGTATAGCGGCCCGGCGGAGGGTACATAACCTTCCCCAGGCAGGAGCTCCCCCGGGAGAGTCATTTGTCTCTCCCGGGGGAGCTTTTTTGCCTTGACGGGGCCGCCTGGGTATGGTATCATGAGGTTTACAGAACATAAACAAAGGAGGCATGACCATGTATGAAGCATTTCGGGAGGCGCAGCAGTCCAAAAAGGACCGCAGCCGCCTGAAGCTGGGGCTGTGGATCACCCTGGCGGCGGTGCTGCTGGCGCTGACGGCCACGCCGCTTGTGTGGGCGTCCCGGCAGAGCGCGGCATACCACCGGTATATGGACGCTCTGAACGGCAGCGTGCTGTATGCCCGGGAACATGACGGCGTGTGGCTGGAGCGGGCCGGCAGCCGCATCCACTATCCTCAGCTGGCCGGGGCCGGTATCAGCGAAAAGCTCCGGCAGGCCGGAATGGGCAAGCGCCAGCAGGAGCTGCCGGAGGGAGAGGGCGTGACCCTGGACTTCGGCGACGGCAGTCTTCTGCGGCTGTGGGAGGTGCCGATCCGGGGCGGCTATACCCCTGAGGAGACCTTCGGCGTGTTCGTGGCTTATACCTATTCCGACGGAGAGACATACTGCTATGATACCGGCAACCTGGGGTGGGACCGGGTGGTGGACAGCCTGCCCTCCGCCGGGTAAGGCGGGACGGGGCATCCCCGGCGGAGACTGTGCATACACTGGCACAGCCCCTGCCGGGGATGCTTTGATGGGGAGGCGCGCTGCATGACGTATCCTGTGTATATCGGGGACCGGGCCGCCGGAACCATGACCGTGACCGCCGCCGGGCAGGACACGGTGTTCGAGCTGCGGTGCCCGGATCCGGAGCCGGGGCTGTGGCGGGCCTGGGTCCAAGGGGAGGAGGGCCGCCTGGACCTGGGGCTTCTGGAGGGCGGGCGGCTGCGCCGCCGGTTTTCCCGCCGCCTGACGGCCTCCCTGGGCGGGGTCCGGTGGGCCGGGGCGGAGCCCTGCGGGAGCCGGGAGCCTGCCTGGCGCCCCGCCGGACCCGGGGACTGTCCGCTGCCCCTGCCGCCGGGGGCCATGTGCCGCCGGGAGGGGCGGCAGCTGCGGCTGGCCCTGCCCTATGGCGAGGACCGGCCCTTTCCCCTGACGGAGCTGTTCTGCCTGGCCCGGATCCGGACCATGGACGGCCGCCGCTGGGCGGAATACCGCTTTCTGGGCCGGGATCCGGTGCCCCCGGAAGAAAAGTGAAATTTGGGTCTACCATAATCCGGCGATATGTGGTATAATACCATGGAGTATCACCACAAAGGAGGAGAGACCCATGAGATGTCCCTATTGCGGCTACCGCGAGAGCAAGGTGGTGGATTCCCGTCCTGCGGACGAGGGAGCCAGCATCCGTCGGCGGCGCGAGTGCCTGTCCTGCGAGAAGCGCTTTACCACCTATGAGACCATTGAGTATCTGCCGATGGTGGTCATCAAGAAGGACGGCAGCCGCCAGAGCTTCGACCGCAGCAAGGTGCTGCGGGGCATCCAGCGCTCCTGCGAAAAGCGCCCGGTATCCGTGGCGGAAATGGAGCGCATGGTCACCGAGATCGAGCAGGAGCTGCAAAACTCCCTGGAGCGGGAGATCAGCACCGGGACCATCGGCGAGAAGGTCATGGAGAAGCTGAAAAAGGCCGACGAGGTGGCCTATGTCCGGTTCGCCTCGGTGTATCGCCAGTTCAAGGATATCAACACCTTCATGAGCGAGCTGAACAAGCTCCTCAGCGAGAAGTAAGGGCTACAGAATATTCCGCAGGCTCAGGCGCTCCAGCTCGTCCAGCAGCTCCAGCTGCTGGCGCAGCTGCGTCAGCTCCGGCAGCAGGTCATCCCCCTGCTCCAGCCGGCACAGGGTCCGGCACCGGGACAGGGTCACCTGGGCCGCGTCCAGGGTTTCGTGGTGGATGACCACATGGAGATAATCCTGGGCCCCGTCCCAGCTGTCCGCCAGGGCGTCCATGGCCTCCCGGGCCACGTCCCAGCGCTCCTGGGCCGCCAGCTGGGCGATCCGGTCCGCCTGGTCCATCCACCGGCCGGTCCGGCGGTTCAGAGCCGCCGCGTTGAGAATGCACAGGGCCAGCAGAGCCGCCAGTACCAGCGAGGGAATGATCAGAAACCGCTTCATACGTCCTCCTTGGCCTGGCAGATCACGTTGCCCCCCTGGTCCAGGGACAGGAGAAACACCTGAGACGGGTCCTTCAGGTGCTCCCGCTTCAGCTGCCGGCGCAGCCATGCGTCGTCCACGTCCATTTTCTTCATGTTGTCCCGCAGCAGTCGCCCGTCGTTGATCAGCAGCACCGGCAGGAACGGATCGTCCGCCGCGTTCATGGACAGCTGCGCAGGCGTCACCGGCTGGGCGTCGGACCGCAGCAGCACCGATACCTGGCCGCTGGTCTCCAGCACGGCGTACTGCACGTCCTTCAGGTTGGTGACCCCCTGGCCCCGCAGCTCCTCCATCAGCTCGTCCACCGTCATGCGGTTATGGCGCATGGCCCGCTGCTGGAGCCTGCCGCAGCGCACCACAATGGCTGGCTCCCCGCAGATCAGGGACCGGAACCGCCCGCTGCGGAAGCTGATATAGCTCAGCAGCGTGGTCAGAGCCAGCAGCGTCAGGATGGGAACCACCCCGTTGATCAGCGGCGAATCAAAATCCTGCATGGGCACCGACGCCAGGTCCGACAGCAGCATGGTCAGCACCAGCTCGATGGGCTCCAGCTCGCCGATCTGGCGCTTTCCCGTCAGACGCAGGCCCACGATCAGCAGCAGATACAGAATGATGGTGCGGAAAAAAGCAGTGGCCATGAGCATTCCCCCTTCTATGGCCAGTATGCGCCGATGAGAGAAAGTTATACCGAGGCTGTCGAAAACTCAGAAATTTTTCGCCATCGAAAAGGAAGATAGTTACGAAAGAAACCCATCAGGGGTGTCTTTCGTTTGCAATCACAAGTTTTTCAGGACTTTTTAAGTTCTGAAAAACTGCACTCAGCTTGTCAAAAAAGCCTTTTTTGACAAGCTGAGTTATACGGATTCATCCGGCCTTGAGGCCGTTTGATATACAGAACGCAGAACCGCGAAAGGAGGCCCCCGGGAAAAACCCATACAAAGCGCCATGTGCCTGCCGCTTCCCGGCAGGATAACGAGGAGGAGAGAGTATCGAGCCTTCGGCGGGAGCTCTCCCGCGCCGTCCGGGCGCGCACGCAGCGGGCAAATATGCGGGCGACCGCAAAACAGAGATGCTGCGACCGGAGAATGAGGCAAATCATCTGCGTGTTTGTCCTCCCCATTTCAACAGATCAGGAGGAATTTTTTTATGTGTGGAATTATCGGATACGTAGGCCGCCAGGAGGCCGCCCCTATTTTGCTGGAGGGCCTGGAGCGCATGGAATACCGGGGCTATGACTCCACCGGTATGGCCGTGTGCGGCGACGGCGTGCTGCGGGTCTGCAAGAAAAAGGGCCGGGTCCAGGTGCTGCGGGAGATGAGCCATGACGGCGCGGACCTGCCGGGCACCCTGGGCATCGGGCACACCCGCTGGGCCACCCACGGCGAGCCCAGCGACGTCAACGCCCACCCCCATCTGAGCCAGAGCGGCAAGTTCGCCGTGGTCCACAACGGCATCATCGAGAACTTCATCGCTCTGAAGGAGGAGCTGCTGCAAAAGGGCTACACCTTCCGCTCCGAGACGGACACCGAGGTGGTGGCCCAGCTGCTGGATTATTACTACAGCGACTGCGGCGACTTCTTTGAGGCCATGAACCGGCTGCTCCACGCGGTGGACGGGGCCTATGCCCTGGGCATCATCTGCGCCGACTATCCCGACCGGCTGGTGGCCGCCCGGAAGGACGCGCCCCTGCTGCTGGGCTTCGGCGACGGCGAGAACTTCATCGCCTCCGACGTGACGGCCCTGATCCGCCACACCCGGGACATCGCCTATATGGACGACGGGGAGCTGGCCATCCTGTCCCGCAGCGGCATCCGGGTATACGACCGCCAGCTGCGCCCGGTGGAGAAGAAGCACCACCATGTGGACTGGGAGGTGGACGCCGCGGAAAAGGGCGGCTACGCCCACTTCATGCTCAAGGAGATCATGGAGCAGCCCGCCGCCATCCGCAAGGCCACCGCCGCCCGGATCCAGGGAGGCCGCGTGGTGCTTCAGGACCTGACCATGACCCCGGAGCAGATCCGGGCCATCGGCCGCATCTACATCGTGGCCTGCGGCTCGTCGTACCATGTGGGCATGGTGGGCAAGTATAACCTGGAGCGGATGCTGCGCCGCAGCGTGGAGGTGTGCCTGGCCTCCGAGTTCCGCTATTGCGACCCCATCGTAGGGGAACGGGACCTGGTCATCGTCATCAGCCAGTCCGGCGAGACGCTGGATACCATGGCCGCCCTGCGGGAGGCCAAAAAGCGGGGCGCCCGCATTCTGTCCATCGTCAACGTGGTGGGCTCCTCCATTGCCCGGGAGTCCGACGACGTGCTGTATACCTGGGCCGGGCCGGAGATCGCCGTGGCCACCACCAAGGCCTACAGCACCCAGATGGCGGTGCTGAATCTGCTGGGTCTGTACTTCGGCGAGGTCATGGGCACCGTGGATTACGAGACATACACCGCCATGATCCGGGATATCCTGGATCTTCCGGAAAAGCTGGAGCAGGTGCTGGCCCAGGCGGACCGGATCCGGGAGATGGCCAAGGATTTCGCCGGACGGGACGACGTGTTCTTCATCGGCCGGAACCTGGACTATGCCCTGAGCCTGGAGGGAAGCCTGAAGCTCAAGGAGATCAGCTATATCCACTCCGAGGCCTACGCCTCCGGCGAGCTGAAGCACGGCACCATCTCCCTGATCGAGGAGGGAACGCCGGTTATCGCCCTGAGCACCTACGGGCCTCTGTTTGACAAGGCCATGAGCAACGTGGTGGAGGTACAGGCCCGGGGCGCCCGCGTCCTGGCCCTGACCACCGAGACCCACCGGGAGGCTATGCTGGCCCGGACAGACCGGGTGCTGACGGTGCCGGAGGTGGAGCCTATGCTGCTGCCCCAGCTGGGCGTGGCACCCCTGCAGCTGCTGGCGTACTACATCGCCCTGGAGCGGGGCTGCGACATCGACAAGCCCCGGAACCTGGCCAAAAGCGTCACCGTGGAATAACATCGCGTAAAACCGAGGAAATTATGAACAACATCAACATTGTACCCATGACGGCGGATCATCTGGACGCTCTGGAGCAGCTGGAGCGCACCTGCTTCTCCCGGCCCTGGTCCCGGAAAATGCTGGCCGAGGAGCTGGACAATGAGTGCGCGGCCTTTCTGGTGGCGGAGGACGCCGCCACGGGGGAGACAGTGGGCTATGCCGGGCTGCTGGTGGCCGCCGACGAGGGGTATATCACCAATGTGGCGGTGTTTCCCCCGTATCGCCGCCGGGGCGTGGCCGGGAAGCTGCTGGACGTGTTCCTGCGCTTTGCCCGGGCCAACCACCTGGCCTTCCTGACCCTGGAGGTCCGGCCCAGCAATGCCGCCGCCATTGCCCTGTATACCCGGTTCGGCTTCCGGGAGGCCGGACGCCGCCGGAACTACTATGACCTGCCCAAGGAGGACGCCCTGATCCTGACCCGGACCTTTGAGGAGGATGACCAGTGAACATTTTAGCCTTTGAATCCTCCTGCGACGAGACTGCCGCGGCGGTGGTGCGGGACGGGCGGACGGTGCTGTCGGACGCCATCCTGTCCCAGGCGGACATGCACGCCCTGTACGGCGGCGTGGTGCCGGAGATCGCCTCCCGGAAGCATGTGGAGGCCATTGCCGGTCTGACGGATCAGGCTCTGCGGGATGCGGGCCTGACCCGGAAGGACATCGACGCCGTGGCGGTGACGTATGCCCCGGGCCTCATCGGCGCGGTGCTGGTGGGGGTCAGCTTCGCCAAGTCCGCCGCCTACGCCCTGGGGGTGCCCCTGATCCCGGTGCACCACGTCCGGGGCCATATCGCCGCCAACTATCTGGCCTTTCCGGAGCTGGAGCCGCCGTTTCTGGCGCTGGCCATGTCCGGCGGCAACACCCTGATCGTGGACGTGAAGGGCTACACGGATATGGAGGTCCTGGGTGCCACCCGGGACGACGCGGCGGGGGAGTGCTTCGACAAGGCTGCCCGGGTGCTGGGCCTGCCGTACCCCGGCGGAAAGCCCATGGACCGGCTGGCCGCCCAGTCCCCCGGCGGGAAATACGTCCTGCCCAGGGCCCATGTGGAGGGCGCACCTCTGGACATGAGCTTTTCGGGGCTGAAAACCGCCGTGGTAAATCTGGCCCACAACGCCGAACAGAAGGGGGAGCCTCTGGACGCCGCCGCCCTGGCCCATGACTTCAACCAGGCGGTGTCTGACGAGCTGGTGCCCCGGGCCATGGAGGCCGCCCGTCTCCGGGGCCGCACCTGCATCGCAGCCGCCGGCGGCGTGGCCGCCAACACCATCATCCGCTCCGATCTGCAGCGGGCCTGCGACAGGGCCGGATACCGCCTGTACCTGCCGCCTCTGAGCCTCTGCGGCGACAACGGGGCCATGATCGGCGCCCAGGGGTACTACGAGTATCTGGCGGGCCGCCGGGCGGGGCTGGACCTGAACGCCTATGCCACCATGGAGCTGGACGACCTTTTCTATTGAGACACAAAATCCCCCCTGCCAATGGTCGGGTGTCATAAGACAGTTTCCCTTGCCTCTCCCTTTGGGAGAGGTGGCCGAGCGCAGCGAGGACGGAGAGGGCAAACGGCAAGACCCTCTCAGTCACCTGCGGTGACAGCTCTCCCAAAGGGAGAGCCAAGGGGCTGCGCCCCATTACATAGTATGTTGATATGAGAAATGGAGCGTATCTGTATCGATACGCTCCATTGACTGTTTTACGAACGCCCTGCCAACCGGCAGGGGGGATTTCAGCTGTTTATTCTTCCGTATGGCGGTTCTTTTTGGCCAGCTCCGCGATCTGGCCGAACTTCCCGGTGACATAGCTGTAGCTTTTCCGCCCGTGGGGCAGGAGACAGGCGCTGCAATCCTTGATGCCGTCGCCGACATAGCGGAAGTTGCCGCCGCACCGGTCGCCCAGGGCATACAGAGGACAGTAGCAGAACAGGCAATTGAAATCCTCCGGATGGGCCGTCTCGTGACAGGGAAAGAACTCACAGGCCGTGTGCTGGAAGAAGGAGTAGCGGCACTCCTCGGGCTTGGTGGACAGGGCCTCACACTTCTCCATGATGCACCTCCGTTACAGGCTTGCCGGGCCAATAGATGACATAGCACTCCGCCATCTCGCCCATGTAGAAAAACACGTTCTCGCCCATTTCAATGTGCTTGCCGAAGGTCAGATCCGGCACGAACAGGCGGCCGCAGGTGCGCTTGGGCCCCTTGATGGTGTAGCCCTCGGGGTTGGGGTCGTCCCGCAGGGCCTCTGCCGCCTCCTGAAGGCCGGGAAAGCGCAGGGCTTTCTCCAGCTGGGCCAGCTGGGTCTCGCCGTTGATATAGACCAGGTGATCCTGGTCCCGGAACCAGTTGATGAGCATTTGTTCGTCCTCCTGACAGAAAATGAGGTAGGGGGCGGGCGGGAGTGGCTGCCCCTGCCCGCCCCGTGGAAAGCTGCGGCTGTGCCGCGCTCAGGCTTGCAAAAAAACCGCGCCAATGCTCCATTGGCGCGGCCGGTTTCCCACGATCGGACCCATCCTCCGCCGTAGGGCGCGCAGCGGGGACAGCATGGCGGCAAGCAGGTCTTCTGACTGGCGGATCAGCAGCGGCGCACGGTCTTCCCGGTTTCCCAGTGACGGACTTTCGTCCCATATGCGCGGCCTCCCCGTATACAGCGGCGGTACCGTTCAGGATTCACACCTGATTCACTATTCTCCCGCGCCGCCCAACCGGCGGCACAGGCACTTGCGCATTGTATTCTTTATATACGGATAGTGTACCATCCGGCGGCGCTTCTGTCAAGGGGGCAGATGGGACCGGGGATTACTTTGGCAAAAACACTTGCCATCCGGCGCCGTCATGGTGTATGATAGGGGAAAAACAGGAAGGGGGCTCTTTCAAATGACCGCCGAACAACGACGGAGCCGGATCAGCGCCCGGCTCCATGAAGCACAGCAGCCCATCAGCGCCACTGTCCTGGCCCGAGAGCTGGGCGTCAGCCGCCAGATCATTGTGGGGGACGTGGCCCTGCTGCGGGCCGGAGGCCAGGCCATCACCGCCACCGCCCGGGGCTATGTGATCCCCACCCCCGGAGACGGCACGGTGCGCCAGGTGGCCTGCCGCCACGACGGCGCGGGTACCCGGGACGAGCTCAACGCCATGGTGGACTGCGGCTGCACGGTCATCGACGTCATTGTGGACCACCCGGTATACGGCCAGCTGTCTGCGCCGCTGCACCTGCACAGCCGCCTGGATGTGGAGCAGTTCATGAACCGCATGAAGGGGGCCGCGCCCCTGTCCCAGCTGACGGAGGGCGTCCATCTGCATACCCTGTCCTGCCCCGATGAGCAGGCCTACCGTCAGCTGACGGACCGCCTTCGGCAGCTGGGCTTCCTGGCGGAGTAGCTGCCCCCGGCAGCCGAATTTGCCGGCAGCGGCCTGACAAAACGGATTCTTGACAAGCTCAGCGCCGCATCCTTCCGGGTGCGGCGCTGAGCTGATTGTCTTATACGCCCAGCTTTTCCAGGGCCGCCATACGCAGGCAGTCGCACAGAATGGCGATGGCCTGCTCCAGCTCGTGGATGGGCGGCAGGGACGGGGCAATGCGGATGTTGCTGTCCTGGGGGTCCACGCCATAGGGGAAGGTGGCCCCGGCGGCGGTCATGGTGACGCCGGCGTCCCGGCACAGTTCCAGCGCCCGCTTGGCGGTTCCGGGCATGGCGTCCAGACTGACGAAATAGCCGCCCTTGGGATGGCTCCACCGGGCGATGCCGCAGGGGGACAGATGGCGGTCCAGCTCGTCCTCCACCGTGCGGAACTTGGGCCCCAGAATGGCCGCGTGACGCCGCATCAGCGCCAGGGTGGTCTCCTTATCCTTCAGATACCGCACATGGCGCAGCTGGTTCATCTTATCGTAGCTGATGATCTGGATGTTCAGCAGATTCTTGAAGTATTCCACGTTGGCCTCGCTGACCGCGCCGCAGGCGATGCCCGCCCCGGGGAAGGTGATCTTGCTGGTGGAGGCAAACTCATACACCATGTCGGCGTTGCCGTACTCCGCGCACAGGGACAGAATGTCCGGGAAGGGCACGAAATCCCCCTCCAGCTCGTGGACGCAGTAGGCATTGTCCCACATGAGCATAAAGTCCGGCGCGGCGGGCTTCATGGCGGCCAGCCGGCGAATGGTTTCGTCGGAATAGATGATGCCCGTGGGGTTGGAGTATTTGGGCACGTTCCACATACCCCGGACCTCCGGGTCCCGGATCAGCCGCTCCACCTGGTCCATATCCGGCCCGTTCTCCGTCATGGTCACGGGGATCAGCTCCATGCCGAAGGACTCCGTCACCTTAAAATGCCGGTCGTATCCCGGCACCGGGCACAGCCACTTCACCCGGTCCAGCTTGCCCCAGGGCTTCTCGCTGTGCAGCAGGCCGTGGGTATACGCCTTGGACACGGCGTCGAACATCAACTCCAGGGAGGAGTTTCCTCCGGCGATGACCTGGCCGGGCTTGCAGCCCAGAAGGTCTGCAAACAGCCTCCGGGCAATGGGAATACCCGCCACATAGCCGTAATTTCGCGCATCAATGCCGTCGGTGATGAAGTCGTCAGCAGTCAGGGGGATGTTGTACATCTCCATGACCATATCCAGCTGCTCCCGGCCGGGCTTGCCCCGGGCCATGTTCAGCTCCAGCCCCAGGGCCTTCTGCTCCTGGTGGGTCCTGCACAGGGCGGCGTATTCCGCCTGCCGCTCCGCAAGGGTCATTTCCTGATAAGTTTTCATGATGCTTTCCCTCTTTTCCCGTAGTGGCGCCGGGTTTCCGGCCCAACGCCTCCCCAGCATAGCATACATTCCCTCAAAAGGCAAATGTTACTTTTTCGCAGGCGGCACACATCCGCTTTCATCCTGCTTTCTCCCCTAAAATTCCCGCAGCACCAGCTCCGTGGAGCCGCTGCCGGTCACCAGCCGCAGCACCCGGGGATGTCCGGCGTATTCCCGGCACAGGTCCCGCAGGGCCGTGCCGCTGTGGTATCCGTGAATCAGCCGCAGGCGGTATACCCCGCCGCCGCAACGGCGCAGGGCCGCGTCGATGGCCACCCGGGCCTGGTAGGTGTTTTTTCCGTGAAGATCCAGCTCCATGATCCCCGGCTGCATACGCCTCACCCCTTTCTTGTCCCATTTTACTCCGGGACGTCCCGGTTTGCAAGCGGCGTTTCCCATAGAAGAAAAAAGCGGCGCCTCTCCCGGGAGAGACGCCGCTTGCAGGCTTTACAGATCCAGGGCCAGGTCCCCGTCCTTGATCCATTTCCATTTCCGCAGGGGAAGGGACAGCAGCCATGTGAGCACCGCCGGCAGCACGAAGGAGATCAGCACCAGCCCCAGCCAATCCATGCCGGTGATGCCGGCCTTGACCCCGGCGGCCACATCGTTGACCCAGCCGGTGTACACGCCGATCTGGCCCACCAGGCCGCAGGTGCCCATGCCGCTGGATACCGCCGCGCCGTTCATCTCCAGGCGGAACAGGCAGGTGGCAATAGGCCCCGTAATGGCGGAGGCCAGCGTGGGCGGGATCCACACCCGGGGGTTGCGGACGATGTTGCCCATCTGCAGCATACTGGTACCCAGGCCCTGTGCCGCCAGACCGCCCCACCGGTTTTCCCGGAAGCTCATCACGGCAAAGCCGATCATCTGGGCGCAGCAGCCTGCCACGGCAGCGCCGCCGGCCAGCCCCGTCAGCCCCAGGGCCGCGCAGATGGCGGCGGAGGAGATGGGCAGCGTCAGCGCCACGCCGATGACCACAGATACGATGATGCCCATGAAGAAGGGCTGCAGCTCCGTGGCCCACATGATGAACCGGCCCACGGCGCTGGCCGCCGTACCAATGGGTGCGGCGATCAGGGCGGCAATGCCGATGCCCGCCAGAGTGGTGACGATAGGTGTCACCAGAATGTCGATCTTCGTCTCCTTGCTGACGGCCTTGCCGATCTCAGCTGCCAGAATCGCCACGAACAGCACCGCCAGAGGCCCTCCGGCCCCGCCCATATAGTTGGTGGCAAAGCCCACGGGAATCAGGGAATACAGCACCAGGGGCGGCGCCTCCAGCGCCCGTCCGATGGCCACCGCCATGCCCGGGCCCACCATAGCGGAGCACAGGCCGCCGATGGTATACGTCACGGCGCCCTCCCCCTTGCCCAGGGTGACGATCACCTCCGTCAGAAACCCGATATGAAGCTGCTGACCGATGGTGTTGAGGATGGTCCCCACCAGCAGGGTGCAGAACAGCCCCTGGGCCATGGCGCCCATGGCGTCGATAAAGTACCGCCTGGCCGAGAACACGATGTTCTTCCGGGCCAGGAATTTGCGAACCGCTTCCATAGCATTGACCTCGCATATGTAAAGTAATAGGGTACACAGGTGTCATGACACCTGTGTACCCTATTATAGCGTGTGGTTTCCGTTTGTCAACCCCTTCAGGGTTCTATACGTTTTATTCCCCGTATACGCACCCCTTCGCCGGCCCTCCGGCCAGAGGAATATCCGCCACCGTCAGGGGAATGCGGTACATATCCCGCAGCAGCTCCTCCGTCAGGGTTTCCTTCACCGGGCCCCAGGCCCGGACGCCGCCGTCCTGCAAAACCAGGGCGTGGGTGGCAAACCGGAAGGCGTGCTCCGGATTGTGGGTGGACAGCAGCACCGTGTACCCGCTGTCCGCCAGAGCCCGCACCTGCCGCAGCAGCCGGAACTGGTTGCCGTAGTCCAGGCTGGCGGTGGGCTCGTCCATCAGAAGGATCCTGGCTTGCTGGGCCATGGCCCGGGCAATCAGGGCCAGCTGCCGCTGGCCGCCGGAGATCTCGTTGACGCCCCGGTCCCAAAGGTCCTGAATGCCCAGCTGCTCCAGGGCCCGGTCCGCCGTCTCCTGCTGCCGCCGTCCCGGCGCGTGAAAGGGGTCCGCCCCCATCAGTACCGTGTCCCGGACGGTGTAGTTGTATACCGGCGCGCTGGTCTGGGGGATATACGCCGCCAGACGGGCCAGAGCTCTGCGGTCCAGGGATCGCAGAGCGTGGCCGCACAGGGCAATGTCTCCCCGGTATCTGGGCAGAAAGCCCAGAATGCACCGGAACAGGGTGCTCTTGCCTGCCCCGTTGGGGCCCAGCACTGCCACCAGCTGCCCCGGCTCCGCCCGGAAGGTCACGTTCCGCAGCACCTGCCGCCGCCCGTAGGCGAAGGACAGCTCCCTTACGTCAATGGACACGGCGTCCACCTCCCGTCGCAATGAGATACAGAAACAGCGGCGCCCCCACAAAGGCCGTCAGAATGCCCAGAGGCAGCTCGCCGGTGGTCACAAGTCTTGCAATGTCGTCCACTGCCAGCAGAAATGCCGCTCCGAACAGGGCCCCGGCGGGGATCAGCCGCCGGTAGTCGTACCCGAACAGCATCCGGCAGAAGTGGGGGATCACCAGGCCCACCCAGCCGATCATGCCCGACACCGCCACGCTGGCGGAGGTCAGCAGCGTGGCGCACACGATCACCGCGCCCCGCAGCCGCCGGGTGTTCACGCCCATGGACTGGGCCTCCTCCTCGCCCACGGTCAGCAGGTTCATCCGCCACCGCAGAAAAAACAGGGGGATCATCCCCAGGGCCACGGGAATGGCCAGAAATACCACGTCCTTGTCCTTAATGGAGGACAGGGATCCCATGAGCCAATAGGTGATGGCGGGCAGCTGCTGCTGGGTATCCGCCACCAGCTTCACAAAGGACGTCCCCGCCGAAAACAGGGACGAGATCATCATGCCCGCTAAAATCAGGGCCACCGTCTGGTTTGTTCTGGACAGGCGGCTCACCAGCCATGCCGCCGCCACGGCCAGCAGACCGCAGCAGAAGGCGGCGGCGGAAATGCCGAAATAGCCCGCCCCCAGCAGGATGGCCACCGCCGCGCCGAAGCCTGCGCCGGTGGAGGCCCCCAGAATGTCCGGCGACACCATGGGATTGCGGAACATGCCCTGATACGCCGCGCCGGACACCGCCAGGGCCGCCCCCACCAGGGCCGCCGCCGCCACCCGGGGCAGCCGCACGGCAAAGACCACCTTGTCATCGCTGATAGGCCAGTCCGCCGCCCCGCCGGAGATCCGGGTCCACAGCATGTGGACCAGCTGCCCCGGCGACAGGGCGTACCGCCCTACCAGCAGCGATCCCAGCAGCACCGCCAGGAAAACAGCCCCCAGCACCGCGAACCGCCGGGCATAGCGCTTATCCGCCGCCCGGAGGATATTGTGAAATACGGTGCTCATTTATGGGTTCCTCTCTTTTCTGTAGTACACGGTCTGGGCGGCGGCGCCGGCGGCCGCCAGCAGCACGCACAGAACCGGGGCGCGGCAGATTTTCCTCATAGCGTTCCTCATTTCAGGGTGGAGCGGCTGAGCATCTGCCGCGCCTCCTCCTCCGTCAGGTCATAGTGCCAGAACAGCCCATAGTATTCCCGGGCCACCTGCACCATGTCATAGTCGTACAGCTCCGGATACAGCAGATTCCCCAGCCACCAGATGCCCAGCACCCGGTTCACGGAGGGGGGAGAGCTCATCCAGTCGTAGGGCAGGCCGGGGATCTCGTAGTATTTCCCGGACTGCACGGCCTGCAGGCCCGCCCACTCCCCCTGGGCCAGGGTGTCGTAGGGGCCGCCGGTGGACAGGAGGATCACGTCCGGCTCCACGGCGTATACCTCCTCCAGACTGACGGCGGTGCCGCCGCCCCGGTTGCTGACCTCCTGGGGGATAATGGCGTTGACGGCCCCCACCAGGTCGATGACGTCCGCCTGGACCGACCCGGCGGCGTTGCAGGCAAGGCCCGTGGACCCGGTGCCGAACAGCACAGAGAGCCGCTGATTCTCGGGGATTTTTGCGGAATTCTGCCGGGCCATGGAGACGGTTTTTTCAATGAATTGGGCCAGGGACTCCGCCATGTCGGACCGGTTCAGGATATCCCCCAGGGTCCGGTAGGCGGCGGCCATATCGTCCAGGTTTGCCTCGATAAACACCGTGGGAATGCCGGTCTGCTTCTGTATACGGTCCATATCGTCGGCGATGCTGTCCTTTTTGTCACCCAGGTCGATGATGATCTGGGGCCGGGCGTCGATGAGGGACTCCATATTCAGGTTGGCCTTGCTGCCGTAAAACTGGCCGAAGGTGGGCAGATACCGGACCTCCTCCGGAAAATACGGCATCTGGGCCGTGCTGGGGCTGCTGGCCAGACCCGCCAGCAGGTCATAGGCAATGGGCATGAGGATCATCTGGGCCGTGGAGCCGCTGGGGGCCACCCGCCGGATATCGGCGGGGATCTCCACCTGGCGGCCGGCGGAGTCGGTGACGACCCGGGTCTGCACCCCCTCCAGGGGGTCGTAGCCCTGTTTTTTGCCGCAGGCCGCCAGGGGCAGACACAGGCACAGGGCCAGGAACAGGGCGAGAATACGATGTTTCATAGGTCACTCCTTATCAGAATCAGGCCGGGACGGAAGGGGGCGGAAATCCGGCCGGCCCGGCAGCCAGCCGTCACCGACCCGCCGCGGGGGCGGCGGGGGAGGGGGGATCAGGGCATCATTCTCCCCGCTGTAGAAGGCGCGGTTGTTTTCGATGAGCTGGGGAAGGGTCACGGGGCGGTAGAAATTCACGTCCACCCCGGCGTTGAGCACCCGGGGCATCTGGCGCAGCATGCCGTACTCCGGGCCCCGGGCCTGATGCAGGTGACCGTGGATCATATAGCCCCGCCTGCGGTAGAGAATGGGATAGTGGCAGAGGATAATGTGGACCTCTCCGTCGTCGATCTCGTTGAAGTCGGTGACGGTCTCAAAATAGCGGTACAGCTCCCCGGCGTTTTCAAAGCCGGTGTCGTGGTTGCCGCGGATCAGGTGCTTATGGCCCCGGAGCCGCGCCAGCGCGTCCCCCGGCACCAGGCCCCGGTTATAGCCCACGTCCCCCACCACATACACGGTGTCATCCTCCGACACGGCGGCGTTCCACCGGGCGATCAGCACCCGGTCCATTTCCTCCACGGAGCCGAAGGGACGGGAGGGCAGGAAGGGCTCATAGTGAAAGTGGAGGTCGGCGGTATAGAAGATCATGGCGTCCTCCCATAGCGATATTTTCAAAATAGAATAACGAATCTCAAAAAAATTTAGATAACCAGATGAATTTTTGTTCAGTATAGCAAAATCCGCCAGGATTGTCAATACGGCAGGGCGGGAAAATGCCATTTTGGGCATGACAGAGCCCCGGACGGCGGAAGGCAGATATGGCCGCCCGGGGCTTTGTCTATTTCATTCGCTCCACAGCCGCACCGTCCGTGGGGCGGTGTCGCCGTCTGGCAGCAGCGACGCCGCGAAGCCCGCGGGCTGATACGTCAGCTCCAGCAGGAATTGATCGGGCTGATCCAGATAGTCCGGGTACTGGTCCAGCACCATCACCAGCTCCAGCTGCTGCCCCTGAGCGGGCAGCGGGTTCAGCCAGCCGTTTACCACCTGATTGCTGAACTCCACGCCGGACTCATACCCCAGGGGCAGGACACCCTTGGACGTGTCGTGGATGTAGAATTGGGCGTTCAGCTGATAAAGCTGCCCGTCATAGAACCCGTAGGCCTTTCCCTCCGTCAGCTTCAGGGGGATGTCCTTGCTGCTGGAACGCAGGAGAAAGTAGTAAAGATATTTCTGGTTGGGGACCTTCTGGATGACTACGCTGCCGTCCTCAGCCGTATAGCTCTCCTGGACGGCCTGGCCGGGAATGCTCAGCCTGGTCAGGCGGGGCGTCAGGGCCTGGGCGGTGTACCGGGCTTCGGCGTACCGCAGAATGCCGGACAGCACCAGCAGCGCCGCCAGGACGATCACCGCCGCCCACAGGGCTTTCCGCCGCCGCCGCAGACGGCGCAGCAGCCGGGCCTCCTCCTGAAACTGCGGCTCCAGCAGGGGGTGGCACATTTCGTCCGCCGTCCGGCGGCAGGCTTCGCACCCGGCCAGGTGCTCCTCCAGAGCCTCCCGGGATTCCGGGCTCAGCATCCCCTCGGTGTACAGGGGCATCAGATCCTGGGCCAAGGCACAGTCAATGCTTTTCATGGCGTTCCCTCCATTTGCTCCATGATTTTCTTCCGGGCCCGGTGATAGGTGACGCAGGCCCAATTTTCACCCTTTTCAAACAGGCTGCCGATGTCGCGGAAGGACAGCTCCCCCAGCACCCGCAGCAGAAATACCTCCCGGTACGGCTCCGGCAGCCGGTGCAGCAGCCGGTGGATGCGCAGGGCCAGGTCCTTGTCCTCAAAGGCGGCGGCAAAGTCCCGGCTGTCCGGCAGGGCGGCGGTGTCGTCCAGGGGCTGGCACCGACCCTCCTTCCGCCGCAGAGAGGTCCAGGTGTTCCGGGCGATCTGGCACAGCCAGGTGGAGGCGGCACACTCGCCCCGGAAATCCGGCAGGGCCACCATGGCCCGGTAAAAGGTCTCCGCCGCCAGCTCCTCGGCGGCGTGTTCGCTGCCGGTGAGCCGCAGAGCGTAGCGGTACACCGTCTGATAGTGGCGGCGGTACAGCTGCTCCATATCCTGGGCCATGTCCTCCCTCCTTTCTGTTTATTAGACGCGCGGTGCAGCGGAATCTGACAGAAAATTTCAAAAAAAATCCCCTTATGCGGGGGCATAAGGGGATTTTGAGGGGTCAGGTATTCAGATACGGGTCGTCCAGGCGGCCCAGGCGGCGCAGCATGGTCTTTTTCACGGCCTTGAAGATGTTCTCATATCCGGTGCAGCGGCACAGATGGCCGGACAGCAGCTTGCGCAGCTGGTCGTCGGTATAGTACACGCCCCGGTCCAGGATCTCCACCGCCGTCATGACAAAGCCCGGGGTGCAGAAGCCGCACTGGATGGCGGTTTCCTCCATAAAGGCCTGCTGAATGTCGGACAGCTCACCGTTGGGGCCCATGAGGCCCTCCAGGGTGGTGATGTGCTTGCCCTCGGCCCACACCGCCAGGTACAGGCAGGAGTTGTAGCACTCGCCGTCGATGAGCACGTTGCAGGCGCCGCATTCGCCCACCTCACAGCCCTTCTTCACGGAGGTCATGGAGAAGTCGTTGCGGAGCATATCCGTCAGAGATGCCCGGACGTCCACCATTTTCTCCACTTCCTTGCCGTTGAGGAAGAACGTCACCAGCTGATACTGATTCTTTGCCATTACAGCTCACCTCCTGCCAGCTTCACGGACTCGATGAGGCAGCGCTTGGCGCTCTCCACGGCGATGTGGGAGCGGAAGGCCCTGCTGGCCCGCCAGGAATCCCGGGGGTGGATGTCCTCCAGCACCGTGCGGCCGAACTGCTGGATGCTCTCCAGGGTGACGGCCCTGCCGTTGATGAACGCCTCGGCATTCAGCGCCCGCAGGGGCACGGGGCCCGCCACGCCGAAGGCGATGCGCACCCGCTCAAAGGTCTTTTTGTCCGGGCTCAGCCGGGCGTTGACGGAGGTGCCCAGGGTGGCGATGTCCATGGCATTGCGCATGGCGTACTTGATATAGTGGCCGAAGGTCCGGTCATAGGATGCCTTGGGGATCAGGATGGCGGTCTGGATCTCGCCGTCCTCCGCCCGCAGGTCCACGGCGCCGGCCTTGAGGTAGAAATCCTTGATGGGTACCCGGCGGACGCCGTTTTTGCCGGTGATCTCGATGATGGCCTCCCAGGCGTGGAGGGTGGAGGCGGAGTCGGCGGAGGTGACGCCGTTGCAGGTGTTGCCGCCGATGGTGCCGGCGTTGCGGATCTGGGGGCCGCCCACCATGTCCACCGCCTCGCCCAGCACGTTGATGTACCGCTGGATCAGGGGATCGGCGGTGATGTGGCTGAAGGTGGTGAGGCTGCCGATGCGGAGATTTTCCTGGTCATCCAGGGACACGCCCCGCATTTCGCGGCAGCCCTGGATGCTGATGAGGGCCTTTCCGGCCCGCTTGCCCTCCCGCATCTGCACCAGCACGTCGGTGCCTCCGGCGATGATCTGGGCCTCGGGATGCTCCAGCCGCAGGCGGATGGCGTCCTGGACGCTTTGGGCCTGGTAGAGCGCTGACATATCATACATAGCGGTGTTTCCTCCTTAGTCCCGGATCAGGCCCTCTTCCGTGAAGCGCCGGAAAAGGACGTGGGGGGTGATGGGATCCTGGTCGATGGCCACGCCGGTGGCGTTGTAGATGGCGTTGCGGATGGCGGGAGCGCCGGAGCAGGCCGGGGGCTCGCCCAGGGCCTTGGTGCCGAAGGCGCTGGTGGGCTCGGCATTCTCCACGAACTGCGCCTCCAGATGGGGGTGGTCCATGATGGTGGAGAGCTTATAGTCCAGCAGGTTGTTGTTCAGGGGGCGGCCGGTCTTTTCGTCGAACAGCAGCTGCTCGGACAGACCGTAGCCGATGGCCATGGACATGCCGCCGTGGACCTGGGCCTCGGCCAGGGCCGGATTCACCAGCCTGCCGCAGTCGTGGACGTTGATGATGTCCTTCAGCGTCACCTTGCACATGGGGATATCCACCTCCACCTCGGCGAAGGTGCAGCCGAAGGAATAGGCGTTGTTGCGGATGGTGTAGGTGCTCTCGGCGGTGATATGCTGGGAGTCGTTGGGGTTATACTGGGCGTGCATGGCCAGCTCCGACAGGCTCATCAGCACCTTGCCGTCGGTGGTGCGGACGATGCTGCCGTCCACGATGTCCATGTTGTACACCGCCTGGCGGGTGAGCTTGGCGGCGTAGTCCAGAATTTTCTCCTTCAGCAGCAGGCCCGTCTGGCGGATGGAGAACCCTGCCACATACGTCTGGCGGGAGGCGTAGGCGCCCAGGCCCGTGGGGGTGATGTCCGTATCCTGGCAGGACACCACGTGGACCCTGCGATAGTCGCCCAGGCCCACCACGTCGGAGGTCATTTGGGCATAGACGGTGTCGGCACCCTGGCCGATCTCCGTCTCGCCGCACTGCATGGTGACGCTGCCGTCCAGGTTCAGCTGCATCCGGTTGGAGGACGTCTCCAGAGAGATGGGATACACGGCGGTGTTGTACCAGAAGGTGGCCACACCGATGCCCCGGCGGACGGGGCCGGTGTCCTTGGCAAATTCCGCCAACTTCCTGTCGTAGTCGATGTACTTCTTGCCTGCCTCCAGACACTGGCGGAAGGAATCGTCATAGTTGACGTTGTGGGAGAATCCGTCCTCGTACCCCTGGGGCATGATGTTCTGCATCCGGAAGGCCAGGGGGTCCATGCCCACGGCCTTGGCGCAGTCGTCCACGTTGGACTCGTCGGCAAAGGAGGCCTGGGGCATACCGTAGCCCCGCATGGCGCCGGCGGCGGGCCGGTTGGTGAACACGGTCCAGGCGTCGCACTCCATGTTGTCGCAGGGGTAGTGCTGGGGGAAGGAGCCCATGGCCTTGGCCACGATGCTGTGTCCGTGGGAGGCGTAGGCCCCCTGGTTGGAGAACAGCTCCACCTTCCGGGCGGCAAAGGTGCCGTCCGGTCGGAGCCAGGACACGATGTGGAACCGGATGGCGTGGCGCACCCGGTTGGAGACGAAGGTTTCCTCCCGGGAGCAGTCGATGCGGACGCAGCGCCCGTGGACTTGGGTGGAGCACCAGGCACACAGAGGCTCGTACAGGGCGTCCTGCTTGTTGCCGAAGCCGCCGCCGATATAGGGCTTTACCACCCGGATATCGCTCCAGGGGCGGCCCAGGGCCTGCCCCACCACCCGGCGGATGATATGGGGGATCTGGGTGGAGGCCACCACGGTGATGCGGCCGTTTTCCTCATAGGCGAAGCAGCCGTGGTTCTCAATGTGGCAGTGCTGCACCGTGGGGGTATCGTACCAGCCCTCTACCCGGATGAGGCCCGGCTCCCGGATGGCGGCCTGATAGTCGCCCTTTTTCATGTCGGTGTGCTTGAGGACATTGTCGGGATAGTCATCGTGAAGCCGGGGTGCGCCGGGCTTCATGGTCTCCTGGGCGTCCAGCACCAGGGGCAGCTCCTCATACTCCACCTGCAAGGCCCGGACGCCCTGCATGGCGGCCACCTCGTTTTCCGCGATGACCACGGCCACGTCGTCGCCGTAGTAGCGGACATGGCGGTTGAGCAGATGACGGTCCGCCACGTCCTGGTGGTCCGGGTCCATGGACCAGGGGTGACCGGCGGTGGGGAAGGGGTGCTCCGGCACGTCGAAGCAGGTCAGGACCTTCACCACGCCGGGGATCGCCTCCGCAGCGGTGGTGTCCACAGACTTCACGAAGCCGTGGGCAATGGTGGAGTGCTTGATGCGCACATACAGCGCGTCCCGGGGCATCAGATCCTCGTAATACTTGGTGCGTCCGGTGGCCTTGTCAAAGGCGTCCACCCGGACCTCCCGTTTTCCAACCTCAGCCATGAATGGTGTCCTCCTCAGCAAAATAAGAAGTCGCGATATCTGGCATAAGCCCTCGTAATTCTTCTTTGTTAAATTGTATCATAGCATATCCCGCCGGATTTGAAAAGCGGTTTTCGTGATTTTAGTTGGAGAATAGCGCCATGACAGAAAAAGCCCCGGCGGAGCTTGTCCGCCGGGGCAGGGGAGATGCGGTGTCAGCGAAAGGAGATCGCTTAGATGGCCTTGCGCTTCTTGGAGGTGACCACCACGGCAGCGCCGGCTGCCATGACCGCCACCAGGCCGTACACCACCACGCCGGTATCGGCGGTCTTGGGGCTTTCGGGCTTGGTGGGAGTGGTGGGAGTAGTGGGCTCCTCGGCGGGCAGGGTGATGGTCATGCGGCCCTGGGGCTGGGCATACTGTTCACCCACCACGCCCTTGAGCTCGGTGGTGATGTAGTCCATCAGCACCTCGTCCAGAGGCAGACCGGTGTCGAACTGGCCGGAGGCGGCAGCGAAGGCATAGTAGGTGTCGCCGCCGGCGGCGCAGAAGTTGTTGGTGACCACGGCATAGGTCTTGTTGGGGTCAAAGGCCTTGCCGTTGACGCTGTTGATGGTGACGCGGTTGATGGAAGCGGGGCCATAGTAGGTGGCCTTACCGCTGCCGCTGGGATAGGGAGTGGTCTGCGGATCGTATTTCTTAGTGGCGTCAATGGAGATGTTCATGCCGGCGATCTGGGGGAAGCCGCCCAGGGAGTCGGGCAGAGCAAAGGTAGAAGCCTCCAGGGCCTCCAGCAGCTCGGCGCCGGTGACGTACACCACGGCCACGGTGTTGCCGAAGGGCAGCACGGTGTTCACGTCCAGCTTGGAGATGTCGCCCTTGTGGATCCAGGCCCGGATGCCGCCGCCGTTGGTGATGGCCACCACGTTCTCGGCGGGAACGGTGAGCTCAGCGTCCTTGCGGATGGCCCACAGCATGGAGTCGGTGATCAGGTCGCCCAGGTTGGTCTCCTGGGTGCGGTTGCCGGGATCCTTGTCGCCGTTGAGCTCCACGTCGGTTCTGGCAAAAACCTTGCCGTACTCGGCGTTGATGTCGCTGATGATCTTGTCGGCGGCAGCCTTCACGGTGGCGTCCTCCTTGGTGTAGGCGGACAGGTCGATGAGGCCGTTGCTCTCGATGCTCTTGGTGGCGTTGTCAATGACGATGGCGCCCACATAGGCAAGGCCCGTGCCGGTGGACTGGACCATGCTGTTGTCCTTGCTGGCGGTCATCACCGTGTGGGAGTGGCCGTCGATGAACAGGTCGATGCCCTTGACGTTCTGCATCACATTATAGGAGCAGTTGGGCTCGGAGGACTTATCCACGCCCAGGTGGCCCAGAGCGATGACGATATCGGCATTCCCCTCGTTGCGGGCCATGTCCACGTCCTCCTGGGTGATCTTGTACAGATCCTTGCCGCCGATGAAGCTCAGACCCTTCATCAGGGCGGGGTTGGCCTTGGTCTGGGTCTCAGGGGTGGCCATGCCCACAATGGCGATGCGGAACAGCTCGGTCTCGTAGCTGTCGTCGGCATAGATGGGAGCGGTGCCGCCGGGGGCGAAGAGCAGCTCACCCTCGTCGTCCACCAGGTTGTTGCAGGCGACCATGAAATCACCCTGGTGCTTTTTCAGGTTCTCCATCAGCTGGGGGAAGCCATAGTCAAACTCGTGGTTGCCCAGGGTGATGACGTCATAGCCCACCAGGGCCATCATGTCCAGGGCGGTTGCGCCCTTGCTGAGGCTGACGTAGGGAGAGCCCTGGCTGTAGTCACCGGCATCCAGCAGGATCACCTGGTGAGCGCCCTTGTCGTAGCACTCGTCCCGCAGAGCAGCCACCTTGGCGTACTTGTCGATGGCGCCGTGGACGTCGTTGGTGTGCAGGATGACGGTCTTGCCCGCCAGGGAGTCAGGGAGCTGATACGTCTCCTTGTTCTCGCCCCAGGAAGCCGGGACCATCAGCGCCAGCGTCATGACCAGCGCCAGCAGAGTCGCTAAGAATTTCCGCATGGTATTCTTTCCTCCTTCAATTTTCAGAGCGCGGTGCGCGTTCTGTTGTATCCTTATCATACATGATTTCTCCGAAAAAAGAAATTCTTTTTCCTTCTGCAAGGTATACAAAAATTTCATTCTCATTTTGTTGAAATTGCGTGGGTATAAACCCGGGAAAATGGGATGGATTTTTGCGCATTTCATGATATAATAAAGAATCATGCAATCAACCCGGAAAAGGAGGGCATTTTCCATGAAATATCTGTTTCGCGGGGGCACAGTGGTGTCCGGACGGGGCACCCGCCGGGCGGACGTGCTGGTGGAGGACGAGAAGATCCTCCGGGTGGCCCGCAGCATCTCCGCGCCGGAGGCCACGGTCATCGATGTGGAGGGACAGCTGCTGCTGCCGGGCTTCATCGACGCCCATACCCATTTCGACCTGGACGTGTGCAGCACCACAACGGCGGACGATTTCTTCTCCGGCAGCCGGTCGGCGCTGCGGGGCGGCACCACCACGGTGGTGGATTTTGCCTGCCCGAATAAGGGAGAGACCCTGCATCAGGGACTGGAGCTGTGGCACAGGAAGGCAGACGGAAGCTGCTGCTGCGACTACGGCTTCCATATGACCATCGACGACTGGAACCCCGGCATCGAGGCGGAGATCGACGACATGTACGCCGCCGGGATCTCCTCGTTCAAAATGTACATGACCTATCCGGCCATGATGATCGGCGACGAGGCCATGTATCACGCCCTGAAAAAGCTCAGGGAAAAGGGAGGCATCTGCGGCGTTCACTGCGAAAACAGCGGCGTTATTGACGCGCTGATCGCCGAGAAGAAGGCCGCAGGGGAGATGGGCGTGGGCTCCCATCCCCGGACCCGGCCCGATTTCCTGGAGGCGGAGGCCGTGTCCCGGCTGCTGCGCATCGCTCAGGCGGTGGATATCCCGGTGGTCATCGTGCATCTGACCAATGCCGCCGCCCTGCGGGAGGTGGAGGCCGCCCGCAAACGGGGCCAGCGGGTGTATGTGGAGACCTGCCCCCAGTATCTGCTGCTGGACGACAGCGTGTATGACGACCCCGACTATTCCCGGGCCGCCCGCTATGTCTGCGCCCCGCCCATCCGCAAGACGGAGGACCAGCGGGTCCTGTGGGCCGCCCTGCGCAAGGGCGAGATCCAGACCGTGTCCACGGATCATTGCAGCTTTACCCTGGAGCAGAAGGACGTCGGACGCGGGGACTTTACCAGGATCCCCGGCGGCCTGCCGGGGGTGGAGACCCGGGGCGAGCTGCTGTATACCTACGGCGTTACCACCCGGAAGATCAGCCTGGCCACCATGTGCCGGGTGCTGTCGGAAAACCCCGCCAAGCTCTACGGTATGTTCCCCCGGAAGGGCGTGCTCCAGGCCGGGGCCGACGCGGATATCGTGGTGTACGATCCCCAGGCGGACCATCTGCTCCGGGCGGAGGACATGACAAGTCTGGCGGGCTACACGCCGTATGAGGGCTTCCCCATCCGGGGCGGCATCCGGCAGGTGTGGCTCCGGGGCCGCCTGGCAGTGGAGGACGGCTTTGTCCTGGCCGGGCCCGACGGGAAGTATATCTCCCGGGGCAAGTGCAGCCTGTGACGAATAAACGAGAGAGGGTCACTGTATGAATATTCTGTATGCCCAGTCGCCGGCGCTGTTCTGGTGCGCCCTGGCGCTGATCGTGTGCTTTTTTGTGCGCCGGGGAGCCCACCGGGTCCGGGCGGTGCTGGACCTGGTGCTGGGGCTTTTGTGCGCGGTAGGCGGCGTGGCCCTGTACTATCTGGGCATGTACAACGACGCATTTACCATCCGGGATTTCTGGCACATCCGCACCGCAGGCTGGATCGGCCTGGCGGTGGTCGTGCTGGTGACGGTGTGGCAGGTGGTGAAGGCCACCCGCCGCAGCGTGTCGGCCCGCCGGGCCGCCCGCCAGGCAGAGCGGGACGAAAAGACCCGGCAGAAGGAGCTGGAGGACGCCAGGACCCGGGCCTATACCGCCGGGCAGGAGGACGCCAAGGCCGCCGCCCGGGTGGCGGAAAATGTGTCCGCCGCCGCGGAAGACCGGGAGAACGGGTGAGAAAAAACGGGTGTGCTGCGGCACACCCGTTTGCGCTCGTCAAAAGGGATTCTTGACAAGCTGAGTCCCCGGCTGCATCGCAGCCGGGGACTTGCTGTATTTTTTTGGGGGGGACGGGGGCTTACCGGGCGGCTTCCATGCCGGCCACCAGGGCCTTCTTGTTGCCATCCAGGAAGCGGGCCTTGCGCTCGCCCAGCTCGATGCGGATGGCCTCGGTCATCTGCTCCACGGTGGTGACGGGGACCTTTTCCAGGACAGCGCCCAGAATGGCCACGTTGGCGCCCTTGGGGTTGCCGATGGACTCGGCAATGGCGTTGGCGTCGCAGTACACCACCTGGATGTCGTCGCGGACGGCCTTGCGGTCGATGATGCTGCTGTTGATCACCAGCACGCCGCCGGGCTTCACATGCTCCTCGAACTTATCCAGAGAGGGACGGTTCATGGCCACGATCACGTCGGCCTTGTCCACCAGGGGGGAGGCCACGGGGTCGTCGGACACGATGACGGAGCAGTTGGCGGTACCGCCGCGCATCTCGGGACCGTAGGAGGGCAGCCAGGAAACGTGCTTGCCGTCCAGCATGCAGGCCATCGCCATGAACTTACCGATCAGGAGCATGCCCTGACCGCCGAAACCGGCGAAAATAAAGGTCTTTTCCATGTTACTTGGCCTCCTTGTCTTTGTAAACACCCAGAGGATAGTAAGGAATCATGTTTTCCTCCAGCCAGGTCATTGCCTCCACGGGAGACATACCCCAGTTGGTGGGGCAGGTGGACAGAACCTCTACCATGCAGAAGCCCTTGCCCTCCTTCTGGTAACGGAAAGCCTTGGCAATGGCCTTCTTGGCCTTGACGATGTTGGCGGTGTTGTTGACGGCCACGCGCTCAATGTAGTAGGAGCTGGGCACAGCGGCCAGCATCTCGCTCATCTTGATGGGGGCGCCGCACCAGGCCTCGTCGCGGCCATAGGGGGAGGTGGTGGTCTTCTGACCGATCAGGGTGGTGGGGGCCATCTGGCCGCCGGTCATGCCGTAAATGGCGTTGTTGACGAAGATGGTGACGATCTTCTCGCCGCGGTGGGCGGCGTGGACGATCTCGGCGGTGCCGATGGAGGCCAGGTCGCCGTCGCCCTGATAGGTGAACACCATGGTGTCGGGGCCCACGGCGCGCTTGACGCCGGTGGCCACGGCAGGTGCGCGGCCGTGCGCGGCCTCGTACATGTCGCAGTTGAAGTAGTCATAGGCAAACACGGAGCAGCCCACGGGGGCCACGCCGATGACCTTGCCGTCCAGGTTCATCTCGTCGATGACCTCGGCCACCAGGCGGTGAATGATGCCGTGGTTGCAGCCGGGGCAGTAATGGAACTGCTTATCGGTGAGCAGCTTTGTCTTTTCGAATAATACGGCCATGTTACTTGCCCTCCTTCATGCTGAGAATCTTCTCGACGATCTCATCGGTGGTGGGCATCTGGCTGCCGCAGTGGCCGGTGAAATCAATGGGCTTGGCGCCGTTGAGTGCCAGCTTCACGTCCTCCAGCATCTGGCCCTCGTTCAGCTCCACGTCCAGGACGGCCTTGACGGAATCCTGACAGGCGGCCTCGCGGACGGCGTCGTAGGGGAAGGGCCACACGGTGATGGGACGGACCAGACCCACGTTGATGCCCTTGGCCTTCAGCTCGGCAATGGCGCTCTTGGCAATACGGGCCACGGTGCCGAAGGCGGTGATGATGTACTCCGCACCCTCGCAGTTGTAGGTCTCCACCATCTGCTCGTTGGCCACCACTTCCTTATACACGGCCTGCAGCTCGTCGTTGTGAACGGCCAGGCTCTCGGTGTCGATATAGATGGAGTTGATGACGCCGCGCTTGGCGGGATCGTCGCCGGGCTTCCAGCCGGTGCAGGCCCAGGGCTTCTCCTGGGGGTCGACCTTGTAGTCCACCATTTCGGGCAGCTCCACGGGCTCCATCATCTGGGCGATGATGCCGTCGGCCAGGAACAGAACGGGGATGCGGTATTTCTCGGCCTTCTCATAGGCGAACATCATGATATCGATGAACTCCTGGATGGAGGAGGGGGCATAGGTCAGCAGGTGATAGTCGCCGTTGCCGCCGCCCTTGACGCCCTGGAAATAGTCGCCCTGAGAGGCCTGGATGTTGCCCAGACCGGGGCCGCCGCGCATCACGTTGACGATGACGGCGGGAACACGGGCGCCTGCGCAGTAGGAAATGCCCTCCTGCTTCAGGGACACGCCGGGGCTGGAAGAAGAAGTGATGACGCGGGCGCCGGTACCGGCAGCGCCGTACACCATGTTGATGGCCGCCACCTCGCTCTCGGCCTGCAGGAAGCAGCCGCCGATCTCGGGCATACGGGCGGACATGTACTCAGGGATCTCCGTCTGGGGAGTGATGGGGTAGCCGAAGAAGAAACGGGCGCCTGCGCGAATGGCAGCCTCCGCAATAGCTTCGCTGCCCTTCATAAGAGTCAAAGCCATGATTAATCCTCCTTAGTCTTTTTCGATGCGGATCACCACATCAGGGCAGGTACGCGCGCAGGATGTGCAGCCGATGCAGGCCTCCATATCGGTGACCTCAGCCGGATGATAGCCCTTCGCGTTGATCTTCGTCTTGGACAGGGCGATGATGTGCTTGGGACATGCCCGAACGCACAGGCCGCAGCCTTTGCAAAGATTCTCGTTGATAGTAACTCTTACCACACTTTACACCTCTTTTCTGGTTTTACCTTTCCTTTGGGAAAATGTATCAGGGTCCCGATTACCGGGGGATGCGTGAGGTTAATAGATCTCCTTCCGGGGATCCGTGGTGTTCAGCCCGTGCTGGATATAGGAGTCCCAGTCGCGGTGCATGTACACGTCGATGGGGACGGGCGTGCCCACATAGGCGGGGTCCGGATTCCGGGCCAGGAAGTCGTCCAGAAATTCCTTTTTACCGGTGGTATACGCCACGGGAATGCCGGTGCGGTCCGCCACCTCCCGCAGCACCAGGTAGCCGTCCCACAAATCGTCGGCGCTGGTCATGGTGGAGAGGTTGGTATTGTTGATCATACCGGTGATGCTCAGACGGGAATGCAGCTGCATGGCGTCCTGCAGATGGTGGATCTTGTCCGGGGTGCTGGCCAGAGGCCGCCGGATGTTTACCACGTTCAGCACCTCCAGGGCGCCGGGCTCCAGGCTGATGAAGTCCTGGTGGTAGCGGCCCAGGGCCGTGGCGCCCACATCGTCGCCGCCTACGTCAAAGATGACGCTGTCCCAATCCAGCACAAAGGCGGACGACACCTCCGCCGGCAGAGACAGCGTCTCGATGCCGGAACAGGCAAAGTTGGGGGATACCAGGCGGATCTCCTTCTGCTCCACCAGCTTGCCGCGCTCGGTCAGGCGGAAGTAGGTATTCACCATATCCAGGTCCAGCAGCTCCGTCCGGTCGCCCCGGGCGGCGGCCCGGATGGCGAAGTTCAGCGCCAGCTCGCTTTTGCCGCTGCCGTAATTGCCGATCAGCACCTTGACGTTTTTCATGGGTCAGATTCTCCTTAAAATAGTAACGCTTGAATCAGAAACGCGGGATTACCGCAGGTTTTCGCGAATGGTCTGGCACAGAGCGGTGATGCCCTGGACGATCTTTTCCTCGGGCATGCAGCTGTAGTTCAGACGCAGGGTATTCTCGTGGCCGCCGTTGGGGAAGAAGGAGCCGCCGGGAACAAAGGCAACCTTCTTTTCCAGGCACTTCATCTGAAGCTCCTTGGCGTCCATATATTCCGGCAGCACCACCCAAGCGAACAGGCCGCCTACGGGATGGGTGCAGGTGCAGCCCTGGGGCAGCTCCCGCTCCAGCGTTTCCAGCATCACCTTCCGGCGCTTGTCATAGCAGGCGCGGATGGTGGCCACATGGGCGTCCAGGTCGAACATCTCGATCCACTTGGAGGTCTCCATCTGGCCCACGGTGGACGCCTGCAGGGAGGCGGCCTGCTCCATAAAGTTGTACTTAGCCAGAATATGCTCCTCGGCGCAGACCCAGCCCAGACGATAGCCGGGGGCCAGAATCTTGGAGAAGGTGCCCAGGAACACCACCAGGCCCTTGGTATCCAGGCTCTTCAGCGCGGGCAGGGACTCACCCTCGAACCGCAGCTCGCCGTAGGGGTTATCCTCCACCACGGGGATCTCATAGCGGTTGATGATCTCCATGAACCGGTGGCGGCGGTCCAGATCCCAGGTGCGGCCGGTGGGATTCTGGAAATCGGGGATGACGTAGATCATCTTTACCCGCTCGGTGGTGGCCAGGATCTTTTCCAGCTCCTCCATGATCATGCCGCCGTCGTCAGTGGGCACCTCGATGAACCGGGGCTGGCAGGCCTTGAAGGCGTTGACGGCGCCCAGGTAGGACGGACTCTCCAGCAGCACCACGTCGCCGGGGTCCAGAAAGACCCGGGCGGAGAAATCCAGACCCTGCTGAGAGCCGGAGGTCACCAGAATGTGGTCTGCGTCGGTGTGGATGTTGTTCTTGGCCAGCATGCGGTCGGCAATCTGCTGGCGCAGCTTGGGATAGCCTTCAGTGGATGAATACTGGAGCGCCACGCGGCCGTTCTCCTCCAAAACGGCACGGGAGGCCTCCATCATCTGCTCCACGGGGAACAGCTCCGGGGCGGGCATGCCGCCGGCAAAGGATATGATGTCGGGCTGCGCGGTGAGCTTTAACAGCTCCCGGATCTCGGACCCCTTCAAAAGGTCCATCCTCGATGCGAATTGTACCATGAATGCTTCCTCCTCAAATTCATAGCCATGTGCTTGTGCACCTTGCCGGGCACAAGCATACGCTTACAGCTATATTTAAGCACAAATCCACAACGATGTAAAGAAAAGGAGGGGCAAAAAACGGGCCGAAAACGGACCTGCGGCACAAGTTTGGAGAGAGGTACAAAAAATCCGGGAGGAATCACGGCATTTTCCACAAAGGAAACTTATGTGATATTTTTGGCAAAAATGTTAAAAATATGGCAATTTAAGGCGCGAGACGGGGAGGAAACCGCCGGCCGGCCAGGGGGTGCATGGACATGCTTCGGGGAAAACGGTATGGTGAAGGGCGCTTATGGGGAGGAAACGCAGAAATGGAAGAACATGCGCTGAATGGTGAGTATATATCCGTCCTTCGGAACGGCGTGCTGTCTTATGGCGGCAGCCAGCGATGGTTGGACAGCGGGGCGCCCATACCGCCTTGGTCGGGAGGAATTCGACCGCCGCCGGCGGGAGGCCAGCGCCTCTCTGCTGTGCACGATATTGGACGTGAGGGCGAAATAGGGATGCTCATCATTCCAGGCATACCGGGCCGTGACCCGGTATGCCTGGAATTTTGCGGTGTTACACCAGCTGCTCCATCTCGTCCACCAGCTCGCCGAACAGAGCCAGGGCGCTGTTCACCGGCTCGGGGGAGCTCATGTCCACGCCGGCGATCTTCAGCAGGCTGATGGGGTCGGTGCTGCAGCCGCCGGACAGGAACTTCTTGTAGTCCGCCACGGCGGGAGCGCCTTCCTTGAGAATGCGGTTGGCAATGGCCACGGCGGCGGAGAAGCCGGTGGCATACTGGAACACATAGTAGTTGTAGAAGAAGTGGGGGATGCGGGCCCATTCCAGAGCGATCTGGTCGTCGGACACCATATCCGGGCCGAAGTACAGCTTGTTGAGCGCATGGTACTTCTGGCACAGGGCATCGGCGGTCAGGGCCTGGCCGCTTTCGGCCATCTTACCCATGGCCAGCTCGAACTCGGCAAACATGGTCTGGCGATACACGGTGCCCTTGAACTGGTCCATGAAGTGGTTGATGAGATAGGCCCGCTGCTTCTTGTCCGTGGTCTTTTTCAGCAGGTGGCGCATCAGCAGCACCTCGTTGCAGGTGGAGGCCACCTCGGCCACGAAGATCACATAGTCGCTGGTGCTGACGGGCTGATATTTGCAGCTGTGATAGCTGTGCAGGGCATGGCCCATCTCGTGGGCCAGGGTGAACTGGCAGTCCAGATTGTCCTTATGGTTCAGCAGGACATAGGGGTGGGGACGGCTGTTGCCGGAGGAGTAGGCGCCGCTGCGCTTGCCGACGTTCTCGTACACGTCGATCCAGCGGTTGCTGAAGCCCTCCTTCAGCAGGTCCACATAGTCGTCACCCAGCACCTGCAGGGCCTCCAGAACGGTCTCCTTGGCCTGCTCATAGGTAATGGCCTGGTCGGCGTCGGCCACGATGGGGGTGTATACATCGTACATGTGCAGCTCGTCCACGCCCAGCAGCTTCTTGCGCAGGGCCACATAGCGGTACATCTTGTCCAGGTTGTTGTGAACGGCCTCAATGAGGTTCATGTACACGGGCACGGGCACCTCGGTAGCGTCCAGAGAGGCCTGGATGGTGCTGTCGTAATGGCGGGCGTTGGAAAAGAAGCACAGCTGCTTGAACTGACCGTCCAGGGTGGCGGCAATGGTGTTCTTATACTGGCCCAGCTGCTTGTAATACGTCTCAAAGGCCCGGCGGCGCAGCTCCCGGTCGGGGCTGGTCAGCAGGGGGACGAAGGTGGCGTCCGTCAGGGGATGGACGCTGCCCTGGCTGTCGGTGACATCGGGGAAGATCTGGTCGGCGTTGCGGAAAACGCCGGCGATGTTCTCGGAGGCGTTGGCCATTTCACCGGCGGAGGCCAGCAGACGCTCCTCGGCAGGGGAGAGAATGTGGTCCTTGCGGCGGCGGATCTGGTACAGGCTGCGGCGATACGTCTCCAGCTCCGGCTGCTGGGCGTAGAACTGGTCCAGCGTCTCATCGGCAATGGCCATGATCTCAGGCGTTGCGAAGGCGGCGGCGCTGGCGATGGACACATATACGTTCATGGCCTTGCCGCGGACATCCTGATAGAAGCTGTTGCCGGTATCCTCGTCGCCCTTGCAGCTGGCGTAGCCCATGAGCACGCTGAGCCGCAGCTCGATCTCGTCCTGCAGCCGGAACCAGGCCAGCAGATCCTGGGCACTGCGGGCCAGAGTGCCCTGAAAGGCGGCAATTTTGGCGGGGAATTCCTTCATGGCCTCGTATTCCGCCATCCACGCCTGATCGCTTTCAAACATGTCCTTCAGGTTCCAGGTCATCTCCTCCGGAACCTCGCTGCGCTTGGGAATGCTCTGATTGGTCATAGAATTACCCCTCCATAAATCTTGTCGGATCTCGTCGATTCAACTGGGGAACATTATAGCACACTGTTATTCCATTTGCAAACCATCCTGCGGCCAGGAGAAGATTTTTTTTGCGGCCCGGTGTCTGCCCACCGGCGGCGCACATATACTGGGGCGGGAGGAGATGAGGAATGGATTTTGGAATCGCAGGCGTGGCGGCCATTACGGTGATCGCCTATGCGGCGGGTCAGGCCATGAAGGCCTGGGGCCGCGGGGAGCGGTGGATCCCCACGGTGTGCGCCGTTCTGGGCGGCATCCTGGGGGTGGTGGGCCTGTATGTGATGCCGGGCTTTCCGGCGAATGACGTCATCACCGCCGCCGCCATCGGCATGGTGTCCGGGCTGGCGGCCACCGGCGCGCACCAGGCGGTGAAGCAGCTGTGCACCGGGCCGGACTGCGGAAAAACGCAGTAGCCCATTATCGGACGGGGAGGCCGCGGCTTCCCCGTCCGGAAAAAAACCGAAAAATTTTGAAAAAAAGTGTTGACAAATCAGGGCTGCCGTACTATACTGAGCAAGTCGACAGCGATGAGCCAAAATCGCTGGAGCGAATATGGGGGTATAGCTCAGCTGGGAGAGCGCTTGAATGGCATTCAAGAGGTCAGCGGTTCGATCCCGCTTATCTCCACCAACGAAAAACCTTGAAAC
>JABLTO010105242.1_pt1 | contig 66309 bp, 60 predicted proteins | sample 7160091 | NCBI WGS metagenome assembly JABLTO01 (sample SAMN14651225, study PRJNA627086) | human gut metagenome | isolation source: feces | host: Homo sapiens
AAGCAACAGAAAAAAGCACATACAACCCACGTATATGCTTAAACGCAAATAAATAATTTTATTTAAGACATTTTCAAAAGTTATTGACAGTAAAATATGCTATTCTTACCAGATATTTTGCTTTATTTTAATTATTAAGTCCCATTTTTTAACGACTCTTACCATAATTTTCATCATGCATTTGTTTTAAGGCTTTGGGTTTTAACTGATAAATATCAAAATAGGCTTCATTTCCCATATAAGTACTATCTAAAAATATTAAATCAAAATTATTAATATCAAAAAGTATTTCTTGCTGTGGTTCATTAAAGCCCTTGCTGCCATCCTTTTTAAACAAGTTATCATTGTAGCATATTACACTTGAACCCTTAGGAATAATTATTTTATAAACTCTTGATTGTTTAGTAGCATTATACCCCCTATCATTCATAGTACTAAATTCTCTTGCTGTATTAAATGATAAAGATGTAGATATAAAACCCTTATCTGAAACTAATGCACTATCTTTATTAGCAATGCCACGATAAACCACTATATCATCAGACAATTGGCATTTTTTTAAAGCAGATGCTACTTGAATAATGGTATTATAAATAACTTTTTTATAAGTTGTTTCATCAGGAAATGTATAATTAGGATATTTTCCAAAAAATCACTAAGAGCTCGAGGCTGATACAACCTAAATTTATAATTATAAACTTCTCCATCTCCTAAATCCTTTTTATTAGTTTCTACACCATTTAAATACCTTTGATAGCCACTATCTATTATCCTTTTAAGGTATAAAGCATCATCTTTAGAAATCACACTTACACCATCTAAATTTTTACTTCGTAAATATCTAATAATTTCATTAATTTCTTTATAATAACATGCTTTATATAGTATCAATGCATCTTTTTCTTCAATTGTCAATTTTTTTTCTTGCTGAGAAATCAAATCTTCAAAAACAGTGCTTTCGTTTCTTTCCTCGTAATACGGACTATTATAATTAAAGTCCAAAAAATTTTGATAATCAGAATTCATAATTTCTTTATAATTTATATTTGCAATTAACTCATTTCTAATCCTTTTAGCCTCTTCTAAACTAAGATGATTGCTTCCAACCATACTCTTATATTTTTCTAGTAAATCAGTGCCAACTTCTACTATCTTTTTTAGAATATCCATTTGTTTGCACTGCTGCTTATCATAAAATTGATTTCCAATTGTATAAAATCTTTCTTTATATTGAAAAACACCCATTAATAAATCATCGTAAAACTTTTTTAAAGCCAAAACAGTTGAAGAATCAATTCCATATTCTAAAACCTTTTTAATACAATCATCCAAAGAGCCAACATAAACAGTCTCATAGCCATGATTAAAGCCAAATAAATTATGCGAATCTTTCTCGTCTGATTGTTTTTGCTCATTATAAAAAATTTCTCTAATAGTTTTAGAATATTTATTTTCTAATTGATTAACAGCATCGTTAAGTTCTGCTTTTTTTCTTGCAATAGCCTCGCTACTATATCTATATAACTTATATGTTATATCCTCCCCATTATTTATAATTTTCATAGCATAAGGACAACTATAATCAAAATAAATTGTTAAATGATTATTTGAATCTGATAAACAGTTATCAAGTTCTGCTAAAAAGCTTACAAACTTTTTAGCTTCTTCCGAGCTCATAAGATATTCCTTTGTTTTTAAATTACCATATTCATTTTTAAGTGAAATTTTCAATTTATTATCAATAATAACTATGTTATTAGTTTGCCAACCATAACTTGATACTATATTATTTAATGCTATACTATTCATATTATCATTCATACATTAACACCTCTATTATTAGAATATAAAAAATAAAGATGAAAAGCAATAACCAATTTTTCAAAGTTTAAGTATGTATTTATTTGAACTAGCCACCTACAAAGGCTATCTATTTTTTTAATTACCAACTTTATTTATTTTAATAATACTCCTTTAAGAAAATAGTTATTATACTAAAAAAAATTTTATGATCATTTTCCTTTAATCATAAAACTTTTCTTTTTATTCATCAATTTCCATCAAAGTCATATTTTCCATCCGATGTCTTTCTTTGGTACGCATTCTTTTTATACTTTGATGAGTATGAGTTTTCTTTTCTTTATAAGCATCAATGGTCTTTCTTTTAAACCTAATAGCCTCATTATATAAATTACAATTTATATTTAAAATAAATATTTCTTTATCTAGTTTTAATATTATCTTTTTAGCCTCTTTAGCTCGAGTTTTTATTAACTCATTTTTAAGAGCCTTCTTAACTACTATTTCGCTTTTTAAAGATTCTCTAAACTTTTCTAAATAAAACATTTTCTTTTCAAATTTTTTAATACTTCTATCTAAATTGGTATTATCCTTAGATAAGTCTTCAATATCTCTTTTATATTCTAAATATATTTTTTTTCTTTCTTCTTTAACTTCTTTTTCTATCGAAATACCGGGATCTATTATAACTAATAATCCTTCTAATTGATAACTTCTAGTTGCCTCATTAATTGTTGTTTTTACTTTCATTTTCTTTTTTAACTCCCTACTTCCATTTTATGCAAAAAAATAAAGAGTGTAAAGAAAAAAAGTGCCATTATAAGCACTTTTCTAATTAATTTCTTTCTTTTACTTTGTAATCTTTTCTTAATCCCTTTAAGAAGCCTAATTTAGCACGTCTAACGTAACCTTTCTTAATAACTTCAATTGAATCAATAGTTGGAGCATTTACTGGGAAAATACGAGTTACACCAATACCATAACTTTTCTTTCTTACAGAAAATCTCTTAGATACAGAACCACCATTAATATCAGTAACTAAACCTTCAAATGATTGGATACGTTTTTTGTTACCTTCAATAACCCAAACGTTAACTCTTACTGTATCACCAACACGAAATTCAGGAATATCTTTTCTTACATGTTTAGCATTAATTTTATCAACTAAATTTGTCATACGTCTAATTCCTTTCTATATAATATCACTTAAAATCATTATTTATCTTAAATAAGCGGATTTTCTACGGAATACTTCCGAAGCAAGAATATCTTACCATATTTAATTAATACTAGTCAATCTTTTTTCTACTAAATTAATATAAGTTTTATCCCAATTATTTTAAAATTATATTATAATACCATTCATGAAAGGAATCTTATGCAGCTTACCAACATTGATATTATCCGTCATAATTTTAAAATTAAAAATAATTACCCTTTAATTAGTAATATATCCTATACTTATCAGTACATCGAATACTTAAGTAATAATATTTTATTTGAGCATAATACTTCTGTAATAACTAAACTTCTTATTAAAGATTATATAATAAATTCTATTTCTATTATTGAAGCTATATTTTATTCTTTACTAAATCCTATTTACAATTTTAAACATCCCGTATCTTTTAATTACCTATTTAAAAATATCATAAAAGAAAATATTCTTAAATTAACTCCTGAAGATATCAAACTTCTTTATAGCTTAAAAACTTTACGCAATAAAATTCATATCTATTCATCATTTCAAGCCAAATTAACAGATTATAATTCTTATACTTTAGATGATTATTATTTAATGAGAACCATTCTTTATAAAATTTTAAATAATAGCCTAGTTAGTAATGGTAAGTTTAAAGCAAAAGAAAAAAATGCTCGTAAATAAAGCATTCTTTTAATATTGTTTAGCAAAATAAATATCATACTTAGATTTTTTACCACATACTGGACAAATGCTAGTATCATTATCACCAATAATACATCTTGATTTTAAACCCGTATCAGCTTTAATTTTATCTTCACATTCCATACTGCCACACCAAGTAATTTTGATGAAACCATTTTTATTTTTAGCAATATTTTTAAATTCATCATAAGTACTTGCCTCATACATCATGCTATTACGTCGTTTTAAAGCTCTTTCATACATTTCTTTTTGCATGATATCCATGGTATCTTTAATAACACCAACAAGACCTTCTAAATCATCAACTTTAATTTTTTCTAAAGTATCTCTTCTAACAATAGTAGTAAAGCCATTTTCTAGGTCTCTTTTTCCTAATTCTAAACGAATTGGATAACCTTTAACCTCGGCCTCAGCAAATTTAAATCCTGGGGTTTTATCACTGTTATCAACTTTGTAAGTGATTCCCGCATTTTCTAAGCCTTGAGTAATTTCTTTTAATTTTTCGGAAACATCGCCGATTGGAATAATAATTACCTTAGTTGGAGCAATTCTTGGTGGTAATACTAAACCATTATTATCACTATGAGTCATAATAAGTCCACCAATCATTCTGGTTGTTACCCCCCAAGAAGTTTGATAAGGAGTTTTTAAAGTATTATCTTTATCTAAGAATTTAATATCGAAAGCTTTAGCAAAATGTTGTCCAAAATAATGACTAGTACCATTCTGTAAGGCAATGCCATCCCACATCATTGCTTCGATTGTATAAGTATCTTCAGCACCCGCAAACTTTTCTTTTTCCGTTTTTTTACCAACAATAACTGGCATTGCTAAATAATACTTCTGAAAATCTTCATAAACTTTTAGCATTTGTAAAGTTTCGTTTTTAGCTTCTTCGGCTGTTGCATGAAGTGTATGTCCTTCTTGCCACAAAATTTCTCTACTACGCAAGAATGGTCTCGTTGTTTTTTCCCATCTTACAATTGTACACCACTGATTATAAAGAATTGGTAAATCACGATAAGAATTAACAATCTTTTTAAAATGGTCACAAAATAAAGTCTCGCTAGTTGGACGAATACACATTCTTTCTTCTAACTTATTTTCTCCACCATAAGTTACCCAAGCTACTTCAGGAGCAAAACCTTCAACATGTTCTTTTTCAATATTAAGTAGACTTTCTGGAATAAGCATTGGCATTTGAACATTTTCATGTCCTAATCTTTTAAACTCTTTATCTAAAATACTAACCATATTTTCCCAAATAGCATAACCATATGGTCTTATAATCATACTACCTTTATTCTTTGAATAATCAACTAAATCAGCCTTTTTGCATACATCAGTATACCACTGAGCAAAATCGACTTCTCTATCTGTTATATCTCTTACAATATTTGCCATAATATTCCTCTTTTCTTTATTTTTTAGTATAGCATATCTACAGTATCATCGCTATCATTTTATCTGTTTTATTTATATTAAATTATATATTTTTATATATTTATCAAAGCTTAATTTTACACTTGTTTAGGTAATTTGTGGCAGTTTATTTAGATAATTTATGATAACTATATTTTATCTTTAAACTACCCCAAATTTTCTATTTCTTTTAAGACATTATTTAACATATCTGTTTCTTTTTGTAAGTCGAATCTTTCTTTTTCAACTATATTACTTGGTGCTTTCTTAACATAGTTTTCGTTACTTAAAAGATTATTTCTTCTCTTAATACTTGCTTCTAAAGTCTCTTTTTTCTTAGTAAGTTCTTTTAATACTTCTTCTTTATCGATATTATTATCATAACAAATATAAACAGTAATATCATTGATACTTACTAAAATCTTAGTATTTTTGTTACTAACACTTACTATCTTATCATTTAATTTTAACATTTTAACAGCTAAATCATCTAAAGAATCAGCTTCTACTTCAAAGTCTTTACCAATATTATTTTCTAACTTTTTATTTCTAAATAAAGTAATAAACTCTAATAACTTATCTACTTCTTTAGTATCTTCATCAAAAATATACTTGCTTTCAAGCTTAGGATAACTTGATATCATAATTGAATTGCTATCTTTAAATGGTAAATTTTGATAAATTTCTTCAGTTACAAATGGCATAAATGGATGCATAATCTTAATTATTCCTTCTAAAACTTTATATAAAATGCTCTTAGTTGTTATATCACTACTACTAAACTTAGCCATTTCAATATAATTAGAACAGAAATCATCCCAAATAAAGTTATAAATCTCGCTACCTACTAAGTTAAATTCATATTTGTCCATATGTTTAATAGTACTATCAAGAACCGTTTCAAATTTTGTTAAAATCCATTTATCTTCTTTTTTTAGATTACTAAAATCTAGGGCTTTTAAATCACTAATATTCATTAAAACAAAACGAGAAGCATTCCACATTTTATTAATAAAATTCCAAGTTGCCTTTAATTTTTCTTCATCAAAACGAAGATCAGTTCCAAAAGCACAATCAGTTACTAAATAATATCTTAAGCTATCAGCACCATATAATTTTATCATATCCATTGGATCGATACCATTACCTAAAGACTTACTCATCTTGCGACCTTCTTTATCTCTTACAAGACCATGAATAATAACGTCTTTAAATGGACGAACTCCATTAAGTTCTAGTGATTGAAAAGTCATCCTATTAACCCAGAACGGAATAATATCATAACCAGTTACTAAGCAATCAGTTGGAAAATATCTCTTTAAATCCTCAGTTTGTTCTGGATAACCTAGGGTTGAGAAAGGCCATAAGGCTGATGAGAACCACGTATCTAGAACATCTTCATCTTGAACCCAGCCTTCACCTTCTGGAGGTATCTCACCAACATAAACTTCATCCCCACGATACCAGGCTGGAATTCTATGTCCCCACCATAATTGACGAGAAATACACCAATCATAAGTAATTTCCATCCAGTGATTCATAATTTTTTCAAAACGTGGAGGAATAAAGTTAACTTTAGTATCCGGATTCTTTTGATTTTCTAAAACTCTATCCGCTAAAGGACGCATTTTAACAAACCATTGTTTAGAAAGATATGGTTCAACAACCGCTTCTGTTCGCTCAGAGTGACCAACATTATGAACGATTTCTTCAACCCTTATAAGTAATCCCGCTTCTTTTAAGTCGTTAACTAACTTTTCACGACATTCTTCTCTTGATAACCCTTGATATTTACCGCAAACCTCATTCATCGTAGCATCTTTATTCATACAAACAATTCTAGGTAGGTCATGTCTTAGGCCAACTTCATAGTCATTTGGATCATGAGCTGGTGTAATCTTAACAACACCTGTTCCAAACTCTGGATCCGCATGATTATCAAATACTACAGGTACAACTCGGTTAACAACAGGAACAATAACATTTTTACCCTTTAAATCTTGATATCTTTCGTCATTTGGATTGACAGCAACTGCTGTATCCCCAAATAAAGTTTCGGGACGAGTAGTTGCTACTTCTAAGTATCTATCTTCACCTTCAACATAATACTTTAAGTGATAAAAAGCTCCCTTATCTTCTTTATAAATAACTTCCTCACTTGACAAGGCTGTCATGGCCACTGGATCCCAGTTAATTATTCTCTCTCCTCGATAAATTAAACCTTTTTTATAATAATCAACAAAAGTCTTAATAACAGCCTTATTTAGTCCCTCATCTAAAGTAAATCTTTCTTTGCTATAATCAACAGATAAACCTAGTTTAGCCCATTGACTTCTGATGTTACCACCGAATTCTTTAGTCCAATCCCAACAAGCTTCTAAGAACTTCTCACGACCAATACTTCTTTTATCTAATCCTTGTTCTTTTAATCTTTTAACAACTTTAGCCTCGGTAGCAATCGCCGCATGATCCATACCAGGTAACCATAAGCAATCAAAGCCTTGTAATCTCTTATATCTAATAATTGCATCTTGAATAGCTGTATCATAAGCATGTCCTATATGTAATTTACCAGTTACATTAGGAGGTGGAATTACAATACAATAAGGAAGTCTATCAGTATTGCCACTTTTAAAATAACCCTTATCTACCCAATTATCATATTTTTTATCTTCAACACTTAAATGGTCATATTTTGTTTCTAACATATCTATACCTCTTTCTAAAACTAAAAAAAGCCATAAATATAAGGACGAAATCTCGCGGTACCACCTTATTTTATGACTAATCATACACTCTACTTCTTAACGCGAAGGAACGTTTTATACTCCAAAGCAACCTTCTTACTATCCAATAACTTGTTTGCACCCACCACAAGCTCTCTAAAATATTAAATAAGTAATACTCCTCTTCTTCAACATATCTATTTCGTATTATAATTAATTTTTTTACTTTTGTCCACCAAAAATTCGGGCTAACTTTTTAACAACCCCAACTTGTTCTTTTTTTACTTCCTCATGATATGGGCAAGTCTCACATTTACTTTTTTTACCCATATGCCTTTTAATTAAACCATATCTTTCTAAGATATTAACAATTTTCTTATTTAAATTATCATCAGAATTATTTAAAAAGCCATCATCATGATCTAACTTATTTAAATAATCCAAAACTTCTTTACCTGAAATATCTGAATGAGCATTTACAAATAAACAAGCATTAGCCACTCTTCCTAAAGAATCAACAGTTGTAAAACCTGATTCTAATAAAATCTTACTAATTGGTACTTGATTTACACTCGCTCCATTATAGTAGGCAACTATATCTTCTTTTTTTAATTTTAACCCGTCCATAACTTCTTTTAACTTTGGCGATTCTATGCGGTCAATTATTCTACTTTTTAAAAATTCATAATTATTTTCTGACTCGACCCCTACTTCTTTTGGAAAACTTTGTAATATGCAACTAGCATTTACCGCATTATCTCTATTATACATTAAATCCGCATCAAAATATTGACCATAGAATAAATAATAATTTCTTAATAATTCTTTTTCTTTACTATTTAAAGTTGGTAGGTCTTCTCTAAATTTTCCTTGTTCTTCTAGAATATATGGATAATCATCAATAACCCCATATCCTCTTAATAATTGGACAATATAATGTGCCAAATGAATATTTCTTTTACCTTTAATTGTATCTATAAGTTCTTCTTCCTCTGTCTTAGGTTTCATTTCCTCTTCCAAAAAGTCTTCTAACTCTTTTTTAGTCTTACGAGTCCCTTGGCTAAACAAACAAGCCTTAGCAAATAAAGCATAATCTTTAGAAGTCAAAATACCTTGATCACTAGATAAATCAATATCTGGATTAGTACAAGCTACTGTTATAGGCATAAAGTAAGCATTAGAAATATTTTTATTAAATTCTTTTACTTCATCACAAGCTTGACTTAATTTAGTAAGCTCTGTATCCAAAGTATTGGAAAATACTCCATCAACACTAAGCTTAAAATCAGTTATTTTACTTACCCTTGTTCCAACACTACTAGGTAATGTTTGTAAAATACAATACACATTTTGAAAATCTTGTATACTATCCAAATCTAAAACATCAAAGTCTTTAGCAAAAAAGGCTTTATATAATATTAATAATTGTTTTTCTCTATCTGTTAATTCCATCTAAATCACCTCTCGTATAAATTATATTAGCACAAATTTTAAATTATCAGTTAATTTTTTTAAATTTTTTAGCGGTTTTACCATATTTTTCATTAATTTTACCATTTTTAAGTAAAACAAGAGCCTTACTATGTTTTTTAGCTAAGTAATAATTACTCTTTAGAGCATCTATCATAAAGTAATCAAAGTCTTCTTTAGTATAGCCATATCCTTCCCCTAATTCTGGTAAGGCATAAAAATATTTTCTAATATCGCCTAAATAAACTTGTTTTAAAACTTCATCTTGTTCTAATAAATAATTCCACATTTCTTGATACCTAACATCAATACTAGCCAAATAATTACCAATTAAAGCATTTACTTCTTCATCAGGAGCCCATAAAATGGCATTTTTCATTTGTTTTCCTAAACTCATTCTGGCATTATCGCTATAACCATTTCTTTTAAGTAATTCATCAAAAGTTCTTGGTGCACATAAATGAAGAACGATGCCACCATAAATATATTGTTTTAATTCACTTACCTCGGTATAAGCTAAAGCCTTAGAAGGTATAGCTTCTTTTTTAACTTCTTGTTCTTCTTCCATCACTTCTAAATCATGTTGATATTCACTATAAAACTTATCTACATAATCTTGCATAGCATCTTTACTAGCATCTACCATAACTCCTAAATTATTTATAAATTCATCGTGTTCATGAGTATCTTCCCATACTACATCAGCAAATAAACTTACAGCATCCATACTTTGTTTTATATATTCTGCATAAGCTTCTTTTAACTTTTCTAATCTTTCTGGCTTAATAACTAAACCATCTAAAGACTTAGCAATTTCATTTTCCAACTCACTAGCAACATCATAAATTTCACTTTTACCTTTAAGCATCTTTCTTTGTTCTTCTCTTGCCAAAACAGTATCACTAATAATCTTTAAAATAATCATATTACTATCTTGATTAGTTGGACAAATCAAGGCTGCAAAAGAGAAAAATGTTGGATAATCCATCTTTTTAGTATTAATTTTACCAACATCCTTTTTTAATGTTTGTAAAGTCTTAATAGTTAATTTAACTAAATCTAAATAGTGTGATTGTATTTCAATCAAAGCATCATCCTTTAAACTACCTGTATAAGTAAGTTCTAAGATACCAATAGTATTATTTAACCTTAGTTGCATTAAATCAAAACATTTAATAGTTAAATCTAAATTCCTTCTAAAATCTTTTATAGCATAATTGGGTATAACGTATTTCATTTTTTCCTCCTATTTATCCCTTTTTAAACTTGCTTCTTTAAGACGATCATAAACATCAAGAAGTTCTATAATCATCATATTATATATATCATCATTAGTATAACCATATCCTAAATCAACTCCAGGTATCATATAAAAATAATCATAAATATCTTTTAATATATCTCTTGGACAATAAATGGCTTTTTTACACACATATTCCCATTTTTCTTGATATTCCTGACCTAATTTTCTAAAAGTATCGCCAATTAATTTATTCTTAAGTTCTTTATCTTCAAAACAACTTATTTCTTTAATCATTTTACCTACCATACTATATCTAGCATTAGTACTGTAACCATTTTTGATTAAAAGGTCATTAAACTCTTTTGGATCACACATATGTAACACCTTACCACCATCAAGATAATATTTAACCTCATTACTTTCCGTAAAAATTGGGCTATTATTAGGAACATACTCTTTCTTTTCAGAAACCTTTTTAATATATAATTCATAACTATGAGGTAAACTCTCTAAGCTATCTTGCATAAATTTTACTTGTTTTTCTTGTTTTTTAGTTTTATCAACAAAACCATTTAAATAGGCAATTACTTGATAACCTTTTTCTAAATATTTACGATATGCTTCTAAAAAGCATTCTTTGTTTTCCTTTTTAGTAAAAGGATCATCACCTTTGATTTGATAATTACATACTAAAGATGCCATCACTTTTTCTAAAGACTCATTATGCTTATCTTTATTAAACTTAGCATTATGTTTTATAACATCTAAAAGTATCATTATAACAAAGTCATTTTGCGTATCTAACCCTGCTACAATAACATCAAATAAAGGAATATATTCTTCTAACTTACCTCGCGTATAAGAAACAATTAATTTATCAATAGTTATTTCTAATCTATTAATAATATCTAAAACTAGACTGTATAATTGAAACTTAACCTTATCATCCTGTTCTCTTTTCTTATCCTTATTTTCACTAATTAAAAAATCCATTTCTACTTCTTTTTTATCTTTTAAAGTTTCTTTTTTAATAGCCTCTAAATTTATTTTCATATCTTTTAAAACATTTATAAAACTTCTTATTGTACTTTTAGGTATTTTATATTCCATTCTTATCTTTCCTTCTTATTATTTTATTATTAATTTTTTTAAATTTTAAATAATTATTATTACCTCCCAATAGCCACTAATCAAAAACTACTAGTAGTAAACTTTTTTCTAGGGCTTTTTATTCTATCATTTCTTTTATAATTGTCAATAACTTTCAGAAAAAAGAAGTGTATAACTATCTTTTTTTAATAATTACTACACTTCTTTCTTAAAATTATGTTTTTAAAATATTATTTTTCTTTTCTTAAAGCTTCTATCTTTTCTAAAGTAAAACCAGTACCTTTAGAAATCTCTTCATTAGTCAAATTATCTTGATAAAATTTTTAGCAATATCAATCTGTGTTTCCTTTAAATCTAGTTCTTTTCCAACTTATTCAGTGCTTCGGTAGCATTAGCTAGTCTAGTATTAAATACCATTTCTTCATTGCTATATTTAGTATATAGAGCAATATTTTCTCTAAAATTTACAATCTTCTTTTTGATTTGATGCTTATTTTACAAATATTTATCTTTCTAAAAGCTAATTTTTCATGTTAAGTGATTATGGAAAATAGTAACAAGACAAATAGAAAAATATTAAAATAAATTGTAAGAAAACTAATTTTATAGTATAATTTTAATAGTTAGAATAAAGGATTGGTACTATGGATACAAATAATAAGACAAATACCGTTGTTGACGTTGGTGACGACGGTAAATTAAATTTTACACAAGAAGAAGCAACTACTAAAGTAAATACTGTTTTTACAGAATTTGAGTATGATAAAATCCCTATTGTTGATTTAGTTAATCAAATGATTAATGATGCCGTTGAAAAAAGAGCATCCGATGTTCACTTTGATCCGACTCCTGATATTTTAAATGTTCGTATTCGTGTCGATGGTGACTTGATATTATATGCTAAAGTTCCAGCTAGTGTTAAAAAGAACTTAACGACTCGTATTAAAATCATTTCTGGTATGAACATTACTGAAACCCGTCTTCCTCAAGATGGCGCTATCAAAATGACTCACAATGATGCTCCTCTTGATATGCGTGTTTCTGCTCTGCCAATAGTTGATGGCGAAAAAATAGTTATCCGTATTTTAGACTACTCAAGAAGTATGGCTGGTCTTGATACCATTGGTTTATCAAAAATCAATTATGATAAAGTTATGCGTATGATAGGTGTCCCAAATGGTATTATTTTAGTTACTGGTGCTACTGGTTCTGGTAAATCAACAACCGTTTATTCCATGCTTCAAAAACTAAATCGTGTTGATACTAATATTATTACCGTTGAAGATCCAGTCGAAATGAAAATGCCTGGTCTAAATCAGGTTCAAGTTATGAGTGAAATTGGGCTTACCTTTGCAGCTGCCTTACGTAGTATCTTACGTCAGGACCCCGATGTTATAATGATCGGAGAAATTCGTGATGATGAAACTGCCCGTATTGCCGTTCGTGCCTCAATCACCGGTCACTTAGTTTTATCAACACTACACACCAACAATGCCTTAAATACTATCGAACGTCTACTTGATATGGATGTTGAACGTTACCTTTTAGGTTCTGCCCTTACTGGTGTTATTGCCCAAAGACTTGCTAAAAAATTATGTCCTAAATGTCGTAAAGCTCGTCCTGTTACTGACTATGAAAAAACAGTCTTTAAATTAGCTTTAGGACTAGATGTTAAGGAAGTATATGAAGCTGTTGGCTGCAAACATTGCATCAATGGTTTTATTGGTCGTATTGCTATTCATGAAGTCTTAATGTTAAATCAAGATGTTCGTGATGCCATCGTTAATAATGCATCTAAAGAGCATTTACGTAAAATGGTTTATGAAAAAGGTCATACTGTTACCCTACTTCAAGATGGTTTAGAAAAAGTTGTTAGTGGAGATACTACTTTTGATGAAATTGTTCAAATTATTGATGTTGAATCAGATTTTGGTGAAGATGAACAAGAACTTAAAGATGCCTTACTAGGTAAAACTAAGAAAAAAGAAGAAGAAGATGCTAATATTTTAAATAATATTACTGGAAATTTAACTGAGGTTCTAGGGCCTGTAGATCCTAGTAACAAACAAGAAGAAACTAATAAAGCTAAGCAAGAAACCATAAATCAACCAGAAGGACTAAATGTAACTCCTCATAAACAAGAAAAGGAAGAATTATTAACGAATATTACCCCAATAAATCAAGCCTCTGCTAAAGAAGAAACTTTAAATATTCCAAGTCCCCTACCGACTTTAGAAACTATAAATAATACTAAAAAAAAAGCTGACTACGATATTTTGTAATCAGTTTTTTTATTTAAAGTTTATAATTTTTTTATACTGGTCTCTAAACAAGTAAAATGCCTATTGGAAATACTAAGACTACCAATTTTCTAATTTTTCTTGATATCAACCATCATAGTCATTTTTATTTTTTTAAAGTTCTTTTAGTAGGAGTGGTATTCCAATCAGGAGTTTCCATATCAAACTTAGGTAATTCTACATTAAAATTGCACAATTCCCATCTTTTTTCAAGACTAGGTAAATCATTTATATCATTTGCATTACTAAATACTTCTTGCATCTTAGCATTACACAATCTACAAATATAATTAGCACTTACTCCTATATCACTAGGCAAATAGCCACCTCCAACATACTTTAGATACCAATCATGACCATATTTAATACAAAGAGTAATTAAAGTTTCTTGTAAATAATCATAATAACTTTCTAATTTCATGGCTTCTAATTTTAAATCAAGTAGACTTCTTTTACTCATCTTAGATGGTATTTTAGCAAGCAATTCATCATCAGTTGCATCTATATTATGAATTTCTCCTTCGGCAATTAAAGTATTCCAATCACCATTAAAAAAGGCAAACAAAGCAGAATTATCTCGATTTTTTCGGATTACTTCCGCACCGATTTTTATTTCATTAACAACCATTGTATCAGCTATTTTTAATTCACTACTAGATATCTTTTCAGATTCTAAATTAGTTACATAAGGAATAATAGTCATTGAAATTTCATTACCCAATTTAGAAAGAGCTTGATAAGTACTATTTTCTTCTTCTTTTATTTTCTTAAACTTAGCATCTCTAATTAAGGCTAGTTTACTTAAAATAGCCTCCTTTTTTTGTTCTTCTTTAAAAACAATTTTCTTTCTTATCGCTTCTAATTCTGTGATTCTTTTTAAATCACTGGTTATTGAATTTAAATATTCTTCTTTATCTATAGTTTCTAATTTATTATTACTTATTTTCATCATACATTCTCCTTACCAAATACTAATCCTTTTCTTCAAAAATATTCTAACACTAATAGACATTTTTTATCCATAAGATTATCGTTAATCATGTGATAAATTAAACTTTAAGTAGCACCAGCACATACTTTTTCTAAAGTTTATCTCACAGCAGATAGTCTTGTTATTATTTGATGTTTTCTACTGTAAAGCAAAACTCTAACCACTTATCCTAGTTTTAGCACATACACAACCGGTAAAAAATTCACTACGATAAGATGTTACTTCATCCACTCAGGTTTAAGAACTCTCTTAGCATAATCTATTTTAGCAAAATCACTCTTATGACAAAATCTCGGTATTTTACGTGATAAGTTCATCAATCTTAATTGATTTTTTGCACTTGGCAAAGGATTTGGACTTATTTCATAAACTTCACATATAATTTCCCTGCAGTTTTTGCAATGATAGAATGCCGACGGTCCAAATTCATCCTTAGACACAAAATACCAATCATGTCCTAAAATACAACAAAGGCTATAACGGATATTATTAAAGTAGCTAGCATATCTTAAAAATTCAATTCTTTTCATTTTTAAATCATTTAAAGACTCTCCTTCTACTCCCGATGGAATTTTCTGTAATATAGGATCGTCATAATAATAAAATTGATAAGAATATTCATCATGCATTAAGCCATTACCACCATTTAAAAAATCAAATAATACAGGTTCATCATCTATTGTTATAATATCTCCGTCAACACTAATTTTTATGATAGCATCCCTTTTATTCCGAATATATTTTCCAACTTCAACTTTGGCCGGACCTCTTTCAAGCACATATGGCTTTATAGCTTCGTTTACTAGAAAAATTGTGGCATCATACGAAGCCTTTAACTTATCGTATCTTTTTAAAATGTACCCATACTTGACCAAAGAAACCTCTCTTATTTTTTTTAATAGTTCTTCTTCTTCTCAAATTTTTACATCTTCTTGGACATTTTTTCTCGGTCTCATTACTCTTTTATATTCATTTTTTAATTCTTCAAACATAATATCATTTTGTTTTTTTGATACCATAATAAATTAACTCCTTAAATCTTTAAGCTGTATTTTTTTCTATTCTAACATCAATAAATAATTTTACTACTTAATTTCAATTATTATTTCTTATCTTGCAATGTTAAAGTTTTTTCTGGTCTATCAATCTTAATAAAATAGTCTTCTAATCTAAATGGAGCGATAGAAATAGTAGTATCTATTAATTCTAGCGTTCTTCTTGCTCGTGGTAATGGCTTTATATCATCAACACTATCATATGATTCTCTGATTATTCTACCGCAATTTTTGCATACATATTTAGCTACAACCTCACCGCTACAAAGAATATCATAGGAAAATGCTAAATTACAGTCATGACCATACACCAAGCAAAGTTTTCTCTTTACATCTTGTAAATAAATATGATAAGCGAGACTTTCTATTGCCATCATGCGAGAATCTCCTAAAGATTTTCCTTCTATACAAGATGCCATCTGCTCGAGTACTGGTTCTCTATAATAATAACCTAGATAAGGTTTATTTGTTTCTAAAACAATTCCATAATTACCATTATAGTCACCATTTAAAAGACTAAATAAATCCGGATTATCCTTAGCAGCAAAAAAATTGCCATTTACTTCTATCATAGTTATAGGACTTTTTGAATTTCTAATACGTTCAAATTCATAAAACGGACAACCTTCTCTTTCAACTACGTAATCTTCTATAATCACAGCATTATCTTTAAAAATTTTAGTTTTAGAAAATGTTTTATTATTATTAATTATTCTCCTAAGAATAGAGTTGCGAAGGACTGATAACTTTTTAACTAATTCTTCTTCCTTAGCCTCTTGTATCCTATTCATCTCCTCTATTTCTTTATCTTCTTGTTTTTGCATCGATGTAATATGTTGATGCTTTTTATTTAAATCATCTAAATGATTAAAAATTTGCTCTTCTTCCATAATAAACTAACTCCCTAAATCTTTATAATCTTAGTAATCATAATAATTACTATCTTACAACACATCCTCTATGTAAATAAGTCTTAACCTTCTTTTGGGCTTGTCTACTTCCACAAAATAATCTTCTAATCTAAACTCAGAAATCTCAATATCAAAATTTAACATTTCCATTATCTTTCTCTTACTTGGAACTAGTCCCACATCTTTCTTAGATGTATATCTTTCTTTTGTAGTAGAGTGGCACACTTTACAAAAATATTTAGCCTCTATTTTTTTTGGGTTAGTAAAAGTAACATTAATTAAATGCCAATCGTGACCACATAAAAGGCAAAGTTTCCTTTTTAAATCTTCTAAATAAATCTCATAGGCAGTATTTCTTATCGCTAAGAGTCTCATGTCTTCTAATGATTTTTCCTCTATCCCCGATGGAATCTGCTCTAATATAGGCTCGCTATAATATTTTCCCTTATAAAGGTTATAATAACTATCACCAAGAATTACGCCAAGACCACCATTAAGAAAATCAAATAAGTATTCATTCTCATAAGCATAAATAGCTTTTCCGTTTACTTCAATCTCGGTAATACCATTATCAAGTTTAACCGGGCCTTTTAGAGTCCAAATACAGCATCTCCCCCTTTTGGTCACGTAGTTTTCAATTTTTTCAGCAACCGTTTTATAAATATCCATTCTAATTTCCAAGCAATGCTTATTTTCCTCATATATTTTTTTTAATGTCGAAGAACGTAAATATGCTAGTTCTTCCAAAAAATCATTTTCTCGTTTTCTTTGGTTATCCCTTGTTTGTTGGGTTTTACTATCAACCTCTTTACGACTTTCTAAAGTATCAAAAACCTGTTCTTGCAATTCTTCTAATCCTTGATTATCCCAATCATCTAGTCTCATAGTAGCCTCCTTAATTCTTTGCTTTTCGACAAATTCTTGTTTAAATATTATACTAAAAATACTAAAAAAGTAAATATAGTTTGCTTTCTATTTAATTTTGCTCAATCAAATTATCGATTATTTTCCTTAATTATTATACCTAAAATTATTTAGAAAAAAAGCATACTTATCTTGTGTATACTCTTATCACTATTCTTCTTTTATTTTCTTACTAAAATTTAAGCAATTTAAATATTATTAAAATTTAAATCTTCTTCTAAAGCAATATCTTTAAACTCTATTTTAAACTTTTCTATATCTTTTCTTAGCGAATCTTCATAAACACTCTTTGTATTACAAATAGCTTCATATATGTGTTTTAATCTTACTTCTTTTACATTATCAAATAAAGCATAACTAAAAGCATTAGAAATAATAGTTAAACAAATATCTGGATATCTTGAAGAAATTTCATATATTCTTTTATACTCATCTGTCATATCAACAATAAAAGCAAATATTTTTTCTTTAATAAAATCTGTATAAGGCATAACTAAATGCATTTGTTTTTCTATTTTAGGTAAAGTTCCCATTAAAATTTTAATAGTTGTATCTCTATCGGCTTCCTTTACTTCTACTTTTTGAAATCTTCTTAAAAAAGCCCTATCTCTTATAATGTATTGTTCATATTCCTCAGTAGTAGTAGCACCAATCATCTTAATTTCCCCACGATCAAGTCCAGCTTTAAAAATATTAGCTAAATCCATACCTGTTGTTGTATCATTACCCTTAATAAGTAAATGAGTCTCATCAATAAATACAATAGTCTTTTCACGTTTTGCAAGTTCTTTAATTAAAACATCAACTCTTGTCTCTTTTTGACCAGCAATATCATAATCCCCAATAATAGATGAAGCATTAAGCTTATATAAATCATAACCAAACAAAGCATTAGGAACCATATTATTTTTAATACGATAAGCAAGTCCTTCAACTATCGCTGTTTTACCAATACCAGGTTTACCAACTAGTAATGGTGATTTTTCTGGGGTTAAAAGAATTAATATCATTTGTTTAATCTCTTCTTCACGACCAATAGCAGGATCAGTTATATAATCTCTTGCCACTAAATTTTCTGCATATCTTTCTAAAAAACTTATATTTTTTTCTTCCATATTTAATTCACCAAAAATATTATACAAGAAAACTAAAGACTAGACAATCAAAATTAATTTTGATAGAATAATAATTCCAAAAAGGAGGGGACAATTTTGAAATCTACTGAACATAAAACTAATAAAATTAATTATGGTGCAATGACAATTAAAGTTGAAAGTAAAACAACAGATGATGTTAATTATGAAGTAAGAATTACTGATGATACTTTATATAGAAGTGATAGTATTTCTGATAAAATTATAGCTGTTTTAAGTTTTAATACAATAAATCCTGATAGTTTAAAAATCATTAGTTCTTCTAAAGACTATTCTAGTAATATGCGTGCAGACATTATTAGAACTTCTCTTTTTACTACATTTGCTAATATTAATATTAATAGAACTAATGATTGTCTTACAACTTCTATTGAAAAAGCTAACTTTCTTGTCTTAAATAAAACTAAAAATGACTTCAAAGGTTATATTTCTGTTCCAAAAGTTATCATTTCGTGAATTTAAAGCTGCTTAAAAAAAAAAATTACAAAAACTAGTTATTTTGTATTGACTTATTAGCCTATCTGGGATACAATTAACTAGTAATTGATGCCTGATTAGCTCAGTCGGTAGAGCGCACGGCTGTTAACCGTTAGGTCGTAGGTTCGAGTCCTACATCAGGCGCCATTTATGTTAATTACAGTCTTCTAGACTGTTTTTTTTATTGTAAACCCAATCTTTCTTCATATAATAATATTCTATTTTAAGCTTTATAAAAATGGTGAATTAAAACTCACCATTTTTTCTTACAATAATTTCTTCTTTCTAAAACAAAATTTATTCTTATTATTTCTTATTATATAGATATATTATTCATATAATCATGATTCAATAAATTAAAACATATATCATTACATCTTTTATCTAAGAATGCCACAAATTCTTCCCCTAGAATAGTATTTAAAGTTGAAAACAACTTATTATTAGGATCAGTTAACTTAATATCCATATAATTAGCCATTATTTCCTCAAATTGCCTAACTTCTGAATTTTGATAATAACTTTTACCATGTCCAGCGGTCATTTTAGGAGCATTTTCAACAATAGTATTGTTATCTTTAATATCCATAATCCCACCATCAAGGGCTTTTCCACTGTAAATGGCATCTATTATATCTTCAATCTTATATACTGTACTAGATATATTTGTAAAAGAACTATTAATTGTCTTAGAATTTGATTTCAATGAATAACTATTAATATCACCATCTTTTTTAGCTTGAATAAAATTCTGAAGTAATTCATCTAATTCTATCTCTTTACAAATTTTCAAAAGTTCCATAATTAAACTCGTACTATGATTATCAATTAAAAAAGCTCTTTTAAAAGTATAATACTCATCAGGAACATCCCCATTACTATAATTAAAAGATAACAAATGGGTAAATTCATGAAATAAATCATATGGATTCTTTAAATAAACCGTATTAGAAGATGCTAAATAATATGAAGAAGATATACCACTATTATAAACCAATTGAATTTTAGGATTAGCCATTTTAAAAAGATATATTGCCGAAAAAAAGCCATCTGCCATATTTCTATTTTTACTAACAGCAAAATTATAAGCATCAGCAAGAGCCTTTTTCTCCATTTCTCCCGAAAATAAATTTAACAAATCATTAATATTAGCCATACAAAAAAACTTCCTTATTTTTTATATTTTTCGAACCCGAGATAAAACTGAGTTGGAGCATCACACGAAAACTCCATTTCCTTATTAGTTATAGGATGTTTAATAACTAATCTATTTGCATGAAGTCCTAGACGACTTAAAGAATTAATCTTTGCTTCATATTTCTTATCCCCAACAATCGGATTACCAATGTAAGCAAGACTTGCCCTTATTTGATTCTTTCTACCTGTTTTAATTCTTACCTTTATTAGACTTTGCGTCGAGTTAGTATCTAAGACTTCATATTCTGTTACACTAGATAAACCTTTATTACTAACATAAACACGATGTGTCTTATCTTCTTGTAAATAAAATCTTAAAGTATCTTTTATCTTTGGAAGTTTACCTTCTACTACGGCAACATACTCTCTGGTATAACGAAGCCAGTTATTTTGCAACATTTCTTTTAATCTAGGATTCTTAGCAAATAAAACTAATCCTGAAGTATCTTTATCTAATCTATGTACAACAAATACTTTTTGATTTTTCTTATGTAAATACTCTCTAACCTCATGATATAAAGTTCTGATTTCTTCCTTATCAGTTGCTACTGTAAGTAATTTAGCTGGTTTATTTACCACTAGTATTTCTTTATCTTCATATATAATATTCAATTTTTTCATTAATCTAACTCTTCACTTTCTTTTAAATATGCTTCATATTCATCTAAACAAGCAAATATTTCTGTAGCACCCTTACAACTACATATTTTATTTTTTATTTCTTTACTCTTAGGCATTCCTTTTAAATAATATAAAATATGACTTCTAATTTCTAAGGAAGCACTTATTTCATTGGTATCTTGACATAACAATTTATAATGATATCTCATCATATCAATCTTTTCTTTATTAGAAACTCTTTTTGGTAAACTGCCATTTTCTAAATAATTAACACAGTCCCTTATCAACCATGGATTTCCTAAAAGACCTCTACCTATCATTACCGCATCGCATCCAGTTTCATCTAACATTTTTTTAGCTAAATAACAATCAGTCACATCTCCATTACCAATTACCGGAATTGATACTGCTTCTTTTACTTTTTTAATAATGCCCCAATCAGCTTTGCCTGAATAACCTTGGGACCTAGTCCTTGCATGAATAGCAATTGCCTTTGCTCCTGCTGCTTCACAAACCTTAGCAACTTCTACGGCATTGATATGTTCATTATCCCAACCAGCCCTAATTTTTACAGTAACTGGAACATTTACAGCTTTAACAACACTAGATACTATTTTTCTGATTTTTTCTGGGTCTTTTAAAAGAGCACTACCCGCTTGATTTTTTATAGCAACTTTAGGAACAGGACATCCCATATTAATATCAATTATATCAGGATGCTGCAAATTTTCTACTAACTTAGCAGCTTCAACGAAAGATTCTTCATCACTTCCAAAAATTTGTTGACTAATTGGTCGCTCTTTATCATCCATCTTTAGTAAATCTAAAGTTTTCTTACTTTTATAGCATAAAGCCTTATCGCTTACCATTTCGGCATAAATTAAACCAGCACCCATCTGTTTTAAAATCTTTCGATAGGAAGTATTAGTAACCCCAGCCATCGGGGCCACTACAACCTTATTTTTAATATAAACATTTCCTATATTCATTTTTTCACCCAATTTCTTTAACGACTTAAATAAGTACATTCATTATAGCACACCCAAAACTAACTACCAAGAAAAAAAGAGTCTTAATGTTAAAAAACTCTCTTTAATCTTTTTTCTTAAATCTAATTTCTACTGTATCATTTTGTTTTAAAAGAAAACCATTAGCATCATCTGTATCTAAGTGAATTTCTAAATAACCATCACTACTGGTTTTAAAGAAAGCTTCCACTAATCCTTTTTTTTCGCCATCAATAATAACCCCAACTGGCTCATCATCAACAACGCCCCATTCTTTAGCAAGATCATCAGAAATGTGAATATGACGATTAGCTATTATTCCACATGGTAAAGTAATTTTATCTTTAGGTCCAATTAATTCAAGAAGACTTGCTCCTTCTAAATCACCACTTTTTCTTACTGGTGGATTTATTCCTAATTTATAAGCATCTGTTTTTGATACTTCTACTTGATTGTAAGAACGAAAAGGTCCTAGTACTCTTACTTTCTCAATAGAACCTTTTGGTCCTTTAATAATTATTGTTTCTTCTGATGCAAACTGTCCTGGTTGATTTAAAGCTCTCTTAAAAGTCAATTCACTCTTTCCAAATAACTTCTCATATACTTCCTTAGTTAAATGACAATGTCTATTAGACACTCCTACACTTATCTTCATAATACCTACTTTCTACAAAATAAATTATATCAAAAAATCACTCTTAAATATATATTTTTTTTATAGATTTTATAGGTGATAAGGATCATCCATAGTCCCTGTTCCCAATTTCAATACTTCTGGTTTTAAATTTAAAACAGGTCTTACACCATAGCTAAAATTAGTATAGTAATTGTCATCAGCATTACCATCCGAATTCACGCGTCGAATAGTAGCTGTGCCAACAAAATTATTTGGTGAAGATGCCCACCAATTTTGTCCAGAATATAAATAATAATTATTATTACTGACAGACCAACCACCTGCTAACACAATTTCATCAGAACTTAAAAGACCTATCGGGTAAGTTAAAGCCCCATTTCCGTTAATAATATCACTTACAGTAAAAGCATCATTTTTTTGCAAACATATTAATAATAGTTTTTTATTATTGGTATTATTAGCAAAGTTAGACCAACGATAATATGTAGTACTTGTCCCCACACCAGTGCCATTATTATTTGAAGCAAAACTTCTATCGTTACAAAAAATATTATCAGTTAAGTATTGTTCATTAATCGTTCCTTTGATATTATTTTCATACCAAGTATCAAGATAAGTCTTTATTATTGAATCATTGATATTAGAATGTGTTTCTGCATAAGTTGATGAGCCAATTTTACCATACATATAACCAACATATGCATTATCGTTGTGTTTCCCGTTAAAAGCACTTTTGCCAATCTGTCTGTCTTCACTAGCTTCACCATTAGCATGTGCAGATGTACCATCATAAACTACTCTAACAGAACCATCACCATTAATACGAACGATTCTCCAATAGAGACCTGCAAACTTCACATAATTATTAGTAACATTACCACGGTAATAATAAGAGTCCCCATAAGCATCTTTTGCTTTACATAAATAGCCTTCGGTTGTTTTCGCAATAGTAACAGTTACTGAACCATCTTGATTCATAGCTGGACACTTACTAGATGTATCTAATTGTGTAATAATATCCTGTACTTTTGAAAGCGATTTTTTAAAATAAACATTACATTTTGTTCTCTTAGTTAAGTTAGTAACCATTATTCCCCAAGAAGCATTATTCCAAGAAGCTGAAGTATCATTATCACAGACTATCTTATCTACTGCATAACCATCATTCTTACCAGGTATCATATCAGAATATTTCCCATCTATATAAGGAGTAATAACTATATCCCCAGAGATAAAATCACCTACAGTAGTTCTTACTACTTCTTTCTCTTTAAAGACACTAAACTTTGAATAAGCAAAGTATATTCCTATTAATAATACTAATAAACAAGGTATACCAATATATAAGTATCTCTTATACTTCTTAAATCTTAATTTCTTTAAGTATTTATCTTTATTAAATTTCTTCATCATAAATAAATCCATTTCTATTTATAATATCTATATCCTCTAATTATGTAATTCTAGAATATAAAACCCCATGAAAATTAACTTTCGGATATTATTTTTAGTTTATACTTAAATTCTATCATATATACAGGATATTTTAAAAGTAATATTTAAAGATGATAGTGTAAAAATGAAGTATCATAGAAAATATTTGAACATAACCCTTCAATAATCCCATCAAAAAGTAGCAGCAATCCTGTATCTGTTGTACTAAATAATATAGCTCACAGATTTAACATTTAAAATTTCAAAACATTTTTACACTACCACTCATCAGTTTATATAAATATCTCTTTTCAAAAGATAACTATTAAAACATTATCATAAGTTAAACATAAACAATTTAAAAATAGCAAAATTTACTATTGACAAACTTGCAAAAAAAAGTTATAGTAAGCACCGACATTTAAAGAGGGGGAGGAAAAGTTTAAATGGAAAAGTTTAAGGAAAGAGATTTAGAAGCTAATAGAATCGGTAATAACGCAACAGATGAAGAATGGAAAATAATAAAAGATTTTTTATGTGAAGGACATATTTTAAACCAAGATAATGCAAAGATTTGCTATCAAAACATTAAAGAAAATAAAAAATGGTATTATAAACTTAATGCAATAGTTAATGATGTGGTTAATGATGATAATTTTATTGAAACAAAAATAGTAATTGGATTTGTAGCAGCCGTTATAGCATTTGGGATTTATCCAGGAATTATTGATGATATAGTAGCACCATTAATTGGCTATAATTATTCTTTGTTTTATAATATTCCGGATACTTTAAATGGAATATTGCGTGTAGCTACAATGGCTGGTGCTGTTTTAGCACAAGCCAAAGTATTTAATAAGCTTGCATATGAAAAAGATATCGACCTATTGCAAATAAATTTAAAAAAAGCAATTATTCAAGGTAAAAAAACAAGTATCAAAGACCGTATATTAAATTTCTTTACTAAAGGAGCAAAAGAAAAAAACAAAATTTCCAGCCAATCACTTGTCGATTATGTCGATAAAGAACTATCCGAAAGAGGCACAAATCAAGATGAAGAAATCATTAAAAGACAAAACGAAAAACACGCATCAGCCTTTGTTAAACTTATTGGTAACGATATGAAAAGTATTATTGCTAATCCATATCCTAATTGTAAAGAAGATCTTGATGCCCTTCACAGTTTAGCCAATGAATATGTAGAAAACATCGTAAAAGAACAAGAAGCAAACTTAACTAGTAAAATCACCTTAAAGCTATCTGGCAGTAAAGACTTCTATGGTAGACTTAATGATTTAGAAGCAAAAATCAAAAGAAATATGGAAATTAACAAAATTCGTAAATACAATGATGATTATTTATCTGATATTATAAAAGATGGAGCTAAGGTCGTAGAACAATCCAAACAAGTTTATAATGGTCCAACAATTGACGGACATATTCCAACAGTTGAAGAACAGTTTTACCACGATTTACAAGTACCTACAAATGATACTGGTAGTACTCGTAAACTTAAACCAAATAACTAATAGAAAGTTAAAGCTCTCTATTTTTTTTGATTCAATAATTATAATTTATTGATTGATTGTTCTATTAGTTTCTTATTATTAATTAATCTTTCATTATCTTTATCTAATTCTAAAGCTTTATTTATATATTTTAAAGAACTTCGATATTTACCATTATTAAAACAAACCACAGCTAAGATATCATATATATTTAAATCCGTAGTGAAAACCTCATTAATATAAGTTTTGGGATGTTTCTTTATTTTTAAAGCCTCTAAACATAGTTTTTCAGTTGCTTTATAATTTTTTAATTCATAAGTAATTAAGGCTTTTTCCATATATGGATCTCTAAGATAAGGACTCTCTTTTATAGCCATATTTGCCCACATTAAAGCCTCTTTAGGACGATTTAGTTTCATATAACACCTAGCAATAAAACGCATTGAGGCACATCTTTCATCCTTCCAAGTAGCACTTTTTAAATTTAAATGTTTTTCTAAAGTAGTAATGGCTTCTTCATGCTTTCCATAATACATATATTCTCTTCCTAAGTAATGCATATTACGGTCATTTTCCGGATTTTCTTTTATCGCTAGTTCTAATAAGGGTAAATAAGAACTTCTACTTTTCGTACTATCAGGATAATGATTAACTATTATTTTTTCAGTATATAAATATTTTTCTTCCCCCTTATATTTTAATATTTCATGAACTGGATTAACCCAAGTAAAACCTTTTCTCGCATGAATTTTTTCGCCATAAAAACTTATTATGGGATTATTATTCTTATCTAATGACCAGTTATAAACATATCTAATTCTCGTTAAGCCATCCTTCCAAAGGGCTTGTACAACCTCATACCAACCGCTTACTAAAACTTCATCTAAATCTAGACAAACACAGACATCATAATCATCAGGTATCATTTCTAAAGATTTATTGCGGGCTACATCAAAACGCCAGGGTTTTATTATTTTCTGTTTAACCGTAACCCCTAAAGACTTTAATAACTCAACGGAGTTATCAGTAGAACCTGTATCTAAAACATATATTCCATCCGCTCTCTTTACCGAATCATACCATCTTTTTATAAACTTTTCTTCATTCTTACAAATAGCATATACACATATTTTCAAATATTATCACCTAATATATGATATTTTAAACTTTCAAAAAAATGAATTGCATTTAAAATATTAGTATGATACTATATAAAGACTTATAAAAGAGGGATTATAATGAATAAAAAAACAGAATTACTTTTAAATTTAATTAAACAAAGAAAAACATGTAATGAAATTTGTGAAACTTTAAATATTTCTAATAAACAATTATATAATTATTTAACTGTCCTTCAAAATAAAGGCATAACTTTTAAAAAAGCTTACTATGAAACAGGGGATATTCTTTATAAGCAAGTTTTTAGTTCAGGAGAAATGAATGAACTTAATACAGAAAAAGACATTGTGTTATTTACTACTCCTGGTTCTTATTCTCTTAAGGTTGTTGCTATTTCTGATATACATTATGGTAATATTGATGAGCATCCTGAACTTTTAGATAAAGTATTTGATTACTGTGCTAAAAATTCTATTCATACTATTTTATGTGGTGGTGATATTATTGATGGTACTTTTTCTAAGGGTGAAAAAACCATTAGTGAGCCCTATGAACAAATTGAATATTTTCTAAAAAATTATCCATTTGATAAAAGTATAATTACTTATACTGTTGGTGGTGATCATGATATTTCAGCCTTAAATAATAGGGGTATTGATTTAAGAAATATTCTTGCTAATTACCGTCAAGATGTTGTTATGAAAAATTATACTTCACAAACAATCTGTCTTAAAAATGATAGAATTGTTTTACATCATCCAACCCAAACCGGTTGTCTATTAAGTAATGGTGCTAGTATTATCTTAAATGGTCATTATCATAATTATAAAACCACTGTTAATAATGGTATTCTTAGCATTTATATTCCAACTATTTCTGATATTCTTTGTCCTACACCTTCTGCCTTAGAAATAACCTTTAATTTTAATAAGGGTGTAATAACTCATGTTAATGTTAAACAATTGCTTCCAAGTTTAAATATGGCAGCCATCAGTGATGTTCATTATGATATCAACAATAATCGTAAAACAGAAGATACTATTATTAATAATGAACACACTCCTAGTATTGCTAAAAAAGGTATTAAAGAGATGCCTCTTATTCTAAGCCGTACTAAAGACAATTTAAGTCCAATTGATAAGTTTAATGATAAATTTCATCGTAAGTAAAAAAGCATCCAAATGATGCTTTTTTTCTATCCCGTGGCTCCAGTTGGACCAGTAGGACCCGTTGGTCCAATTGGCAATACTAAATTTAAAACATAATTTGGTGCGGCACCAGTAATAGTTGCTGAGGCACTTTCTCCACTAGATACAGTTCCAATTGATAAGGTTGGAGTTTCGCCTGCGGCACCTTGGGCTCCAGCTTCACCTTGTGGTCCCGTTGGACCTGTTGGTCCTTGTATACCTTGGATTCCTTGAGTTCCAGCTTCTCCTTGCGGACCTGTTGGACCAGTCGGTCCTTGTAAACCTTGAATTCCTTGAGTTCCGGCCTCACCTTGCGGACCTGTTGGACCAGTTGGTCCTTGTAAACCTTGGATTCCTTGAGTTCCCGCTTCTCCTTGTGGTCCCGTTGGGCCAGTTGGTCCTTGTATACCTTGAATTCCTTGGGTTCCGGCTTCACCTTGTGGACCCGTTGGGCCAGTCGGTCCTTGTAAACCTTGAATTCCTTGGGCTCCTGCTTCACCTTGAGGACCCGTTGGGCCAGTTGGTCCTTGTATACCTTGAATCCCTTGGGTTCCAGCTTCACCTTGTGGTCCCGTTGGGCCAGTCGGTCCTTGTATACCTTGAATACCTTGAGTACCAGCTTCACCTTGTGGACCTGTTGGACCAGTTGGTCCTTGTATACCTTGAATACCTTGAGGTCCTGCTACTCCTTGTGGACCTGTTGGACCAGTTGGTCCGGTTGGTCCTTGTATACCTTGAGGTCCAGCTTCACCTTGTGGACCTGTTGGACCAGTTGGTCCGGTTGGTCCTTGTATACCTTGAGGTCCAGTTGGGCCTATTGGACCTGTAGGTCCTCCACTAGGACCCGTTGGTCCCGTGGGACCAGTAGTTCTTGCTAAAGCAAGTAATCTATCGACATCTAGACAACAACCACTTACTACTCCCTTATTCATAAAATTACCTCCTAAAGTATTTTATGAATTAATATAACAAATAACTACTACATTTATCTTATCGTATAACTATTATTAGCCATAATTGCCCCGTATAAAAATAATATATCCGCATCTTTAAAATTAATATAATTATTTAAAATCTTAGGTGAAATATACCTAGTATCTACTAAAATAATTTCTTTATAACCACTAATTAATAAAGGGACTAAACTACTAGTATAAGAATCTCTAAATATAATAAGTCTTTTTCCATTATTTTCTAATAAATTATCTATCTTTAATAACCCACTAGCGCCATTTAAATAAATATCATATTTATCTAAAGAATTAATTTTATCATAATTATAAACATCTATTTTTTTATTACTAGTTAAATCATAAACTACAGCATTATTTATAAAAGCACTTTCTGCGACTGCAATCTTATCTAAATCTTTATCTAACACTAATCTACTACCATATACGCCATTAAAACCTACTACATCTTTAAAACTAATATTATCATCAATAGTAAAATCCATTTTACTTGCTAGTTCTTTTGCTACTTTTAATAAATTTTCTTCTTTCCAATGGGTATCACTTTTATAATAATCATCTAAACTTAATATATTAAATAAATCTATATAATTACCTTTAACACTCTTATATAAAGAAACTAACTTAGTATAATCTAGTTTTAAAGAATTATTAATATAATACCCTTTATCAGGAATTAAAGAATAATATACTTTATTAGTATCGTCAAGATATAAATCTATTATATTATTAATTTTACTAACTAAATTATTAACAGAGTTTTCATTAAGAGGATATAAAGCTTCATAAATATAATCTTTATCTATTTGCATATTATTATAATTACCTAACACTAACATATCCGTTTTAATCTTTAATTTTCTAAACTTCTCTCTTTGATAAAATTGATCCATACTATAACTATCAAATTTTTTAAAGAAATCCCCACTAACAATTGTCTTTAAAGATACTTTTGGAAATTGTTCTAATTTTCTTCTTTCGGAAACTGATGATTTCTTATCGGGTGCCACTAAGTTTAGAAAAAAGAAACCATAAATAATAAGTCCAAATAAAATAACTACTACTTTGTTTTTTATATTATCTTGCATAATTAACCTCAAAAGCGAAAATAAAGAAAAGGATTATAAGAATTATCAATTAAACTAGATGTCACTAATAAGAAAATAATTAATATTAAGACTATTTCTCCTAAATTAATAATTTTTCTAATACTATCTTTCTTTTTTAATCTTTCTATAATATTTTTTATAATTGGCGTACTAAATAAAATACCTAATATAATAATTATTATATAGTTTCTTAAATAATAGCCGGTTATCTTATTATAAAATGGTAAACCATTTAAGCCCCCTATATTCTTTAGAATATCAAATGCTCTAGTCATATTATCGGACCCAAAGATAACAAAACTTAAACCGACAATTAATAAAACGTAAATATGTTTTAAAATATTAGGCATCTTATCTAAATATTTTTTTAAAACTAGTTTTTCAATTAATAAAATAATGCCAAAATAAAGTCCCCAAATTATGAAATTCCAAGCAGCTCCATGCCATAGGCCGGTTAAAGTCCAAACAACTAGGATATTTCTCATTAATTTACATTTGTTTACTCTACTACCTCCTAAAGGAATATAAACATAATCTCGAAACCAAGAGCCAAGACTAATATGCCATCTTTGCCAAAATTCGGTAATGCTTTTGGAAATAAAGGGATAATTAAAGTTTTCTAAGAAGTTAAAACCTAATATTTTTCCTAAACCAATGGCCATATCACTATAACCCGCAAAATCAAAGAATACTTGCATAGTATAACAAAGTATATAAAAGAAACTAAAGACTACACTTTTATCGGGACTATTTAAATAACTAGTACAAAAACTTCCTAAGACATTAGCAATTAAAACTTTTTTTCCTAAACCAATGGTAAATCTTTTAATACCCACGGCAACATTTTCTAAGCTAATATCTTTCTTTATTAAATTATCATTAATATCTTCATATCTTACGATAGGACCCGCAATTAACTGGGGAAATAAAGAAACATAAGTGGCTAAGTTAAAAAAGTTATCTTGGGCTTTTATTTTTCCTCGATAAACATCAATTAAATAACTAATTATTTGAAAAGTATAAAAAGATATCCCGATAGGTAATAATACATTTAATAACTTAAGATTACTATTAAATATATTATTAATACTCCTAATTAAAAAGTCAATGTATTTAAAATAACCTAATAATCCTAAATGAATAATTAAAAATAATGCTAATAAATACTTATTCTTATGTTTTTCTAATACTAAGCCCCCGATATAACAAATAAATATTTCACTAATCATTAATAATAAATATTTACTATCACCATATAAATAAAATATTAATGAACTAATTAATAACCAATAATTCTTTATTTTATTGGGTACTATAAAATATCCTAATAATACTATTGGTAAAAAATAATATAAAAAACTAATACTTGTAAATAACATAATATCACCTTCTTATTTAGAAAAAAGGCCTTCCTTAAGAAAGCCTATTCTGCTACTGCTCCATTATATTCATCAGGCAATTCTTCTAAAGTCTCACCCTTTTCTAGAGTTTCTCCAACTTTATTATCCATATATTTTACAAATTCATCATAAATACTCTTAGCCCAATCACTATCAGCCATAACCATAAATATAACATCACCACTATTTACAATGTAAAGTTTTTCCGCCGAAACACAGATCCATCTACTCATATCAACATTATCTTTAATATTTTGCATCATACTAGTAATATCGGTTTTTTCTTTCGTTTTAATTACAGCAACTTCTAGGGCTTGAGAACCCATTACCGGTTCGGATACTATCAAGGTATTAATATCATCTGTACTTTTTAAACCAGTTAAAGATTCTACTAGTTCACTTTCTTTTAAATTTATTTCTTCCGTAGTAAGTTCTGGTAATTCATTAGCTAAATTTTTATAAATAGTTTTTAGCATTTTTTTAATATCCCCTGTGGTTTGGAGAGTTTCATTAGTTTTACTTTCTTTGTTACTAGTAACCACAAATATAACTCCTGCTAAAATAACTAAGCCCCCAATCAGGCATCCTATAATAATATTTTTCTTATTTTCCATCTTTTTCATAATTTTCCTCTTTCTTTTATTTATTATTTACTTTTTTTAGCGGTTTTTTTCTTATTTAACAAAAACAAGGAATAAAGAGCTACTAATGCCCAAATCACTTGTAATAAAAATGAAAACCAAGCTTTAGTCGGGTATAAACCAATGGCCATTAAAACTGATGCTACTAAATTCATGAATTGATATATAAAACTATTATCAATTTTCTTTAAAGATAATAAGGCATACGCTAAAAGAATTAAAACCATGCCAATCCAGCCTAAAATATTAAAAATCATTTTTCATCCTTTCCATTACCTTTTCTTACCATTGGAGCTTTCTAAGCTAGTACTAAACCAATCCTCATTAAGTTGAGGTAAAGTAACCTTTCTTTCCTTTTCAGCTCTTTTTCTTCTTTCTTCCTCTTCTACTTCTCTAACTACAGCAGCTACAAAATTAAAATCGACATTAACTGTTTTTTCTACCTTGGCAACTTTTTCTCGATAGCCATTAATACTTTGTTCAATCAACTTACATGTATTAACATTTTTCTTAGGCATAATTCCTAATAATTCTTCTAATTTATTTAAACAAAATTTATTTTTAGCATGCAAAGTTAGGATATCTTTTACTCTATCAACTGTTTTTACAGGTAAACTTTCTAACTCAGCCATTTTGCCTTCCAAAACATATTTTTTATAATCATTAAGTAAAGATATTTCCTTAGCAATTAAACTTTCAGCTAATTTAGCATCCACATTTTGATGATTAGCATTAATTTTTAAATCAAATACGGATAAATCTCCTAAAGATTCTCCAAATAAATCTGCCAATTTTTTATATTCATTATCCCCAACTTTAACGAAACCAGAGCTAGGAGTAATACTAGATAATAATTCTCTTTCTTTTTTTCTAGCCTCTTCGATAGATGTTTTTTCAGCATCAAAAATTTTACTTTCTTCATTAACGAAAGATGCACTAATCTTTTTTTCAGCCATTTCATCTAAAACTGGTAAGGCATTCAAAGCTGCAATAACAGCCTCATTTTGACTGTATATCACATCCCCACTTAAATGAGCCTTAGTATCTAAATTAATAATCTCTCCAACTACTTCTAATAGCTTTTGTCTCTTTTTAATATTTTTATTTAAACTAATTTTATCTAAAAAGCCCAATTTACCAGCATCTAACTTTTTTCTTGCTTCAATATTTAATCCACTTAAATAATTTTTATAAGCCTTAAGTCCATCTTTAAACTCTATATGTTTACTAAGTCTATCTTCATTCATTTTTATTACCTTTCCTTTTCTTCTTTTTATTTTTCTTTAACGCATTCTAACAACTTAGGTATAACCATATCTACCGTTTGTCTATAACTATAATGAATTATATCCTTTTGTTTTCTATTGAAAAAATAATTTAACAAAGGATACGTATTAACTGTAGATTTAAACTTATATTTTTTTTCTATCGGACTACATAAAAATATCTTACAACTAATACTTCTATGTTGACATACTCCTTTAATTAAATAAGGACAAGGTTTCTTATGGAAATAGCAGCACCCATTAATTGTAGCAAAACATTTACCACTTCTATTCCCATAACATTTGTCACATTTAAAATCACATACTTTATGACTAATATTATCTAAAATAGTACACATTTCATCATATATATAATTGTATCTATCACTTAAATTCTTATAATTTAGAGCCTTAACCATCTTAAGCATCCAAAACTCTTTTGTATCATAAGGATACTCTTTATCTAAAATATCAACTGTATATTGATAATCACTTCTATCATTCTTAATTATTTTCTTCATTTTCTTATAATCATTTAAGCTTAAATTAATTGTTTCCATAAATACCTCTTCTAATCCATTATATCAAATTATAATTAAAATAAAAGTCTTATCTACTCATTACAATGAGACTTAAATTTAGGAAAAAAACATAAAATATATAAAATATCAAAAGTATAACAAATAATCCCAATAGCAAATATAAAAGCATTAATTTGTAAAAAAGCACTCTTAGCTATTACCATAAAGAAAGTTCCCAACATTTTACTAAAAGCTAAAATTAAAGATTGTCCCTTTAACTTATTATCTAAAAAACGTTGTTTAAAAAATAAAATTGACATAAGGGCATTTTGAAAGAATGAAGCACAAGAAGATGCTGGTATTTTATTTACATATTCTAAATGAAAAGCATACTCGAAAACAAAGCCCGTAATTAATAATAAAACACTATAAGAAAAGAAATACTTAGGTTTTGGAAAATCTTTTTTATTATATTTAAAATGTAAATAACCAATTGCAACATCTAAAATTATCCAAATAAGATTAATTATAACTAACAATCTAGAAGAATCCCAACCATTATTTAATAAAAAGATTAACTCCCAAGAAAAATTAAGTCCAATAGCAATTAAGGGCATACTACAAGTTTTATCTCTAAGTCCACATCTTATTATTTCTATATAAGTAATTACCCAGAATATTCCACCTATAGTTGTTAAAATTGTATCCATAACTACTCCTAATAATTTAAAAGATAAGGATTATCTAGTGTACCATTACCACCTTTATATATAACATCACTCTTTAAATATAAAGTTGGATAAATTAAATACTTAAAAGTAGGACTAAGTGAACTAATACTGCCATTTTCTAAATGAAATGGATAAGTACCATTATTAGTAGTATCATAATTTAATAACCATATACCTTCATTTTTATCCAGATAAGATTTTTCACTGCATGTTTTAAAATTAGAAATTGCCACGTTTTTACAAGTATCCATTTTTGTTAAAACATAATCACTAATAGTAGGTAAACCAACTAAAACATCAATATTAATACCAAAATTCTCATTTTTATACCAGCCATCAGCACTACCGTTTTTATAATGCTCGCTAATCATTTTAAAATTACCAGTACTAAGCATATTTCTCGTTTTATCATTTTTTAAACCAATTTTACTAAAATCTAATTTAAGCCCGGTAGTATCACTAGCATACTCATAATCACTAAGAGCATTATAGTATCCATTATTTAATAAAGTACCAATATTTGCCGTGCTAAAGCCTTCATTTGTTCCTTTATTTGCCCAAATAAACTTAGTAATATCACCTAACATTAAAGCATCATTTCTTATTAATTTAAGACGATATTTATCTGTTTCTTCATTAGTTATTTTAACAACCTCTAGAATCCGCCATACTTCACAAGTATCTTTATTACTATAATCATCACAATTAAAATAAACATAATTATTAGGATTTTCACCAGTATAGCCTATTACATTATCCATTTCGTTATAAATAGTATCATCATCTTTAGCATAAGCATAATTAAAAATATAATTACCCAAACTATCTTCAAAATAAAGGTTACATTTAGTATCACTATCTAATTTTGAATGACTAAGAGCTTTAACATCCTTATCATATAGAATAGTAATATCTTTATTACAATCATATCTAACTAAATTAGTACCTAAAATATCACTTTTAATATCATTTATATAATATTCATAACTTATTTTAGGTTCATTAATCTTAAAAATAAGAAAAAAACCAATAATTAGAAGAATAGCACTCGTAAGTACTATTCCCCATATAATAATTTGTTTTTTAATAATTATTTTACTCTCCATTTATATTCCCCTTCAGTATGTGAACCAACTACTTCATCATTACGATCTGGCTTATCACATTTCCAACTGCCATCTTTATCGCATTTTTTATAAACGCATTTTTCCTCAGTGCCATTTTGACAATCTCCTGTTATTTCAGCACAAGTAACTTCGTCAGTTTCACAGTCAGTCTTACCAAAGTAATCATGAGTATCATCTACTTCTCTTTCTGTTTCATATCTATCAAATTCAGTTGCAGTTGAAGAAGTATTACCAGCTGCATCATAACAAATACCTTTATAAGTAAAATATTGATTACTCTTAGCATAACTATCATTAGCAAATTGATAAATTGGACCATTTTTATTATTAATATTATAAGAATAACCACCACTAGTAGCATCATCACATACTAATTCAGCCTCATTAGTAGAAAATTCATCCCACTCATTAACACCTTTATCATAAAATGATTTAGGATTTCCTAAATAACTCTTTAAGTTATTATTATTACTTAAACCTTTTTGGTTCCATGTATTACAATCGATATCAACTTCCGAAGTACTATCTCCACAATCACCAGAGGTTGTTTTACTTACCTTGTGAACACAATGATGAGCAATTAATTTCATTCTTAAAGTAGCTTTAGGAGCCGTTGTATCTTTCTTTATAGTCTTACTACAACTTCTTGATAAGCCCGCATCATTATAATAAGTTCCCGTAACTTCCATTCCTTTAGTATCTGAGGTAATTGTATAAGTATCATTATTACTAACACCATTTGGAACCGTAATTTTACCATAAGTAGCAGCCGTACCCCCTCCTGTTACCTTAACAACAACATTAGAGCGGTACCAACCATTATTTCCTTGAGTTCCATTAACAGTTAAATTACAAGTAGGAAGTTCTGTTAAACGTTTAACATTAATACTACATCTACCAGTATTACCAGCCTTATCTTTAACATAACCATAATAAGTTATTCCCAATCTATCTGTATCTTTATTTAAAGTAATTGTTTTTAAACCATTATAGAGAGGATTTGGATTAGTACTTATACCAAACTCACTAACCCCACTTATTTCATCATTCATCACTAAATTTAGTTTAACATCGCTAATATACCAATTATTTAACCCCTTCTTACTACTAGAATCAACACTAATCTCACAAGTTGGATCCGTAGTATCAACATTAACTTTAAGATTATAAGAACAAGAAGTCTCATTACCAATATTATCTTTAATTGTCCAGTTTACTTGTTTAAACTCTCTTTGTTCTGTTTGGGTTTCATAAACATCAGCCATGGCACAGCCACTTCCTGTATCACTCTTACACCCATAAGAATAAGTATAACTAGTTGACCAATTAGCATTATTAACAGGATTTTTACATACTGGAACTGAATTATCAATATTAGTAATAGCAATTTCAACTGGATTACTAATATTACCAACAGCATCTATCGCATACCCATAATAAGTCTTATTTTCATAAACTTCTATCTTAGCATCACTACTAGTAATATTAAATACTGGTGTATCATCTAAAGACTCAGTTAGAGCATAAGCATACTCCAAAAAGCCCGAACCATCTTTATCACTACCATTAAAAGTTATTATCTTTTTACTAGTCTCATAAGAAGCATTAGTATCTAAAGTAAGACTTGGAGCTTCTTTATCGATTTTAACACTAACCTTTTTAACTAAAGTACCTTTAGTTGTTTCGACTTTAGCAGTAACTACAGTATTTAATAAATAACTAGTTTCTAACTTATATATATTAGCATAGCCAGTATCTTTACTAGGACTATTAGTTATATTACCATTTTTTATATCATTATTACCATTAATACTCCAAGTAATAGTCATTTTACTATCACTAAGACCCCCTAAAGAGGCAGGATCTAAATATAAATAAACATCATTTTTAGTCCATTTTGTATCATTATTCTTTCCTAGTATATTATCATCACTTAAAAAATTACCATCATCGCCATAAGCATAAATATCAATATTAGAAGCTAATATATCACCTTCTGCTAGGCTACAATCATTACTTGGTATTACTTCTACTTCATGTTCATCTAAATTTCTATTTAATTTTATATGATAGCAATCTAAATAGCCTCCTAAAGGATTACTTATTTTTTCATTTTTCTCCGTATCATTTTCTATTTCTAAATAACCATCACTAATTAATTTAGCTACACTAATTAATGTAGCATCTACTCCATTATCATTTGCATACTCCAAGGCCTTAGTTCTAATAAGATCTATTTTATTATCATAAGTTTTTTGCTTCATATTATTACTAATTGTCGTATAAGATGCCGTAGCAATAGTTATTAAAATGCCTATTATTACAATAGCAGCAAGTAACTCTGGAATAGTAAAACCATACTTTTTATTTTTCATATAACTCCCTACCTTACTATCTAAAATAATAATATCATAGTTTCTTTTAAAACTAAAGTAAAAAAAGTATTAATAATTTTACTTATCAATACTTCTTTTATCTAAATTATTTACTCTTTTTAAAGAGTTTTCTTGTCTTTTTATCTTATTATAGATATCTAAAGATATATTATCTAACTTACTTGCATCTATTAACTTATTAACCTCTATTACATCTATAATATTTTTTAATTGAATCAATACTTCCTCTGTTATATCAATATTACTCGGTAAATCATAAGTAATATATTTACTATCATAATTTTTATAACCAGTACTATCCCATTCTTCTACCATAAATTCTTCACTTTTTTTGGGCTCTGTATTAACTACCGTATTAATAAAGATATCTCCTAGTATTATTTTATCATTATAATCATCATATATAATACCAATATTGGGTGTTAATATTACTTTTAAATTATGGAAACAATACCATCTTTTTAAGTCCTCCATACTACTAGGAATTCTAACATTACCCTTAGTTACTCTTTCTAAATCTTGTAACATTTTTATTTCCGAATGCTCTAAAGTATCTTTTTCTACTACAGTATCACAATATAAATTAAGAGCAGTTCCACAATATAAATTATCATTATTACCAGCTAAAATTACTTGAGAATCACTATCGGTATATATATAATGAGGCATATTAGCCATTGGTTTATAATGTCCTAAAAACCTTGGAAAAGGATCTTTAACTGTTATGTCCTCGCAATCCAGATTTAAATCATTATTACCCGTACCCATTGTAACTTTACTTAAAACTAATTGATGCGCTTTAGCCTCATCAATTAATCCTTCCTCTAAAGCCTTGGCATAGCCAATTTTATCTTGTTTAATAAACTCATTTGCACCCACTAAATAAACTTTATAAAGTTCTAATAAGCCCTTATCAAGATGCTTTCTAATAAAATTCCAAGGTACCTCAACATTATCAAAACATAACATATTACCATTGCGCCATACCCAACTTTGGGCAACCAACTCGCCAAGCTTATTATAAACAACAAATATTTTACCATTATTACTAGTCATAGCATGTTCCATAGAAACTTCAGCTAAATCGCCTATCCTTTGACAACAATTGGTAAGTTCGCCAACAACAAATCCTAAAGCATCATCTAAACGTAAAGTTTTATAAGTATACCCATACGCACTACCCAAAACTTCTGGAATCGTACTAAAAGTTCTTTTTTTTGTCATCGCATACATTCTTTGTAAAGTCATAAAGTTAGTCTCACTATAACCAATTCGCATCGCCCAGGCAGCTAATTTATCATTGCCAACTTCAATATGCTGATAATTTTTAGTATAAATATAATTTAATGCTCTTTCTAAAGTTAACTTTCGATTTTTATTAAAAGTATAAATCTCTGGAAACTGAGCCTGAATTAGTCCAATACAAGCCTTAATATCATCACTAGCTTGAATTTTTTCTAAGTTATCAATAAAGAACTCCTTAAAAGCTGGATGATATTCTAATTTAAAACCACCACATAAATTATGTAAACAACTTGTATTTAAAACTGGTAAATTAAAATCTGCCATAATATCTTTTATATCAGTTAAATCTTGCCAGTTATAACACTTAGAATCTAGACGATACCCTCCATCTTTACATAAATTATAAATTTCTAACATATTATTTTTATCATCTAAAAAAGGATATCCATTTTTTAGAAATATTAATTTTAATTTGGCTATAGCTATACTATTTGGCAATACATCTTTAAACTCAGGATTAAAATAATTTAAGAAAGATTGCATTTGTAGACTATATTTTTTAGAAATATTTGGTAAACTAAACAATTTTATTAATAAATTATACCCTCTATCATCTCCATGAAATATTCCAAAAGCATAACTAAGTTTAATAAAACCATCCATCATATCATCATCTAAAACAGAAACATTACATATCTTAACCAAATTACTCCATTTTTTCTCATTTTTCTTGAATAAAGAAATATCATTTTCTAAAGCAACCATTACACTATAACCAGGTAAATACTTCTTATCTAAACCTAAATACCATTTAAGAAGAAGATTTGCGTTATTTTCATTTAGCAATCTATCAACTAACTTAGGATATTTAAGACCCATACTCATCGTATCTTGATACCCTAGTGTTAAAAAAAGTTTAATATTTTCTGTAGGATTTAAATGACTTCTTATTATTAAAGGTCGTAAATCTTTATCTTCTAAATAGCTTCGATATCTTTCATCTTTTAAATAATTACCTAATTTTTTAAAATTAAGACCTCTTTCTCCATAAAAAACTCTTTGCAATTCTAAGGAAGCTTCAGCATCCAAACTAACATTTTTAAATTTATCTGAAATATTTCTTACCTTTTTATCATAAACTAATCCATTTAATATTTGTTCATACAAATTATCATCTAACAGATTTCTTAAACCTTCGTAAGTATAATCTCCTTGAAAATTAAAACGAGTAACTATATCTCTTAATATATATCCTAAATATTCTTGATAAATTTCACAAATATCTAAAAATTTTTTATCTGTTATACAATTTAATATACTTTCCAGTATTGGTTTCTTTTGTAAAACTTTAGCATACTTATAACTTATATAAGCTTCCTTACCAAATAATATAGTTAAATCTTTACCAATTAATAATTCTTTTAAAATAGGATACTTAGCTACATCTTTAAAACTTAAATCACCATTTTTTAAAATATTCATTATTTCTTTTTTAGTAATTTTATCTACTCCAAACTTTTCAAAGTCTAAAAAAATTTGTGGATATTTATTTCTAAAGCTCTTATTCTTATAAAGATATGTATAATCGCACTTATTATATTTTATATATAAATAAGTATTTTCTAAAATTACTTCTTCATAATCAATATTATCTATATTATCAGGAATATCAATACTTTTAAGCATAGGTCCATAATTATTAATTAAATTAACTAACTTTTCCTTGCTATAAGTAGCTAAATATTTCTGATAAAAAGGTATATCTATCCCAAAAACTTCTAATATATCTTTATCATAAAAATACTTCATATCTTTAGGACTTCTACTAATAATATCAAGTAAACCATCATTTTCATAAAATGCTTTTCTTACTTTAAAACTAGCTTTATCAGATATAAAAAGTTTTGGATACTTACTCTTAAAAACCCCATCTATTATATGATAACTAAATATTTCTTTTTTTAAAAAGCTTCTGCCAAAATATTTATTTTTTCTAAATTCGGCAAGCATATAACTAATTGCTTCATTAAAATCATCATCAGTTTTAACTTGCCTAAATTTATTTTTTAAAGTTCTATCATTAAAGAAAAATTTTCTTTCATTAAAATACTCCCATATACTTATATCCCCTTGTTTAATAAAGAATAAATGATTTTCTTCTTCAAATCTAATGATATTATCAAGTCCCATCAAATCTACTAAAAAAATATCATTATTATCCATTAATTGATATCCTTCCTTACATAGTTTTAAATCATTAAGACTTTCTATCTTTTCTACCCTTTTTTCCATATAAGTCCTCCAAATTAGTGCTTATTATAACAAAAAAAGCTATAATTAGGATAAAAATTATAACTTTTTAACATATACAAACAGATTTTTTATTTTCTAATTTTTATAACCAACAAGCTTATGTCTATTATCCCAAAGTTTAAGTAACTCTTTTAAACCAACACTACCTAAGATAAAGACAGTAACATTAATAAAATAAGTATACCTTGGTTGAATTTCTATTAACATATAAACTAAGGTATTTGTAATAAATAAAATATAAAAATAAAATAAATTATTATTTAAAATATCCTTTTTCTTCAAGAATACTCCTACTATAAGTCCTAGAATCATTACCCCATATATAACTTTATTAACACCTGATACTAGATCTTCTAAGAGTTTATAAGAAATACTTATTCCCATAACCGAAATTACCTTATCATTATAAATACCACTACTAGATTCTAAAGAACCATTTAGCACAAAATTATTCGTCTTACATACTAAGAGCTTACTTATTTTTAAAGGATTATTTATTCTTTCCTTTATTACCTCTAGTTCTTTTTCCCAATCCCCCAAGTAATCTTCATCATTCGTATCATATCTACCACAAGTATCTAGATTAGTTCCTAAAACAAACTTCCATAAAGGATTATTATTCTTAAGTCCATCTTCATTAATATTATTTTTAACCAAGTATCTAGATGTTCCCATATTAATTAAAAGATAAAAGCAAACAAAGATACTACATCTTACTACCGTAAGTACTAATTTTTTACTCTTTTTAAAATCCTTCTTAGTTAATTTTAATACTCTATATAGTAAATAACTAAATATTACTACTATTCCCTCTGGTCTTAAAACGTTAGCAAGTCCTAGTAAAATACCTGCAATTATATAATTTTTTAATTCATCTTCTTTATTATTCTTTAAAAGAAAATATATGCTTAAATAACTAAGTAAAGCACTTAAATGATGATTAGATATAACTGTGGCTGAATAAATTGAAAAAGGAAATACAGCATATAAAGCTGATACTATTCTAGCTTCACGTTCTCCTACTAACTTTTTAACAGTCTTATAAATAAAATAAGTTAAACCTAATTCATAAAAAATATTTAAAACTTTTAAGAAAACTTCACTATTAATTATTTTTAACATTAAAGCTTCATATAAAACAAATCCTGTTTGATAAGGCCACATACTAAAGTAACCAGTTTTACTAAAACTATAATCACCTAAATTAAACTTTCTAGCTGCCTCCAGTAAAACCGCAAAATCACTAGTCTGAGGAACATTAAAAATAACTATACCTGCAATTCTTATAATAAGACCAATCAAAAGTAAATAAAGAACAAAGCATTTACCCTTATATTTTTTAATCATAAAAATAATACTTATAACTAAAAGGAGTCCTAAAAATAAATTATTACTAATAAGAAAAGCTAAACTTAAAAAAATGGGTATAGCAAGACTAGCATTCATAAAAAACTTATCTAACTTAAAATCCTTAAATTTCTTCTTTAACATACAAACCTACCTTTCATCTTCTAGTATAAAGTAATTAACTAGTTTTAGCAATATTTCCTATTGGCAAAAAAGTATTTTTGCGGTAAAATGTTTATAGGAATTGCCTAGTAGCCAAGTGGTAAGGCATCAGATTCTGACTCTGACATTTCGTGGGTTCGAGTCCTACCTAGGCAGCCATTTTGATATTAAGAACCTTTATGGTTCTTTTTATATAGTTATTAAGCTTTAAGTCTTTAAAAAATAAGAAAAAAATGCTTAAAAAGAAAGACTATCTAAATTAAAAACCCTTTGAAAATAAGGAAAACTATATTATAATAGACAAAGAAAAGAGGAATATTATGACAAATAAAGAATTAGCAGACATTTTACTTCCTAATGTTGTGCATGATTATAAGTATTATGAAGAAAAATATCCAGATAGAAATTTAAGTGAAGGTGCTTGTGTTACCCGTTTTGCTCCTTCTCCAACCGGTTTTGTTCATTTAGGAAGCCTAGCAACATCATTTATGGCTATTCAACTTGCTAAACAAACTAATGGTGTATGTTTCTTAAGAATTGAAGATACTGATGGTAAAAGAACTATTGAAAATGGTGTTCAAGGTATCATTAATGATTTTAAAAATTTAGGAATTACTTTTGATGAAGGTGAAGGTTTTGGGGGCAACTATGGTCCTTACTTACAATCTGAAAGAAAAGATATCTACCAAGCTTATGCTAAAAAATTAATTGAAGAAGGACTTGCTTATCCATGCTTCTGTACACCTGAACATTTAGAAGAAATTAGAAATTATCAAGAACATAAAAAACTACGTCTAGGTTACTATAAAAAGTATGCTAAATGCCGTGATTTAACGATGGAAGAAATTAAAGAACATTTAGATAATGGCGATAAATATATTATTCGTTTCCGTAGTCAAGGCAATTTTGAAAATAAAATAATTTTACATGATGCCATTAAAGGCGATATTGAAATGCCCGAAAATGATATTGATGATGTAATTATTAAAAGTGACGGTCTTCCTACTTATCACTTTGCCCATGTTGTTGATGACCACTTAATGCATACTACTCATGTTACTCGTGGTGATGAATGGGTGGCTAGTTATCCAAAACATCATGAATTATTTAAACTATTAGGTTTTAAAGAGCCAGTTTATGCTCATATTGCCCCAATTACTATTAAAGAAGGAACAACCGTTCGTAAATTAAGTAAAAGAAAAGATAAAGAAGCCGCTATTAGTTTCTATCAAAAACTAGGTATTCCTACTGAAGTTATTAGATTATATCTAGCTACTATTGAAAACTATGACTTTGAAGAATGGTATAATGCTAATCCTGATAAAGGAATTGATGATTTTACTTTTGAATTTAGTAAAATGCCTATTGGTGGTACTTTATTTGATATGGAAAAACTACAAAGTATTTCTAAAATCTATTTTAGTCATTTAAAGAATTACGAGTTATATGATATGACTTTAGATTATACTAAAGAATATGATGAAGAATTTTATAATATTTTAGTTAATAATAAAGAATATGCTCTTAATGTCTTTAATATTGAAAGAGATATTGAAAGGCCTCGTAAAGATATTGCTTCTTTAAGTGATGTAAAAACTGAATTTAGTTATATGTTTAATGAATTATTCTATAAAGATACTAATCCTTATGCTGAATGCAAAGTATGTAATAAAGATATCGTTTTAGATTATATTAATAACGTTTATAATGATACTGATACTCAAGAAGATTGGTTTAACAATTTAAAAGAATTTGCGGTAGAAAATAACTACTCAGCAGATAAAAAAGCTTATAAAGCTGAACCCGATAAATTTAATGGAATGGTAGCCGATTTCTGTGCTCTTCTTCGTATAATCATTTGTAAGAAAAATCAATCACCAAATATCTATTATTTAATTAAATATCTAGGTAAAGATGAACTAGTTAAGAGAATTAATAAGTTCTATGAAGAAAGATAGTCCAATTCGACTATCTTTCAGACTGTTGACAAATTAAATTTTGTTAATGGTCTTTTTTTTAAATCAAAAAATAATGTATAATAATTTTGTAAGGCAGCTTATGTATTCCAATTTTGCGCTTACTAGCCTTACTTTTTTTATGCTTTTTTGTTATAATAGTATTGGAATATACGAGAAAGTAAGTAATATTATGGCAATGACCAATCAAAATTTTAAAAATGATTGTATAATTTTTAATACATTAAATGATTTAGTACCTCAAGACCATTTGGTAAGAAAATTGGATAACTCTATAGATTTTACTTTTATTGAAGATTTAGTAAAAGATTTATATAGTCCATTTGGAAGACTAAGCATTCCTCCTGTGGTACTTTTTAAGTTGATTTTTATTAACATAATATTTGGTATAAATTCAATGAGAAGAACTTGCGAAGAATGCAAAGTAAATATTGCCTATCGCTAGTTTTAGGTTTATCTATATACGATGAAATTCCTAACTATTATACCTGGAGCCAAAACTACATAAGAAGGTATAAAGAAAGTAATGTTTTTGATAAAATTTTCGAGACCATTCTAAATCAGGCCATAAAATATAAATTTATAGATTGTGAAACAGTATTTGGGGATGGTACTCATCAAAAAGCCAATGCCAATAAAAATAAACATCAAGATGTTGAAGTAGAGATAGCAAAAAAGTATATGAAGATAAATTGCTAGAAGAGATAAATGAAGATAGAATAAAACATGGAAAAAAGCCAATTGAAGATATAACTAAAAAAGAAGTTATGTTTGATGAAGAAATTGGTGAATTAAAAGAAAATATTGAAACAAAGCATATTAAAGAAAGTTTAACTGACCAAGAAAGTGGTTGCTTTCATAAAGGAGAAAAAGAAAAATGTTTTGCGAGTTTACTCGTGAAAGTGGCGATAGTATTCTTCTTTTTATTTAAATTTGATTTAAATAAAAAAGCAACAATAACTACTTACGATTAGTTTGTTGTTATGTTGCTTATCGGGTTTCAAAAGGGTGTCCCTTTGCACATTATTCCTAGTTGGCTAAAAGCCGACTTGGTAGTGTGTTACTATCTTGTCTTAAAGATAGTCTTTTGCGAAAATTCATTAGTTTCAAAGATTCTTTTGAATTTTTGCTGCAAATGAAGATTATAGTATTTTAATGATTTATTCTCAATACTCTAGCATAACCTTCAGGACTTTGAGTTTCTAATTGCTCTACAACTTGTTCTACATTCAATTGTTGATTATTGTTTATATTAAATTCTTGTATTGCTTTTTTAGTTACTTCAAATTCAATAACTGCCTTTTTATCAAAATCTAATATACAAGATTGAATAATAACTCCGTTGTTATGTGCAATATACCAATTATCACCAATAAAAATTGTTGTTCCTTTTGGTATTTCAATACTTTCAAAATTAGAATCATTAAGATATGAATTAATACCATTAATTTTATTAATTTTATTTATAATGTTTACATCTGGATTTTCAGTTGCTATTATTTTGCTTCTTGGACTAGTATATACGGCTTCTACATCTTTTGGTTTAATATCTTTTGCAATTAGTTTTCTAAAAATCCTATGTTTTTTGCTAGACACAACACATATTAGATTATAATTACCATAATCAGTTGAAAATGTATCATTTTCATCATTTATTTCTTGTAAATTTTCAGTATTATTTACAAAGTTTTTCCAATCTTCACTTGTAGTATCCATTGGATCATCGCCAATTTTATTTGTAACATTTCTATCTACATTAGATTCAGTTCTTGATAGTGCATAACTTTTAGTAACAAATACAAAGTCAATTTTATCATGTTCATTTTTGTTTTGTTGCGATGTTTGAACTATATCATTACAAGCTTTATAGAATGTTTCAATGATTTCATTTTTTTCTTTTTCATAACTTCCTTCATAACCAACTCCGCCTTCATCATAAATAGTTCTTAATTGGTTAATATAAACACCATTACCATTTCTAAAACCTGATGCTCTTGCTATAAAATTACCAAAATTATCGGTTATTTTCATAACAAAGCCATTTTTATCTAAAGCACAGTAATGTAGAAAGTCATTATCATTACCAGCTATTCTAAAACAAGCATTAGTATTAATTCCTGTTAATAAAATTGTTTCATCTTGTGGGTTATACATTGAATACATATAATTATTTGTTCTTCCACTAACATAAGGAACAGTAGATTTATTTCTTTTTATCATTTTACAAACTAATTCTTTTGCCATTCTAACAATTTCTTCAGTATCTTCATCAGTATAATCCTGATCTATACATAACTTGAAAATTACATCTTTTCCAAGAATAGCAATTGTTTTATCATCTGCACATTCACTTAATTCACATAATGCCAAAACATCTTCATATTTATTAATATCATATTTAAATGTTTTTGCTAATCTAGAAACATCTTTCATATAATCAAATGATGCTAAAATTGTTTCTTTGTCAATTCCAATTTCATTTAATGAATCATTACTATATCTATCTATTAATAATAACATCCAAACTAATCCATTATTTAATACATAGTTTGTTAAAATACTATAAGCATCATCATCGATAAGACTACTTGGTTCGATAAAGTCATCATCCAAAATGCAACTATCAATAAAATCTTCTAATTTAAATAAACAGTCTTTTAATCCTATAAATTCAAAGTATTCATCTGTAAATGGTAAATCTTCTGAAATCTCTTTTAATTCATCATCAAGTATCTCACTATTTATTTCTAATTTTTTTGCTTTAAATATTATTTGCTGTTTTATCTTTTCAAATGCTTGTAATTTTTTTCTATATTCATTATATCTACTTATTGATTCGTTATCAAAACCAGGTCCTTCATAATAATATTTATCTGTTTCAAAACTATATTTAACAATATCTAAATATCTAACTAATTCTTGGTCAGTATATTTTATGTAATGACTATTCAATCTATTAATTAACTTACTTGCTTCTTCATATCTTTTATAATTATTCCATCCACGAGGTACTTTTATAAATGAATCCATTTTTGAACAACCATTATTTAAAAAATTATTTATCATACTCCAAATAGTATCATTATCAATACTATCACTATATTGTTTAACAATATTTTCTAAAAAGCTACATATTTCATTATCTTTATTTTGATATAATTCTTTAAACTTATCTTTATGTTTATGTTCTATTAATTTTTTATAAATAATTGGATGAGTTTTTTTAGGAATAAAATAATTTTTTATATCTTTAAAATATTCTTCTATTTTTTCTTTTTTGAAATTTTCTTTACTAATAGATACATATAAAGCAGACAATTTTGCAATTTGGTCACGAGCAAAATCTATATTACCTAATTTAATATTGCTATGTATTATTGAATGATATTGCTCCATAGCTTGAAGTAATAAATAATATTTATCATCTAATGTTTTTTGCATCTTATTTAAAAAACCTAATTTATTAATTGCAACACTATAATCATTATTATTCTTTAATTCTGTGCATATTTTACCAAATATATTGGCATAATCATCTAAATGTTCTTCTCTATAATTGTCCCATTCTGATTCAGCACATACCTGTAATACGGTTTTTAAATTTTGAATTGCTGGAGGTGTATTAAGTGCTTTTACAAATAATTCAATATATCTTTCAATATATTTATCTATATCGTTGGGATTTATATCTTCAAATATATCTCTAAAATCAATATTATCTTTATCTAAAATTTCCAATTTTTCTATTGCATATTTCATTGTATCATAATCTGCATAAGTATATAATGATTGTCCTTTTAATACGCTTGTAGTAAATGTGTATCCATTTTGAATTAAGTATTTAAAAATTTTAGGATGGCTTTTTGCAGTGGATGATGAATAAGTTAAAGTATTTATATCTTTTGAAATAGAACTTAAAACAATATCAGTATTATCTTTTAATGTATAACAACTTTTTGATGAAAGCAAATATCCTGCATTAATTGTTTCCTGAATTAAATCATCAAAATCTTCCATTATCATTGAATCCCAATTTACAAAGTTAGCAGAGTTAGCATCTTGTCTAATTGAATTTAATGCTATTCCATAATTGCTTTTCAAAAAATCAGGACTATTTGATGCTAAAATATACTTTTTACTTAATGCTATATTTAATACTTTTTGTGACAATTCAGAGGTATAGTTTTCTATAAAGTTGGCACTATTTATATCTCTTTCTATTGCTACATTTATACATTCTGGATTTGTAAGAATAAAATTTGGTGTATCTTCATCAAATATACAGTTTCCATTTAAAAATATTGAAATTAAAGCATTTTCTTGATTTTTAGATAATACAAAATCATTGGGCTTTTTACCTTTAATAATATCCCTTAATAAAATTAAAGTATCTCTACTAAATAAACCATAATCTGATAAAACAATATTCTTATTTATAAGTATAAAATCAAATAATTTTTTCATTTCATAATTGTTAAATGTCATTTTTTCCATCCCCCTAAATTAAAATCATCATCTTTTTTTAGCGATAAACTTTTCCCTTTATTTTCATCCTCTCTATAACCATCATAAAAACAATTTCCCCATAAAGGAAATAAATCTTTAAAATCATATTGATATTTTGGAACATATTGTATTTCTTGATAATCAAAATATGGTGCTTTCTTTATTTTTTTCAACATTTTATTGGCACGATCTATCGTTTTAAGTAATTGACTAAAGATAATATATTCTTTTTCAGTATGTTCATTATAGTAACCACTACTCAAATTAACTGATGCAATATCCCAAGCACTGCCAAGTATTGAAATATCACTACAAGTTCCATAGTCCGTTTTAAATCCAAATGATTCCACATAATCCATGAATCTTTCATTACCACAATCGTAAAAAACACAATCATTTTTACCTTTACGATCAAACTCAATTATGTATTTAACATTTGGAATATCTAATTTTTCTACTGCTTTTTCAGCTCCAATGCACCCAATTTCCTCATCTTCAGTAAATAGAACGTAAGGTCTATACTTTCCAAGTAATTTCATTATCGCATATATACCACATCTATCATCGCCACCAAGTCCACCATCAGGATTATAAATTTTATCTTCACTTTCTTTATAAAAAACTCTTTTAGGTGGATCTTCAAACACAGTATCCATGTGTGCAACGAGTAATACAGGCATATCGCCTTTAGCATATAAATAACCATCTTCAAATATTGGATTCATTTGTCTTCCTTTTAATAGCCAATATAATTTAATTTTTAATTCTTCCTGTGTCATTTTTAAATAATAAACTAGCTCATTCATACCAATTTTTCCTTTAAATAAAGCATTTTCTCAAAAGCAGGGATTATTATATACCATACACCAAAACTTATATAATTGCAAGAAAAACCCCTAATAAATGTTGAGCACATTTTAATTAAACATTTTAATATTATTGTCTTATTGCTATATTTCAAATAATTCATCTACCATATCAACTAAATTCATAACTCTTTCTGTATTACTATCTAATAGCATAAATCTTCCACCTTTCAATTTTGCCATTTAAGACATTTTATTTTTTAGAACAGATAAGAGATTAAACCTTAATTTAAAACTTGAATATAGGCATTTAAATAAGGAATAATCTCAAAGCTTTGTTTCATTATTTATCACTCTAACAATTTTATTTACAGACTCTCCATATATGCCATCAATAACTCAATCTTTATCAAAATTTACAACTCAAATTAAAAAAATAGGCACATTCTGTTTAGAACATGCCATTTTGTCAACAATCTGAAAGATAGTCCAATTCGACTATTTTTTTTAGTTATTTAGTAAAATAAACACTACACTTAGTCTTACTAACACCATTAGTTACATTAAGACTCCAACTATCTAAATCAAATGTTGCCGTAGCTCCATTCGTACAACTAACACTTTTCAAAGTAAGACCAGTATCTTTAGAAGGAAAACCACCACTAACATAAACATCATTGATAAAAGCTATTTTTTTAATTGGTTCATAAGTAAATTCAGCTACGGTCGTTCTTATGACTTCCCTTTCATCTTGTGAAGTAAGCTTAGAAAAAGCAAAATAGACAATAGTTGATAATACCAAAACTAAAGCAAAGATGCTAAGTCCATACTTTAAATAAAGTTCCTTTTTTTTATTACTTTTTAAATTTTTAATAAATTTGTTACTATAATCCTTATTCATCTTTAAACCCTTCTATTATAGATAAATTATATCAAAGAAAAATAAAATAAAAAAGATAAATGCCTATAATTTAATATAAAGCACTTACCTTTTCTTTATAATCATTAAGTAACTGTTCATCCGGTACCATAACATATAACTTACTCATCGGATAAGAGAAAGTATAATCTAATGCCGAAGTACCATTTAAACTTACTGATTCAATTTCATAACTAGAAGGTTTACTTATTTCTTTTTTAATAAAGTCTGTTATTTCTTTTTTTGTCATATTAGTAATCATTGCATCATCTAATACATCTAAAAACTTAGTATAACTTGTAATAATCTTAGGACTCATAGCTTTCTTAATTAAAGCTTCTAAAACAATCATCTGATTTTCCCCACGCGTAATATCTCCATCGGCAAAAGAATGTCTTTCTCTTACAAATGATAAAGCTGCATCTCCATCCAAATGATTTAATCCCTTCTTAAATTTATAAGTCTTCTTCATAGTTGAATCATAAATACCTGTTTCAAAAGCATATTTACTATTAACATCAATGCCTCCCAGTAAATCAACAATCTTAATTAAAGAAGTAAAATTAAGTCTAACATAGTAATCAATTTTTACACCCGTAAAATTTTCAACCGTTTTCATTGCTGTATCAATACCATATAAAGAAGCATGTGTAAGTTTATCTTTACTATTTTTACCTGCCAAAGTAACATAATAATCTCTCGGAATATGACTCATCACAATTTTTTTCGTTACTGGATTAACCGTTAAAACAATATTAACATCACTTCTTGTTTTCGTAGCTATCTTATTATAAGTATCAACCCCACTAATATAAATGCTAAAAGTATTCTTCGTTATATCCATATTTTTTTCTTTAACATTAGTCTTTACTGTAATCTCATAATCATAAATACTCTTCGTATTACTAGCATACCCCGTATCATTTTCTCTTAACACCGTATCCGTTGCATTATCAATTAAAATAGCCGGTATCTTTTCCATTAATAAGGCTGAGGTTAAACTAGAAACATCATCAAAAGTTACCGTTTTATTAATTTTTTCTTCTATCTTTTCTACTGCTTTAGTATAACCATCATCAGTATTCTTTAAAATGCCTATCTCCTTTAAATCTGAAACTGTAGCATCTAAACTATTTAAAACCACAACCTTATAAGCCTCAATCTCTGTTTTAGTATGAATCCTATCTAAAAAACTATTAGTTTTATTTAAATAAATACACCCAACAACTTCTATTACCAATAAAATCATTCCTAAAAATAAAGCCCATAAATGTTTATGATTAATATTACCAATTAAAAACATTGTTAAAATAAATAAAACTCCACTAATAATACTAAAATATAATAAACTTAAAACATTAGTAAAATATAATAAAATTAAAAAAACAATACCCATTACCAATAAGAAAATATTGAAATACTGATAAAACTTTTTCTTTTTTTTCTTCTTCATCCAAATCACCTGCTTAAGATTATAGCATATTTGTTTATATATACCAATTTTATTATTATAACTTGACATCTTTTTTACTCTTAAATTAAATATCTTTTTATTATTTATTAAACTCCTATTTTAAAAGCCTATATTTCTTATTTAAACCTCAATCATTTATAATTTTTTATTCCTTATATTAATGAGTATCTATATTCATTTTAGTCCTTTATAATTATCTTTCCAATTTAATTTCCAACCCTTTATTATTTACATAAAGAAAATATTGTTAAATCTAAGCAATTAGGATATAATAAAATAGAAAATAAGGAGACTTCTTATGAATAAATTTATAAAGAGATTAAAAAATAGTAATAAAGTCTATTTAAGTATTTTAATAGTAACTCTAATAACCTATTTAATTGGATATATAATATTTGTTAAAAATATAGCCGTATTAACCGGAATAGAAACACTAGTTAGAATGATTTTAATAATTCTATTTGGTATCTGGTTTCTAGTTTGGTTAGTAATGGGACTTGTTTATGTCTTTAATAAAAAATATTCTAGTTTTATTATCATGATTATTTTCACTTTATTATTCAATGGTATTTTCTTTGTAGCTGGTTATTATATTGATACTATATATAAAGAAATAGATAGTATTAGTAAAGATACAATTAACTATACTACTTATCTTATTAGTATGAAAGATACCGAATTTAATAGTGATAGTAAAATAGGTATTATTAGTGATACTACTAATATCGAAGGTAATATTTTAGCCAAAGAATTAATTAATAAAGATAATCTTCCCAATAAGTTATATCAATATGATGATTTTTATGTCATGTTAGATGACTTATATAGCGGTAAAATTGATGCTTGCTTTGTTTCCAGCAATTACACCATTCTTTTTGCAGCAGAAGAAAAATATCAAAATATTAAAGATGATACAAAAGTCGTTTTACAATATAGTAAAGAAATGAAAAACCAAGATAATATCAGTTACACTAATAAAAAATTAACCGAACCATTTACTGTTTTAGTGATGGGGGTTGATAGTGAGACTAACGGATTAAACGCTAATGGTGCCTTTAATGGGGATACCCTTATGATGATTACTTTTAATCCAAAGACTCTATCCGCTTCGATGTTTAGTGTTCCAAGAGATCTTTACGTTCCTATTAGTTGTCGTAATAATGCTCTTGCCAAAATAAATTCTTCCGCTGCCTACGGCACTAAATGTGTTATTAATACGATGAAGCAACTTACAGATATTGATATTGACTACTATGTAAAAATGAATTTTAAAGGGGTTGTGGATTTAGTTGAAGCCTTAGGAGGGATTGATATTAATGTTGAAGAACCTTGGAGTTGGTACAATGCAGGAGTTAATTACGGAGGCAAAGTCTGCGAGCAAAATTCTAACCGCGAATTTGGTGATAAAATAGTCTGTATGGATCCCGGCTTCCAAACTTTAAATGGTGAACAAGCCCTAGCCTATGCTCGTAACCGTCATCAATATCTCGGCTCTGATTTAGACCGAATTAGACATCAACAAGACGTTGTCGAAGCGATAGTCGAAAAAGCCAAAACCTTACGTAGTTTTGATGATTTTAAAAATGTTTTAAACGCCGTGCAAAAAAACATGGACACGAATATGACTACCGATCAAATCCTATCATTATATGATGTTGGTAAATCCATTCTTGTTAATACCATAAACGGTAACGAAGTTAAATTCTCTATTTATAAAACCACTTTAGAAACATATAGTCTACCCGTCTTCTTAGGATATTCCACTACCTCAGCCTTGGGTTATTATAAAGATAGCTTAGAAGATATTAAAAAGATGATGAAAACTAATTTAGAACTATTAGAAAAAGTTCCTAATAAAACATTTAGTATTGATTATAACGAAAATTATACTTTAAAATTTTATGGCAAAAAGATATATGGTGCTAAATCCGTAGCAACCATGCCAAATTTAATTGGTTCTTCTAAAGATTATGTTAGTAACTGGGCAGTTAGTAATGGTATTAATTTAACTACTATCGAAGTTTATGAAGGTGATGAACATTTCAACTATTTATATGCTGATGGTATTGTAGCCGACCAATCTATCCATATAAATTCTGTAATAGGTGTGGGTACTAATTTAACTATTTACGTTAATAAGAGAGCTACTAATAATGATATTTCTAATAGCCAAAATAATAATGATAACAGTGTACCAGAACATAACGAAAATGATACTGTTATTGATAATGAGGAGTAAAAAAATACTTCTCTTTTTTATACACTAAAATAAAAAGTAGACACGTTTTTTATATCTACTTTCATCTTTCATTTATTACTTTTAAAAAACATCTTTATTTTTTAGTATCAGTTTTATCATCACTTACTGGATTATAGGCAACCACACTATATTTATTATCTTCCTTAGTTAAAATTACATCCACTTTTTTATCATAACCTAAATCATTTACATAACTAACATTTGCACTTATTTCATAGGCATCAACTGACTCTTCACCCATTTTATATTTTGTCGTTTTAAGTTCATCCATAACAACTTCACTAACTTCTGGTAATAATTGTTTTCTATCATTATAAGCATTATCTTCAATATAATCATAAAAATTATCAACTACTTTATTTATAAACATATCTTTTTTAGCAGTATTAAAGTACTGAGAACTGGTTACTTCATATTTATTAATTTTGTTATTTAAAGATAATAAGTCAATTATAAATACCTTAGCAAGCTCCGTTATATAAGCATTATCATCTACCTCTTCTGCATCTAATATTTCTTTTAACTTAGCAAATTCAGACTTATAATAAGTAGAAGCATTATCATTTATATAGTAATTATACTCTGGAATATTATTTTCAACTTTACTAACATTTACCGGTTCTTCTTTTCTTTGCAATGTTCCATAAAAATAAAACACAATTCCAAAAATTAAAAACAAAGAAATAAGAGCAAAAAACATCTTAAAAATATCACTTTTCTTCATACTTTTTAACATAAATATCACCTATTTTTCTAATATAGGAATATTATAGCATAAATTTCAATTTTTTACTTGAAATTATACAGTTTTTTTGGTATTATTAAGTAGTCAGTTGGGAAAAAAGCAACTAATATTGCAGGTGTGGTTCAACGGCTAGAATGCGACCTTGCCAAGGTTGAGACGGGAGTTCGATTCTCCTCACTTGCTCCATAAGATAAAATCGTCGCACCAATGTGACGTTAATGATTAAATCAACTAGAAATAGTTGATTTTTTTGTGCGTTATTGCAAAGAAAGGTGTGATGTGATATGATTAAAATAATTAAGAAGAAAATCAATATGAGTGATGAACTCAAAACCAAAATCGATTGGTCTTGCAAATTTAGTAAGCAGAAATATAAAATCTACGAAGGCTGCTTAAGAATTGTTGAACATACTAATCTAGCGTATGTTGAACCTCATAAGGTTATAATAAATAACCAGTTATACTTGTTCTTTAATGAACAGAAATATTTTTATTTAGGAAACTTACAAAATAAATTTCCATTATCTGAATTGTCAGAATACATAGCAAGGCATTAAATTGATTTGAGAGTTTAAATACTCCCATAATATTGGTTGTTTTTGTCGTACAAATAATCAATAAAATCTAGAGGTGTCCTTGTTATGTGACACCTTTTTTGGTGCCTTTCACTACCCTAAAAAGAAAGGAGAATGATAATTATGGATAATGAAAGGAAAACAGCAGGAGTTTATATTCGTGTATCAACAGAAGATCAAGCAAGAGAAGGATTTAGTTTAGGAGAACAGGAAGAAAAATTGCTTCAATTATGTAATTTTAAAGATTTAGAAGTTTATAAGGTCTATAAAGACGCTGGAATATCTGCTAAGGATATGGAACATAGACCTCAATTTCAAGCAATGCTACAAGATATGAAAGAAGAAAAAATTAATTATATTGTTGCTTATAAACTAGATAGAATTACCCGTTCGGTTCGTGATTTGGAAGAACTAATATCAGTTTTAGAACAATATAATTGCTTTCTACTATGTGATAGAGATGATGTTAATACTTCTACTGCTAATGGAAGATTCTTTGTAAGAATGCTAACAGTATTATCACAGTTAGAAATAGAAATTGTATCAGAAAGAACTAAATTTGGATTAAATCGTGCAATTAAGTCAGGACATATTCCAGGTCAAAGGCCATTTGGTTATAAGAGTGCTGATGATAAAACAATGATTATTGATAATTCTACTCGTCCTTATGTAGAAAAAATATTTGATATGTATTTAGAAGGTAAAAGTTTTCAACAAATTGCTAATTACTTTAAAGAAAATAATATTTATCCTAAAAAGAAATGGAGAGATACTACTATTCAAAAGATTATAGATAATAAAATCTATATGGGTGATTATGAACAATATAAACGAATTGGCAAACAAGAAAATTTGGAACCAATAGTTTATATGAATGTTGTAGAACCTATTATATCTCGTGCTAAATGGGAAGAATGTCAAAGGCAAAAGGAAAGAAATCAAAGAACTTATACTAGAGATAGAATTTATACTTTCTTCCAAAGGCTTAATTGTCCAGATTGTGGAAGGATAATGAAATGTAAAGGTTCTGGTGGTACTAAAAGAAAATATATGTATTATACTTGTGAGCATTGTCATATTAACTTTAACGAGAGCCATGTAGAAAAACTGCTTAAGAATTTTATTTACGATTTATTAGAATATGATATGGCTGTAAAAAAGTTTTTCTTACCTATTCTAGAAGATAAGAATAGTAAAATTGATACAAATTCTATTGATAAAGAAATTAGAAGTTTAGAAAAACAACGAGATAGAATTAAACAAGCCTATATTAAAGGTATTGTAGAAATGGATGATTTTAAAGAAGATTATAAACTAATTGAAGATAAACTTGCCAACTTAGAAGGTAAAAAACTAGAACTAATTAATTTAGAAACTTTTAATTACTCACCTCACGAATTACTTGCTGAAAGAGACTTAGAAAGAGAAAAAATGATAAGACTTGATACTTTAAATTCATTATTAAAATCAAAATGGAATGGTATGGATAAGTCAGAAAAACAAGAATTAATTTCTAAATTTATTGATACTATTGAGATTAAAAAGGATGATAAAGGAAATTTGATTCTTGAAAAAATTAATTTTAGAAATGGATTTATTAAAGAATTAATAAGATTTTATGATGCTGGAATATTTGATGTAGCTGTTCCAGTTATGATTAATAATAATGAAGAAATAATCAAAGGCAGTCGAATGTCAAAAGATGAATTAAACAAATATATAAATAAAATGAATGAATATTTTGAAACTTCGTTTTATGAAATGTACGAAAAAATTGATGATGAAACTAATGAAATAATATTAGAGTATCAACCTAAAATTGATGAAAAAATTATTAGATTTGTAGCACTTACCAATTCAAATAATTTTCCAATATCAAGAGAAGATATTAAAGATAAATACGGAATTGTAAGTTATAAAACTAATAAATTATTAGAAAATTAGAAAGGAAATAATAAAATTATGAATATTGAATATACAAAAATTGGTGACTATTTATTGCCAAATTTAACAATTAAAAAACACGATTATAAACAAATTAATAAGTATGGATATTTAAGATTGGATTATATTAAAAATCATAAAAAAGGATTATATGTGTCATTACTGATGAAAAATGAATTAACAAATCATCTTCTTTCGGTCAGTATTGAATGCTCTAAAAGATACAATATTTTAATGAGTAACTATATTGAAAATGACGACAAACTATCTGAAAAAAGTAAAGATAATAATCAAATTGAATGGGTTAAATTGATGAATAATTATAGAAATATGACTGAAGAAATTATTTTAAAAGAGTTAATCTATGATTGATTCTTCTATAAGCAAGCAACGGATTTTTACTCCCACCCCCAAAATCCACTATATAGAAAGGCTAAACCTTAATTATGGCGACTACTTCTATTTGGAGTATTAAGAATAATTTAAAACAGTCAATAAATTATATCATTAATCCTGAAAAAACCATCAATAAAGATTGTGGAAAAAACTCATATAGTTATCTTGAAATTGAGAATACAGAAAACAATTATAAAAACGAAAAAGTATGTTATGTTAGTTCAATAAACTGCTCTGAAAGAAATCCTTATGAAGATATGCTTTTTACAAAAGAAGAATATGGAAAAACAAATGGGATATTAGCATTTCATGGTTATCAATCTTTTAAAGAAGGAGAAGTTACTTCTGATATTGCTCATGAGATTGGAGTAAAGTTTGCAGAAGAAATGTTTAAGGACTTTGAAGTGGTTGTAGCAACACATCAAAACACTAATCATATTCATAATCATTTCATAGTGAATTCTGTTTCATTTAAAAATGGTAAAAAGTATAACAACAATAGAACTAATCTAGCTAAGTTAAGACATATATCAGACTCATTATGTGCTGAATATGGATTATCAACTTTAGATGAAGATATAGGCTACAAAAACACCTACAAGAATAAAGTATTAAGTGATGACTATTATAGAATATTAAAAGAAGATTTAGATAATGTTATTAGCTATTCAGTAACACTTAAACAAGTTGTTCAAAGAATGAGAGAGTTAGGATACAAAATATACTCAAAAAATAATACTATAACTATTTATAAAGATAATGAGGATAAGGTTAGAATAGAAAAAGCATTTGGTAAAGAATATTCTAAAGATGGTATTAGCAAAAGATTATATTTATCAAGACAAATTGTATTTAAGCCTATACCTCAAAAGTCTATTTTTGAAGAATACTTAAAGACTAATAAATCGCATAAAGGTATTTATGGCTTATACTTATACTATTGTTATTTATTAGGCGTATTTCCAAAGAAGTATCCTAAACAATATCTACCATACTCAATTAGAAAAGAAATTACAAAATTAGATGAATATTCAAATCAAATAGTATTTATGAAAAAGAATAACATTGAAACAGAAGAAGACTTAAATCATTTTTCTAAAATCAATTATGAGGAATATAAAATTTTTATGGATAAAAGAGAAAGCCTTTGGAAAAAATATCATAAAGTTAAAAATGAAGAAGATAAATCTAAAATACTTGCTGAAATAAATGATATTCAACCTAAAATTAAAAAACTTCGTAAGTATGACAAATATTGTAAAGATATAAAAGAAAGAGCAAAATCTATGCAAGATAATATTAATAATTTTGATAAAGACATACAAAAAGAAAAAGACAATTCTAGGTCATTGTGACTTAGAGTTGTCTTTTTCGGCTATTCTAACATAAAGAGATAAATTTATTCTAATTTATCCAATAAATTGTAATTTGATTATTACTTTAAAATGTTTGTAATAGCATTTCTACAATCATCTTTAATACATATGGCTTTATTCTTTAATTCATAAGCCATATCATTATATTTATCATTTATTCTTATTAAAGTAATATTATCATGTGTATATGCTAATTTTTCAAATGGGAATCTAATGATTCCAGGTGTATTAAATCCAACACCTAATTCGATTAAAATTAATTTTTTATTTATATTATCATTAATAAACTCTTCATAATTATTACTGAGTTTATTCCAATTATCATCTTCAACAAAGAAAGCATCTTTTCTAATATTTATCTCCATTTTTTCTCCACATACAGGACAATATGGTATGAGATTACTATCAACTCTTAAGTTGTCTTTAGATTTCAGCATTTTTTTAACCAATTCAGTATCATCATATAATTTATTATGGCAACCTTTAGAACATTGCATTTTTCCATAACTACCTTGAACTTCAAATACTTTATCATGTTCAAAACCCGATTTCTCAAATTGCCCATCGACATTTGTAGTAATAACAAAATAGTTTTTATCTTTTACTATTTCTAATAATTCTTTATATGCCCTTAATGGAGGTGGAGCAATAAATGAATAGTTAATGTGTTTTGCCCAATAACTCCATCTTTCTTCTTCACTAATAAAATTATAAAAACTAGATGTGTACATATCTGTCATACCATAATTCATCGCTAATTCTGGAAAATTCTTTTTAAAACTTTCTCTTGAATAATCAATTCCTGCTGATCCTGATAATCCAGCTCCAGCCCCAATAACGATTGCATCCGAATTTTTTATTAAATCTTTAATTTTTAAATAATTTTCTGTATTCATTATAATCACTCTCACTAAAAACATTAAATATAACTCTTATATTTGTTTTATACTTACTTAGTATTTCTTTAACTGAGTTATAGGCAATTATTTTCGCCTTATTTATTGGATAACTAAACAGTCCTGTTGATATACTAGGAAAAGCAATAGAACTATAACCATTCTTAATAGCATACTCTAAGGAATTTTTGTAACAATTAGATAAATCTAACTCGTTTTGTTTTGTTACTTCATTTATAATTTCTGGTCCTACTGTTGTAATCACTTTTTTACTAGGTAGGTTATAAGCATCACATACAATTATTTCACCAGTAGAAAGTTCTTTACCTTTTAAAATTTTATTACATTCAAGTCTTAATCTCATTCCTGCATTAGTATGAATTACATTATCTACACAAACATGACTTGGATTGAAACAACCTAATCCCTCTTTGTTACCAGCATTAACAATAACATCACACTTTAAAGTAGTAATATCTCCTTGCCACAAAATTATATTATCTTCGTTTTTCTTTAAAGAATTAACATCAACTATTTTTTTATCTTTTAATTCTAAACCTAAATATTCATCTTCTAACTTTAAAATTTCTTCATTTATTGGTTTAGGCAATCTTATATTAACAAGTGTCTTATACAATTTTTTTAAACTTTCATAAGAATAAGGTATTTCAATATCATAATTATTTTCTTGAATTAAATATTCTATTATCTTTAATAACAATTTTTCTTTGCTCATTTTTGATCCTTATACTTAATACCAAATTCTTTCATCATATCAAGAACGCTTTTAAGTTCCATACCTTTTTCAGTTAGTGAATATTCTACTTTTGGTGGAACTACCGGATAGACTTTTCTTTTAACTATACCGTCATTCTCCAAGTCTTTTAAATTTTGTGTTAAAACCTTTGCAGATATTCCAACAACAGATCTATTAAGTTCATTATATCTTTTGGTACCAGTAATTAAATCTCTCAAAATTAAAACTTTCCATTTATTTGAAATAATAGATGCCGTATATTCAACAGGACAGTTTGTATAAACTTTAGCCATAATTATCAACTCCTAACTCATTATACCATTATATGATGTTTTTGGTAAGTACGCACTTTTTGGTAAGTATTAAAAAAGTGAATTTTACTTCACTTTATAATTATTCTCCAAAGAAGAAGCCAGCTGTCATTTCAAGATAATTAACACCACTATAATTTGGATATTCTTCTTTTACTTTTTCTATCATTTCATCTTTACTATTACATGTACTAGCAATATTTAATAAAGTTTCAATATATGCTATTTTGGTATCAACTGCTTTAATATCTTCTGGAATATAATGCGATGTTAAAATCAAATTATAATTTTTTTCTATATATCCTTTTAATATATCAATCATGGCATTTGCATAATCTACACCAGCAATAATAGAATGACAATCACTACCTAACATATGAGTATATATAGAGTTTATTTCTGGTATTTCAATATCAAAAGCATCACCTGTTGGAATAATATTCATTTTTATATCTGCTAAAGTAATAGTGCCTCCATTAATATAATCAGTTACATGATGTATATTATTATCAAATGATTCTCCAAATGCCTTTGTAAAATTGTCAACTAATACTTTTCCTCCACCAGTATGTCCATATTCATCAGCCTTTTTAGTAGTATATTTTTTAGAATCTTTTAAGAATGTTCCTCCTCCCATATGATATGAAAGTAATACACCAACAAGTTTTACTCCTAATGATTCAATATATTTTTCTAATTCTTTATTATTGTCATAGAATGCAGGTGATTCAATAACAACTACCTTTTTATTTTTTTCAAGTAAAATAACTTGGTCATCAATATAATCTGCTGTATTGTAATTATGAACTTTTACATCTCCAAAATCATAAACCAAAACATATCCTTTATCTAAATTTATCTTTTTATTTTCCATTTTTATTTCCTCCTAATTTTCTGTTCAAAGAGGTGTGCACTTTTCCTTGACAATTAAATTATAGAATAAAGAAAAAGAAAAAGTAAGTATGCACTTTTTTGTTAGATACTTACTTTTTGGTATAAATTTAATTAAAATAAGGTTTTAGTGAATAAAATTTTTTTAATATTAAAATCAATCTGCTTGATAAATTGTAATTTATCTTTCTCTTTCTTTATTTTTATCAGCATTTGCTCTTATTTAATTATACTATTTTCATTTAAATTCTTATTATTTTCTATAACGGGCTTGAAAATTAATAATAATTTTTATATAATCTATTTAGTTGATTTAATCAATCTTGGGAGTATAATTTTTCGAATATAAGAAAAGTTAAGGCTCCAAATTGATAGGAAACTCGAACTTTTCGAGTTTAAGTAATAAATGCTAACTAGAAATAGTTAGTTTTTTTGTTATTTAAGAAAGGAAAGTAATTGAGTTATGACAATAGAAACTAAAGAACTTGTAATAAGTGAAGAATTAAAAAGAAAGATTGAAATGATATGCAAGTTTGCTTATGTGGAATATTCCTTTACTAATGGATATATTATAAATCTTAAAAATACTAATATAGCCTATGTAAAACCCCATATTTTAAAAGTTAAAGACAATGACTACTTAATATTTGAAGATAGTGAAAATGCCTTTATAAACGGTTATAATAACAAAATTAAGTTTAAAGATTTAGAGCAATACTTAAAAATGAACTAATACTGAATTTAGAAAAAATTATTTAGATGATATAATATATAATAACTATAAATTTAATACACCTTGTAATGTATATATGTATGAAGATGAATATGGAATACCACTAAAACTAAATCATGAACTTAAAACTATAAAAGAAGCAGAAGATTATTTTAAAAGATTAGAAAAATATGTTGGAGATTATAAATTAAACTATTATATAAGTGAGATTGATGAAAAAGAAAATAGATTTAATTATACTCAAAATAACGATGTTGAAAAAATAATTAGATTAATTGGTATTGAAAATAAGAGAAAAAAAGATGATTTTAAATTAGGCGCTATTACTTTAGACTTATCTATGTTTAAAAATAAAGATGAGAAAGAAATTTATAAGAAACTATTTGATAAATTAGGAAAAGAAGACTAACATAGACAAAAATATGTTAGTCTTAAATCATCCTATAAACTTTATAAAAAATAACCAAATAGGATGATGTTATAAATATCAAAACCATTATTTTATAAGGCTTAACTTTCATATCATCCTAATATCAACCTACAAAGTTGAATGAATTTCGTAAGTACGAAATTAGTCTTGTGTAACACTAAAACCTTATGAAATAAGGAAAATTTTAGCGTAGTTGCACAAGTTTCTTATCCTGCTTTTTCTCATATATTAATATTTATATATAAAATCATCCTATTTATAAAAGGTAAAAAAAAGAGCAACTATTAAAGTTGATCTCAACGATAAATTGTAATTTGTGGCTAACCTATTAATTCAATTTTTCTTTTTTCTATATGTTCCTTTATAGCTTCTGCAATAATTTTGTGTCCTTTTTCATTTGGGTGTATTCCATCATCACATAGTAGATTTGAATAATTTTTTATTTTTAAAAATTTTGAGGTTATATCTATTATTGGAATATCTTTATTTATTGCCAATTTAAAAACCTCTATATTATATCTTTCATGCCAATTAGTAAGAAATTGTTTATTTCCTTCCATCCATTTTAATATATTATCAGCATTTAATTTTTCAATTATATAATCAAAATATTTAGTTGAATCTATTGGTGATAATGATAATAATACAAGTTCTTTTCCTATCTTTTTAATTCATCTATAAGATACAAATATATTTCAATGAACTGTGTTATTAAACTTTTAGAATAATGTTCTTTGTCTGGATTTTCTGATATTTATCTTCAATTATAATCACAGTCATTTACCCAAAATTTCATTACGACATATTTACTTTTTGTTTTCTTAATCAATTCGATATTTTTGAATATTATATTTTTTCCAATATTTATTGTACTCCCAAATTTTGCTTTATTTTCTATTGACACTCCCAATATATCCACACATATACTAGAAAATCTATTTTAAGATACTTTATAAATATTATTTTCGCATATAACTTCTTTTAAAACAGAATCTCCAAATACACTAATATCTGACGTTTTTATTCCTCCTCGTATAATATTACAATTTGTTCTAATGTTTTTAAATCTTCTTTATTTGGATGTGATAATGCTTTATCAAAGTTAGCAATTAATTTATCAATGTTAAGTGAAATATTATTTTGTTCTCTCATTTTTTCATATCTTTCTCTAACTGATAATGGCATTTTACCTTGACACATAAAAGTACCTATTATTGTATTGCTACTATCAATATTCTTTTTTACATTATTAATAATACCCTCAAAATATTTTTCACTTTCGCCATATCCTGCTGTCCCAAATAAAAATATTTTTTTGTTTTTTAATTTATTTAAAAAATCTATTGTTAGATAATCAGCATTTCCTTTTTCTGTCCAAAAACCAATATAAATTACATTACTTAATACATCATCAATTTTATCCACTGGACCATAATAATCACACTTATTTTGAGGTAAAGTATTATAAATTGTCTCTGCAAGTTTTTTTGTATTTCCTGTTTTACTACTATAAATTATTGAATATCTTTCTCTTTTCATAATACATAATCTCCTTTTTCTTTATTATTATTTTCTTTTTAAAGTATATGGTTTTCCCTTTATTTCAGTAAAGAAATCACTAGTTAAATCTTTACTTTCTTCTTGATGAATATGTTCGTTTTCGTATGCTTGAATAATTGATTCATCATCAACATCAACTAGTACAGTTTTTTGTGTTAGTTGTGGTTCTTCCTCTGGTGTAAAATATCTTACTTTGGCATTTGATTCATTGTAAAGTGTTGTTAAATTGTCAAAATGAACAATCTTGTTTCTTTTTAAATTTTCAAATTTAGCACTTCCTATATCATAAACATCATCGTCAATCATTGTTAAAATTGCTAAATGTCT
>JABLTO010162969.1_pt1 | contig 65834 bp, 59 predicted proteins | sample 7160091 | NCBI WGS metagenome assembly JABLTO01 (sample SAMN14651225, study PRJNA627086) | human gut metagenome | isolation source: feces | host: Homo sapiens
CCCGGAAGAATGCTATATGCCTCATAAATAAAAGACCGCCATCTCGGTGATTTGGGATGGCGGCCTTTTATACGCGGGGAGGTTTGACGCTTACACGACCCCCGGCTTCATTCCGGCAATGGCAGACAAAGAATACGACGAGTATTTTGGATAGAAAAAGAGCTATCTGACTTCCTTGGAAATCAGATAGCTCTTTTCTTGAGAATAATGAAATTCTGTTGCCAAATCGTTGCCACGAGGGGCATCAAGGCTCAAAAAGTCCAGTGTTTACGGTTTTTTTCGACCTGTGCAATCATTCCCACTCGTTGCAGGAACTCATGACTTAACTAATTTTGCTTAGGAATTATTTGTTCCTGTTCTTCTGAGAATTTTGATTCTCCATATTATCGTGGCTGTACGATGGATGCTTATCAAAATCTTATCAGCGGTGATAAATCTCTTTTGGGGTACATGGTAATTGCTCTGGTGGGCTTAATTGTATTGTAGCACCACTCAAAGCATTTTTCCAGATGATTTCTGGATTTTGAAGTGATACGAAAATCGACAACAACATTCAAAGGTGGATGCACTCTTCTGAATTTAACTGAAATCCATTTGAGAGAACAGGCTGCTCATGAATACCTGTGCATGATAACCGCCACTTTCACCGACACCTTCAACCAATTTGTAGTTCTTTTTTAGTATGTCGAATAGATTTGTCATTTCAAAGCATGAATGTTTAGGGAAGTTCATTAGATTAAAGATAAACTTATCATCGGACAGTTCGTAAACAACACCTTCGTCAAATGTTATTTTTCCGGTTCTAATATCCTTCATTCCCAGCAGATCAGAACTAAAGTCTCGTTTTACAAAATAAATATTCCAGTTACCATTGTATACCGTAGAGTCGTCATCTCTAATAAAATCTATAAAATCGAATGCTTCACCTGCAGCCTCAGGAATTGAGAGAAATTTAGCGTAAATCGCCTTAATGATCTGATACTTGGTATGTTGTTGAAAACCATTTATCGATTTGGGGGTTCCATCAAGATTAAAAAACCTTAAGTATGCTTCATCATACTTTCCTAAGAATGTATTGCATTTACGGCATAACGTTCTGGCGGTTCTCCCTTTGGGAAATAGAGATGTTGATAACTGAGTGTCAAAAATATCTCCAGTAATATTCTCAAGAGTTTCCCCGTGATTCAACTTTTCTCTAATCTCAGCATGTACACTCTCCGAAGTAAATGTATCAAACATTTTGCCGAGATCAACAGCAACAACATCTTCATTTCCTGTGTTTCGTGCAGGGTAGTGTTCCTCACTCATATCACTGTCAGAATAATAATTGCCGCATAATCTGCACCTGTGTTGTTTTTCGTCAAAAACTACCATGAGATACAATCCTTTTCTCTTCATCTGTAAACCTTGGGCAATGTGCCGATAGGCTGCATTTAGCTTTTTCTCTCAGAACGGCAAATCCTCATTTCCGGTTTCCGGTTTAAAAATTCCAGGTTGTTGATTCGGGGACTCAGAAAGAACGGCAATCAAATCTACAATCCGCTGATAAAGCTCATCGAAGGTTAGTATCAACACATTGCTCAGACTATTACGGAAATTTTCAAAAGCCGCAACTTGCCCTGGGGTTAGCGAAGCCATTTTCCCGATAATTACAACGCATTTTGGGGACAGGACTTCAAAAGGCTCCGAACTCTGATGACACAGAGAATAATACTCTTTTGTAAGCTTGTCTCTGTAATTTAGAACTTGGTTTATGGCTCCGCTCAATTCATAGCTAAAGCTGTATGTACCTCGATACTGGTTTCCGATAAGTTCAGTACATGGTGTTTTAATCTCAATCAACGCCACATTTTGAGACAGACTGTTCTGATAAATGAAGTCGCATAGATTACCACCGCTGTTGTTAATTCCTTTGCCGCCAACATACGCTTTATCTGCAAATATCGTACAAGGACAGGCAAAGATTTGAGCCAATACCCACTGATGTTCTTTGAAAACAGTAGTCTGCCAAAACTCCTCACTATCATTTTCGAGATTGTCTTCCATGAGCTTTGCAACTCTTTGGAGTTTTTCGATATTCAAAGACGTTGTCAGGTGTTGCAGATTTTCATCTTGCAACTCTGTCAGACTCCGTTTCAACGATTCCAAAGAACTTGTCTGAGTGATGAGACGAAGCAGTGTTTTTACAAGATCATAGTTTTCTTCATTGCCAATCATCCGAGCCGCAGAAGGGTCATTCTGGATGATTGAAAGGAATTGGCGAAAACTGCTGTCTACTCTGGTGTAAGTAGCTGAACCATACGGGATTTCGCCCATGTCTTCATACAGCGCATACAGCCGCTTCAAACCTTGGTAAAGCTCATATGTTTCACTTGTGCTCAGATTGAGTTCCATCCAATCTCCGACTTTGACAGAGCCACGAGAAATCTTCACCACTGACCCGTTGTCATCGCTCGGAAAGGCGGCATCGTTTTTCCGTTTCTTTTCATATAGAAATTTTCCAGAAACAGATTTATGGGGCTCGTTCTCGTTATCTACCAGCGTTGGACAGAACTTGAACCGGATCATTTCCGTCTGGCTCAAGACTACCGGTGACGCATCCGCTGTGACAGCAGAGGTGGATATAACATCAACTGTATCAGTTGTCATATCATGAACTTTCGGTATATGTAGGCCAATTTTCAAATCAATTCCACCCTTCACGGCTTGATAATAGTATTTGTCATCCTCTTCCTAACCGGCGTGTCTGCATCTTTTTCCAGATAGCACGGCATTTACGGCATATCTCAGGATCGATCCCCAATGTATCTACAAGTAGTTCTTTGTCAACAACATCCAGCGCAAGTTCAATGTCTTCATCATTGCGCACTATAGCGTCAATATGTGCAAGCAGCTTGTCCCTTAGTGCAGGATCAATCCTTTCCACTTTGGGAAGTAAAATGTTGCCCATCTCACCGGGTAAGATTTCAAGAACACCTCCACCATAGCTTCGTCCGCAAATCTCGGTGAACGCAAAAGAGATGCTGTTATAGTAGGCAAGAAGGACATTCTCTGGATCAACGCCATCGTTAAACTTCATGCGGTGCATAGTGTCTGTTGACACTGCATCACATTTATTCAGTACAAATTTAGGATAGAAATTATTTCTTCTTAAGAAAAACGCATCCGGAACCCATACAGAAGGAACAATGTACCATCTTTCCCGGATGGAGCATTTGTAGCCCTCGTGTTCGCCATTCGCTTCGCCGAGTGAAATGTACTCTTTGTGCTTGGCGGGATATTCATCGTATGGAATCTCAGGGAAGCTGATTAGACGGGCACGCTTTCCAGCAATTTTGTTTTTCTCCCAATCTTGTGCTGTGAAATATATTCCATGTACATGAGAACTCCTGCCAATCAAAGGAAGGGTTACTTCACTTAACTGATATTGCTCAGATGTTTCTTCCGTAATGGAGAAGTAGCCATTATTGCCTGTTGTAATTCCAACATTGATAATTCCATATTCGGAAAATTGGGCAAAGCGTTTGTCTGCACGAAGTTCCTGAATAAGAGACATTTCCTCTGCGTTTACGAAATATTTTGTCCATTTTTCCTTGACGTGCTGCAACTTTTGAAATCCATTTTGAGATAGATCCAACTGAGCAAAACCGCTAAGATTATTCATTTCAATGATGCGAATACCCTTTTCTTCTTCGCCTTTCTCGCCAATAAACACAACGACTTCTTGCTCGATGTCAGGGAACACAAGCTGTTCAAATGTGATCAGAGTAATTTTCGCAAGATTATTGGCCAAATATAGGCGCAGATCCTCCGCATATGCAACTTGAAGTATCTCAGCTGGAATAACAAACGCTATCTTACCTTTTTCGGACAATAGCTGTACACAAGCTACGATAAACGCAACCCATGCATTTATCAATTTATTCGCTTTCATACCATGCGAAGTCAAAATTTGAGACTGCATTTCTCGCTGGCTTTCTTTCAGATATTGATAGCGAATATAAGGGGGATTGCCCAAAATCAAATCATACTGTTCCTTGCCAAGGGCACGATTATAGAAGTCGAAAAAGTCTTCGGTGCATACTTCGATTTGTTCAAATTCAGAATACCTATCACGAACTTTCTCAGCTTCGTCAGGTTCGATTTCAACAGCTGTTAGTTTATCCACCTTATTCAGAAGATTAAGGTTCTGTAGCGCATCAAGAAATACTCCATCACCGCAACTTGGTTCCAAGACGGTAGAGATATTTTGAGACGCAAAAAGCTCCACCATTGCATCTGCAAGCTGCAATGGCGTATAATACGCTCCTCTTAATTTCTGCTCTGAACTATCCTTTTTGAGTCTCATCGTTAATACCTCGCTTAATAATCGAGTCTATACACCCGATCAATCAATCCCTGAATCTCAGAGATAAGTGTTTCTTTCTGTCTCTGCAACAGATTTGCAATGCGCTTTGCGGGACGTCCAGACAGTGCATCGTTGATTTCGTAAATCTCTCGACTTGCTGCTACCACTCTGTCGTGAATAGCTTTCTGTTCTTCTACGGCAAAATCCAACTCAACAAAGGGTAGTGTAGAGAGAACGAATGTACCACGAGCAGTAAATCCGCCTTCAAAATCGCTGCCTACGATCTCCAAGATTCGCTCTGTAATGGGGTTTGACAGCCATGCCTGAATGTATTCAAGTGCGTATGGACTACCATCTTTTTTGCTAACTGCACAATATCCAGCAGTACCACCTGACGCAATCAGAATATCATTCGTATCCATCGCATACATGGGTTCTTTGCTCAACACGCCAACTATCAATTTGGGCGTGTTAATAAAGGCGGTCAAGGCTTGTGTTCTGCCATACTGGTACCATGTATCTGCGGTGGCGTTTGGAACGTCACGAGTTCCATCACGGGAAACACACTTAGGAACCAGACGATCATAATGCGCTAAGAGATAAGCGTATGTTCCCGGATAACTGCTTTGCATCTCATCTATGCGGATAAGATGTCCGTTGTTATCGTAGGGGAAAATAATCTGCTTGTCAGTCGCAAGAATACTATACGAATTCAGGCCCTTCTCAGCTTTTTTGGTTGGCTTAAAATAAGGGCGAAGCAAGGCCTTCTCAATAGTATAATTATTGCCATCCCTGCTGATTTCAACAGTATCGGCATATTCGGCCACAATTTCATCTGAGGAGAACCAATATATAGGCGTTGGCCTTTCTGCACTTGTCTGAATGCCGTTAAATATCTCTGCGTGTTTTGTAATGGGGACAGATACTTCATCCAACCTCTGGAGCATTGTCAAAAACTCAAAGTCAGTTGTCAATCTCCATGGCAGCTTGTTCAATATGGAAGAATTAAGCTCAATGGAACTCACTTCTTCTCCTGCCCACAGTTTGTTAGCAGAATCAACGCTGCTGTAAACAAAACTCGTCTGCTTCGCCTTGGAAAGTAAAATGATCGAGCTGTAAATGGTTTTATCCTCAAACAGCTGTGCATCTCCAAAGTCATCCAGACTGACGAGCATCCGTTCTTTTGCAATCAGGTTGCGCAACTTCTCGCCAGCGCCAATTTTGAAGAATTTATTAGGTACAATATAGCATACCAAGCCATTTTCGTTGATCTTATTGATAGCCTGCTCTATAAAAATAAAGTATTTGTCGAATTGCTTGTGCGATGTTTTGTATTTCTTTTTATAGATTTCTACTTCGGCACTCGGCAATAGGGCGTGCATCCCCTCGGTATTCACATATGGAGGATTGCCGATAATTACATCAAATCCACATCCATTGTTAATTGTGCTCCAGTCAAAGGGAGCGATCTCCATCATCTGATGGTTGGCACCGCTAATGCCATTCAATTCAGTTTGGCTGACAAGGGAGTTTCCAAATTGAATGTTGTCACCCAGATCAGGAAGAATCGGAACAACTTCTGATACAGAAGGTGCAGTTTCATCTTCAATCAACTTGATTAACAAAGAGAATTTAGCAACTTCGACCGCATGGATGTCAATATCTATGCCGTAAATGCAGGAGCAAAGAATGTCTTTTTTCTCTTGAAGGGGCAACTTATACAGGTCAATACCCGTTTCAATCAGATGATCTGTTTGCCCATTGCAGATATACCATTGCACACAGTAATCCTGCAAATAGGCAAATGCTTCTTCCAAGAAAATGCCAGAGCCACAGGCAATATCAGCCACACTGATGTCCAAAATCTCGGAGGGAGTTTTTCCATCACACACTTTGGAAAGCGTTTTATCGACCATATACTTAACGATTTCCGTTGGTGTCGTAACAACAGACCTATTCTGACAATCTTTCTTCTTACCAAGCCCAATGGTATTGTTTTCAAGTAGCACTAACTGTTCGGTTAAGAATATCTCATAAATCTTTCCAAGCAAATTAGGCTCGATAATATTAAACAAATATGGGCTTTGAGGGTAATACAGGCCCTCAATCATGTCTTTTATAACTTCGCAGGAAAGATCGAAAATAATATCTTCGCCAGAAAACATTCCAGAATTGTAGCGCTGGTCAGCAGAACGGAACAATTCCTCCAGTTTGGATTGCAACTGAGTGTCATCCGTAATGGTATCTTTTAACTTGTGATATAATGGCAGATTCTTATCTTCACAAATTCTCAGGAATACGATTTGGTTAATAAACTCCTGAACAACATCATTTAACACTTCCAACGATGCATAACGGCCACCCTGAGCATACAGTTCATTACTAAGGGCCACACGCCATTCGTTGATTTGAGAGAGGAACAGCGTATCAACCTGCTGGGTTTGTCCTTCGGTTGCAGGAAAGTTTGCATCCAAATAAGAGTCAAAGTCACCAGAGTAAACGGTGTCTCTTGCAATCAATCCTGCAATTTCTTCAACTTTTTCTACATATTCGCTGTAATGGTACAGCCGGTATCTCGCCACAGCACATCCATCATCTTCGTGAGCGATATGGCAGGTATCGTAGATTGCAAGATACTCAAAATTTGTGAGCACAGCCAGACGATGCTTTGCATTCCAGCCGTACTTTCTGGTTTGAATAGCTGGAGCTGCAACTCTGGTAATATCTACCGCAGGCTTCTTTGCCTCTACAAAGAATTTTGGCACACCTCTGAGCGTGATGGTATAGTCAGGGCGGTCAGTTCGAGTGGAGTAATTCTCCGCAATAACTTCTCGATATTGGGGTGCCAGTCCTTTTTCGTTTGCAACATCCCAACCCAAGAGCTTTAACAGAGGATCAATATATTCAATTCTACAAGAATGTTCATTGTAAGCATTTCTTGCGTCCTTATAGAAGTCAATGTTAGCATGAAAACGATCTACAAGATTCTGCAATTCAGTCAGGTTAGTCATGGCTGTACGCTGCCTTCCTTTTATCGTTTGTAGGCTTTTCTGCGTTTTCCGGAATGATCCAAATACGGCTCATACGAGTAGCTCCATCAATACGATTTGATTTACACAGAATCTGAACTTGTCGGGGAGAAATTCCCCATTTTAAGGCAGCTTCCTGGACTGTAATATATCCATTCATAACAAACACCTCGCAAATCACGATACAAAAAACCATTATAATTATATTCGCTTAAACGAAATAAATCAAGTGGTTCTGAAAAAAACATGCCGCCCGTAGGATTTCTCCCACAGGCGGCGGTATGGTCAGCTATCCAAAGGTTCGCATTCGGTTACAGTTTTCAAATAGGTTTCAGGATCACCGTTCAGCATCAGCTCAGCATAAGCTACCGGGTCATTATAGATCAGATAGTCCAGCTCTGACCGCTGATACATATTGTCGGCAAACTCATTTTCTACGGCGATAGTATCAATGGCAATCATGCTGCCATCGTCGAATTTCAGCTCCACACAGGCGGTGTCTATGTTGAACACACAGGACAAAAGCTTCATTTTGTGGTCCTCCTCAGATTTTCAATGTTTTTCTTTGCCAACCTACTTGCAGCTCGCTTCCGTTCTTGAGAATAGGGTGGTGTCAGCTTGAAGCCAAAGCGTCCTTTACGGATTTCATAGGTCTGGCAGCCGTTTTCGTCATCGTCGATCAGACGACATTCTGACGGGTATTCTTCGGCAAAGGCAGCAAGCCTGTTTTTGAGCGGCGTGTTGTGGGTGTAGACTTCAATCATATCGTCTGCATCGGTGAAAAAGATACTGGTTGTTTTCTGCTTCTTGATAAGACCTGTTTTCATAAAATACCTCCATTTTTCATAAGTTTTTGCCAACTCTACACCTGTAAAAAATGGGCAATTTCCAGATAGGGAGCGTCCAAACGATCTTAGCATCGTTTGAAACTCTCCCGTTGGACAAAATGCAATTTTTGCAGCTCTACACGGGATTTAGCGGGTATCGTCCCGATTGCGGGTTTTATTGCGGCGCGGATTGAATATATGCCATAGATCGTTGCGCTCGATGGTGCTTTCATAGCTGCGGATTTTGGAGCGGAGGCGGATATTTTCCTGTTCCAGATCTGCTGTGCGGAGCTTACCACGGACGGATTTGTATTGTGCCAACTCCGCTTTGACCGCAGACAGCTCTGCGGTCAGCGATTGAATTTTTGCTTTCAAATCGGAAATAGTTTTCTTCGCTTCTTTCAGCAGTTTCTTCAGCTTGCTCTCCTGCTTTTCCTGCACCACATACTTCTGTGCCGCTGTGACGAGATTTTGGTAATCTTCACGATCAACGGCAACCTTGGAAGTAAGCGGCAGGGGCTTGGCTTCAATCTGCTCTACGGCTTGAATGGAAACCTGTTGCTGCTGAACACGCTCGATGCTCTGCTCCAATTCGGCAAGCTCTTCTTTTCGCTTCTCACGCTTAAATTCCAGAACACTCAGATGCTCCTTGTGTTCGCCCTTCTGCTCCCACTCAATCCCGTGCTCCAACATGATTTCCGCAAGAGCTTCTTTTTCTTTCTGTACCCACAGGTCGCGCTCCGTCAAAGATCTCCCCTCACCAGTAATGCCTTGGTCGGCAAGCGCCTGTTTCAGCGATACACGGGTGGATAATCCCCGTTTGCTCCCAGTGGTAAATGGAATGAAGTCAATGTGCAGATGTGGCGTGGCTTCGTCCATGTGCAGGTGGGCAGAATATACATGAAGATGAGAATTGCGTTCAAGAAAACTGTGGTAGAACTTGTCCAGAATGGTCTTTGCCAGTTCCGCATTTTCTCCGACAGTCCCCATATCGTCTTTGTTGCCCACTTGGAAAATCACTTCATAAAAAGGCTTTTCCTGCTTTCCATCACGGATTTTCTCGTAGTAGTTTTCGATGCAGCGGTCTTTGCGTTTCTGCTTGGCGTTGAATTCTGCCAGAGCCGCATCAAACAGTTGATGGTATGCCTCCTCAATGGGTGTGTAGCAGTACTCGACATTCAGACGGGTGCGCGTCGGGTCTACATTTTCTGCGAAGTAGGTACGACGGTTATGAGCAACGACTCCATCGCCGGACATTGCGCTGATTGTTCGTTTTATAGGCTTTACCTCCTAAATTATGGTCGTATAATTGGAATTCCTTTCGCCGCCGCAGCGGCGGGTTTTGTTACTTTTGTCAAAAGTAACGCAAAAGCACTTTTGACACTACGCATCAAAAGCGCATTGCGCTCTCCGAGGGGAAACGGGGAATGCGGCTTCTGCGGAAGCCTCCGCCGTGGTTTGCAAGTAGTACCCACTTTACAAAATCCACGGCGTGACCGTCAGTCTTTCAGCAATCGAATTTGCTGCAACGCTGCCGCCCACAGGCAGAGAAGATTTGGGAAATCCTCTCTGCCATCCATCTCAAACTCTGCAGATTTTTCGATGGGGACGGGAGATACGAGGGGCTGTGTCAGCCAGTGCTTTGCCTTGTCTGCCAGCAACAGGAGCGTGGCACGCTCCTGTCACAGCTCCCAAGGAGGAGTCGTCCAGCGATAGCTCTGCGGCACTCCATGGCGAGCAAGATACTCCTGCCTTGCCTGTTCCCGTTCTTCTTCGGTGGGAGCGGTCTTGTACTGGGAATAGAGCTGTCGGTTCAGTATGGCGTCAAGCTTCTGTTCCAAGCCCTGCCGGATTTCTTCGTCAAAATCGTCCTCGCCGTTCAGATGATAGAGCACCAGATCAACAAACAGATCATAGGGTATCTGTACACTTTTCATTCGATTCGTTCCTTTCTGTGACGGTTGTGACGATTGTGACGGTATTTTTGATACCGCTCCTGCTGTCATTTTAATCGTCACAACCGTCACCAATCGTCACACAGCCTTTCGTGCCAAGCTGATAAAGCTGCCGCTGCGGGTGCGCTTCACGGTATATTCAATGCTGTACTCGTTCAGCAGTTCTCCCGCCTTGACATTGAGCCTGCGAGTCAGAATGTTAGGCTGTATATCCTCGCCAAGCAGTGCTACAAGCTCTGTTGCGCTGCCGTTCCATACGGGGGTATCTCCGGCAATCACGGCTGCGAGTTTGCTCAGCAACGGGTCGGGCGGTTTCTTCCAAAGCTCAGTTTCCGCATGATTGAGCTGCCATGTCAGCTTCTCGGCATCCCGCGTCAGATGGAGCTTTTGATCCGGCTGATCTCTGCCGACGATTTCAAGGGTGGCGTTCAAGTCGGTGCGCTTTTCCTTTTGCAGAAGAAATGCCCCATCCGCACAGCCAAGCAATCCTGTTGTGCCGGAGATCATTTCAAATTTGTCTCCAGCCTGCTGCTTGCGTGTGTGATGCACCAAGAGCAGGCACACACCATTTTTGTCAGCAAACTGCTTCATCCTGCCCACGATGTCATAATCGTTGGCATAGCTGTAAGCATCGGTGCTGACCTCGCGGATTTTCTGCAAGGTGTCGATGATAATGAGCCGGGTATCGGGATGCTCCCGGATGAACCTTTCAAGCTGCTCATCAAGTCCTGCGCCGAGTTGCTTTGCATATACTGCAAAATGGAGGTTATCCGTTCCCTCTACGCCGAACATACGGGACATACGCTCCTGCAATCTCTGATAATCATCCTCCAACGCAAGGTAAAGAACTGTACCTTGGTGGACTTCATAATTCCAGAGCGGTTGTCCGGTGCTGATGTGATAGGCAAGCTGCGCCATGAAAAACGACTTACCTACCTTTGGCGCACCGGCAAACAGATAGGTGCCGGAGTAGAGCAAACCGTCTATGACGGGCGGCCTGCTCTGATATACCGTTTCATACAGTTCGTTCATAGATACCGTGTGCAGATACGCCGGGTCGCTCATTCGCTGCATCTGCCGCAAAATATCTTCAAAGTTTTCCGGAGAATTTTCGTCCGGGTGATTGATTTCCGTGTCCAAAGCGGATATACTACTGATAGTGTTTTGAACGGACTGCCTTTCATCTGCGCCAACAGATGTGCAAAGGGCAGTCTTTTCTTTTGCTTCATTCATTCGCATCCTCTCCTTTCAGTCCCTGCATGGTGACGGCAATGAGGTCGATCGTGCTTAGCAGCTCATCGGGGACGCTGTCCCCGGCAGCAATGCGCTCCAGCTCTGCGAGGATCGCCATCATCTGCGTTTTGAGCGCCTTGTGTACTCTCGGATTTGGCTGCACTACCACCTCACGCCCCATGCATTTGCGATAGCAGTATTCCTGCTTGGGAAGCCCCGATAGAGCTACAGCCCTGTTCAGTTCCTCCTGTTCTTCGGGAGATACCCGAAATCCCACTGTGATACTGCGAAAACGATTGTGTCGGTCTACATTCTTTGCGGACATTAAACTCAAACTCCTTTCCCAAGATCATCTAACCTGTTTGCCATTTCTTTCTGCTTGGATGGGAACAGGTGCGCGTACCGATAGGTGATTTCGATGCTCTCGTGTCCAACCCTGTCGGCAATGGCAACCGCCGAGAAGCCCATATCAATGAGCAGACTGATGTGGCTGTGTCTCAAATCGTGGATTCTGATGCGCTTGACGCCTGCTGCCTTTGCACCCCTGTCCATCTCATGGTGGAGATAGCTTTTGGTTACCGAGAAAATACGATCTTTCTTTTTCAGACCGTACTGCATTTTGAAAAACTCCTGCATCTCCTGGCAGAGAAAGTCGGGCATCTGAATGGTGCGGTTGCTTTTCTTTGTTTTCGGTGAGGTAATAACATCCTGCCCTTTGAGCCGCTGATAGGTCTTGCTGATCTTGACAGTGCCGCGCTCAAAATCGAAGTCCGCAGGCGTCAGCGCCAGCAGTTCTCCCTCCCGGATGCCTGTCCAGTAGAGCATCTGAAAGGCGTAGTAGGAAACCGGCTTGTCCATCATCTCTTCAGCAAATTTCTGATATTCTTCTTTCGTCCAGAACAACATCTCCCGCCGTTCCTCTGTCCCCATGTTTCCGGCTTTCGCTGCCGGATTGGAGTGGAGATCGTAAAACCGGACGGCATGGTTGAAGATGGCGCTGAGCTGATTGTGCAGCGTCTTGAGATAGGTCTGAGAATAGGGCTTGCGCTTCTCATCCCGATAAGCGAGCAGCTCGTTTTGCCATGCAATCACATCTTTGGTGGTGATCTCGTTGATTTTCCGCTTGCCGAAGTACGGGAGCAGCTTCGTTTTGATGATATTCTCCTTGGTCTGCCATGTGCTTTCTTTCAGCCGCGCCTTGAGATCGTTGGTATAGATTTCACAGAACGCCTCAAAGCTCATGTCCAGATCTCCGGCATTCTGCTGTTGAAACTTCTGCTCCCATTCCAGTGCTTCTCGCCTTGTGGCGAATCCGCGCTTGCATTTGGGCTTGCGTTCTCCTGTCCAGTCCGTGTACTGTGTCACCACATACCACGAACCGTTTTCCTTGTTCTTATAAGCTGGCATCTGCATCCTTCCTTTCTGTTCCGTAGAACCGTTCATTGAAATACTGCCGGTTGACGCGGCCTGCGATGGTCAGAAATCCTTTTGCCTTTAACTCCTCATTGAGCTGCCGAATGAGCTTGTAGGCGTAGGGCTTCGACACATCCAGTTCCGCTGCGACTTCCTCTGCTCGAATAAATCTGTTGTCCATAAAACTCCTCCTTGTTGATTTTTGGTAATACTTGTCCTTATTTCGTGTCGGATACTTTCTGGCCGCCTTCCGATTTGCCCGGGCGGACACACCATGACTGTGATGTGCGACAGGTATTAAATTTTCGAACTTAACTGTAAATGCTTAAGTTTGCACTTGCATTATACTAAACATATTCCGTTATGTCAAGAGGCTTTCGAGAAAAATATTAAACTTTTTTATTTAGGCTGTATTGACACAAACTAAGCATATATGCTATAATCATCGCAACGATACCAAAGGAGTGTAGGTTTATGGCGATTGGTGAACGAATCCGTTTTATTCGTAATTTGCGTGGCATAACGCAGAAATGGCTTGGTCAAGCTGTTGGCTTTCCGCCTAAAACGGCTGATGTCCGCATGGCGCAGTACGAGTCCGGTTCCAGAACGCCGAAAGAGGATTTGGTAAAAGCTATCGCCAATGTGTTGGAGGTTTCTCCCTTGGCATTGCAGATTCCCGACATTGACAGTGACCTTGGATTTATTCACACCCTTTTTGCCATCGAGGACATTCACGGCATCCGTGCTGAAAAGCAGGGGGATGAGGTGCATCTCATCTTTGACGGCAGCAAACGTACCATGGATGAATCAATCTTTACCATGCTTTCCGCATGGGCAGAACAGTCGAAGAAGCTGCGCTGCGGCAAGATAAGCAAAGAGCAGTACGACCACTGGCGCTACACCTTTCCGGAAGAGGACACCACCCAGCGTTGGGCAAAAGTACCGTCGCAGGGACTGAGCGATCTGCTTGTGGAAGCGTTCAAGGATCAGCAGAAAGAAAAATGAACATAGAAAAAGCCCGTACTGACATCCAATCAGTACGGGCTTCAATCATATGGAGAAGTTTGTGAGCTTGGAGAAATTACTCTTTACTCACAAGCCACTGGCACGCAGAATAACTGCGCTCCGGCGGAATCTTATCAAACTCTTATCAGAAGGGGCGGGTAAAATCCAAAAACCGTTGGTATTCCTACACTTTTCGGCTTTTCTGATTTATTCCCACTCAATCGTTGCCGGGGGTTTGCTGGTGATGTCGTAGCAGATGCGGTTGATGCCGCGGACTTCGTTGACGATGCGGACGGAGATGCGGTCGAGGACGTCGTAGGGGATGCGCGACCAGTCGGCGGTCATGAAATCGCTGGTGTTGACAGCACGCAGAGCAAGTGTGTAATCATACGTCCGACCGTCGCCCATGACGCCGACGGAGCGCATGGAGGTCAGAACGGCGAAATACTGGCTGAGGCTGCGGTCAAGACCAGCCTTGGCGATCTCGTCACGGAAGATGAAATCCGCGTCGCGCAGCGTATCGAGCTTTTCCTTGGTGATATCACCGATCACGCGGATGGCGAGGCCGGGGCCGGGGAAGGGCTGCCGCATGACCAGATATTCCGGCAATCCCAACTCGCGGCCAAGCTGACGCACCTCATCCTTGAAGAGCATACGCAGCGGCTCGATGATCTCCTTGAAGTCGACATAATCCGGCAATCCGCCAACATTGTGGTGGCTCTTGATGACGGCGGACTTGCCGAGGCCGGATTCGATCACGTCCGGGTAGATCGTACCCTGCACAAGATAGTCGACCGTGCCGATCTTCTTGGCTTCTGTCTCAAAAACACGGATGAATTCTTCACCGATGATCTTGCGCTTCGTCTCCGGGTCGGAAACGCCCGCAAGCTTCGAAAGGAAGCGGTCTTCCGCGTTGACGCGGACAAAATGGATATCCCACTTGCAGAACGCAGCTTCTACTTCGTCGCCCTCATTTTTGCGCATCAGGCCGTGGTCAACAAACACACAGGTGAGCTGGCTGCCGATAGCCTCCGCCATAAGCGCTGCAGCGACAGAGGAATCTACGCCGCCGGACAGCGCCAGCAGCGCGCGGCCAGAACCGACCTTTTCCCGAATAGAGCGGATCGCGGTCTGCCGGTAGTCTGCCATCGTCCAATCGCCGGACGCGCCGCAGACGGTATAGAGGAACCGGCGGAGCATTTCGCTGCCCTCTACGGTGTGCTGCACTTCCGGGTGGAACTGCACGCCATAGAGCTTTTTCTCCGGGCAGGCCATTGCTGCAGTCGGGCAGACGGCGGTTTTTGCCGTGACGGCAAAGCCGTCCGGCACCTGGGAAATATAGTCGCCATGGCTCATCCACGTCACGCTGGATGCGGGAAGGCCCCGGAAAATCGAACAGTCTGTATCGAACTCGGTCAGCGTCTTGCCATATTCGCGGGCGGTCGCTTCCGTCGCTGCTGCAACGGTGCCGCCCAGCGAATATGCCATGAGCTGGCATCCATAGCAGATGCCAAGAACGGGGATGCCGAGCGCAAAAAGCGCCGGGTCCACGTGCGGGGAAACAGATTCATAAACGCTCTGCGGGCCGCCGGAGAGAATGATGCCGATGGGGGCAATTTTTTCGATCTCGGCAGGGGAGATGGAGCAGGGCTTGACCTCGCAGTACACGTTCTGCTCGCGCACACGGCGGGCGATCAATTGGCTGTACTGCGCGCCAAAGTCCAGAATCAGAACAGTTTCCATTATGCTTCCTCCCGGAATACGATGTTGCCCGGCTCCGCGCTTTCGATGATGGCGAGAGAGTGCAGGTTCACGCCCGCCGCGCGCAGCTTGTCGCCGCCGCCCTGGAAGCCCTTTTCGACCGCGCAGCCGATACCGACCAGCTCAGCCCCCGCAGCCTGCACGATCTCGCACAGACCGCGCAGCGCTTCGCCGCGCGCCAGAAAATCGTCGATCACGAGCACGCGGTCGCCGGGATGGATCCACTCCTTGGAGACGAGCAGCGTGACCTTTTTCTTGTAAGTATAGGAAAAAATCTCACTCTGATACAGGCCGCCTTCGATGTTGTCGCTCTTGGCCTTTTTCGCATAAACCATGGGCTTGCCGTACCGGTACGCGCAAATCGCGGAAAGGGCAATGCCGCTGGCCTCTGCGGTCAGAATGAGATCTACGTTGTCGAGATCAAAATATTTTTTGAATTCATCTGCGATGCGTCCCATAAACGCACAGTCGACGCGGTGATTGAGAAACCCGTCGACCTTTACAATGTTTCCGGGCAGAATCTTGCCCTCCTTGACGATGCGATCCTTCAGCTCCTGCATAGCTTCCTCCAAAAACATAATAAAAATAGACAGCGGGGATAAAACCTGCTGCCAATGATAAAAAGCCGCGCGCAGGACCGCAAAGCCCTGCGTGAGCGAACTTCCAATAGTCGCAGCTTTGGCGCTGCGGTAGAGACATCCGGGCCGTACATCCGGAACTATATTGGCAACGATATAAACTTCGTGCTGGACAATTTCATTTTTGGCTATTATAATCGGAATCAGGCAATAAGTAAAATAGATGTTTTTAATCATTGCTATCAGTTCTATAAATATTAGTAATGACAGGAGGCAGCTATGGCTGTTAAATTAGAGCTTTACCGCGTCTTTCAGGAGGTCGCCCGCATGGGCAATATCTCCGCCGCGGCGCAGAATCTGTTTATATCGCAATCGGCAGTCAGCCAGTCCATCAAGCAGCTGGAGGAGCAGCTGCAGGTCCGGCTGTTTTCGCGCAGCACGCGCGGCGTCGTCCTGACCAGCGAGGGAAAGCTTTTGCTGGACTATGTCTCGCACGGATTGGGGCTTATCCAGTGCGGCGAGGAAAAGCTTGCGCAGTCGCGCCAGCTGCTCACGGGCGAGCTGATCATCGGTGCAAGCGATACGGTCACAAAGACCTATCTGGTTTCGCGCCTTGAGGCATTCCACCAGAACTATCCCGCCATCCAGATCCGTATCCTGAACGGTACGAGCCAGATGGTGCTCGACTATCTGCACGCCGGTCAGGTCGACATCGCGTTTGCCAGCGAGCCGAAGGACAAGGACGCGTATTCCGTCCGGCACTGCTTCGACACACACCAGCTCTTTGTCGCCGCGCCGAATTATGACTGCGATTTTGACCATGTACATTCCATGGAAGAAATCGCGGAATTCCCGCTGATCCTGCTGGAGCGCAAGGCAAGCTCCCGCATCTATGTCGAGCAGTTTTTTCAGCAGCATGGCGTGAGCATCAAGCCGGAGATCGAATTGGGTTCGCACAATCTGCTCATTTCGCTGGCCCGCATCGGCCTTGGCGTGGCCTGCGTGACGGAGGAGTTTTCGCAGTCCGGCCTTGGACGGGGCGTCATCCTGCCGCTGCGCACCGACTTTGAGATCCCGCCGCGCTCCGTTTGTATGTGCACGCTGCGCGACGTTGCGCCGACCTCTGCCGCGAACCGCTTTATGGACTTTATCTCCGAAAGCGACAAAATGGCCTACGACCTGGGGCATTCCTATCATTTTACGAATGTTTGAATAGAAAACATGGGCCGTTTCGGAGGCTGGTCAAGCCTCCGGCGGCCCATTCTTTTCCGCCTTGCCGGAAAAGAATGGGGAGAAAAGGGGCGCTTGGACGCGTTTGGTGCATGCTGCGGGTGCTATTCAGGCGGGCACCAATTTTTAGTCGTTACAATCACACATAGTCACCTTACGAGCGCTATGGTACGCGCCGCCTGTTACGGGACAACTAAATTTGCAGATAGTTGCGTTTGAATAACTGCGGTAAATCAGCTTTGCGGTCGGAATTTGCGAGTTGTACGGATTCGCCGAGACTTTGTAGGGGCCGATGCCCACATCGGCCCCTACAACTGGCGCATTGGAGACCTACCGCCCGTCCTCGCCGTTCATATCTGTCAGGTGATACTTTCTGTGAGGCCTGCTTCGGGCGGCGTTCATGTCCTGCAGGGAGGAACGGTGTTCCTCCTGCCCGTTCAGGCAGTTCATATCGTCCAGCGCACAGGTGCGCGCATCGTCGTGGGAAAGCCCGTTCATGTTTTTCAGACTGAACGGCTCTTTTTTCTGCTTCTTGTTCATGGAAAAACCTCCTTTTTTGCATAGTTTTCCGTGAACAGCGAGCAGATATACAAGCCCCGCCTGCACGCTTGCGCATACAGGCGGGGGAGGTGGTGTGTCAGTCCTTGCGGCAGTTCATGTTGGTGATGCTGCAGGCCATGTCTGGCTGCTCGTTCACCGCGTTCATATCCTGCAAAGACGCAGTCTGCTCCGGCTGACCGGCGCGGCAGTTCATGTCATTCAGGGCGCAGGTGCGCTTGTCGTCTGCGGACAGCCCGTTCATATTGTGCAGGCCGAGTGTGTTGGAATTGTTTTTCATTGGATATCCTCCTGAAATAGAAATAATAATCATTACTAATATTATTATACACAAAGAGTTGTATTTGTCAAGCCCCAAAATAAAAAAACCTCTGCCCAAATTGGGCAGAGGGAGATAAATATTGATTACGCTGCGCCGTTTTGCCAGCTGAGCGTGATAGAGTACGGCAGAACAAGATGGTCCATGTTGAGCGTCCCGCCTGTGAGATAATTGACGCTTTCCAAGCTGCTGACATAAGCGCCGCTATAGGCGACTCCTGTTTGATCGAAGACTGTCAGTGTAAAGCCGCAGTTGTCAAAGTATGCGCCGTCCAGCGTGATAAGTGCCTCGGTGGTTCCGGCAAGATAGCTTTTTGTACGGTTGTCATCGTTCGCCAGGACAGTCTCGTCGTTGTTGACTATGGCCAGCCGTTTTCCGTCAAAGGCCATCGCGCGGACAGTCGCGTATACCGGCGAATACAGATCATCGGGTGAATAATCAGAACGCAGCACGAGCTGATACAGTCCATCCGCGTTCTGTGTCAGAACGCAGATGCGCCCCTGGGTCTGCTGGATGCAGACGAAATCCGCTGTTTCTGTTATGTTTACATAATCATCTTCCGGCTCAAAATCCGATACCGCCAGCTTTTGCAGAGTGTCACCTGTTTTGCAGTCGATTAAGGTTACATAATACATATTATTTTCAACTGTATGGAGCAAAAGCTGCGACTTGTCCGGTGTCAGCCCAAGATGTTCGATCCGTGTTTCCGGATCGACCGGGAAGAAGCAGGTCAGCTGATCGGTATAGACCTCGTTTGTGTTCCCGCCGTAAAACGCGCTGGCCTCGGAATCCGGGGCAAGCGGCCCGTAGGGGAGCATATAGACGCCATAGCCGCCCGGAATGCGGCTTGTGTCGACCAGCCGGTCTTTGTCCGTCCGGTTGCCGAACCAGAAGAAGCAGGTGTCGTCCGTTATAACGCTTTCTACGTTCATCCAGAACCGGTCGCCCTCCATGACGCTGGAAATGCTGCGGCCCGAACCCGTTCCGTCCATATTCTTGTCAATGCCAAGCTCTACGTACTCATCCTGCAGAACCGGAATGCGGAAAAAGCGGCCTAAGGCGGCCTGTGCGCGTTCACCAAGCCATTCGCTGTCCGCTGAGGCGTCCTGCCAGTTGACAAGGGGGTCATAATTAACGCCCGGAAGATCGATGGAAAACTCAAACGGATATTCGTCGTAATAGTCTGCAAACCGGATCGTCATGGAACCGCTTTCGCCGGGCGAAAGCGTGTCCAGCAGGGCCTGATACGCCGTTGAGAAGCCGAAGACATCGTCGCTGCCGGTCGTGGCCGCGTCGTGGTAAAAATTGATCTCAACGCCGCGGTAGCTCATCTCCGGCTGCTTCGCCTGTCCGGCGGGCAGAAAGCGGAAGCTCGTCTCCGTGCGGTAATCCTGCGCGGAAAACTGCACAGTGCTCTCCCAGTTCAGCTTGTACCGCATACCGGTTTTGAGCTGCACGGTCAGCCCATCGGCCGCAGCCGGGTCGCCGGAGAATATGTGCTCCTGAAACAAAATTTCCTCGCGCGACGTACTGACCGCCTGCGCAGCCAATGCCGTGCCGCAGCCGCACACCAGTACAAGCGCCAGAAAGATCATCAGCGTTTTACGCATCCTCGTCCTCCTTGCCGGTCAGCTCGGTCAGCGCTCTGGAAACGCGGTCAGATTGATAGCTGTACGTCTCCTTCACATAGTCCATCAGTGTTTTGCCCTGTTCGTCCAGCTCTGTTGTCTGCACGTCGCCCGCGATTTGGCCCTTGTGCAGCAGAACGGCCCGTCCGATAAAGCCCGTCACTTCCTCAATCAGATGTGTGGACAGGATCACCGTCTCATGCGGCTCGAGAATGCCAAGCAGAACCTTATAAAAATCCTCGCGGTTGAAAACATCGTTTCCCGCAAACGGCTCGTCCATCAGGATATAATCCGCGCCCTGCGACAGGGCCATGATGACCTCAAACTGGTTTTTCTGCCCGGTCGAGAAGCTGCGGATGGGCTTGTCCATCGGAAGCTGAAAGAAGTCCATCAGGCCCTCAAAACGCCTGCCGAGAAACGTCTCAAAGTGCTCCTCATAAAATTCCCGGTGGGCTTTGGCGGTCAGGGCGGGGAAGAAGCTGTGCTCACACGTGGCGAAGGAAAACCGGCCGATGTTCTGCCGCGTGATCAGTTTGCCGTCCAGCGTAATACCACCAGCGTCATATAAGATCAGCTGCAGAATGCACTTCATCAGCGTCGTCTTGCCTGCGCCGTTTTCTCCGAACAGCCCGACGATCTCGCCCGGCCCGACAGAAAGCTGCACATTGTCCAGCGCCTGCGTCTGGCCATAGCGCTTGCAGAGATTTTTGATTTCCAGCATCAGAAAAACGCCCCCCAGATATTCAAAGTTTCCTCCGGCGGCATGCAGCGCGCCGGAACGCCGTTTCGGTAAATCAGGACAAATAACCATAGCAGCAGCAAAAACAGGATAAGCGCCGCGCCGCAGGCTGCCGCAGGAATCGCAATGCAGCGCCTGCGCAGCTCGTTTGGATCTTTCAGTCGCTTCATGAGGTAAATGCTCTTCGTTTCCGTGAAAAACGACCAGTAGTTGGCAAATGCACGCAGCGCGCAGAAGACCGCGTAGGCCCAGAAGACGGTGAATTTGTGCCGCAGGAGTGTATTCAGAGTCGGCATGACCGCGCCCTGCCGCAAAATCTGTGTCCCGTAGCGAAAAATATAGAGTTCGCGCAGCGCGTTCTGATACTCCCGCAGAAACGTATACAGTACGATCAAAACCATCGCCAGAAACAGCAGACCGAAATACGAAGCGTCCCATTTCAGCCCCATTCCGGGCAGCGTGTACCGTGAAAGACGTTTAGTCCACTTCATCTGCCAGTCCGTCCTTTCCGTTATGTGTCTGCGTCAGCCCGAACCCCAGAAAGCAGAGCCCGACAAGCAGCGCCGTAATCGCATGGAAAATGCCCGTGCTTCTGCCCGCCGTATATTGGACTGACAGGTTCAGCACCAGAAGGAACGTCAGCCCCATGCAGACCAGCCAGCTGCGGCTGCCTTTTTTGCGCATTCCAAGCTGCATACACGCGGTCACGCAGCCCAGCGCCAGCACGAACAGTGCGTTGCGCGCCCATACATACCCGTCTGCCAGCGGCAGAAGCCCATGCAGAAAGCCGCTGCGGTAGAAATCCACAAACACGCCCTGCGGGCCAGCCGAATACACGGCGCTTTTTGCGTTCCAGAATGCCGCGCCCACAGCTGCCATGATCTGCACACACCACAAGACCGCAAAGCAGAGTGCATTGCATACGCAGCTCCACAGGAAGACGCAGCGCTCCGATACCCGCAGCCGCCGCAGCGTATAGCCGTACCGGCTGTTTGAACCGAGGCTGGATGCCAGCAGCACCTGAAGCGCGATAATTCCGGCCCGGAACGAATGCTGCAGCGCAGTTTCCAGTCTGCTGCCGGACAGCGTAAGCGCTGTTCCGCGCGCGATACACACCCCGGCAAGGATCAACTCGACCGCCAGCAACCCCAGCGCTGCCAGCAGCAGCCGGTTCAGCGCCGCACGCGTATGCAATCCGAATACGGATACCTGTTTTTTCATTGCGCTTCCTCCTCCCACGCCTGCTCGATGAGACGCAGCGCTTCTTCTTTGGAAATTCCCAGCTGCCGCAGTGTGCGCGCCATTGCACGCAGCTCGTCCGATAAGACCTCCCGCCGCAGCGCGTCCAGCGTATCGGGCGGCAGTGTCATGCAGCTTTTTGCGCCTGTTCGCGATTCCATCAGATGCTCTTCCTCCAAAATGTGAAACGCTTTCTGCACCGTATTCGGGTTGATGCCGAGCAGCGCCGACAGAACCCGGCGCGACGGCAGCTCGTCGCCGTCCCTGATCGTCCCTGCGATCGCGCCACGCTTGATAAAGTTGATAATTTGCAGATACACCGGCGTCCCATCCACTGCGCGGAACGCCTCAAACGACACCATATCCGTCACCACCGTATTACTCAAGTCATACACTTTCTGACTGTATTATACACATAGTACACTTGCCTGTCAAGCCGCTGTCTTGACATTTCAGCAAAAAGCGGGTAATCTGAAGAAAAGCGCCCGAACGCTGTTCGAGACAGGAGGCACCTATGTCCGATCTGACCAAACGCGCGCTGGAGCAGTCGCTTAAAAATCTGCTCCTGCAAAAGCCGCTCCATAAAATCACCATCAGCGATATCGCCGATGACTGCGGTATCAATCGCATGACGTTCTATTACCATTTCAAAGACATCTACGATCTGGTCGAATGGTCGTGTCAGGAGGACGCGGCGAAGGCGCTGGCAGGAAAGAAGACCTATGAAACATGGCAGCAGGGCTTTGAGCAGATCTTCGAGGCCGTTCTGGCGAACAAGCCCTTCATTATGAACGTCTACCACTCCGTCAGCCGGGAGCAGGTTGAAACTTATCTCTATAAGCTGACCTACGATCTGCTTGAGGGCGTGGTCGAAGAGCAGGCCGTCGGTATGTCTGTCCGCCCGGAGGACAAAGCGTTCATTGCCAACGTCTACAAATACGCCTTTGTCGGCCTCATGCTCGACTGGATCAAGCACGATATGAAGGGCGACCCGAAGGAGATCATCGACCGCCTTGACCGCGTGATCCACGGCAGCGTCGCCGCCGCGCTTGACCGCTTCCGCGTGGACAAGCCTGCATCAAATCCCGGCGTTTGATAAAAAACTGAACAGAACAATGCCCTGTGATAAGAACTTTATCACAGGGCGTTTTCTGCTTATGGCGCATTTTTGGAATCTGTAGTATGCTCATACCATCGAAAGGGAAACATAAAGCATTGTTTCCAGACTTTTTATGGAGGTATGAATCATGTATTATTCGAGCGGTAACTATGAAGCATTTGCAAGGCCCAAAAAGCCGGAGGGCGTCGATCAGAAATCGGCCTATATCGTCGGCAGCGGCCTCGCGGCGCTGACGGCAGCCTGCTATCTTGTCCGTGACGGCCAGATGAAGGGCGAACACGTGCATATTCTGGAAAAGGATTCGATTCCCGGCGGCGCGTGCGACGGCTATAAATTTGAAAACGTCGGCTATGTCATGCGCGGCGGCCGCGAGATGGACAATCATTTCGAGGTCATGTGGGATCTGTTCCACTCCATCCCGTCCATCGAGACGGAGGGCGTAAGCGTTCTCGACGAGTATTACTGGCTGAACAAGGAAGACCCGAACTATTCCCTCTGCCGCGCTACCGTCAACCGTGGTCAGGACGCGCATACCGACGGCAAGTTCGACATTTCCGACAAGGGGGCGATGGAGATCATGAAGCTGTTCTTCACCCCGAATGAAGATCTGCAGGACAAGCGCATCACAGACTTCTTTGACGACGAGGTCTTCAACTCCAACTTCTGGCTCTATTGGCGCACGATGTTTGCCTTTGAAAACTGGCACAGCGCCCTGGAAATGAAGCTCTATATCCAGCGCTATATCCACCACATCGGCGGTCTGCCCGACTTCAAGGCGCTGCGCTTCACGAAATATAATCAGTATGAGTCCATGATTCTGCCGATGATCGAGTATCTCAAGGGCTTCGGCGTACAGTTCCACTATGGCGTTCAGGTCGTGAACGTCGAATTCGACTGCACCCCGGCCCGCAAGCTTGCCAAGCGCATCGACATCATCCGTGACGGCAAGGAAGACGCCATCGATCTGACAGAAAACGATCTTGTTTTTATTACCAATGGCGGCTGCGTCGAAAATTCTTCCCGCGGCAGCCAGAACGAACCCGCACCCTATAACACCGAGATCAAACCCGGCGGCGGCTGGGATATGTGGCGCAAGATCGCCGCACAGGACCCGTCTTTCGGCCATCCGGATAAGTTCTGCTATGACCCCGAGCAGACGAACTGGATGAGTGCAACCGTCGAAACGCTCGATCAGAAGATCATTCCCTATATCAAAAATATCTGCAAGCGCGACCCGTTCACCGGTCATGTTGTGACCGGCGGCATCGTCACCGTCAAGGATTCCAGCTGGCTCATGAGCTGGACGATCAACCGCCAGCCGCAGTTCCGCGCACAGCCCAAAGATCACTGCCTTGTCTGGGTCTATTCGCTGTTTACCGATAAGCCCGGCGATTATGTGAAGAAGCCCATGCGCGAGTGCACCGGCAAGGAGATCTGCATGGAGTGGCTGTACCACATCGGCGTGCCGGAGGATCAGATCGAAGAGCTGGCCTCGAACAGCGCCAACACCGTCCCCGTTATGATGCCGTATATCGACGCGTTCTTCATGCCGCGTGCCTATGGCGACCGCCCGAAGGTCGTGCCCGACGGCGCTGTGAACTTCGCCTTCCTCGGCCAGCTCGCCGAGACCCCGCGCGACACCATCTTCACGACCGAATATTCCATGCGCACCGGCATGGAGGCCGTCTATACACTCCTGAACGTCGACCGCGGCGTCCCGGAGGTCTGGGGCAGCGTATATGATGTGCGCGACCTGCTGAACGCGACTGTCCAGCTCCGCGACGGCAAAAAGCCCACCGACATGAAGCTCTCCCTCGTCCAGAAGGTAGCCCTCGAAAAAGCCCTCAGCAAGATCAAGGGCACCGACATTGAGAAGCTGCTGAAGGAATACAACATCATCTGATTTCCGTTTTTTGATCTTATCAAACAGGCCGCGTCAGTTCGACGCGGCCTGTTTGACTTTTTCCTCCCGGCGGCGGAAGATTTTTGGGAGGCTGGTAAAAATGACGATTGCTGTCACGATTCCTGCGACTAGATCGGCGATGCCCTCCGACAGGTATACGCCCTTGAAGCCGAGGAAATGCATCAGCACAAAGCAGAGCGGAATCAGAATGACGACCTTCCGGTTCACCGCCAGCAGCAGCGCCTCCTTGGCCTGCCCAAGCCCGACGTTGACGTTTTGCAGCGTCATCTGCACGAAAAACATGATGGAACCCATCAGGAACATCGGCGTATAGCGCATGACGATCTGCGTGACGGCCTCGCTTGCGGAAAACAGCCTTGCGTATACTACCGGGAACGCCATCGAGACGGACCAGATGCAGACCGCGTAGATAAACGCGATGATCGTCACATATTTGATCCCCTGTTTCAGGCGTGCGGAGTCTGCCTTTCCGTAATTATAGCTCACGAATGGCTGCATACCGTTTCCAAGACCGTTCAGGGGCAGGGAAATAAGCTGCAGTGCGCTCAGCATGACGGTCAACGCGGCGGTATAGTCCTTGTTGCCGCCGGTCGCGCGGTTCAGATTGATGTTGAAGACGATCTGGATGGCGCATTCCGTCAGCGTCATGATGAACGGCGTAAAGCCCAGCGAAAGAATGCTGAAAATGCGCCCCGGCGACAGGCCCAGCAGGCTTGCCTGAAAGCGGAACAGGCTCTTCCGGGAGAAGAAAAAGCAGACGATCCAAATGCACGAGCAAAGCTGAGAGAGGATCGTCGCGAGGCTTGACCCCTGGACACCCATTTTGAAGGTGAAGATGAACAGCGGGTCGAGCGCGATGTTGATAAGCGCGCCCAGCAGCACCGAGCTCATTGCAAGCCACGAATAGCCCTGCGTCAGAATAAACGGGTTGAGTCCCTGCGCCAGCATGACGAAAATCGCGCCGCAGGCATAGATTTTAAGATAGGAAACGGCGAACTCCACCGCACTTTCCGGGCATCCAAACAGCAGTACGATCTGCCGCGCAAAGCAGAACGCCGCTGCGCCGATCACAACGCCAAGCAGGACCAGCAGGCAGAACGCAGTGTGAAAGATCCGGTTCGCCTCATCCGCCTTTCCCTCGCCGAGCTTGATGCCCGCCCGCGGCGCGCCGCCAAGCCCGACCAGATTCGCAAATGCCTGCATGATCAGCGTGATGGGAAGTACGATCCCAAGCGCGGCCAGCGCGTCCATGCCGGAGCCTTCGATCCGCGCGACGTACATTCTGTCGACGATATTATATAAAAATGTAATGAGCTGCGCAATGACAGCCGGAATGGTGAGTTTGAATACGAGCGGCAGGATTTTTCCCTCTGCCAGCTCGGCGGTCATATCCTGTTTTTCTCTGTTTGCCATGCCTGTTCCTGTCCTGTTTTGTTTTCAATCAGTTACACTATAGCAGACGAGCGCCCAAAAATCCACCGTCAAAAAACGCGCATCCTGCCGTTTCTGCGGCTGCGCGTCGGGCCTGCCGCAAACGCGGCAGGCCCGATTCGGTTATTCTGACCAGTAAAGCCCGGCAGCTTCGGCTGCGGGAGCGGCTGCAAGCAGCATATTTGCCGCCTCACGCCGCGTCAGCGGCGCCTCATAGTCCGAGGCAGCAAGCGGGATGCCTGCGTTTGAGAGCGCGCTGACCGCACTCTGCGCCCAGGCAGGAATGGCGGAAGCCTCATCCGGCGCAAAGACAGCGGCATCGCCCGGCAGGCGCAGGAGCTTTTGGAGCATGACGGCTGCCTCTGCGCGGCTCAGATCCTCCTCCGGGCGGAAAACCAGCCCCTCCTCGGTCGGCGTCCCGGAGATCATGCCGGACTGATAGGCCGCGGCCAGATACGGCTGCTGCCAGAGGGGCGTTTCCAGTTCATCCGCGAAGCCGGTCGAGATTGTCCCGTCCGACTGCTCAAGTCCGGCCAGCTTCATGCAGGCGATCAGAAACTCGCTGCGGCTGACAGGGCAGTCCGGCTCAAAGCAGAGGTTCCCGGCAATGACTCTGCCGGTGTAAAGCCCCTTGTCCTTGAGCCACATGGCGGCGAACGCATCCCGGTCGCCGGACATATCCTGATACGTTGCCTTATCCGCGGGCTTCAGAATGCGGATCTTGACGCAGGCCTCATTCGAGACGTTCCCGGCCGGATCGGTCGCAGTAAAAACGAACGAATCCTTGCCGACCTTGTTTTTATCCGGCGTATAGGTGAAGCTGCCGTCCGTATGCAGCTCGACCGTGCCGCGCTTTGGTTCCTTGACAAGCTGATACGTCAGCTCCTGATCCTCCTGATCTGTGGCTGAAAGCGTGCCGGTGTTCGCAATGTTCTTATACGTTTCCAGAGTTCCGTCCTCGCAGACCGGCGCGGTATTCGTGCCGGAGAGAATGCGCAGGGATACCGTGACGGCGTCGCCGAGCGTCCCGTCTTCGATCGGGCAGTAGACCAGCTCACAGTCGGCGTTTCCAAGGCAGACCGGGCGCAGCTTCATCTTTTCCAGTGCTGCCGCAGGCAGAATGTCGCCCCGGCAGATCACGCGGCTGCCGATGCAAAGCTCTGCCTGATACGCGGGAGGGACGGAGGAAATGTAGACGCCCTCCAATCCGTCGGAATCAGAAAAGTCTGCGGCGGTAAACCTGTATTCCGAGGTATAATCGACGGCGATCTCAGCGGCCAGAGCAGGCACGCAGAGCATGACCAGAACCAGCGCTGCGGCAAGCGCGGCGCGAAGCGGGCAGGTACGGTGTTTCAAAGGGAAAACCTCCTTTTTGATGTTACGGAGGTAGTTTCTGCGCCCGGCGGGAAAATATGCAAGCGAAGCTGAAAAAATCCCTCCGATCGGGTCGGAGGGATAAATTGTGGGGAATTCAGGAATAGAATGCGTCGATTGCGGCGATAAGCTCCTTCAAAACCTCCTGCAGGGGCTTTCCCTTGATCTGTGCACCGGCTGTCGCGCCATTTCCGCCGCCGTTGCCGAGCGTTTCCAGAACCGCCTGCACATTGCACGAGCCGATGGAGCGTGCGCTGATGATGATCTGTCCGTCGTCCGGGAAGAGAACGAAGGAGGTGGTAATGCCGGAAACGTTGATCAATTCATCCGCGGCCTGAGACGCGATCACGCGGGTGAGCTTTTCGTCTACGCAGGCAATGGCGATCTCATTCCGGTACAGCCGCGCCGCCTGGATAACGCGATAGCGCAGAAGCGTATCGTCCAGATCTGTCTGAAACAGCTTTTTGACCTCGACCGGGTCCGCGCCGGCCTTACGCAGATATGCCGCCGATTCGAACGTGCGCGGGCTTGTCCGGATGGAGAAATTTTTCGTATCCAATACGATACCGGACAGAAGCGCCTGCGCCTCGATCGGCTTCAAATCGCGCTGATTGACCGCATACTGCAGAAGCTCCGTCACCAGCTCGGAAGCAGAGGAAGCAGACGGCTCATGCAGCTTGACAACAGTCTGGCTGATAGAATCCGCAGCATTGCGATGGTGATCGATCAGAACGACGCGGGAGATCGCTTCCAGCAGCGGCCTGCTCTCGACCTGACCGGGCCGGTTCGTGTCGACTACGATGAGAAGACTGCGGTTGTCCGCCTCGACCAGCGCGTCCTGCCCGGAAATAAACAGATCGGCATAGTCCGGAATGGCCCTGAGCTCCGCAATCAGGCTCTGGCAGGCGTTCTTTTGAAGGTCAATTACGATTTTTGCCCGGCAGCCCTTGATACGGCACAGGCAGAGAAGACCGACGGCTGCGCCGAGCGCGTCGAGATCCGCCATACGGTGCCCCATAATATATACGGTGCTGGACTGGCTGATCAGCTCTGACAGGGAGCTTGCGATCAGACGGGAGCGGATGCGGGTGCGGCGGTCCGTCTCCTTGACTCTGCTGCCGTAGAAGGTAAAATTGAACCGGTCCTTGATAACGGCCTGATCACCGCCTCGGGAGAGTGACATTTCGATTGCAAGCGAGGCAAACTGGTAGTTTTCCGCGAAGCTCCCGCCGTCCTTGCCGATGCCGAGCGAGATGGTCGCCGACATCCCGCCGGTTGACGTGATGTGCCGTACATCCTCCAGAAGCGTTGAAAAACGGCTCTCCTGAAGCCGGGGCAGATCCTTGCTTTCAAAGATCACCAGATAGCGGTTGCGCTCGATTTTCCGGCACAGCGCCTCCAGCCCCGTCGTCCAGTTCGCCACAACGTCATTGAGCTGCGCGTCAAGCGTGGAGATAGCGGAATCGGAAAGATTGGTGGTCAGCTCATCGTAGTTATCAATGAGAACGATCGACACAACCGGACGCGTCCGCATGAATTCATCGCGGATGTTGAACATCTCCGTCATGTCGGCGAAGTAGATCGTCGCAAGCTGCACGGTCGTCGTGCTGTCCTCAGAGCGGACGAAGTTACCGTAGATGCGATAGCGCCGGTCACCGATGTTCCGGTCGCCGGACATCTCGGAATGGCCTTCGCTCAGCCACTTGTTGGAGAAATCTGGGATCACGGCTTCGAGCTTCTGATAGCTGGCCGTGTCGGAGAGGCCGGTGATAGCAAAGAAGCTGGGGTTTCCCCAGATGATCTCGTTGTCGGGCAGCCGGATGACTGCCATTGGGAACGCGGACCCGGCATGAACGGAAATACCGGCAGAATCGGTCGCCTTCTGCACATAGCTCATAAGCTCACGCTTGCGCCTGGAGAGCTGGGCACGGCTGATAATAAAAACGATCACCGTGGCAAGAAGCGCACCGCCCGCCAGATAATACTGCCGCAGCACGGCAGCTGAGGCGGCGAAGAGCAGCATGGCCACAAAATACCAGATCGTATTGGGGTTGAGCAGACGCCAGACAGGTTTTTTCAAATACTGTCGCCTCCATTTCGCAATGAACAAATTTATATATATTATATCAGATATGTCCGTAAAATCAACAGAAATCGCGGCTTTTCGTGCGGCTCGAAAAGCCGTGTCTCCGGAAATACTTCCAGAAAAGATAGAAAAAAGGTATACTTTTTGAAAAAAGTGTGATATACTTAATTAGAATTGCCTCACGGGAGGCTTTCTTTTGGGATTATGCGCCGCCTCGGACGGCGCAGCAAATAGATCAACTGCATATTCATATGGAGCGCAGGCAGCGGCGAAGCAGACCGGGGCGAGACGGGGCTCAGGACACTTCCCTGTATGCGCCTGTTCTCCTGCGTCTTTTTTGCATTTGTTCCGCGCGTGATCCGTTTGCCAGAACGGCGCTGCGCAGCCTAATCCATACCTATCTATTTTTTTAAGAAAAGAGTGAAATCATTTGGCAGAAAAATTAAAAATCATCCCGCTTGGCGGTCTGAATGAGATCGGCAAGAATATGACCGTGCTTGAATACGGCAAGGATATCATCATCGTTGACTGCGGTCTCGGCTTCCCGGACGATGAGATGTATGGCGTTGATCTGGTCATTGCCGATATGACCTATCTTGTCAAAAACAAGGACAGAATACGCGGTATGTTCCTGACGCATGGCCACGAAGACCATATCGGCGGCATTCCCTACGCCATGGAGCAGTTCAGATGCCCCATCCACGCCACACGCCTGACCGCCGGCATCGTCCAGCTGAAGCTGGAGGAGCATCAGCTCCAGAATGCGGTGCATCTGTTTACGCATGAGGCAGGGGAGAAGGTCAAGGCCGGCTGCTTTACGGTGGAATTCATCCATGTGAACCATTCCATCGCCGACGCGGTCGCCTTTGCCATCAAAACCCCGGTCGGCACCGTCGTCATGACGGGCGACTTCAAAATTGACACCACAGCAGAGGACGGCATGATCGATCTTGCGCGCTTCGGCGCTCTGGGCAAGGAGGGCGTGCTGGCGCTGCTGTGCGATTCGACAAACGTGGAGCGGCAGGGCTATACGCCGTCCGAGCGTACGGTCGCGGGCAGCTTTGAGCGGCAGTTTACCGGCTGCAATAAGCGCATCATTGTCACGACCTTTGCCTCCAACGCCTTCCGCCTGCAAAGCCTCATTACGGTCGCGAAGAAATTCGGCCGCAAGGTTGCGGTCACGGGCCGCAGCATGGAGAATATCCTGAAGGTATCCACAGAGCTTGGCTATCTGAAGATCCCTGCGGGCACGCTCGTCGATATCAATCAGATCAAGCAGATCCCGAACAACAAGCTTGTGATCGTCTCGACCGGCTCACAGGGCGAAAATATGTCCGCGCTCTACCGTATGGCGTTCTCTGGCCACCGTCAGGTTGAGATCACAGCGTCTGACCGTGTAATTATCTCCGCGTCCGCCATCCCCGGAAACGAAAAATCCATCGGCAAGATCATCAACGAGCTCTACCGCAAGGGTGCAGAGGTCATCTATGACAAGCTTGAGGGCCTGCACGTCTCCGGCCACGCCTGCCAGGAGGAATTGAAGATCATCCACGGATTGCTCAAGCCCAGATTCTTTATTCCCGTCCACGGCGAGCAGCGCCATCTGCAGGCACATTCGCGTCTGGCCCAGACTATGGGCATGGATCCCAAGAATATTTTTATCTCCGATATCGGCAAGGTGCTTGAGCTTACAAAGGCCACCTGCAAGTGGGGCGGCACCGTTCCGTCCGGCAGGATTCTGGTCGACGGCACCGGCGTCGGCGACGTTGGAAGCGTCGTTCTGCGCGACCGGAAGCATCTGGCGCAGGACGGTATGCTCGTCGTGGTCGTCAACATTTCCAGCGAGGACGGCAGCGTCATCACCGGCCCGGACATCATTACAAGAGGTTTCGTCTACGTGAAGGAGTCGGAGAACCTGATGGAAGAGCTGCGTGTGATCGCCGCGCACGCCATCGACCGGTGCAGCCAGAATGGCCGCAGCGATTGGAGTGTGCTGAAAGCCAACATCAAAAACGACCTGTCCGGGTATCTGTTCAAGACAACAAAGCGCAATCCGATGATCCTGCCGGTCATTATGGAGATCTGAGGACGCCGGACTCGCGATTTTTTCTGAAACACAAGAAAAAACAGAAAAAAAGTCAAATCAGGCATTGTCAAAACGATAAAGTTGGGGTTATAATAACACAGTTGCGCGAGTGCGCGGCAATGTTACCAGATGAATGAGGATGAGCGAAAGAATGGCAAACACAAAGAACCCGAAGCCCTCGACTGAGGACGCAATGGCAACGGTTTCCGCGCTGATCGCAAAGGCAAAGCGCGAAGGAAGCATTCAGTCGAGCGAGCTGACTGCCGAGCTGGAAAAGCTGGATCTGCCGGTCGAGAAGATCGAGCATATTTACGATACCTTTGATGCGATGGGCATCCAGATCGTCAGCCCTGAGCTGGAGCTGGACGTCTCCGACGATCTTGGTATGGACATGGACGAGGTTCCCGACAACGACGAGGAAGAGCTTGTAGACCCGCTGGAGCTTGCTGCAGAATACAATCTGGATGACCCGGTGCGTATGTACCTCAAGGAGATCGGTCAGGTCAAGCTGCTGACTGCCGAGGAGGAAATCGAGCTGGCCAAGCGCGTCTCCGAGGGCGATAAAAAGGCCAAGGACCGCTTGACTGAGGCCAATCTGCGCCTTGTCGTGTCGATCGCAAAAAAATACTCCGGCAGGGGTCTGCACATTCTGGACCTGATCCAGGAGGGCAACACGGGCCTGATCCGTGCGGTCGATAAGTTCGACTATACAAAGGGAAACAAATTCTCTACATATGCAACGTGGTGGATCCGGCAGGCCATTACCCGCGCCATTGCCGATCAGGCGCGCACCATCCGCGTCCCGGTGCATATGGTCGAGGTCATCAACAAGGCGACCCGCTGCAACCGCAAGCTCGTACAGGAGCTGGGCCGTGAGCCGACGTTGGAAGAGATCGCCGCAGAGCTGAACCTCCCGATTGAAAAAATCATCGAAGCCAACCGCACTGCAGCCGATACGCTCTCTCTCGATATGCCCGTCGGCGATGAAGAGGATACGACCATCGGCTCCTTTGTCGAGGACGATAATACCCCCGGTCCCGTCGATGCAACATCCAACGCCATGCTCTCTGAGGCGCTGACCGAGATTCTCGGCACACTGACCGAGCGTGAGGCGGACGTGCTGCGTATGCGCTTCGGTATGTACGACGGCCGCACGCACACGCTTGAGGAGGTCGGTCAGATCTTCGGTGTTACGCGTGAGCGCATCCGTCAGATCGAAAACAAAGCTATCCGCAAGCTGCGCCACCCGTCCCGCGCAAAAAAGATCAAGGATTTCTATTGCTGATATCCCCAAACGCCCTTGCAGAATGCTGCGAGGGCGTTTTTGCTCCATTTCTGCAACCAACGCGCGCAAATTCCGTCTTAGATAGTATCAGGAAGAATCAGGAGGAAAATTCCATGCGAACAGTACGAAGCACGATAGCTCTGCTCCTTGCGTTTCTTTTGACTGCCGCGCTCTGCGGCTGTGCTGCTTCTCCTCCGGGCGAATCACCCGGCAGCGCCCCTGCCAAACCGGTCGATGCAACGGATTTCATGTCCTGCGCAGGCCCTGTTTTCCCACTGACGCTGGAGAAGGCCGCGCCGGAACTTTCCGCAGACCGCGAGGTATTGCTGGACTGTGCGCCCTACGCGGAGGAGAATACCGCCGCGATCACCGTAACAGACCGGTACACGCTCCAAAACAGCTCCGATGAAGACTGCACTGTGACGGTGCTCTATCCCTTCGTTTCCAGTCTCAGCGATCTCGATTCGCTCCAACCGTCGCTTACTGTAGATGGATCCGCTGTGAAGAACACGCTCTATCCCGGTGCGTTCCCCGGCTGGTTCGGCCCGGCCAGTCCTGATCCGGAGCTTGCAGAGGAGCGCTGGAACCTCCATCACGCGGAAAGCTGGACGGAATATCAGACGCTGCTGACCGGCAGCTATCAGGCTGACGCGCTTGCGCCGAAGACGCTGCCGGAGCAAACCGTCTATGTCTATTCCTTTACCGCATCCGGCGAAACGACGGCAAACGCGGCGACGCTGGCTATCACAGTTGACGCAGACCCGGAAAAGACGACGATCCTGACCTATGGGATCAACGGCTATGGCCAGAACGAAGCGACAGGCCAGCCGCAGTACAGCTATTTTACAAGGGTACATAATCAGACGCTGCATCTGCTTGCCGTGCTTGGGCAGGATCTGACCGGCTGCGCCATGCAGGGCTATACGGACGGCAGCTGCGAACAGGGGAAGGAGCTGGATACGCTCGAAGGAACCGTGACGCGAACGGAACTGCCCCTTGCGGAGCTTCTGCGGCAGATCGCCGCCGCGCAGCTCGGCGCGGACGCCTCTGCCGACGAGGTAAAACGGCTTGCAGCAGCCGCCGCGGAGCTTTTGACGCAGTACGGCGTCTGCTCCGCCACACCTGCCGAACGTTACAGTGAGGGCCGGCTGGACGATCTGCTCCAGGACGCGGAAACCGTTCAGCGTGTCTGCTATGCCGCAGCGGAGATCACCATCCCGGAAGGCGGCACGGTCTGCGTTGAAGCTGTTTTCCGCAAACCGCACAGCTTCGATTTCTTTGGATTTTATAATGAATTAGTTGACGGTTATGGAATTATGACAACCGGAAGCGCTTTGACACTGCAAAACCAGACCGCGCGTCTGGATACGCGCGGTCTGGTTACGATCTATGGGCAAAATTTTGAGTTTGACGGACAGGGGAACGCTGTTCCGCTGTCCGCGCAGACGGAATATTACTATCTCAATCTGACAGCCGGTTCCGAGCCATCATAACCGCACAACCGGCTTAATGAGATCGCGCGGCTTGTCCTTCATGAGCCGGAGCGCCTGCGGCAGCGCGTCCCAGCCGTCATAAACGTGCGTGATCAGCGGCTTTACATCGAGCCGCCCGTTTGCCATGAGCGCGGCCAGCTTTTCCATCCGCAGCCGTCCACCCGGCATGAGACCGCCGTTTATTTGCTTGTGGCCCATCCCGACGCCCCACTCCGCACGCGGCAGGCGCACATATTCTCCGCTGCCGAGATAATTGACATTTCCGATGTTTCCGCCCGGCTTCAGAGCCTTTATGACCGGAATGAACGTATCCGCATCGCCGCCCGCAATGATTGCGCAGTCGACGCCCTTGCCGCCTGTCAGTTCCAGAACCTGCTCGTCAATGGGGCCGTCTTTGTAGCTGATAAAATCGGAAGCGCCATATTGCCGCGCTGCTTCTACGCAGACGGGCCGTGTTCCGACCGCAAGGATTCTGGCCGCGCCCCGAAGGGCTGCGCCCGCCACAGACATTAGTCCGACCGGGCCGATACCGACCACGAGCACTGTATCGCCGAACTGCACGTCCGCCAGCTCTGCGCCGTGAAAGCCGGTCGGCACCATGTCTGAGAGCATACAGGCTTCCAGAATGTCCATGCCCTCCGGCAGATGCGCCAGATTGCCGTCAGCGTCGTTTACATGGAAATACTCTGCAAATACGCCGTCTTTGATATTCGAAAACTTCCATCCGGCCAGCATTCCGCCGGAGTGCATCGCATAGCCCGCCTGTGCCTCCAATGAACTCCAATCCGGCGTGATGGCCGGAACAAGCACCCGGTCGCCGGGCTGAAAGTCCTTTACCAGCGCGCCGGTCTCCACAACCTCCGCGCAGCATTCATGCCCCAGGATCAGGTCGTGCCGGTCGCCGACTGCGCCCTCCCAGACCGTATGCACGTCCGACGTGCAGACTGCCGCCGCAAGCGGACGGCAGACCGCGTCCAACGGCCCGCATACCGGACGGGGCTTTTCCACCCAGCCGACCTCGCCGATCCTCAGCATTGCAAATCCCTTCATGTGTATCCCCGCTTTCCAATATTAAGTCGGGATAGTATGTGAGAAAAAAACATCTGCTATGCAAAAGCAGCGGCCTCCGGTTCGGAAGCCGCTGCTTTTGATATCAGCCCATTTTTTCCTTCAGATGGGACAGGCGTTCAAGCGCCTCATAGAGCGTCTCGTCCTTCTTGGCAAAGTGGACGCGGACGATGTGATTGACGTTCTCATTGAAGAACGACGTGCCGGGAACGCAGGCCACGCCGACCTTTTCGGCCATTTCGAGGCAGAAATCCACATCGGATTCGCCCTTGCGCATATATGGGCCGATATCAGCCAGTACGAAATACGCGCCCTGTGGGTCGGTAAACGGAATGCCGATCTGCTTTAAGCCGTCGGTGAACAGTTTTTTCATGTGCGCATAATGCGCGCCGAACTCCTGATAATAGCTGTCCGGCATATCGAGGCCCACAACGGCGGCTTCCATCAGCGGAGACGGCGCGCCGACGGTATTGAAGTCGTGGTACTGCTTGATGCGGTCCATGATGGGCTGCGGCGCGATGGCGTAGCCGAGCCGCCAGCCGGTGATGGAATACGTCTTGGACAGGCTTGAGCAGCTGACCGTCCGCTCCCACATTCCGGGCAGGCTGTTCATGTAGATATGTTTGTGGCCGTCATAGACGATATGCTCATAGACCTCGTCCATAATGGCAAACGCGTCATACTTGATGCACAGCTCAGAAATGAGCTTCAGCTCGTCATAGGTGAAGACCTTGCCGGACGGGTTCGATGGGTTGCAGATCAGAATGGCCTTCGCGCCCTGCTTGAACGCGTCTTCCAGCACATTTGCGTCGAAATTGAACTCCGGCGGTACCAGCGGAACGAAAACCGGCTCACAGTCAGCCATGATGGCCTGCGCGCGGTAATTCTCAAAATACGGGGAGAACATGATGATCTTGTCGCCGGGGTTCGTCAGGGCAAAGATCGTGTCGACCATGGCCTCGGTCGAGCCGATGGTCACGACCATATCCGTTTCCGGGTCAAGCGTGCGTCCCATGAAGCGCCCAGCCTTACGCGCCAGCGCCTGCCGGAAGTTCGGCGCGCCCATCGTGATGGGGTACTGGTGCGGGCCAAGTGCGCTGACCTCGGCCAGACGGTCGGTGAGCGCCTTGGGCGGGTCAAAATCGGGGAAGCCCTGCGCCAGATTGATCGCGCCGCACGCAAGACTCACACGCGTCATGCGGCGAATGACGGAGTCGGTGAATAATTTGTTTTTTCTGCTCATTTCCTGCATCGTTTATTCCTGCCTTTCCTGATCTGATGAAACAATGCCGAGCTCTGCCGCACCGGCAAGCTGCATTCCGTTCGTGTGCAGCAGCGACGAGACTTCTGCCGGATCTGCAACACGGAGGATCATATAGGCCATCCCGTTCGGCTGGCCGAAAATCGAATACATATATTGGACGTCGATCTGCCTTTCTGCCAGAAGCTGCAGCAGGCGGCTCAGCCCGCCCGGCTCATCCGGCACGCCGACGGCGACGACCTCGCTGGCCGAGAAGATAAATCCGTTCTCGCGCAGTACGCGGCACGCCTCCGGCTCATGGCTGGCAATGAGGCGCAGCACGCCGTAATCGCTCGTCTCGGCAATATTAATCGCGCGTAGATCGATATTGTTTTTTGCAAGCAGCGCCGTGATCTCAGCCAGCTGCCCGGCCCGGTTTTCCAAAAATACGGAAATCTGATGAATCGCCATAGCCTTTTCCTCCTTAGATCCTGCGCTTGTCGATGACGCGGATGGCCTTGCCCTCACTGCGGGCGATGGATTTCGGGGAAACAAGATGCACCTGTGCGAAAATGCCGAGCATTGCCTTGAGCGCGGCGACAAGGCTCTTTTCACGCTGCGTGATCTCGGCCAGAGAGTCAGAGAAGTGCTCCGGCGTCATCTCGACGAGCACATCGAGCGTGTCGGAGTTGTTGACGCGGTCGACCACGATCTGATAGTTGGATGTGTAGCCCTGTTCGAGCAGCACCGTCTCGATCTGCGACGGGAAGACGTTTACGCCCTTGACGATCAGCATATCGTCGCTGCGGCCCATGGGCTTGCACATCTTGATATGCGTCCGCCCGCAGGGGCAGTCCTCATGACGCAGAATGCAGATATCGCGCGTGCGGTAGCGCAGCAGCGGGAAGGCCTGCTTCGTGATCGACGTAAACACCAGCTCGCCCTGTGTTCCCTCCGGCAGCACCTCGCCGGTATCCGGGTCGATAATTTCTGCGATAAAATGATCCTCGTTGATGTGCATACCGGTCTGCGCGCTGCATTCATACGCAACACCCGGGCCGGAAAGCTCCGTCAGGCCATAGATATCATACGCCTTGATGCCGAGGCTCTTCTGGATATCCTGACGCATCTGCTCACTCCATGCTTCTGCGCCGAAAATACCGGCCTTCAGATGGATCTTGTCCCGCAAGCCGCGCTCGTGAATAGATTCAGCCAGATACGCCGCGTAAGACGGTGTGCAGCACAAAACGGTCGAACCGAGATCCTCCATAAATTGCAGCTGCCGGTCGGTGTTGCCGGAGGACATCGGCAGCGTCAGGCAGCCGAGCTTCTGACTGCCGCCGTTGAGTCCGAAGCCGCCGGTGAACAGGCCGTAGCCATACGCGATCTGACATACATCCTCCGGGCCTGCGCCCGCGGCTGCCAGCGCACGCGCACAGCAGTCGTTCCAGAGGTCAATATCCTCCTTCGTGTAAAACGCGACGACGCGCTTGCCGGTCGTGCCGGAGGTAGAGTGGATGCGGATGCACTTTTCCAGCGGCTCTGCCAGAAGACCAAACGGGTATGCCTCCCGCAGATCGGCTTTGCTCAAAAACGGCAGCTTGTAAAGATCGTCCCGGCCCTTGATATCGTCCGGCGCAACGTGCGCCGCCTCCATCTTTGCGCGGTAATAGGGCACATTGTCCCACACGTGACGCACCTGACGGACGAGCCGCTCGTCCTGCCATGTCCGGATCTGCTCCCGGCTGGCGCATTCGATTTCCTTCTGATAATACCGTTCCATGGGTTCTCCTTATGCTTATGCCTCCGCGCCGAGCGCAAAGGCTTTCTTGTTGAGTTCGAAGAATTTTGCCGGGACGCTCTTCTCAATCGCGTCCTGCCACTGCTCGTCCGTAAAGTGGAAATACCGGCTGAGCCTGCCCAGCAGCACAAGATTAACGGCCCTGGCCGAGCCCGCTCTGAGCGCAAGCCCCAGCGCGTCCATCGCGTCGAGGCGGATGGGAAGCGCCGCAAGCTTTTTCTCCAGCGCCTTCGGGTACTCCGCCGCGCCGGTAATGACCGGCATGGGGTTGACCTTCTGCGTATTGGTCAGCAGAACGCCGCCCTCCTTCAGATATTCAGCCCACCGGGCCGCTTCCAACAGCTCAAACGAGAGGACAAAATCGGCCTCACCCTTGTCGATAATGGGAGAGTAGACCTTCTCGCCATAGCGCACGTAGGTCACGACGCTGCCGCCGCGCTGGCTCATGCCGTGAACCTCGCTGACCTTCACGTCATAGCCGTTTTCCAGCAGAATTCTGCCCAGAAGCTTGCTGGCCAGAAGTGTGCCCTGTCCGCCGACGCCGACGATCATGATGTTTTTCGTTTCCATGACAGTGCCTCCTTGTCTCATTCGCCCAGCGCGCCCTTATGGCACAGCTGGCGGCACAGGCCGCAGCCTGTGCAGAGGGTGTTGTCGATCTGCACTTTTCCGCCCATCACGCTGATGGCCGGACAGCCGAGCTTCATGCAGGATTTGCAGCCTACGCATTTTTCGGGCTTTGCCTCGATGGGGCCGGGGTGTCTGACGTATTTGAGCAGCGCGCACGGACGGCGGGAGATAATGACCGACGGCTCGTCTGCTGCCAGCTCCTCCTTGACCGCCTTGTCGCAGGCAGCCAGATCATACGGGTCGACGACCCGCACCCGGCGGATGCCGACGGCATGGCACAGCGCCTCCAGATCGATCTTTGTGCAGGGGTCGCCCTTGAGATTGAAGCCCGTCGTCGGGTTCTGCTGGTGGCCGGTCATGCCGGTGATGGAGTTGTCGAGAATGATAACGGTCGAGGTCGATTCGTTATACGCAATGTTGATCAGTCCTGTCACGCCAGAGTGCATGAACGTCGAATCGCCGATGACGGCGACGGTGTTCGCTGCGTTCTTTTCGCCGGAGGCTTTGTTGAACCCGTGCAGACCTGAAACGGACGCGCCCATGCAGATGGTCGTGTCGATGGCGGCAAGCGGCGCGGCAGCGCCCAGCGTATAGCAGCCGATATCGCCCAGCACTGTCAGCTTGTTCTTTTTCAGCGTATAGAACAGACCCCTGTGCGGACAGCCTGCGCACATAACCGGCGGACGGGCTGGAACGGCTTCGTCCAGCTTCTTTCCAGAATGGACAGGCATACCGAGCTTTTCTGCTATGTAATTCTGGCTGAATTCGCCGATGCAGCCGAACAGCTCCTTGCCGGTGACGTTCTGTACGCCGATGGCACGGCAATGCGCCTCAATGATCCCGTCCAGCTCTTCGACGACAATAACTTTCTCAACGTTTTTGGCGAACGCCTGAATTTTTTTCACCGGCAGGGGATTGACCATGCCAAGCTTCAGAACGGGGTACCGGTCGCCGCAGACCTCTTTGACGTACTGATAGCTGGTCGAGGACGCGATCAGGCCAATCGAATGGTCGGCCCCGTCCTCCATGCGGTTGATCTCCGCTGTCTCGGCCCATGCCTGCAAGGCAAGCGTCCGCTGCTCCACAATGGGGTGCCGCGCCTTGGCGCAGGCAGGCATCATCACAAATTTGGCAATATTCTTTTCATAGGGAACAGGCGTGAATGCCTGCCGCTCAGACGGCTCCACCACGCTCTGCGCGTGCGCAACGCGGGTGCACATTTTGAGAAGCACCGGCGTGTCAAATTTTTCGGATATCTCATACGCCAGCTTTGCGAACGCCAGCGATTCCGCCGCGTCCGACGGCTCAAGCATCGGCAGTTTTGCCGCAATGGCGTAATGGCGCGAATCCTGCTCGTTCTGCGACGAGTGCATACCTGCGTCGTCCGCCACGCCGATGACAAGTCCGCCGCGCACACCGGTATAGGACAGCGTAAACAGCGGGTCTGCCGCAACGTTCAAGCCGACGTGCTTCATGCCGCAGAAGCTGCGGTAGCCTGCCAGACTTGCGCCGAACGCAGCCTCCATCGCTACCTTTTCGTTAGGCGCCCATTCTGCGTAAATTTCCGGATATTTGGCAGCGCATTCCGTGATCTCCGTGCTGGGTGTGCCGGGATAGCTGGAGACAAAGCTGCATCCGGCCTCGTACAGGCCGCGCGCAGCAGCCTCGTTGCCGAGCATCAGGGTTTTCATCAAGATTCCTCCTGTTCGCGGCTCAGCCGCATGAAAATTATCATTATATTTTAATCATTTCGACTGCATTCGTCAAGCTTGGGAAGGTTATGCCTTTGTCTGCTCCTCGACAAGTCTTCCGCCGCAGTAGATCTGCCGCAGAACGGGCTTTTCGATTTTCCCCGTCGGGTTGCGCGGGACTTTTGCGAAGATCACGCGGCGCGGGCGCTTATAGCGCGGCAGCTCCCGGCAGAAGTCCTGAATTTCCGTCTCCGTGCAGTCTGCGCCGTCCTTCAGCTCAATAATTGCCGCTGCAATCTCGCCCAACCGCTGATCCGGCAGGCCAATCACTGCCACGTCCTTGATTTTCTCATTTCTGCGCAGGAAATCTTCGATTTGTACGGGATAGAGATTTTCGCCGCCGGAAATGATGACGTCCTTCTTGCGGTCAACCAGATAAATGAACCCGTCCTTGTCCTCACGGGCCATGTCGCCCGTCCAGAGCCAGTCTCCGTGCAGGATCTCGGCAGTCGCCTCCGGGTTTTTATAATAGCATTTCATGACGCCGGGTCCCTTGACAGCAAGCTCGCCGATCTCGCCGGGCGCAACATCGTTCCCTCGCTCGTCAAGGATGCGCGTCTGCCAGAGATAGCCGGCCTTGCCGATCGCGCCGATTTTTTCGATGTTGTCCACGCCAAGATGCACACAGCCGGGGCCGATGGACTCGCTGAGGCCGTAGTTTGTGTCGTATTTGTGATGCGGGAAGTATTTGAGCCAGCGCTTGATGAGGCTGGGCGGGACCGGCTGCGCGCCGATGTGCATGAGCCGCCACTGGTCGAGCAGATAGTGCTCAAGATTGACGCGCCCGGATTCAATGGCGTCCAGAATATCCTGCGCCCAGGGGACCAGCAGCCAGACGATGGTGCATTTTTCTTCTGTGACTGTACGAAGAATCCACTCCGGCTTTACGCCGCGCAGCAACACGGCCTTGCTCCCGGAAATGAGGCTCCCGAACCAGTGCATTTTCGCGCCCGTGTGATAGAGCGGCGGAATGCATAGGAACACGTCGTCCTTTGTCTGCCCATGGTGGTGCTGTTCGGTCACGCAGGAGCAGACAAGCGCTCTGTGCCGGTGCAGGATCGCCTTCGGGAAGCCGGTCGTGCCGGATGAGAAGTAGATCGCCGCGTCGTCGTCTTCGTCCAGCGCGATGGGCGGGACGCTAGACGAACAGAAGCCCATCAGTCTGCGGCAGTCCTCGGCGTAGTCCGGCACGTTCCGGCCCACAAACAGCCGGAGTCTTACCCGCGTCAGGCCTGCCTGAATCGGGTCGAGCCGTGAAACAAATTCCGGCCCGAAGACCAGCACCTCCACATCTGCCAGATCGAGACAGTAGGAAATTTCATCGGACGCATACCGGAAGTTGAGCGGAACGGCGATGCACCCGGCCTTGAGAATGCCGAAATAAATCGGCAGCCATTCCAGACAGTTCATCAGCAGAATGCCGACCTTCGTGCCGCGCCGGACGTTCCGGCTCAGAAGGAAGTTTGCAAACCGGTTGGCCCGGCGGTCAAAATCCCGCCATGAAAGCTCCCGCCGGTACGGCGCGTCGGGCTGCGCCTCGGCGATCAGACTCGCCTCGCGCCAGGTAACGGCGCTGTCGCGCTCTTCCGACGGATTGACCTCGACCAGCGCAATGTCAGACCCGTAAAGTCTTGCGTTCCGTTCCAGAAAATCAGTAATGACCATACAAAATCCTCCCTTGCAGCGGATCGCAGATAAAAGAAAACGCCCGCTGCACATTCTGAAAAAGTGCAGAGGACGAGAAGCTCCCGTGGTACCACCTCTATTTACCGCCTGCGCGGCCTCAACGGGCACGATCATGCCCACTGCGCGGTATCGGGCGCACCCGTCTTCGCCTACTTGCGGGCAGACCGCGTTCAGGAAGCTGCTCGGAAAGGTATTCCGCCCGGATGCCTGTGCTGCCTTGCACCAAACGGCAGCTCTCTGGACAGGATGGATCGGGGCGTACTTGGTTTCGTCATGGCATTCAATATATCAAACTTTAACACAGTTTGTCGATGAAGTCAAGAGTCCGGCGTGATTTTTGAGGATTTTTCCAAATGTAGACGAACCGGCGCGGAAAGGCCGGATTTCACTTGCATTGCTGCGGACAAAAAGGTATAATAGGATTGAAATACAGTAAACAGTTTTTATATGCCGCCTCCGGGCGGGCTTAAGCACAGAAGAAAGAGAGGAGTCCAGTATGCAGAAGCTGGCAGCTTTTTTAAAACGGTTCCATTCCGGCCCTGCGGCAGACGCCTATGAATATCTCGGCTGCCACACGCATGAAGACGGCGAGGGCTATGTGTTCCGCGTCTGGGCGCCGCACGCGCAGTCTGTGTGCGTCGTCGGCGACTTCAATTTCTGGAACACAGAGGATCTTCCCATGCGGAAGATCTCGGAGGGCGTATGGGAGGCCGTCTCTGTCTACGCAAAGGCCGGGCAGGCATATAAATACTGCGTGACCGGCCCGGACGGCCGCACAGTCTACAAGACCGACCCGTACGGGAACCGCTGCTGCGCGCTGCCGGACACCTCCAGCATGATCGACCCGCCGGATGGCTTTACGTGGCACGACGCGCTCTACCGTGCACGTTCTGCAAAGCAGTCTGCGATCAAACATCCGGTCAATATCTACGAGGTCCACGCAGGCTCGTGGAAACGGCATGAAGACGGCAGCTATCTCAATTATGAGGAGCTTGCGTCGGAGCTGGTTCCCTATGTCAAGGATATGGGCTATACGCATATCGAGCTGCTGCCCATCATGGAATATCCCTACGACCCCTCGTGGGGCTATCAGATCACCTGCTATTTCGCCCCGACCCACCGCTACGGGACGCCGAAGCAGCTCATGCAATTTGTCGACACCTGCCATAAGGCCGGGATCGGCGTCATCCTCGACTGGGTGCCTGCGCACTTCCCGAAGGACGAAAACGGCCTGTTTGAGTTTGACGGGACCTGCTGCTACGAGCTTTCCGACCCGATGATGAACGAGCATCCGGACTGGACGACCCGTATTTACGATTACGGCAAGCCTGAGGTGCAGTCCTTCCTCATCTCCAACGTCTGTTACTGGCTCCGTTATTTTCACGTCGACGGAATTCGAGTCGATGCAGTTGCGTCCATGCTGTATCTGGACTATAATCGCAGACAGTTCAAACCCAACAAATTTGGGGGCCGGGAAAATCTCGAAGCGATTGAGTTTTTGCGCAGGCTCAACGAGGCTGCGTTCCAGGCCAATCCTGCGGTCATGATGATCGCTGAGGAATCCACAGCCTTTCCGCTGATCACCAAGCCAGATTATGATGGCGGCCTCGGCTTCCTGTTCAAATGGAACATGGGCTGGATGAACGATATGCTCCAATATATGTCGCTCGATCCGCTGTGGAGAAAGGGCGACCATAACGCGCTGACGTTCTCCATGACGTATGCCTATTCCGAGAATTTTATTCTGCCGCTCAGCCACGATGAGGTCGTGCACGGCAAATGCTCGCTCGTCAATAAAATGCCGGGCAATTACGACGATAAATTCAACAATCTGCGCACGTTTTTCGCCTATCAGATCGCGCACCCCGGCAAGAAGCTCAATTTCATGGGCAATGAATTCGCACAGTTCATCGAGTGGAATTATACGCAGGGGCTCGACTGGCTGCTGCTCGGCTATGAAAAGCACCAGAAAATGCAGCATTTCGTTCGCACGCTCAACCATTTCTATCTTGAGAACCGCTGCTTCTGGGAAAACGATTCCGACTGGGACGGCTTCCGCTGGCTCTCCTGCGACGACCGCGACAATTCCATCATCGCCTTCCGCCGCATCAGCCGCAAGGGGCAGGAGCTGATCACCGTGTGCAATTTCTGCCCGGTGCTGCGGGAGAGCTACCGCCTGCCGCTGCCGAAGGCCGGATGGTATCAACCTGTCCTCAACACCGACGACGCACAGTTTGGTGGATACGATTTCCAGCCCGCGCCCGTTCACGCAGAAAAGGACAAGCAGCCGCAGGGCGAATACGCCTACAGCGGCGTGTTCCGTGTCCCGCCGATGAGCGTTTGCTTTTATAAGCATATCAGAAATAAACCGGAGAAATAAAACAGGAACAAAGGAAAAAACAGGAGGAGATCCAGCTATGCAATTTCAGAAAAAACGTTGTGTCGCCATGCTCCTGGCAGGTGGTCAGGGCAGCCGTTTGATGGTTCTGACGGAAAACACGGCCAAGCCTGCCGTCCCGTTCGGCGGCAAGTACCGCATTATCGATTTCCCGCTTTCCAACTGCGTAAACTCCAAGATCGATACGGTCGGCATCCTGACGCAGTATCAGCCGCTGGAGCTCAATGAGTACATCGGCAACGGCCAGCCGTGGGGTCTGAACTCCTCGCACGGCGGCGTGCAGGTCCTGCCGCCCTATGCCAAGAGCAAGAATTCCGAATGGTACAAGGGCACAGCCAACGCGATCTATCAGAACATCCCCTTTATCGAGCGCTATAACCCTGATAACGTGCTGATCCTGTCCGGCGACCATATTTACAAGATGGACTATGCCGCCATGCTCCGCTTCCATGAGCAGCGCGATTCCGACTGCACCATCGCCGTGCGCGAGGTTCCGCTCAAGGAAGCCTCCCGCTTTGGCATTATGAATACCCGCGAGGACGGTTCTATCTATGAATTTGAGGAGAAGCCCAAGAAGCCCAAGAGCACGAATGCGTCCATGGGCATCTACGTCTTCAAATGGAGCGTGCTGAAGGCGTTCCTGGAGGCAGACGAGGCTGACCGCACCAGCGAAAATGACTTCGGCAAAAATATCATCCCCGCCATTCTGAATGCGGGTCACAGATTGTATGCCTACCGCTTTGAGGGCTATTGGAAGGATGTCGGCACGATCTCCAGCCTCTGGGAGGCCAACATGGATCTGCTCGGCAAGCATCCGGCGTTTGATATTTACGGCACCGCTGGTCATAAGATTTACGCCAGAAATCAGGCCATGCCGTCGAGCTATATCGCGCGGTCTGCCGAGATCCGCGAGAGCTTCGTCGCCGAGGGCTGCAACATTGAAGGCTGCATCACGCACTCCATTATCTCCACAGGCTGCACGGTCGGCAAGGGCGTGGAGATCTCCGACAGCGTTATTATGCCGGATGTGACCATTGAAAACGGCGCGGTCATCCGCAGCGCCATCATCGCCGAGGGCTGCCATATCAAGGCCGGCGCCCGCGTGGGCGATTATGTTGAGGGCGAGGAACGGAAGATCAGCGTGATCGGCAAGGACAAGACCATCGCCGAGGGCACCGTGATCGATGCCGGCGCGATCGTATAAGAGAGAGGGGGATACGAACATGGAAGCAATGGGCATTATTTTCTCCAATATCTACGACAACAACATGGGTGAGCTGACCCGTGAGCGAACCTCGGCCTCCATCCCGTTCGGCAGCCGCTACCGCCAGATCGACTTTGCCCTGTCCAACATGGCAAACTCCAAGATCAGCAACATCGGCATTGTCACAAAATATAACTACCAGTCACTGATGGACCACCTCGGCAACTGCGAGGAATGGGACCTCAAGCTGGGCGAGGGCGTCCGCTTCCTGCCTCCGTATGCCACCGGCCATACCGGAGCCTACCGCGGCAAGCTCGAAGCGCTCCAGACCGCCATGCCGGTTCTCGGCCGCTGCGATGCTGAGTATGTCGTGCTGTCCGATACAACTGTCCTCTGCGCAATCAATTTTGCAGCGGTCCTCGAAGAGCATATTGCTTCCGGCTGTGATATCACAGTCATCGCCAAAGCGGGCCGCGCCAACGGCAAGACCCGTCAGCCGCTGGCCGTCAAGCTCGGAGACGACGGTAAGATCGTCGATCTGGCTGTTGACTACTGCGCGCCGGAGGATTATCTGGTCGGCATGAGTATGTTCATCATGCGCCGCGACAAGCTCATTCAGGTCATCCGCGAGATGGTCCCGCATGGGAAGTACCATCTGGAACGGGATTTCATTCTGCCCGAGTACAATGCCGGCAACCTGAAGGTCAATGTCTATCCGTTCCATAACGTCGCGCTGTTCAACCAGAGCGTGGACGAGTATTTTGTCAACAACATGAAGCTGCTCGAACCCGATGTGCGCCGCAGTCTCTTCCGCAGCGAGATCCCCATCTATACCAAGGTCCGCGACGCCGTCCCGACGCTCTTCGGCTACCATGGACAGGCAGCGAACTGCCTGATCGCTGACGGCTGCCATCTGTTCGGCAAGGCGGAAAACTCCGTGATCTTCCGCGAGGTCGACATTGAAGACGGCGCGGAGGTTCGCGATTCGATCATCATGCAGGGAAGCAAGATCGGCGCGGGCGCATCGATCCGGTACTGCATCCTTGATAAAAATGTCACCATTCGCCCGGGCACGAAGCTGCTCGGCTCAATTGACCACCCGCTTGTGGTCGACAAAGGAGATACCGTATGAAAATCGCAGTAGTTGCCTCTGAGGCCGCGCCGTTCGTCAAGACCGGCGGCCTCGGTGACGTGATGCAGGCCCTTCCGCTTGCGCTTTCTCAGCAGAAGAACACCTATGTCAGCCTCTTTATCCCATATTACAGTCAGATCAAGTATTCCGGCAAGTGGCAGACAGAATTTTTAGGCGCGTTTGACGTGCCGCTGGCCTGGCGGCGGGAATATGTCGGCATTTTCCGCCTCAAGACCCGCCGCAAGAAGCTCCAGATCTATTTCATCGACAACGAGCACTATTTCAACCGCGGCGGCGTTTACGGCTTTGCCGACGACGGTGAACGCTATGCCTATTTCAGCAAGGCCGTCCTCGCAGCAATGAACTATCTGGAGCTTCAGCCGGACGTCGTCAGTTGCCACGACTGGCAGGCAGCGCTCATCCCGCTGCTGCTGAAAACGGAATACCGCGGCTGCTTCCCGGATGCGAAGAGCGTGTTTACGATCCACAATATCGAATATCAGGGCAAGTGCAATCTGCAATTCAACTATGACGTGCTGGGCCTTGGCGCAGGCTGCGACGAGATCCTTCGCTTTGACGACTGCACGAACTTCATGAAGTCCGCTATCGTCACAGCCGACCGCGTGACGACCGTTTCCGAGACATACGCGCAGGAGCTGCGCTATCCGTACTATTCCCACGGGCTTGACGGCGTTCTGCAAAGCAGAGGCTCAGACTTTTCCGGAATCACCAACGGCATCGATATGCAGGTTTTTGATCCCGCGAAGATTGAGAACATCGCGCAGAACTTCACTGCAAAGACGCTTCGCGAGGGGAAAATCGCAAACAAGCTTGCCCTCCAGCAGCGCGTCGGCCTGCCGGAGGACCGTGACGTAGCTGTTCTGGCCATGGTCACGCGCCTCGTCGGGCACAAGGGCATTGATCTGCTGTGCTACATCGCCGAGCGCCTGATCCAGCGCCGCATCCAGCTTGTCATCATCGGCACAGGCGAAGAAAAATACGAATGGTACTTAAACACCCTGCGTGAACGGTTTGGCGATAAGGTCTCCGTCAATCTGCTCTTTGACGGCGGGCTTGCGAACCTTGTCTACGCTGCGTCCGACCTGTATCTCATGCCGTCGAAATCCGAGCCATGCGGCCTGTCGCAGCTCATTGCCATGCGCATGGGCTCCGTCCCGGTCGTCAACGCAACAGGCGGACTCAAGGATACGGTCTGGCCGTATAACGAAGCGGATGAGACGGGGCGCGGCTTTACCTTCCAGAGCTACAATGCAGACGATTTCCTCGCCGCCATTGACCGCGCGCTTGCGCTGTACTATAATGAGCCGGAAAAATGGCTGCGCCTCGCCGAAAATGATATGGCGGTCGATTCCAGCTGGGACGTTCCGGCGCAGAAATACATGGCGTTGTTCCAGAACGTCTGCGGACAGTAAGCGCCCTTGAAAAAGATATTAGAGAAAAAGGACATATAGAAGCATGACAAAAGAGAACCTTCTTCAGCACTTACAGGAATGCTGCGACCGGCTGTTCGGCTGCTCGCTCGAAATGGCAACGGAAAAACAGGTATATCGCGCTGTATGCGTCGCCGTGCGCGAGCTTCTGGAGGACGACCGCCGTGCGTTTGTTGAGCAGACGCGTGCAGAACAGCGCAAGCAGGTCTATTATATGTCGATGGAATTTCTGGTCGGCACGAGCCTGCGCAACAACCTGTACAACATGGGCCTGCTGGAACCGGCAGGGGAGATCCTGCATGATCTCGGCTTCAGCCTGGAAAGCCTCTGCGCGCTTGAGCCGGATGCCGGACTTGGCAACGGCGGCCTGGGCCGTCTGGCCTCGTGCTATATGGACGCAGCGACCGGTCTGAATTATCCCGTGACCGGCTTCTCCATCCGATATGAGTTCGGCATCTTCCGCCAGAAGATCGTCGACGGCTGGCAGATGGAATTCCCGGATAACTGGCTCGAAATGGGCGATGTGTGGCTGCATACCCGCAAGGATGACGCTGTAGAGGTTCGCTTCGGCGGACAGGTGCACGAGTGGATGGACGGCGACAAGTTCAAGACCGCCCAGACAGGCTATCAGTCCGTCATTGCTGTCCCGCACGATTTGTACATTTCCGGCTATGGCTCCAAGGCCGTCAACAAGCTGACGCTCTGGAGCGCCAGTATGCCGCAGAGCTTTGACATGAACGCGTTCTCACGCGGCGATTATGTCCGCGCGCTCGAGCAGAATACCATGGCCGAGGCCATTTCGAAGGTTCTCTATCCGGCAGACGACCACATCAACGGCAAGCGCCTGCGCCTGCGCCAGCAGTATCTGTTGGTGTCTAGTTCGTTGCAGTCGATTTTGAATGAGCATCTGAAAAATTACCATACACTTGATAATCTGGCCGATAAGGTCGCTGTGCATATCAACGATACACACCCGGCACTCTGTGTGCCCGAACTTATGCGGCTACTGGTTGACGAGCACGACTACGGCTGGGAACGCGCGTGGGAGATCACCTGCGCGACGCTTTCCTACACCAACCATACCGTCATGGCCGAGGCACTTGAGCGTTGGCCGGTCGATCTGTTCCGGGAGCAGCTGCCGCGCATTTACGCCATCTGCCAGGAGATCAACCGCCGCCTCATGGAAAAGCTGCACTGCGTCTATCCGAACGATCCCGGCAAGTGGGAGTATATGGCCGCTGTCACGAACAGCGAGGTCCGCATGGCGAACCTCTGCCTGGCCTGCTGCCATAAGATCAACGGCGTTTCGCAGCTGCACACGGATATTCTTGAAAAAACCATCTTCAGGGATTATTATAATCTCGATCACAGCCGTTTCCTGAACATTACCAACGGCATTGCGTACCGCCGCTGGCTGTGCCAGTCGAACCCGGCCCTGACCGGCTATCTGCAGTCGCTCATCGGCGACGGCTTCCTGAACGACGCGAACGCGCTCGAAGCGCTGCTCCAGTACCGTGACGATCCTGATGTTCTGGAAAATCTGCAGGCCATCAAGCGCAAAAACAAGGTACGCCTTGCCGCTTATATCGCGAAGCACAACGGTGTCAACGTCGACCCGGATTCGATCTTCGACGTGCAGGTCAAGCGCCTGCATGAATACAAGCGGCAGCTGCTGAATGTCCTGCATATCCTGACGCTTTACAACGATATCAAGGATCACCCGGAAAAGCCGGTCTATCCGCAGACATTCATCTTCGCGGCCAAGGCCTCCGCAGGCTATTATCTGGCCAAGCAGATCATTTCGCTCATCGTCGCCGTTTCCAATCTTGTAAACTCTGACCCGCAGGTGCAGAACAAGCTCAAGGTAGTCTTCATTGAAGACTATAAAGTCTCGCTGGCCGAGATCATCATTCCGGCTGCCGACCTGTCCGAGCAGATCTCCGTTGCAGGTAAGGAGGCCTCCGGTACCAGCAACATGAAGCTGATGATCAATGGCGCGGTCACGCTCGGCACGCTCGACGGCGCAAACGTCGAGATTCGTGAGCGCGTGGGCGACGAGAATATGTTCCTGTTCGGCATGACGGCCGACGAGGTGCAGGCGCTGTGGCAGCGCGGCTATGACCCGCGCCAGTTCCTGACGCCGGAGCTTGACAGAGTTCTGCAAATGCTGACCTCCGGCGTGCTGGGGCAGCGCTTTGACGATGTCGCCGCTTCGCTCCTGACGCCGCGCTTCGGCGCTGCCGACAGCTACATGACCGTCGCGGACTTTGCAAGCTACAAGGCTGCCAAGGCGCACGCGGTCGAGGTCTATCAGGACCGCACCCGCTTTGCAAAGATGTCCCTCACAAACATCGCAAGAGCCGGCATTTTCTCCTCCGACCGCTCGGTCGAGCAGTACGCCAGGGAAATCTGGGATCTGTAAGCACCACAGCAAATATTCCGAAGGGGCCGACAAGCATCGTCGGCCCCTTCCCTGATGAAATGGACGGTACGCCACATGAGAATTCTATTCGACAGCAAGCTTTCGCAGTTCAAAACGCCCTTCGGAACGCTCAAACGGCAGGAGGTCTGCACGCTGCACATCATGATCCCGTGCTCCTGCCGCACAACGGCGGTCGGCCTCGTTTTGCAGGCGGAAAACGGTGCGGAGCTGCGCCGTGTCCCGTTTGCAAAGCAGTCAGACGATACGCTCTACGATACCTGGGGCGGAGAGCTGACGATTTCCGATGCCGGACTGTATTTCTATTACTTCCATATCACCACGCAGGATGGCGCGTTCCGCCTGTTCAAGCAGGGCGAAAGCAACACGAACATGGAAGACGGCGGCCTCTGGCAGCTCAGCGTTCTGGAGGAAAAATTCCCCGTCCCGGACGACTGCGCGGGCGCAATCATGTATCAGATCTTCCCAGACCGCTTTTTTCAGGCCGGAGTTTGTGACCTGACCGGGAAGATCACGCCCTATTGGGTGCATGAGAACAAGGACGACGTGCCGGTCTATCTGCCGAACGCCAACGGCGAGGTGCTCAACAACGACTTTTACGGCGGAAATCTGAACGGCATCCGCGAAAAGCTTCCGTATCTGCACGCGCTCGGTGTGGAGATTTTATATCTCAATCCGATTTTCTATGCATGGTCGACGCACCGGTACGATACCTGTGATTACAAGCGCATCGACCCCATGCTCGGCTCGGAGGCGGATTTCCGCGCGCTCTGCGGCGCGGCGCACGCGCTGGGCATGAAGATCATTCTCGACGGCGTATTCAGCCATGTCGGCAGCCGCAGTGCGTATTTTCAGCAGGCGATCCATGACCCGGCCTCGCCGTACCGCGGCTGGTTCCGGTTCAAGCAGTATCCAAACGTCTACGACAGCTGGTGGGGGATCACGACGCTGCCGTGCATTGACAAGCTGAACCCGGATTATATGGACTATATCATTGACAGTGACGACAGTGTTGTCGTCCGCTGGCTGAAGCTTGGCGCGGACGGCTGGCGGCTGGACGTCGTCGACGAGCTGCCGGACGCGTTTCTCGCACGCCTGCGTGCGCGTATCCGGCAGGTCAAGCCGGACGCGATTCTGATCGGCGAGGTCTGGGAGGATGCGTCCAACAAGATCGCATATGACTGCCGCCGCCGGTATTTTACCGACCGGCAGCTCGATTCCGTCATGAACTACCCGTGGCAGAAGGCGATCCTGCGCTATGTGCGCGGGGAGGATGACGGGACAGGACTTGGCGCGTCTATTCGCACGATTGCGGAGAATTACCCGCCCGATGTGCTGCAGGCCGTGATGAATATTCTGTCCACGCACGACACCCCGCGCGCCATCAACGCGATTCTCGATCCGCGTGACGGCGACCGGACAGAGCTGGCCCGGCGGCACTTTACGGCGGAGCAGCTTGCAGAGGGGAAAAAACGTCTCAAAATGGCGGCATTTTTACAGTTTATGCTCCCTGGTATACCGTGTATTTATTACGGCGACGAGGCGGGCATGACCGGCTACCGCGACCCGTTCAACCGCGCGTATTATCCGTGGGGCAGGGAAGACGGCAATTTAATCTCGTTCTACCGCTCACTGGCGCGCGTCAAAAAAGCTTCGCCCGCCCTGCGGCGCGGCACGGTTCTGGTATTGGAAGCGGGCGGCGGACGTCTGATGCTGCTGCGGCAGTATGAGGGCAAAAACGTGGCAGTCTGCTGCAACCGCTCGGAAAGCCCGTGGACGCTTCCGCACAGCGGCACGATCCTACTCGGCGGCGGCATCGCCGAATATACCGGCGAAACGCTCACCCTCGGTTGCGGCGGCTTCTGCGCCATGGAGCGCGAATAATATACGGAGGCAATTCAAATACAAATCAGGGCTGCAGCGTGCTCAACTCGCTGCAGCTCTGATAAGACATGAGGAAGGAACCCGGAGCAGGCATGATTTCGGTCATGCCTGCTTTTCGTTCCAATAGCCGTCCTTTTCAGCTTGCCGCGCCAAGCGTATCCGCAAGCGCGGTATCGGCGGAGAAGGTACTGAGATTGTAGAGGAAAAGAACATCGGTCACGCCGCGCTGCGTCATAAGCTGCTCTACATCGTCGTAGTAATAGCGCGGATCGATCATGACGATCTGCTGATAGTAGGGGATGAGGAACGGTACGAAGCTGTTCGCATAGGAATCCTTGAAAATCAGCAGGATTTTCCCATTATTTGCGGTCGTTTTGATGGTGACAAGCGGATGGTTGCCGCCGAAAAAGACGGTGTATTTGTCCTTCGTATCCAGCGCAGAATCGACAAAGACAGAGCCTGCCTTTTCCTGCGTGCTGTCGTAGAGCACATAGTAGCTCACATCGGTGCCGAGCGGCTCATAGGCCGTGATCGTATCCTCGGCGGTGTGCTTGCCGCTCTTAGAGGCAAGCGTGCCCTCAAAGGAGTTGGTCAGGACATGGACGCGATAGTTCGTGATCGGCGTCTCGATCCCAAGCAGCTCCGCCGAGGCGTCAAAGGCGCAGTATGCGCCGAGGCTTGTCCAATGGTGGTCAGTGCGGTAAAAAACGCCGTCCCTGACGTGGGCTTTCAAAGCCAGCGTCACATCTGCATACTGCATACAGGGCGAAAGCGCTTGATTGACGGTGAACAGATCCTCCTGCTGATTGTGCGCAGGCGCGTTTGCAGGAAGATAATCGCGCATAACGAGGGAGGCGTTTGGGACGATCATCGCCGTCATGCGGAGATCATCGTGCTTCGCGGCGAACTCCTTCATCGCGGTCAGCGTCCGGTCGAGCACAGCCGGATCGGGGGCCTCCGGGATCTCAATCAGATAATTGTCCTGACAAAGGTAAACGCCGTTGGACTCCTTCTGCCCAAGCAGCTGGTCGATCCGCAGCTTGGCGGAAATCCAGTGGTCGCGCGCAAAGAACTGATCTGCAAAGGCAGACTGCAGCTTCGACATAAAGCTTCCGTCCAGAACTGAAGCCGCCGTCAGCGCCGGATAGGCTTGAAGCTTTCGGTTCTCATTTTCCGAGAAATCGCGCTTCGTGTGAAGCAGATTGACAAGGCCGAGGACAAGCAGAACCACGGCAAGCAGCGCGGCCAGAAGGACTCCATGCAGCTGGCTGTTGCGCTGAAGGATCAGCTGCTGCTTTTCAGAGTCCTGCCTGCGCTTTTTTTGCGGATTCATGGGATCACCTCGCTTAGAACTGAGCATAGAGGAAGGATTGATAGGTGGCGTTCGTCATATACGGGACGCAAAGCAGGAAAATGCCGATCAGAAGCAGCGCAGAAAGCACAAGGCCAGGACTGCGCCGCGAGAACACGAGATGCCGGTAAAGCGTCCGAATCCATGGGCCGCAGCCAAGAATGCCGAGTACAAGAAGCTTCCAGTTTGCTGCAAAATAGTATTTTGCGGTGGAATCCCAAAACGCGCGGCTCCCGGCACCGAACATCCGCCCAAGATAGAAAATCGCCGAGGAAAAATCAGGAGAGAAGAACAGCACCCAGCCGACGATGACGGCCAGCAGCGTCAGAATATGGCGAATCGGGGAGGGCGTCTTTGCAAGGATGCCTTTGAGCGGATACTTTTCCAGCAGCAGCAAAATCCCGTGATACAGGCCCCATGCCACGAATGTCCACGACGCGCCGTGCCATAGGCCGGTCAGGATCCAGACGATCAGCAGGTTGCGGATGCACTTTGGCGTGCTTACACGGCTGCCGCCAAGCGGGATATACACATAGTCACGGAACCAGCGGCCAAGGGAAATGTGCCATCTGCGCCAGAACTCCGTCAGGGAAGCAGAGAGGTAGGGATGGTCGAAGTTGGCGTCAAAGTCGAAGCCGAACAGCTTCGCCATGCCGATGGCCATGTCGGAATAGCCGCTGAAGTCGAAGTAGAGCTGAAGCGAATAGCAGATCGCGCCGAGCCACGCCGACCCGCCGGAAAGCGAACCGGATGAGAGTGCAGAAATACTCTGGAACGCAGCACCGAGATTATCGGCCAGCAGCACCTTTTTCGCAAGGCCAAGAACGAGCATCGGGACAGCTTCGGAAACCTTGTACAGCGTCACCGGATGCGATTTCAGCTGCGGCTCGAACTGTGCGTACTCGACGATCGGGCCGGAGATCATTTTCGGGAAAAAGCTGACATAAAGGCAGAAATCCAGCGGATTTTTCTGCGCGGGCGCGCGACGGTGGTAAACGTCCGAAAGATACGACAGGTTCTGGAAGGTGAAGAAGGAAATGCCGAGCGGAAGCGCCGCAGACGGCGCGTTCAGCGTGAACGGCAAAATGGCGTTGAGCGTTTCGATGGCAAATGCGGCGTATTTGTAAAAGCCGAGAAGCAGCAGATTGAACAGCACGCCGATCACAAGAAGGAATTTTGTGCCGCGCTGCCCCGATTCCGCACGATTGCCAATGTCCAGGCCGACGCAATAGTTGAAAACCGTTACCAGCAGCAGAAGCAGCAGATAGACCGGAGAACCCCATGCATAAAAAACGAAGCTGATCAGAACAAGAAGTGCGTTCTTGCAGACACGTGGGCAGACCAGGTACAGGATCAGGCTGACCGGGAGAAACGCGAAGACAAAAAAGAGCGTGCTCAGATTCACAACGGTTCCTCCTTAAAGCGCTTTCAGAAACGCCTGCGCGGTAGCGGCTGCGTTCTCATGCACAACGAACAGGATATAATTGCCCTGTATCTCCACAACGGAGTTGGAGAGCAGATCATACTGTTCAACGCCATAGCCCTCGAAGCTCTTCATCTGCGTCTGCCTGCGGGCCTGAATGGCGTCAGAAACGGACGTCTGCTGCGAGAGATCGGAGAGCTTGACGAGCAGCAGCTCCCGTGCCCCCATATTTGTGGCCGGATAATAGAGCAGGCAGCCGTCCATTTCAGACGGTGCAAAGCCATAGAGCCGCCGCACCATCTGCGCGTCCGCCTCCTGCATATCCGTCAGATCGATCGATTGCAGAACGGCACTGCTGACAGCGTCAAAGGACGCGCTGCTCTGCCGGTTCTGCATCGTCTGCGTGTAGAGAAAGCCCGCGGTCGCCAGAGCGGCGGCAAAGGCGAAAATGCGCAGGAGGATGCTCACGATTCCCACGCGGCGGGCCGCAGGCTGCGCAGCAGCAGTGTCCGGAGCAGGCACGTCTTCTGTGACAGCGGACTTTTCCGGCGCGGGGGGCTTGTTGGCTTCCGGCGTTTTCACCGGCTCGCGGATGGGCTGCGGGTCGGGAATGGGGGCAGCGGCGGTTTTGCGGCTGGCCGGAGCGTTGTCCAAAAACTCTGAAAAGTCGACCCCATCGATCACAAGCGGGGCGGATGGGGCAGGGGAAGCGGGCTGCTTCTGCGCCGGAACGGCCTGCTTGGCCGCTTTTTTTTTGGGTGCAGAGCCGAATTCGGCCAGAATATCGTCAATCGCCTGCTCCTTCAGCTCCGGCGAAAGGCTGCTTCCGCCGCGCAGGAGCAGGTCATTCAGCTGCGGATTCGTTTGATTCAAGGGCAAAGACATCATCATATACCTCAGCAATCAGTTCAGTACCCCAAAGCGGGTAAAAGCCGCCCAGCAGGTGCACGCCGTCGTCCTGATAAAGATCCGTGTGTTCTTCGCAGAGCTGCGTAATATCCACGTACGGCGTGCCATTTTCCTCGCAAAAGGCGCGCACGGCGTCGTTGTAGTCCGGGATCTCCCGCCATGCGGGGCCGCGCTTGAACGCGGGTTCAAGGGCGGGGATGATGGAGCAGACATAGACCGTGGCGTTCGGAAGGTGCTCCTTGAGCAGGGCAAGTGTGTTGTTGATTTCGTTTACATAATCCTCTGGCGTTGGCCAGTACCCGATGCCGACGTCATTGATGCCATAGGTCAGGAAAATGATCGACGGATTCAGCGCGACAAGCTCCTCCAGGTGGTCAATGACCTTTTTGATGGTCGCGCCGGAGTCGGCGAACACGCGCTCAGGGGCCAGATAGCCATAATAGGTGAAGCCTGACGTTCTGGAGTCGCCGAGCATGGCGTAATCCTCAAACAGCGACCAGACGGAAATTTCTCCGCTGTAGAGCTTTGCGCGCCATTCGTCCCGCATCGCATCCAGCTCCGCCTGACGGATGGCCTTGAGCTCCGCTTCCACGTCGTCGGGGCTGTGTGCCTCCTGCTCCTGAAGCCATTGCACGCCGGATGCGACCTCCGCATCCGTTGCAGAGGCAGCGGCGCGCTTCGCCGGGAACACAAAAATCCATAAAATCAGCAGCAAAAAAAGAACCAGAGGCAAAAGCGTCAGCATCCTCCAGCTCCAAGCCCTCGCATTCATCAGCGTAACCCCCAGAGGTGAAAGTCAACCGGATATCAAGCCTGACCATTATAGTATAGCGCCACCGGTTTGTCTACAAAAATTGACAAAATACGCGCTGATTTTTTCGGGGGGTGAGCTTTTGGCGAGGAGATAAAACCCCCGCAGCCGAAGCTGCGGGGGAGCGCTCATACTGTATGCTGTTCGGATTTCGTGTCAGCCCTGATAGGTTCTGTATCATTCTTTTTGTTCCCGTATGTTTTCCACCTGATGCACAGTTCGCATGATGTCGATGAGCTGTTTTTTGATGTCCTCCTGCGGAGCACTTTTTGCCGCTTGTGAACCAGCTGCGCAGACTTTCGGAAATACCGCCCGCAAAGAATGTCGCCATGACCTCCGGGGAAGCTGGCATACGGTGGCCGCGGGCCTGAACCTGCTTGAGCTTCTGGCAGATGTCCGGCATCACCTGCTGGGACATGATGTTGAGCAGCAGTACAAGGCTGTCCGACCGAATCGCGGAGCGGATCAGCTTCTGGTTCGCTTTTGCAAATTCAAATACATAATCCAGCATCTTATTGTAGAAAGCCACCGGGTCATCCGTAGGGCTGTCCCGCCGGATGCGTTCGTTGTAGTCATTGATGGCCTCTTTTGCAATGAATGCCAGCAGCTCGTATTTATCGGCGAAATACTTATAAAAGGTAGACTTCCGGATCATCGCCCGGTCGCACAGCTCTTTGACCTTGATGTCCTCAAAGGGCATCTCCTCCATCATTTCAATCAATGCCTTTGTCACGGACATATACCGGCGACCGTCATGATCGTGCCGGAGGTCATGACCGTACCAAACGCAAAGTTCAGCGTCTCGATCATGGCTTCCCGGTGCGGCATGGTGCCCTTGATCTCCTGATAGCGGCTGGCGATGACGATGGCATAGTCGATGTTCGCGCCCATCTGAATGGACGAAACGACCAGATAGCTCATGAAGAACAGCGGCGTGTTCGTGAAGACCGGGATCGAGAAATTGATCCAGATAATGCCCTGAATGACGAGGATGAACAGGATCGGCATGCCGACCGATTTGAATGTGAACAGCAGCACGACCAGCACGATCAGAATGTAGACGATGCTGACGACCGTATTGTCGCGTACAAACGACTTTTCAAAGTCATATTCGTTCGTGGAGTCGCCCGCGACATAGACGTTTCCGTCCGGATAGTATTTCTGCGCGGTCTCGCGGATGGTATCGATGAACGAATACGTCTCGTCGCCGCTCACCGGAAGCGTCAGATAGAGCAGCGTCCGGCTGTAGTCGGTTCCCTGAAGCTGCGCTTTTGCAGCCAGCATCTGCGCCTGCGCGTCGTGCAGGTCGGCGGTCTGTTCCTCATCTAGCTGCACAAGGCCGGAATCGACCTGATCGCAGACGAACAGGAATATGTCAATGAGCGGCACTTTGTAAGACGCGAGATTTCCGGCCAGCTGGCCGTACTCCTCGTTTTCCGCCGCATAAACAGCGCCGAAGCGTGTGCGTAATGGTCGGTTGTCTCGTCAAATTCGACTGACTGCACGCCCTTGACATCCAACAGCTCGTCGTGGAGTTTTTCCGCGTCCGCTTATGTAATATTTGCAACCATGACCTCAGCTGTGCCGTAGGTCGTGAACTGCTCCTCCATGACGTTCAGCGCCAGCTTCGTCTCGGAATCGTCCGGCAGATAATAGGTCAGATCGTTCTCGACCTCGACACAGTTTCGGGAGAACGCCGAGAATACCAGACCGATGATCGTGAGCAGGAAAAACAGGTTCCGTTTGTCCACAATAAACGTGGCAAGCTTGACCATGGCGTTATTTTCGTGCTTTTGGGATTGCTCCATTGGGGGATCCTCCTTGTCAGGATTAGAATGTCAGAGCCGTAGAATTGCTCACTAATTGTCCTTTAATCTCCATCGGCTTGTGCCGCGGCGCGTTAGCGATGCCGCTGACGCTGCCATCCTCGTGGATATCTGCCTCAATTTCCACGCGCAGCACGCCGAACGGCAGCTTCGGAGACGCGGCAAAGCGTACATGAGCGCCGTTCAGCACGCAGTCCGCCAGCTCCACGGTGAACCCCAAAAGCTTTGCCTGCCCGGTAAACGCGGTTTCGGAGAGAATGTGGAAGGAGGCGTTGACCTTGACCCAGCCCATGGGGGATTTGATCTGAACCTCAAATGTATAGTCGTTTCCTGCAATCAGCATTGTCGTTACCTCTTTCTTATTTGTTTTGCAGCTTCGGAAGAAGAACCTTTGCGTTATCGGTGAACATCAGCTGCTTCTGATGCTCTGTGAGCTTTTGCGTATTTTCCAGCGCCTCCATCTGCCCAAAGCAGGCGGAAAGATCGGTGTATGGCACGTCGGAGCCATAGAGCAGATGCGTCTCGTCCATGTTCCGCAGCAGCAGTTCCAGCTGCTTCTGCTCGGAAAAACCAGCCAGGTCATAATAGACGTGCGCCATGTCCTGCATAATATCTGCACGCCGGTCAGGGTCGGAGAAGCGCAGCATCAGCGCGAAGCTCTCAAACCGATCAGCCAGAATGGGGAGGAACGCGCTCGCGTGCGGGATGACCCATTGGATATCCGGGAAGCGCGTGAATGTGTCGTTCTGCACCATATTTAAGAATGTGCGCGTCGTTTCGACGAAATACTCGAACGCCGGAACGGGAATTTCCTCGTTGACGCTTGGAACCATCACGGCTGGCTGCGTCGGATGCAGAACAGCCAGTGCGCCGCAATCGTTCAGCTTCTCCATGAGCGCATCGAGCCTCCGGTCGCCCAGATACGCGCCGCCGTAATTCGTCATCAGCCCTACGCCGTCGGCGTGAAGCTCGTCGAGGCAATATGCGGCTTCTGCAATACTGCTGTCCACGTTTGGCAGGGGAAGCGTCGCCAGAAAGCCCAGATTGCCTGGCGCACGGGAAACGATTTCTGCCCCCTGTTCGTTCACCTTGCGGACAAGCGAACGTGTGCGTGCTATGTCCGGCGTATAAAGACTTGGAGAAGAAATGAAGAGCGGCGCTTAGGAAATGCCGAGTTCGACCATGGCCTCCTGCTGCCAGCTCTCGTCCCACTCCGGTGTCGGGAAGCCGTCCGGGCAGTACAGCCCCTCTTCCTCTAAAAATTCATAATAGGCTTTCGGCAGATAGTGTGCCTGAAAGTCGATTTTGTTTGGATAGTTTATTTGGGGTTCTCGTTCCTTTCTGCTGTTTTCGTTCCGTGAAAGCGAAAGCTGCCGGGTTTTGTGACAACAATGCCGGTCAGACTGCTTCCGGAAAGCTCTGCCCGCGTCTGGCACGAGAGTGTGCTGACAGCAGTTTTCAGCTCGTGCGTGAGTACAAGCGTGTTTCCCTCACGACGCCCTCGAATTGGGTTCTGAACGCCGAGCAGAAAGAACATTCCTTCCACGCTGCTGCCGTTTTCCTTCCAGCGCAGCTGCCCGAAGCGCTGCCCCAACTGCCCGTCGAGCACAACGTCATACGTATGCGTCATGTCACAGCCTCCTTTCTTCCTGCGGAAGTCAGTTTACGCTGCGCAGGGCAAAAGCGCAAAGGTCAACAGCCCTGTCCGTGTCATAATTATGACAAAACAGGTACTGTTGACCTACTGGAAATGTGCTTGCTTCTATGCTATACTGAAAAAACAGGAGGGAACAGCATGGAACAAAGGACAAACGCCGCATCCGATCAGACGAAGCACGCGCTGGCCGTGGCGCTCAAGGAGCTGATGGTGCAAACCCCATCGACAAGATCACGATTCACGACCTGACCGAGCGCTGCGGCATCCGGCGGCAGAATTTCTATTACCATTTTGCGGATGTCTATGATCTGCTGCGCTGGATGTTTCAGGAGGAGGCGGTCGCCCTGCTCCAAAAGCACGAGGGAACGCTTCTCTGGCAGGAGGGCCTGCTGCAGCTGTTTCATTATATAGAGGAAAATAAGGCGGTGTGCCTCTGCGCGCTGAACTCCGTTGGCCGCGACCATCTCAAACGCTTTTTTGAGGCGGATATCCACGCTATCATCCACCGGGCGGTCGAGCAGATCGGAAACGAAGTCGGTGCAGTGCAGGCTGGCGTCACGCAGGATGACATTGCGCTGATGACACATATTTACGTGGTCGCCAGCGCGGGTGTGATCGAAAGCTGGCTCCTTGGTGAAATCGACCGCACCCCGGAGGAGCTGATCAAATTTGCCGACAAGATGCTCCAGGATCACATCAACGGAGCGCGGCTGCGCTGGCAGGCAGAGTGCAAACAGCACGCACAGGTATGACCCATAGCAAAGAAATAGAAACAAACAGCCATTGCGCATCCTGAAAGCGTGGATTCTTTGGCAAGCGGGGCAAGTGCGGCTACACTTGCCCTGCTTGCCGTTGGTGCGTTCCTCGGAAAACCCACGAAAAAACGGAGGCAGCGCCGGTTCTTACGCTCCCTCCGTTTCACGGTTTTCGATGATATAGCATCACCACCCAATGTAATTTCGCATTTCAGGTGATGGCATTTGAACGGTGCTAACTTTCATTTTACCGCAGATTTAATTTCACCTATACTATTAGAAGAGATGTACTGCGGTTATGCAGAGTGACAATAAAAATTGGTTGAAATGCTCCAATATTCCAAATTATACCTGCAAATATCGTCCCGTAATACTAAGCGGGTTTCTATATAGTTCTTCCGGGGTTCCGCTGGCCACGATTTGTCCGCCTGCTTCACCGCCGCCCGGTCCCATGTCGATGACATAGTCGGCGTTTCGGATCACATCAAGGTCATGCTCGATGACAATGACGGTCGCACCGTTGTCAATGAGTGCCTGAAAAACACCAAGCAATACCCGTACATCCAGCGGGTGCAGGCCGATGGACGGCTCATCAAACACAAAAACGGAATCCTCCTGTGTCTTGCCAATCTCACTTGCCAGCTTCAAACGCTGCGCTTCGCCGCCAGACAAACTCGGCGTTTCTTCGCCCAGCGTCAGATAGCCGAGGCCGAGCTGTTTCAGAATGTCCAGCCTTTGGCTGACGGTTTTCATTTCCTTGCAGAAGTCAACAGCGGAATTTACATCCATATCCATCAACTCCGGCAAAGAAACGCATTTGCCGGCTTTATTTGTGAGCTTCACATCATAAGCAGCTCTTGCATAGCGCGAGCCTCGACAATCCGGGCAGGGAATGTTGACATCCGGCAGAAATTGAACATCCAAACTGACAACGCCTGTTCCGTCGCAGCCAGGGCAGCGAAGATAGCCGGTGTTATAGGAAAAGTCACTTGCCTTATAGCCTTTTTCCTTTGCGTCAGCAGATTTTGCATACAGCTTTCGCAGTTCGTCGTGAACACCCGCGTAGGTGGCAACAGTCGAGCGAACATTGATCCCGATGGGCGTCGCGTCGATGAGCTTGATGTGCACGATACCCTCGGCTTTGATCGCGCGGATGTGCGCGGGAAGTGCGCTGCCGCTGACGCTTGCTTCCAAGGCGGGGACAAGGCTTTCCAATATCATCGTCGTTTTGCCGGAGCCGGACACGCCGGTAACAACGGTGAGCCGCCCTTTTGGAATATCTACCTCTAACGGTTTGACCGTATGGATTTGAGCGGTAGACAGATGGATCGTTCCGTTTGCAAACAGTTCTTTTTCTGCGGCGCGGGTGCGCAGCCTTGTTTCAGCCTTGCCGGAGAGAAACGGCCCAATCTGCGAAGCCGGGTTTTCTTCAATGGTTGGAATTGAACCCTCAGCAATCACATGACCGCCTTTTGCGCCTGCCTCCGGGCCCATTTCTATGATCCAATCGGCTTCTTTCAAAATCTGCGTGTCGTGGTCTACCAAAATGACGGAATTTCCGTCTGCTACCAAATCGTGCATCACACCGGTCAGTCCTACAATGTTGGCTGGGTGCAGACCGATGGATGGCTCGTCCAACACATACAGAACGCCAGTCGTGCGGTTGCGGACAGCGCGGGCAAGCTGCATCCGCTGGCGCTCGCCGGTAGAGAGCGTGGACGCAGAGCGGTCAAGCGTCAGATAGCCCAACCCCAGATCCATCAGCCGTTTGGCGGTGCTTTGGAACGCCTCACAAATACTTTCGGCCATCGGGCGCATTTCTTCCGGCAGACTTCCCGGTACACCCCGCACCCACTCTGCCAGCCCGGACAGCGTCATGGTGCAGGCTTCATCCAGAGAAATGCCCCGCAGCTTTGGGGCACGGGCGGCATCGGAAAGGCGTGTGCCGCGGCACTCCGGGCAAATGTCCTCTTTCAGGAATTTTTCCACGCGCTTCATGCCCTTTTCGTCCTTGACCCTGGCAAGTGCGTTTTCCACGGTGTAAACGGCATTGTAGTAGGTAAAATCAAGCTCTCCCGCCTGATTGGAGTTCTTTGCTTTGTAAAGAATATGCTTCTTCACAGCCGGTCCGTGATAGACGACCTCTTTTTCTTCCGCGGTCAGATCGTGGAATGGCACATCCGTACGCACACCCATTTCACGGCACACATCGGTCATCAGCGACCACATCAGGCTGTTCCACGGAGCAACTGCGCCCTCGTCAATGCTGAGTGTGTCATCCGGCACAAGGCTTGCCATATTGACCGTTCGGACGCTGCCTGTGCCGCTGCAGGTCTTACAAGCACCTTGAGAATTGAACGCTAATTCCTCAGCAGACGGCGCGTAGAAATGCGCGCCGCACGCCGGGCAAACGAGTCCTTTTCCAGCGGCGACAGCCAATGAAGGTTTCATATAATGCCCATTCAGGCAGCGGTGGCTGGCAAGGCGGGAATACATCAGCCGCAGACTGTTGAGCAACTCTGTGCCTGTGCCGAAGGTACTGCGGATACCCGGCACACCGGGGCGCTGATGCAGCGCCAGCGCAGCAGGGACATACAGTACCTCGTCTACGCTGGCTTTGGATGCCTGCATCATTCTTCGGCGTGTGTAGGTAGACAGGGCTTCGAGGTAGCGGCGCGACCCCTCGGCATACAGCACGCCCAGCGCAAGGGAGGATTTACCGGAGCCGGACACGCCCGCAATTCCGACGATCTTTCCGAGCGGAATATCGACATCAATATTTTTCAGGTTGTGGACTTTCGCTCCACGGATCAGCATTTTATTGATCATTGTTTTACTCCAAATACTGAAAGCCCCATTTTGTCATTTCGTAAAAGACCGGCAGTAAATCTTTCCCTTTGTCAGAAAGCGAGTATTCCACATGGGGCGGTATCTCGTTGAATTGCACCCGGTCAACCAGACCGTCCTGCTCCAATTCCCGCAGCGAGGACGTCAGCATGGTATTCGTAATGCCGCCCAGCGCCTTTTTCAGTTCTCCGAAGCGGATCGGGCTTTGAATACACAGCTCATAAATGATCTGAAACTTCCAGCGGCCTTGCAGCATTTCCAAAAGCGGTGTCACAGGGCAATTTCCGGCCTGCGTGGTAATGCCGTTATGAACAAGCTCCATATATTCCGCATAGGACATTTCTTTGCGCATGGAATCGCTCCTTTGGTATGATATTTCGTACTCAGTCAGAATAATCTGCGTACTTGATTTAATATTCGCTCTTAGTATAATAAACCTACCGAATGAAATCAAGCGTTTCGGCAAAAAAGTCCAAAGGAGATCATGCTATGAAAGAAATCAACATCGGTCAGGCAACTGCTCTGACTTCTCCCGATCCGCTGGTACTGGTCTGCACGAAGAAAGAGGACGGCAAGCTGAATATGGCACCCGTAATTTGCCGTGTTTTTTCGCCATTTCATAGCGTCCATGATCTGCTCCAGCTAAAAAAAGCGTAGCCTATCCACCAGAGCAGTCCGGCTTTGAATAAGATATTTAATTGCTTGCGTCCGCATAGCGTTATGCTGTGCGGGCGTTTTTATATGCCTGCACCCTGGGACATTTCGTCCCAAGGTCATAAGCCGCAGGCCAGCGCTCGGAGCGCTGGCCTGTTTGTTTGTATAAAGAAAACCACCGGCAATGCCGGTGGTTCCAAAAAGCTTTAGCTATGCATAGAAAAAATATCCTCCTTTGATAAAATGAAGATGGTC